>Ga0307511_10000022_pt1 | contig 116875 bp, 114 predicted proteins | sample 13_EM_MG_FD_200266 | JGI IMG/M metagenome (GOLD analysis project Ga0307511, IMG submission 200266) | Populus trichocarpa ectomycorrhiza microbial communities from riparian zone in the Pacific Northwest, United States - 13_EM | ecosystem: Host-associated > Plants > Roots > Unclassified...
CCAAACTTGGCGGACAGCACGGTGGTGATCGCTGCCGTCAGCGTGGTCTTGCCGTGGTCAACGTGCCCAATCGTGCCTACGTTTACGTGCGGCTTGGTTCGCTCAAACTTGCCCTTGGCCATGATTTCTTACCCTTAAAGCTTCAAGTTGATGTTGAACAGGATTCTTGATTCGGCGCTGCGCCGCCGTCCTCGCGCATCCACCCTGAACAGGATGGATGCGGGATCGGTGGTGCCCATGATGTGGATTGAACACATGACCTCTCCCTTACCAAGGGAGTGCTCTGCCACTGAGCTACATGGGCGTTGCTGCATACAACTTCAAACCAAGCCGTAGCGTTGCCTGCCTCGCTACTGCCAGTTTCATCTGGGCACGCCAGCCACGACTTCCACGGCGCATGCCCAAGTGAAACTGGAGCGGGTGAAGGGAATCGAACCCTCGTCATAAGCTTGGAAGGCTTCTGCTCTACCATTGAGCTACACCCGCTTTCTCCAAACTTCCGCTTCGGTCCACCTGCTTTTTTGTCCGCCTTGCCAGCAAAATTCGCCTGCAAAAACGAACCAAAAATCGCAGAAATTTGGTGGTGGGGGGTGGATTCGAACCACCGTACTCGTTAGAGGGCAGATTTACAGTCTGCTGCCATTAACCACTCGGCCACCCCACCCACCGGAGCGAACCTCAAATTATGCGCAAATTCGTAATCGCGGTCAAGTCCTTGCGCATAATTTGATTTCCTGACGGCGTCAACCTTCTCTGAACCAGCCTCCGACCCAAAACCGGCGCGAACAAGATCCCGGAACAGCAAAAGCCATGGTTTTCGGCAAAAAACCGCGACTTTCACCCCAAAACCACGACAGTTTGATGAAAATCCCTCAACTGCCCGCAAATTCGGGATTCCCGACAGCCACTTATTTTAGCCTATGCCGCCACCGGCGGCACCTCCCTTCGCCACCTGATGCGGCGCATTCCGCTTTTCGGCTTGATGTTGCACTTGTGCGACATCGCTGCGCATCCTCGGCAGCAACAGCCCTTTCGGCACCCGAAGCGGATTTTCCCTTACCATGCTGACAGGCCATGCCAACCGGGGCAGGCAGCAAGAATAGCGGGAGCAAAACAGCAGTGAGCATTGCGGAACCAAAGAAAATGCGGGAAATGCGCGTCGCCGTCCTGGGCGCGGGGGCAGTGGGTTGTTTTTTCGGCGGCATGCTGGCGCGCGCCGGCCACCCGGTCACCCTGATCGGCCGCGCCACCCACGTCGAGGCCTTTCGCGCCGGCGGCCTGCATTTCGAGGGTCTCAAATTCGACGAACACATCCCGGTTGAAGCCAGTACCGAAGCCGCTGCCGTCGCCGGCGCGCAACTGGTGCTGTTTTGCGTCAAGTCCACCGATACCGAAAGCGCCGCGGGCGAGATCGCCCCCCACCTGGCGGCCGACGCGGTGGTGCTGAACCTGCAGAACGGCGTCGACAATACCGAGCGCATCGCCGCGCAGGTAAGGCAGATCGTCATTCCCGCCGCCGTCTACGTCGCCACGGAAATGGCCGGCCCCGGCCACTTGAAGCACCACGGCCGCGGCGACTTGGTGATCGGCAGCATGGCGGGCGCGGCGGACGGCCCCACCGCCGGCGCGCTGGAGGCGATCCGCGCCGCTTTCGAGCCGGCCGGCGTGCCGGTGACCGTTTCCGACAACGTTGCCGGCGCCCTGTGGGGCAAACTCACGGTCAATTGCGCCTACAACGCGATCTCCGCGATCGGCCAGATGCCTTACGGCCGCATGATCGAAAGCGTGGGCGTGCGCCAGGTGATGACCGACGTCGTCGGCGAAGTGCTCGCGGTGGCCGCTGCGCGCGGCGTGCGCATGGCGCCCGACACGCTCGAATCGGTGCTGCGCCTGGCCCAGGCGATGGCCTCCCAGTATTCCTCCACCGCGCAGGATCTGGCGCGCCAACGTCCGACCGAAATCGATCACCTGAACGGCTACGTGGCGCGCCAGGGCGAGGCCCTGGGCATTGCCGTCCCCCTCAACCGCGCGCTGCACGCCCTGGTCAAGCTGATCGAGCTGCGCCAGTCCGGAAAGTAGATTTCACCGCGATGCCCCAGGCCTTACAGATACTCCAGGACGTTTTCGGCTACCCGGCCTTCCGCGGCCACCAGGCGGCGATCGTCGACCACGTGGCGGGCGGCGGCGACGCGCTGGTGCTGATGCCCACCGGCGGCGGCAAATCGCTGTGCTACCAGATTCCCGCGCTGCTGCGCGAAGGCACCGCAGTGGTGGTCTCGCCGCTGATCGCGCTGATGCAGGACCAGGTTGCCGCGCTGCATGAAGCCGGCGTCTCGGCCGCCGTGCTCAACTCGACGCTGGAGGCGCGCGAAGCCTTCCAGGTCGAGCGCGATTTCGCCGCCGGCAAGTTCGACCTGCTGTATGTCGCGCCCGAGCGCCTGATGACCCCGCGCTTTCTCGAACTGCTGGAACGCTCGCGCGTCGCCCTGTTCGCCATCGACGAGGCGCACTGCGTCTCGCAATGGGGCCACGATTTCCGCCCGGAATACATCGAGCTGTCGGTGCTGCACGAGCGTTTTCCCGGCATACCCCGCATCGCGCTCACCGCCACCGCCGACGACCTGACCCGCGCCGAGATCATCCGCCGCCTGCAATTGGAGGAGGCGCAGGTCTTCATCTCCAGCTTCGACCGGCCGAACATCCGCTACCAGATCGCCGAGAAGAACAACGCGCGCACCCAGCTGCTCGATTTCATCCGCGCCAACCACGCGGGCGAAGCCGGCATCGTCTACTGCCTGTCGCGCAAGAAGGTCGAAGAGACCGCCGCCTGGCTGACCTCGGAAGGCATCCCCACCCTGCCCTATCACGCGGGTTTCGATACCGCCACGCGGGCGCAGCACCAGGAACGTTTCGTCAACGAGGACGGCATGGTGATCGCCGCCACCATCGCCTTCGGCATGGGCATCGACAAGCCCGACGTGCGTTTCGTCGCCCACCTCGACCTGCCCAAGAGCATCGAAGCCTATTACCAGGAGACCGGCCGCGCCGGGCGCGACGGCCAGCCTTCGGATGCCTGGATGGCCTACGGCCTGCAGGACGTGGTGCAGCAGCGCCGCATGATCGAGGAGTCGGACGCGGCGGACGAATTCAAGCGGGTCTCCTACGGCAAGCTCGATGCCCTGGTCGGCCTGGCCGAGAGCGCCGGCTGCCGGCGCGTGCGCCTGCTCGCCTACTTCGGCGAAACCAGCGAGCCTTGCGGCAATTGCGACAACTGCCTGACCCCGCCGCGCGTCTGGGACGGTACCGAGGAAGCGCAAAAGGCGCTGTCGGCGATCTACCGCACCGGCCAGCGTTTCGGCGCCGGGCACCTGATCGACATCCTGCGCGGCAACGCCACCGAGCGCGTCAAGCAACTGCGCCACAACGAACTGAAAACCTTCGGCGTGGGCGCCGACCGCAATGAAATGCAATGGCGCGCCATCTTCCGCCAGTTGATCGCCCTCGGTTACGTCGAGGCCGATGCCGAAGCCTACGGCGCCTTCAAGCTCACCGAAGCAGCGCGCGGCGTTCTCACCGGAACCACCCAGGTATCGCTGCGCGAGGAAGCGGCCAAGGCCAAAAGCGGCAAACGCGGCGCGAAGGCGGCGCGCGCGCTCCCCGCCTCCGCCGGCCCCGGTGCGCAGGCCCTGCTCGATGCCCTGCGCGAATGGCGCAAGAAGACCGCCGGCGAACACGGCGTGCCCGCTTACGTGGTGTTCCACGACGCCACGCTCGCCAGCATTGCCGCCGCGCGGCCGCGCGCGGTCGAGGACCTGCACGGCATTTCCGGGATCGGCGCGACCAAGCTGGCGCGCTATGGCCAGGCCCTGATCGACGTGGTGCGCCTGCACGAGTGAGCAGCGCACGGCGGCGCGGGCAAGGCGCCGGGAGCGGCCCCGCGGCCAAGGGCAAAGCTGCGCCGCCTTTCCCACGGTGTTCCGCGCATGGGCGGAAAAATCGCCAGCCCATAATGAGTGCCATTTAACAAGAATCCGGCACGCCGGACGCCCCTCGCGGCCGCATTCCTCCATGTTCTCCACCGACACCCACGCCCCGCTGCGCGGTGCCCGCGTCATCATCGCGGACCACCACGCCCACACGCGCACCGCCCTGCGCGAAATGGTGTCGACCCTGGGCGCCACGTCGATCAGCAACGCCGGCGACGCCGCCGACGTGCTCCGCCAGGTCAAGGCGCGCCAGCTCGACGTGATCCTGTGCGACTACACCCTGGATGGCATGCGCGACGGCCAGCAGCTGCTGGAGGAATTGCGGCACGACCGCCTGATTCCCCTCGCCACCATTTTCATGATGATCACCGGCGAACGCACCTACAAGAAGGTGGTGGCGGTGGCCGAGTTCGCTCCCGACGACTACCTGATCAAGCCCTTCACCGCCAACCAGCTGCTCGAACGCCTGACCCGCGTCAGCCTGAAAAAGGCCACGTTCGCCCCGGCCTACAAGCTGATCGAAAGCGGCCAGCCCGCCGCCGCGCTCACCGAGTGCGGCAAGATCAAGACCGCCCACCCGCAGTACGCCGCCGATGCCCTGCGCCTGATGATCGATCTCCTGATCACCATGAAGCGCAACCCCGAGGCCGAGCAGCTGCTCGAGGAAATCCTCGCCCGCAAGGTGGTGCCCTGGGCCGCCATGGGCCTGGCCACCGTGCACTATGCCGAGAAGCGCCTGGCCCAGGCCGAGGGCGTGCTCACCGACCTGTCCGCGCAATATCCCGAATACCTCGGCGCCCATGACCTGATGGCCAAGGTGAAGGAAGAAATGGGCAAGCCGCGGGAGGCCCTCGAAGTGCTGGAAGCCGCCGGCGCCATCTCTTCCTCCAACGTGGCGCGCCTGCGCCGCTCCGGGGAACTGGCCACCGCAGTCGGCGACCACGAAAAGGCCGGGCGCCTCTACGCCCGCGTCATCGACCGGGTGCGCAATTCCTCGCTGGCGCGCGCCGAGGACTTCATCAGCCTGGCCAATGCCTATACCGAACAAGGCCGCACGGAAGACGCGCAGCGCGTCTGCGCCGAGCAGCGCCGCAGCATGCGCGGCGCGGTCGATGCCGAGATGGTCTCCTGCCTGATGGAATACCAGCGCTACAGCCGCGTGCTCACCCTTGAGGGGCGCGAGCGCGCCAACATGGCGCTGGACGCCGCCCTTACCGCTCACGCCGATTTGTCCACGCCCCTGGCCGCCGCGCTCGAATTCGACCTGTTCAACGCCTGCTGCCAGGACAGCCGCTACGAGCAGGCACTGGCGATCGGCGAAGCCCTGCTGGCCCGCGAGGACAGCGAACCGCGCATCCGCGAACGCGTGCAGACCGAAGTCGCCGCCCTGCGCCAGCGCCAGCAGCGCGCCGCCGCCATCGTGCCGCTGGACCAGGTGATCGCCATGACCACCCGCCTGCTCAACAAAGGCTGGGACGAAGCCATGGGCCACGCCTGCCGCGCCAGCGTCGCCTATTGGGCTCAGGAAGCACCCGACGCCGAATCGCTGCCCATCGCGCAAGCGCGTCTGGCCGAGGTGCTGCGCAAGTACGGCATGGACGACGCGGCCGCCGCGCAAGCCGGCGCCGCAGCGGCCTGATCCGCGGGGTTACCTCGAGGTTACCGCGGGGTTGCCTCGGGGTAACCCTGCGGTTTTCCTGGTCCACCCCGCCTGAACACCTACAGGCGTCGCCCGGGCAACGCCGAACCCCGCTCTTCCGGGAGCGGCATCCGCACCCCTCGCGCATCGTTCCCGCGGCGCTTCCACACCCCTGGCTTGTTGCGCCTGCGAACCTCGCCCCATTGTTCTCCCGATGCGCCATCATGACCGGGCACGCTTACTGCATGCGTCCCTTACCGGAAACGCTTAGCGCCCCGCCCTGATCGGTGGCACACTGTACGGATGGCCGTGCATCGGCCAAGCAGGCGCGGCAGCGGTTCCATTCAATCTGAGATACGGAGTGAGGGGTCCCATGAAAATAAAACTTCCGCCGGCAGTCGGCATTCTGGTCGCGATGGTGCTGGGCATCGTCATCGGCTACATGATCTTTGTCCAGTTCCCGGACAAGAAGAGCGCGGCGCAGGTAGCCGGCTACATCTCCATCATGTCGGACGTGTTCCTGCGCCTGATCAAGATGCTGATCGGCCCGCTGGTGTTTTCCACCCTGGTGGTGGGCGTGGCGCACATGGGCGATGCCGCCTCGGTGGGCCGGGTGTTCGCCAAGGCGCTGGGCTGGTTCGTCACCGCCTCGCTGGTCTCCCTGGTGCTCGGCCTGATCCTGGCCAACCTGCTGCAGCCCGGCCACAACCTGGGCCTGCCGCTGCCCGACATCGGTGCCTCCGCCAACCTGGCGACTTCCAAATTCACCCTGAAGGATTTTGTCAGCCACCTGGTGCCAAAATCGTTCGCCGAGGCGATGGCGAACAACGAGATCCTGCAGATCGTGGTGTTCTCGATGTTCTTCGGCGTCGCCCTCGCTTCCCTGGGCGAAAAAGCCAAAACCCTGGTGGCGGCGATCGACGAGCTGTCGCACGCGATGCTGAAGATCACCGGCTACGTGATGAAGCTGGCGCCCCTGGCGGTGCTGGCCGCGATGGCCGCGACGGTGGCCACCAACGGCCTGGAGATCCTGCTGCGCTTCGCCGTCTTCATGGGCGACTTCTACATCGGCCTGATCCTGCTGTGGAGCTTGCTTGTCGCCGCCGGCTTCCTGATCCTCGGCCCGCGCGTGTTCAAGCTGCTGGTGCTGATCAAGGAGGCCTTCCTGCTCTCCTTCGCCACCGCCAGTTCGGAAGCGGCCTACCCGAAGATCCTCGACGCGCTGGACCGCTTCGGGGTCAAGCGCAAGATTTCCAGTTTCGTGATGCCGATGGGCTACTCCTTCAACCTGGACGGCTCGATGATGTACTGCACCTTCGCGACCCTGTTCATCGCCCAGGCCTACAATATTGAACTGCCCCTGGGTACCCAGATCACCATGCTGCTCATCCTCATGCTCACCTCCAAGGGGATGGCGGGCGTGCCGCGCGCCTCGCTGGTGGTGATCGCGGCAACCCTCAACCAGTTCAACATTCCGGAAGCGGGCCTGCTCCTGATCCTGGGCGTGGACACCTTCCTGGACATGGGCCGCTCGGCCACCAACGCGGTGGGCAACTCGATCGCCACCGCGGCGGTAGCCAAGTGGGAAGGGGAGTTGATGCCGCTGGACGAGGCCGAAGCCCATGCGCGCGCGCTCGACGCCGGCCTGCCGGCCCAGGCGCAGCCCGCCTAGCGCCATGCATCCCTCCCACATGATGGCGAGCGGCCGGTCTGCCGCGCGCCTGATTTCCGCGGTCCTGGCCGCCGCCTGGCTATTCCTGCCGGCGGCGGACGCGCTGGCGCAGGCCGAGTCCGCGCCGGTGCAGCTCTCCGGCACCTTGCAGAAGGTGCGCGCGGCCGGCGCCGTCACCATCGCCTACCGCGAATCCTCCATCCCCTTCTCCTACCTGTCGCCGCGCGGCGAGCCGGTCGGCTACTCGATCGAGCTGTGCCGCAAGGTGGTGGAGGCGATCGGCGAAACCCTGGGCCGCGAGATCGCCATCAAGTGGCTGCCCGTCACCTCCGAATCGCGCATCGAGGCCATCACCAGCGGCCGCGCCGACCTGGAGTGCGGCTCGACCACCAACAACCTGGAGCGCCAGAAGCTGGTCGGCTTCTCGCCGACCTTTTTCGTCTCCGGCACCAAGCTGATGGTCAAAAGCGGCTCCCCGGTCAAGACCTTCCGCGACCTGGCCGGCAAGACCGTCGCGGTGACCGCCGGCACCACCAACGAGAAGACCATGCGCGAGTTGAGTCTGAAGTTCAAGCTCGACCTGCGCCTTCTGGTGGCGCGGGACCACGCCGACTCCTACGCGCAACTGGCCGCCGGCAAGGTGGATGCATTCGCCACCGACGACGTGCTGCTGTACGGCATGATCGCGCAGAACCAGGCCAAGGGCCGCTTCCAGGTGGTCGGCGACTTTCTCTCCTACGACCCCTACGGCCTGATGTACCGCAAGGGAGACGCCCAGTTCGCCGCGCTGGTCAACGGCACCTTCCACGACCTGGCCGAGGACGGCGAGATCGAGCGCCAGTACAAGCGCTGGTTCCTGACGCGCCTGCCGGGCGGCGCCAGCCTGGACCTGCCGATGAGCGCGCAACTGGACACGCTGGTCCGCGCGATGGCGGCCAAACCGGAGTAAACGACCGCATGGTAGCGCCAACATCCACCACGATCATGTCAATGACATAAATTGGCGGTAGATCGCTACCGTTCGTGGCGATCTGCGGCCTTTTGTCGGATGTTGTGCCGGAGCGCCACCGGCCTTGGCTATCATGCGAGTTCGTGGCGGGCGCGTTTGCGCGTTTACGTAACAGTACGCAGCATTACGCAAAAGCAATACGCGGAAGCGTCACGCAAAAGCGCCGCGCAAAGGCGCCAGGCATCATCGCCCGCCCTTTTTCAGTTTGCACAAGAATAGCAATGCGATTGACGCGCCTGTTCGCCTTCACCACCGTGGTGCTGATCACCCTGATCGGGCTGATGCTGTCGCGCATCGTGTTCGGCGAATGGAGCACCTATCGCTCGGCCGACGCCGGCCTGCGGGCGATGGAAGTGGCCTACAAGGCGATGGTGGTGGCCGAGAAGGTCTCGTTCGAGCGCGGCCCGACCAACGGCGTGCTGGGCGATAGCGACAATCCCGATCCGTCCAAGCACGCCCGCCTGGTATTGGCGCGCGAGGCCAGCGATGCGGCGATCGCCGAACTGGCCGTGATGATGGAACCGGCGCAGCGCCAGGGGGAAGCCGTGCTGGCGCTGCAAAAAGCGCGCGTGCAGTTGATTGCCGCGCGCGGGGAGGTCGACCAGGTGGCGCGCCTGCCGCGCGCCGGCCGCCAGCCCGAACGCCTGATGGGCGCGGTACACCAGATGTTCGACGTGATCCCGGTGGTCATGGAAGTGGTGACCCTGCTCTCGCGCGACGCCGAGACCCTCTATCCGCAGTTTTCCGATGCCCTGGTGGGCGCGCGCCTGGCCGCCGAGCTGCGTGAGTACGCCGGGCGCCTGGGCTCGCAGTTCACCGCCGCGCTGACCGAGCAAAAGCCGCTGGCCGACACCGAGCAACAGGCCATCCACGTGCTGCGCGGACGCATCGAGCAGTTGCGCATCCTGATCGAGCTGCCGACCCGCACCCGCGAGACCGACGAGCGCATATTGGCGGCGGTGCGCGACATGGAGCACCGCTATTTCGGCGACGGGCTGGCCTTCATCGCGCAGGTCGAGCGCGCCTCGTCGGAGGGGCGGTCGTACGGCATCGACACCGCCGAGTTCGCGGCGCGCTATGTGCCCGACATGGCTTCGATCGTGAAGATGCGCGACGTGCTGGTGTCGATCGCCATCGAAGGCGGCCGTGAACGCAAGGCAAAGGCCCGCGAGGCCCTGGTGCTGATCAGCGTGCTCGGCGCCGCCACCTTGCTGACGGTACTGCTGATCCTGCTGGTGATCCAGCGCCGCGTGGTAGGCCCGCTGCTGGAGGCCACCAGCGTGGTGGTCGACATCGCGCGCGGCCGGCTCGACGCCGAGATTCCCGCCGCCCGGCGCCAGGACGAGATCGGCGACATGCTGCAGGCGGTCGCCCTGCTCAAGGAAAACAGCATCGAGCGGCGCCGCCTGGAAGAGGAGCGCGGCGCCCTGATCGAGGAACTCAAGCAGGCCTCGAACACCGACTTTCTCACCAGCCTGCTGAACCGCCGTGCCTTCACCGGCATCGCGGACGGCCAGATCGGCGCGGCGCGGCGCCACGGCTGGCCTCTCGCCCTGATCCTGTACGACATCGACCATTTCAAGAAGGTCAACGACCGTCATGGCCATGGCGCCGGCGACTCGGTGCTAGTGGCGATCGCGCAGTTGTCCAAGCGCATGTTCCGCGACGGCGACTTCGTGGCCCGTCACGGCGGCGAGGAATTTGTCGCCCTGGCCCCGCATTGCGACCTCGAGGCCGCCCTGGCCCTGGCCGAGCGCCTGCGCGCGACCATCGAGACCACCGACATTGAATTGCCCGATGGCAACAACACCGGCAATGGCGCCCGCAGCACCCTGCGCGTTACCGCCAGCTTCGGCGTGGTCGCGCTGCGCCACCCCGCCGACGACCTGGATGCCCTGCTGCAAGGCGCCGACCATGCGCTTTATGCCGCCAAGGATGCGGGACGCAACCGGGTGATGTCCGGGACGCCGCGTTTCGTGGCCGGGTAGGACGCGGTTCGGGACGCGATTCGAGGCGCCCGGGCGGCGCGCCCCCGCACCGCGGCAACGCGCTCGCCCAAGGCTTCGCTGCCGCCCATGCGCCCATTGATCGCCTGAAAGTCGCGGAAGGTTGCAGCCACCGCCCCAACCTCTCCGCCGATTCAGACGCCGCCCGACACCTCGATCGACGCACCGGTTGTGTAGGAAGCTTCGCTGGACAGCAGCCACGCGATCGCCCGCGCGACTTCCAGTGCCTGGCCGGCGCGCCCCATCGGCACGAAGGCGGGCGCCTTGCTGGCGCGCTCGGGGTCGCCGCCGTCGGCGTGAATCTCGGTCTCGATGATGCCTGGCCGCACCAGGTTGACGCGGATGCCGTCGCCGGCGACCTCGCGCGCCAGGCCCACCGTGATGGTCTCGATGGCGGCCTTGGAGGCGGCATAGTCGACGAACATGCCGGGCGAACCCGAGCGCACCAGCGCGGTCGACACGTTGACGATCGCCCCGCCCGCGCCGCCCTTGCGGGTCGACATGCGCCGCACCGCCTCGCGGGCGCACACCAGGCTGCCCAGCGTGTTGGTGGCGAAGATGCGCGCCATGCGGGCGAACGCCATGTCCTCCACGCGCGAGGCCAGCGCCGTTACGCCGGCGTTGTTGACCAGCGCCGACAGGGGTCCCAGTTCACGGTCCACGGTGTCGAACAGGCGCAGCACGTCGGCCTCCAGCGCCACGTCGCCCTGCACGGCCAGGGCGCGGCCGCCGCCGCGCTCGATCTCCGCGATCACGCCATCGGCCGCGGCCCGGTTGTTCACATAGTTCACGCATACCGCGTAGCCGCGCTCGGCCAGCAGGCGGGCGGTGGCCGCGCCGATACCGCGCGCGCCACCCGTCACAAGGGCAATCTTGCTCATGTCTTTTCCAGTCAGGTGATGGATACGCGCGGGCGTTTCGAATCATTGCCGAAAACAAGGGCGGGCCCGCGCGGGCCCCGCCCCTGCTTCCGGAACTTTCAGTGCCCGCGCGGCGCGGCGGGCGGGGTGTAGCCGAGCACGGCCGACACCGCGTTCGCCGCGCGCTTCACCTGCTTGATCTGCGCGTCCGAAGGCTCGGGGCGCAGGTGCTGGATGGAGTCGAGCACCGCGATCGTGCCGACCAGCGTGCCGCCGGCGTCAAAAATGGGCGCGGCGAGCGCGTTGACGCCCAGCGTCGCTTCCTCGGGCGCGACGGCCCAGCCCTGGCTTTTCACCCGCGCGATCTCGCGGCGCAGCGCGCGCGGGTCGGTGATGGTCCTGGGCGAAAACTTTTCCAGCGGCCCGCCCAGCACGCGCTCGGCCAGTTGCGCCTCGCCGAAGGCCAGCGCAAGCTTGCCTTGCGCGGAGTAATGAAAGCCCAGCAGGGCGCCGCGCTTGACGCCGATTTCCATCACCGAGTCGGCGGAAACGGTGGCGAGCACCCGCATGCCGCCCGCCTCCAGGCCCGAGACCACGCTGAAGTGGCTCAGGGTCCCGCTCAATTCGCGCAGCAGCGGTTCGGCGATGCGCGCCAGGTCGAAGGTCTCGCTCATGCGCCGCGCCATCCGCGTGAGGCGGTCGCCGACGCCGTACTTCTCGTCGTCGGCCTGCGTCACGTAACCGAGTTGCACCAGGGTGCGCAGGTAGCGGTGCACCCGGCTCTTGGTCATGCCCAGCGCCTTGGCCAGCGCGGTCACGCCCACCGCCTCGGGGTGGGCGGCGAGATGCTCGATCAATTCAAAGGCCAGGGCGATGGCCTGCACGCCGCCGTCGCCGGCGGCTGCGCTGTCCTGGCGGGTCGCCGTGGTGCGGGGCATACGGGGAATTATAGCGTGGCGTCCCGCGCCGATTCGCGTGTGTATCCGCATGGCTGCCTCAAGCCGGGTCCAGGCCAAGCAGCCTGGCCGCGTTGCCGCCTATCATGGCGCGGATCTCCTCGTCGCTGTAGCCCAGCGTCAGGCAGATCGAGATCACGCTGCGGAAACCGCGCGCCGGCCAGGCCTTGCCTTCCTGGCCGAGGTCGGAGCCGAGGATGGTCCGGCCCACCGAGGCGGCGTCTATCAATTCCTTGAGCTGCCGCGGCGTGTAGCGCAGGAAGGCATCGGGCACGAACATGCAGATCGAATGCTCCAGGTAGGCGCCCATCCCCGCCAGTTCGCGGATGTCGTCCAGCGTGGCGTCGATCAGGTAGCTCGGGTGATTCACCAGCAGGCGCTTGACGCCGCGCCGCCGGGCTTCCTCGAACAGGGGAAAGATTTCGCTGATGTGCAGGTGGCCGCCGGAGAGGATGACGTCGTGCTCGGCAATGATGTCCAGGATCGGCAGCACCTCCGGGATCAGCTTGCCCCCCTGGTCCAACACCGTCAGCGGCGTCGGCTCGCGCATCGGGAAGCGCGTGTGCGGAAAGCGCACCTCGCGCTTCTCGTGCTCGATATGGTTGTGCGCCGAGAAGGTCGGCATCCATACCAGCTTGGCGCCCAGCTTGATGCCGTGGTCCACCGCGTAAGGGTTGAAGCCGCCCGAGGTGTTGTTCAGCGGCACCCCTGAGAACAGCCGCACCGGCAGCGCGCTGAAATGGGTGTTGAGCATCTCGGTGATCGGCGTGGCCGAGTAGTAGTGGTCCTTGATCAGCACGGCGCGCAGGCCGTTCTTCGCGGCATCGTGCATCGCCTCGATGTGGCTGAAATCGCGCGGCATCACCGAAGGGCCGCTGTGGCAGTGCATGTCGATCGCGCCGTTCAGCAGGCGGCTGACCTGCTCTGAGTCGGGGTCGATCTCGAGGGTCAGTGTGGGTTTGGTCTTGGCGTTCATGGGGCTTTGTGTCTCCGGTATCGGGCCTGCGGCGCGGCAGGGGGCCTGGTGGTCGTAGTCGGTCTTGGTCGCTTTGACATCGGCATCGCGCTGCCTGGACATCAAGGAAGCGCCAACGATGTATCGACTACGGTGTATCGACTAATGATACACATGTTCCAAAATATTGACTATCTGCCGAAAACCGTTTTAAGATGAGTCATCGATGCACGGTGTTCCAATCAGCGGAACAACAAGTGCACGCACCAATTTTGGAGACAACCTTTCCCGCCGTTTTTCTCGCCGCTTTCTTCCGCGCCTATTCCCGCGCCTGTTCCCGCGCCTGTTCCGGCGCCCTTTCCTCGCAGACTCATGACCACAACTACTCCCGCCGCAGGTCCCGCCGCGCGTCCACTGCCGGCGCAATTCCGCCGCCGCCTGATCGCCGGTGAACCGCTGATCGGCACCTTCATCAAGACGCCCACCTCGCACAGCACCGAGATCATCGGCGACCTGGGTTTCGACTTCGTGGTGATCGACCAGGAGCACGCGCCTTTCGACCGCGTCGCCACCGACCAGGTGCTATTGGGTGCGCGCGCCTCGGGCACGGCGGGGCTGGTGCGCGTGCCCAGCGCGGCGCCCGAGGCCATCCTCGGCGCGCTGGACGACGGCGCCACCGGCGTGCTGGTGCCGCACGTCTCCTCCGTCCAGCGCGCGCGCGATTTCGTCGCGGCCTGCCGCTATCGCGGCGGCAAGCGCGGCTTTTCCAATTCGCCGCGCGCCGGCCGCTACGGCGGCCTGCAGATGTGGCCGCACGTGGACGAGCAGGACGCGCTGGTGACGGTGGTGGCAATGATCGAAGACCCCGAGGCGCTGGAGGTGATCGAGGCGATTGCCGCCGTCGAGGGGCTGGACGCCTTTTTCATCGGCCGCGGCGACCTGACCGTGGCGATGGGCGCGGCCAGGGCCGATGCGCCCGAAGTGCGCGCGGCGGTCGAGCGCATCGCGCGCGCCGGCCGCGCTGCCGGCAAGGGCGTGTGCGCCATGGTCGGCAGCATGGCCGAGGCCGGCTGGATGCAGGAGCTGGGCGTCACCGCCTTCATCGTCTCCACCGACCAGGGCTTCATGCGCCAGGCGGCCGCGCGCGCGCTGGCCGATTTCCAACAACAGAAGGCTTGAGCCCATGTCCGAACACACCGCCCGCGCAGCGCATGTCGCTGCCACCTTCCCGATGCGCGCTGCCACCTGCGCGCGCTATTACGCGCAGGCGCCGCAACAGCTAGGGGCCGACGACAGCCGCACCTGGATCACGCGCGGCGCCAATTTCGCGGTCGCGCTGACCGATGCGCGCGAGGGCGCGGTCCTGAAACGCGCGGGTGATCAAGGCGGGCAGCCGGACGAGTACATGGTGCTGCTCGCCCCCGGCGCGGGCGCGGTGGTCGAAGCCGGCGGCGCGCGCATCGAATCGCCGGGGGATGCCCTCTTCATCGTGCCGCCCGGCGCAAGCCGCGTCACCGCCACCGGCGCGGGGCGCATCACGCGCATCTTCAGCCACCGCGCGGCGGACCTGTGCGCGCTGGCCGAAAACGCCGCGGCCTATGCCGACGGTGCGCCGGAAGTGGCGCCGATCAAGCCCTGGCCCGACCCGCCGGGCGGCTTCAGGCTGCGCCACTATGCGCTGGAGAAATACCTGGAGCCGGTCACCTTCGGGCGCCTGTTCCGCAGCACCAACCTGATGATCAATGTCTTCGAGCCGACCACCACGCCGCGCGATGCGAAAAAGCTCTCCCCGCACGCCCATGCCGATTTCGAGCAGGGCTCGCTCTCGCTCTCCGGCACGGTGGTGCATCACCTGCGCACCCCCTGGGCGGGGGACTCCACCACCTGGCGCGACGACGCGCACGAGGAGTTCCACAGCCCCGCGCTGCTGGTGATCCCGGCCAACCTGGTGCACACCACGCAGTACACCGGCGGCGGGGTCAACTGGTTCGTCGACATCTTCAGCCCGCCGCGCCTGGACTTCTCGGAAAAGCCGGGCTGGGTGCGCAACGCCGACGAATACCCGATGCCCTGAAGGCGCCGCATCCCCGTTCGCGGCGTCAGCGCCGGCGGGTCAAGCCGGGCCCGGGCAAGGCGGGCCGGAACCGTACGAGAAGAGCCCTTTTCACCGAACCGCTCTCAATCACAAAGCCGGAGACAAAAATGCAGCAAGGCAACCGCAGGCATCGCTGGACGCGCTTCATCATCTTCGCCCTGATGGCGCTGGCCGGCAACGCGCCGGCGCAAACCTATCCGGCCCGGCCGGTCAGGCTCGTGGTGCCCTATCCGCCCGGCGGGCCGGTCGATGTGCTGGCGCGCGGGCTGACGGACAAACTTTCCGGCATGTGGGGCCAGGCGGTGGTGGTCGACAACCGGCCGGGTGCCCTGGAAATCCTCGCCGCCGACGTGGCGGCCAAGGCCGCGCCCGACGGTTACACCCTGCTGCTGGCTTCCGACAATGCGCTGTCGCTCAACAAGTACCTGTTCAACAAGCTGCCCTACGATGCGGAGAAGGACCTGCTGCCCATCAGCCGCGTGGTCGATGTCAACATGGTGCTGATCATCAAGGGCGCCCTGCCGGTGAACACCCTGCCCGAGTTCGTCGCCCTGATGAAAAAGGAGGGCGACAAGCACAATTTCGGCTCCGCCGGCCTGGGCAATACCACCCACCTGGGCTTCGAGGCCCTGATGCGCGACGGCGGTTTCAGGATGGCGCATATCCCCTACAAGGGCATCGCCCCGGTCATCTCCGACATGTTGGCCGGGCAGATCGACGCGATGTTCGCCGGCGTCACCGCGGCCATCCCGCACATGAAAAGCGGCAAGATGAAAGTGCTCGCCATCTCCGGGCCGAAGCGCGCGCGGGTGCTGCCGGAAGTGCCGACCTTCACTGAAGCCGGCTACCCCAATGTCGAGGCGAGGTTTTACCTGAGCCTGGTCGCGCCCAAGGGCACGCCGATGGCGATTGCGCGCAAGGTCGCGGCCGACACCCGCCAGGTGATGACCGACAAGGCCTTTCTCGACAAGTACGTCGAGTTCAACGGCTTCGAGGCCGCCGGCACCACGCCCGAGGAGTTCGCCGAGTTCCTGGTGCGCGACCGCGAGATGGCCGGGCAGCGCGTGCGAGCCTCCGGCGTGAAGCTCGACTAGGAGCCTGTTCAAACCGTCGATGCGGCCGGGAGGCTGGGCGCAGAGCATGGCATGGCCGAGGCGATGTGGCACTCCACGCAACGATCCCCGCATTTGCACCGGAACCGCCATGCACCCCTGGCCTCTTCGCCCAAGAATTGATGCGAAGAGGCCCTCGCAACACAACATCCTCAATGACACGGCAGGGCTAACGCAGTACCGCGCTGCCCGCGGCCGCGTTGATCAGCGCCGCCGCGTCCTCCTGCAACAGGAACCCTTCGGCCTGCGCGCGCGCGGCGGCCTTGGTCACCGCCGCCACGTAGCCCTCGTGCGAACCATAGCGCTCCTCCAGCGACAGGCGCGTATCGCCTTTGGCCCGGCGCTCCTGCGCGCTGCGCGCGAACGGCACCATGCCGCCGACGTAGTCGCAGATCTGGTCCTTGTGGAAGCCACCGGCCGTGACGTTCCAGCCCAGGTAGGTGCCCAGCGGGGCGTCCCGCAGCACCACCGGCACGCCGCCTTGCTCGTTGCCGTCGGCATCGACTTTCGGGGCGAGCATCCTCAACACCTGGCGGATGCGCGGCGGCGCACCGGCCGGCACGCCGGAGCCGTCCATCGGGTTGAATTGCGGCCCCCAGTCGTAGTCGAACACCGGCATGATGAAGCCGGGCTCGGGCAGCGAGGGGCGCAGGCCAGGCAGCGCGGGGTAGCCGAGCGCGGCCTTGTTCGCCTCGGCCAGCGTGCCTTGCGCCAGGGTAGGGTAGCGGCTGGGCGGGGGCGCGGTGCCTTGCATCACCCAGTTGCGGAAGTGCACCCGCAGGGCATTGACGGTCTGGGTGTGCGGCAGCGGGTTGGCGGGCAGGAGGCCGGTGCCGAAATTGTTGCCCGGACAGGCAGCGCCGGAAGCGGGCAGGCCGACGCCGGGCAGGCTGGTGTCGAAACCGCCGGCGCCGCCGCCGTGGTTGGAAGAGGCGATGTAGTAGCGGCGCACGTTGTCGGGCAGCGGCAGGTCGGCTTTGGCATCGGTGCCGACCCATTCGGGCGTGAGCTTGAGCGCCCACACTTCGGCGGAACCGAAGTGCTCGATGATCTTCGGGCAGGTGCGCGTGGCGGTGCACCGGTCGAGGATGCCGGCGGCGGGCAGGCCGCGCACCGGGTCCGGATGCGGCAGCCACCATTGCGGGCCTTCGCTGCCGGCCTGATACAACTCCAGCACACCGTCGGGCTGGGCCCAGCGGAAGTTCAGCGCGATGCGCCGCCCGGCGATGATCGGCCACAGGCCATCGTGCACCATGCCACCCGCCTCACTCCGGTTGAAGCCCAGGTGCAGCCAGCCGCGCAGGAAATTGCCGGATTGCGAGATGCCGCGCCCGATGCTGCGGGTAATGCGCCCGGCCAGGGGATTGGGCGTGCCCGTGTCGTCCGCCTTCGCCGTCTTGAAAAATACGCCGACATCGCGCCAGGCGGCGAAGCCCACCCCCAGCACATGGGGGTCGGCGGCGGTGAAGATGACCTGGTAGAGCAGCGCCGGGTTGAAGCCGCTTTTCAGGCAGATTTGCGTCGGGTCGGGCGTGCCGGGGAAGGGGTTGTTCGCATCGCATTTCGCCCAGGCCCAGTCGCCTGGCGCAATCGCGACCTCGCCGAACGCTTCGCCGCGCTGATTCTCGCCGGTACGCGACACCAGCCTTGCCTTGCCCGTGTCCAGACTGACCGGCTGGTAGGGCACCGGGTTGGTCTGCACCAGCAGGGGCTGCGAGGCCGGGCCGCCGCGGTTGACGATGCGCGCAAGGACCTCGCCGGTGACCGGCGCGCCGTTCGGGCCGCGCGCCACCGGCACCCGCAGGAACTGCATGCCGTCGGCGCTGGCCGTGGGACGCACGGCGGTGGCGCCGGCATTGTCGCCCTGCCAGGCGCTGGCGAGCATCACGTCCCCGAAAGCGCGCTCCTGCGGCGCGTAGGGATAGACCCGCCCACGGTTCGGCACCTCGTGCCACATCAGGCCGCTGGCGCGGCTCATGTCCACCGGCTTGTAGATCACGAAGGAAGCGACATAGCGCACCTTTCCATCGGCGTCCTTGGCCAGTTCGATGTCCTGGATCAGGGCGTTGCCGGGCAGCTTGGGATCGAGTTCGCCGAAGGCGCGGCCGGCGATTTTTTCGTAGGCCGCGGATGGCGCACCCGGCGCGGCGGCCAGGGGCCCGGCTTCGTCGATGACGATGCGCGTGACGCGCGCGTGAAGCGGCGCGGAAAACAGGAATAGCGGGAATAGCGGAAATAGAAACGCGGCGGCGAGCAGGCCGCCCGCGAGCGGACGCGGGATGCGCATGGTTGTCTCCTCTTGTTTTTTGGGCCTCGCCGCTTGCCGTTGGCCGGCAGCGCGGGCTGGATGCAGTGTAACCGAGCTGTCATTGCCCGCACGTCATCAAAGCTTAGTCAAACCTTCATTGACCTGTCATGTTGGGCGCATAGCCTCGCGCTCAGTCTAAAGAGGAGAGCCCATGAAGGACTTTTTCAACGAACTGAAAACGCAGCGCTGGGACGACCACCGCTATTACCACCACAGCCGCATCAACCAGTCGCTGCACCTGCTGTCGGCCACCTGCTTCGTCATCTCCTACGCCCTGCTGTTCAAGGACCCCGCGATGGCCGCCCTGCTGGCCTGGCTGGTGTCGATGACCAGCCGCCAGGCGGGCCACTTCTTTTTCGAGCCCAAGGGCTACGACCACGTCAACCACGCCACCCATGAGTACAAGGAAGACATCAAGGTCGGCTACAACCTGCGCCGCAAGGTGGTGCTGATGGCGCTGTGGGCACTCTCGCCCCTGGTGCTGATTGTCGACCCGACCCTGCTGGGCGCCTTCGAGCCACACACCGGCGCGGAAAGCTTCGCGCGCCATGTCGGCCTGATGTGGCTGGCCCTGGGCGTCGGCGGCCTGATTTTCCGCACCGTGCACCTGTTCTTCCTGCGCGACGTGCGCACGGGTCTGGTGTGGGCGACCAAGATCATTACCGACCCATTCCACGACATCAAGCTCTACTACCCGGCGCCGGCGGCCCTGCTGCGCGGCGAGCTGATCGACCCGCGCGAGCATATGGTGACTCCCGGCGCAGCTCATTGAGCGTGCACCGAGCGCGCACCATGCAAACAAAAAGGCGCGCGGACTACCGCGCGCCTTTTTTATGCCCTTCGATTGCCTAGTGGATTGTAACGATGGAAACGGGAGTGGGAGAGGTGCCATCCGGCGTCGCGGGCAAGGTGCAAAGCGCGGCAATAGCCGTCGCCATTGCGAGCATTTGCAACGCCGCCTGCGGCTTCAGTGGCATGGCAAGCACTTCCGTTTTTATCGTTGCAGCCTACAAGAGCTAGATTCCGAACCGGTGATGGATCATCTCGCGCAGGATGCGCCGCTTGATCGCCTTGTTGGTCAGGCCTTCGGGCAGGTACCACCAGCCGCCCTCCCGCATCTTTTCGCAGGCGGCCACAAAGCGGTCGGCCACGGCGGCGAAATCGGTTTCGCTGTAGTTCAGCGAGAAGATAAAGCGCCCGGTACCCACCCACGACAGCGCCAGTCCCTCGGCGCGCAGGTAGTACTGCAGCATCCAGTGGTAGCGCGAGGGCTGGGTGTAGGTCACGGTCCAGATCGACGAGAGGTTGGCCACCTGCACCGGAAAACCCGCCTCGAGCAGCCGCGCGTTCAGTTGCGTCGCGCGGCGGTTCCACAGGGTATCGAGTCCGGCGTACATCCAGCGCACCTCGGGCTTCTCGATGCGTTCCAGGAACTCGCCCATCGCCGCCATCACGTAGGGGTGCGCGTTGAAGGTGCCGCGCGCGAAGCAGATGTCGGCGGGCCGGTCGTCGCGATAGCGCTTCATCAGGTCGGCGCGGCCGCACACCACGCCCACCGGCAGGCCGCCGCCCAGGGTCTTGCCGTAGGTCACCATGTCGGCCTTGACGCCGAAGTATTCCTGCGCGCCGCCGTAGGCCAGGCGGAAGCCGACAAACACCTCGTCGAATATCAGTACGATGCCGCGCTCGGTACAGATCTCGCGCAGCTCCTTGAGCCAGGCGATGTAGGCAGGCTTGTCGAAATGCGCGCTGCGGCTGCCGTCGACCAGCGACGAGTCGCCGGGCGCGTTGCCGTTCGGATGCAGGGCCTGCAGGGGGTTGATCAGCACGCAGGCGATGTCGCGGCGGCGGCGCAGCACGCGCAGCGCGTCGTCGTCCATCTCTTTCAGCGTATAGGTCTCGTGCGCCGGCACCGGGTTGCCGATGCCCGGCTGCACATCGCCCCACCAGCCGTGGTACGCGCCGCAGAAACGCACCAGGTGGGAACGCCTGGTGTGGTAACGCGCCAGGCGCACCGCCTGCATCACCGCCTCGGTGCCGGACATGTGGAACGACACTTCATCCAGCCCGGAGATTTCCTTGAGGCGCTTGACGTTGCTGGCCACCACCGGATGGTAAGCGCCCAGCACCGGGCCGAGCACGGCGGCTTTTTCCGTGGCGGCGGCGATGCACTCCTTGTAGAAGTCATAGCCGAATACATTGACCCCGTAGGAGCCGGCCAGGTCGTAGAACACATTGCCGTCCAGGTCGGTGATGGTGACCCCGCCGGCCGCCTGGATGAAGCTGCCGCCCTTGAAGTTCTCGCGCACCAGGCGGCTGTACTGGAAGGGCACCCGGTAGGCGCCGGTGAATTGCAGGTCGCTGATGCCTTGCGCGGCCTCGGCGGTCATCGCCGCGCTCTTGGCGTACCGCGCGCGGTACAGCTCGCTCAGTTGCGTGAAGGCCGCGCGCCGCTGCGCCGCCACCTCCGCCGGCGCATCGTCGCTGGCGAAAAACTCGGCCTCGCCGTACTCGTAGAAAGGCAGCAGGCGCGATACGCGCCTGGCCATTTTCGAATGCCCGGCAAGCGACGGGTGCTTGGCCTTGGAAAGCTCCAGGCGGGTTTTCAATTTGGCCAGGGCAGCCGCAACAGCGGCGCCACTGGTCAGGTACAGGGTCAGGGCGGCGTTTTCGATTTCCATGATTCCACCATTTACCCCCGCGTCTTTACACCCACGTGACAATGACCCTGCGAACCACGATTGCCCGCCTGGCGGCCAACGAAGACCTCAATTTCCTGCTCACCAACCGCCTGCCGCGCACCACCGCGACGCGCTTCATGGGCTGGTTCTCGAAAATCGAGCAGCCCCTGGTGCGCGACTTCTCGATCGCCATCTGGCGCCAGTTCTGCGCCCTCAACCTGGCCGAGGCAAAAAAGAGCCGCTTCAGGAGCATGCACGACTGCTTCATCCGCGAACTCAAACCCGGCGCGCGCACGGTGGATGGCGACCCCGCCGTCATCGCCAGCCCCAGCGACGCCATCGTCGGCGCCTGCGGCACCGTGGAAAACGGCGTGGTCTACCAGGCCAAGGGCTTCCCCTACCGCATCGAGGATCTGATCACCGACCCGGCCTCGATCGCCGCCTGCCAGGGCGGCACCTTCGTCACCCTGCGCCTGACCGCCGGCATGTACCACCGCTTCCACGCCCCCGCCGACCTCACGGTCGAGCAGGTCGACTACTTCTCCGGCGACACCTGGAACGTCAACCCGATCGCGCTCAAGCGCGTCGAGCGCCTGTTCTGCAAGAACGAGCGCGCCGCCCTGCGCACGCGCCTGGCGAACGGGCAGATCCTCACCCTGGTCCCGGTGGCGGCGGTGCTGGTCGCCAGCCTGCGCCTGCATTGCGCCGACGTGCAACTGCATTTGCGCTACCAGGGGCCGAACCGCATCCCCTGCAACACGCACCACGCCAAGGGCGAGGAAATGGGCTGGTTCGAGCACGGCTCGACCATCATCGTGTTCGCCCCGCCGGGGTTCGCCCTTGCGCCGGGGATCGAAGAGGGCCGGAACATCCGCATGGGGGAGGCGCTGCTGCGCATGCCGGGCACGGATTAGGGCCTGCTGCGCCGCACAAGGCAATTCGGCGCCACACATACACGGCGCCCTCCCCTTGCGCGCCACCGCAATAGCGGCCAGAATGTTTTCAAACCGCTGGCCGCCGGCCGGCGACACAAAAAGCTGGAGACAAGTCCTTTGCTCGCATCCCTGTTCCAGGGGAGGCCGGGTGCGGTTGCCCCTGACTCCCTCCCCTTGCCGGAGTTCGCCTCACGCTTTTCCGGGCGCGTCTTCCCCTGCTTTTCGCCCCGCTTCTCGCCCGATACCCCCGCCGGCGGCGGCGTGGCGCAGGGCGAGACGGTGGCGCAGATGTTCTGGGACGGGGTACGCCGGCGCGCCGACCGCGTGGTGCTGCGCCAGAAGGAATACGGCATCTGGAAGCCGATGACCTGGGCGCAACTGGGCACCAGCGCCCGCGAAATCGGCATGGGGCTGGTCAACCTGGGCTACGAGCCGGGCGAGGTCTGCTCGATCCTCTCCAACACCAGCCGCGAATGGGTGCAGGCGGACCTCGGGGCGCTCTCCGCCGGCGGCGTGGTGAACGGCATCTACCCCACCGACGCGCCGCCGCAGGTGGAGTTCCTGTGCGCCGACTCGGCCTCGGTCTACCTGTTCGTGGAGGACGACGAGCAACTCGACAAGGCCCTCGAAGTGCGCGAGCGCCTGCCGCTGTTGCGTAGAATCATCGTGTTCGACATGGAAGGCCTGCGCGACCTGAACGACCCGCAGGTGATCTCGCTGGACGCGCTGCGCAGCCTGGGCCGCACCCACCAGGCCGCCCACCCCGCGCTGCTGGAGGAGCGCATCGCCTGCCGCCGCCCGGACGACCTGGCGGTGCTGATCTACACCTCGGGCACCACCGGCCGCCCGAAGGGCGCGATGCTGTCCCACCGCAACATCATCGTCACCTGCCGCGCCTACAACGACTTCATCCCGCAGGACGAGAGGGATGAGCGCATGGCCTTCCTGCCGCTGTGCCACGTCGCCGAGCGCATCGGCGGGGAATACTTTCCGCTCTACACCGGCTCGATCGTCAACTTCGTCGAGAACCCGGAGACGGTGCCGGAGAACGTGCGCGAAATCCAGCCGACCACGTTTACGGCGGTACCGCGCGTGTGGGAGAAGTTCTATTCGGCGGTGATGATCCGCCTGAAGGAAAGCACGCTGATCCAGCAGGCCGCCTACCGCTGGGCAATTGGTGTCGGCTTCCGGCAGGCGAAGCTGCGCGAAGAGTGCAAGGCGATGCCGCCGCTGCTCGCCGCCAGATTCTGGCTGGCCCGCAAGCTGGTGCTGGACAACGTGCGCCGCATGATGGGCGTGCACCGCGCGCGTTTTCTCGTCACCGGCGCGGCGCCGATCTCGCCGGATCTGGTGCGCTGGTACATGGCCCTGGGCCTGACCATGATCGAGGTATGGGGGCAGACCGAGAGCTGCGGCGGGGTCACCGCCAACCCGGTGGACGGCATCAGGCCCGGCAGCATCGGCCGCGCGCAGATCCATTCGCAGGTCGCGGTCTCGCCCGAGGGCGAGTTGATGATCAAGGGCGAATGCGTGTTCATGGGCTATCTCAACCAGCCGGAGAAAACCGCCGAAACCATCCGCGAAGGCTGGCTGTACACCGGCGACGTCGGCCGCATCGACGCGCAGGGCTACGTCTACATCACCGACCGCATCAAGGACATCATCATCACCGCCGGCGGCAAGAACATCACGCCTTCCGAATTCGAGAACCAGCTCAAGTTCTCGCCCTACATCACCGACGCGGTGGTGATCGGCGACAAGCGCGCCTACCTCAGTTGCCTGGTGATGATCGATCATGAAAACGTCGAGCAATGGGCGCAGGAACGCTCGGTGCCCTTCTCCGACTACAAGAGCCTGACACGCCGCCCGGAGATCGTCGGGCTGATCAACGAGGAGATCGGGAAGGTCAACAAGATGTTCGCGCGCGTCGAGCAGATCAAGCAGTTCCGCCTGATCGAAAACAAGCTCACCGCCGAGGACGAGGAGCTGACGCCGACCATGAAGCTCAAGCGCAAACTGGTCAACCAGAAATACGCGGACCTGATAGAGTCGATGTACAGCAAGGCGGCACAGCATAACTAAAACGCGGCGACTACGCCCAATGCTGCAAGAGAACAATCAAGGATTCTCAAACCCGGAAGGAGACAAAACGATGCAACCCAAGTTCGCGTGGCTCGCGGCTGCGCTCGCCGCGGCGTTCGGCGCCCTCGCCGCCCCTGCCTTCGCCCAGACCCAGGGCGTGACCGACAAGGAGGTCCTGGTCGGGACCATCCAGGACCTCTCCGGCCCGATCGCCGCCTTCGGCAAATCCGCCCGCAACGGCATGCAACTGCGCGCCGACGAGATCAACGAGCAGGGCGGCATCAACGGCCGCAAGATCAGGCTGATCGTCGAGGACTCCGGCTACGACCCCAAGAAGGGCGTGCTCGCCGCGCAGAAGCTGGCGCAGAAGGACCGGATTTTCGTCACCGCCGGCAACATCGGCACGCCGATCGCCATGGCGACCATGGATATCTTCTTCCAGAAGAACATCCCCCACCTGTTCCCGCTCACCGCCGCGCGCCAGATGTACGACCCGCTGCACAGGCTCAAGTACTCGTTCGCCGCCACTTATCACGACCAGATCCGCGCCGGCATCAAGTACCTCACCAAGGCCAAGGGCGACCGCAAGTGGTGCATCATCTACCAGGATGACGACTTCGGCACCGAGATTCTGGCGGGCGCGGAAGCCGGCCTGAAAGACGTCGGCAAGGCCATGGTCGAGAAGACCAGCTACAAGCGCGGCGCCACCGACTTCTCCTCGCAGGTCGCCAAGATGAAGGGCGCCGGCTGCGACTCCGTGGTGATGGGTACCATCATCCGCGAGACCGTCGGCACCATCGCCGAGGCGCGCAAGACCGGCTTCAACGCCGAATTCCTCGGCAGCTCCGCCGCCTATACCCACCTGATTCCCAAGCTCGGCGGCCCCGCCATGAACGGCTTCATCGCCGCGCACACGGTGGCCCACCCCTATCTGGACGACGCCGCGCAGAACGTGCGCTTCTGGGCCTCCAAGTACAAGACCAAGTTCGGCGAAGACCCCGACGTGTTCTCCGCCTACGGCTACTCCATCATGGACGAAGTCGCCGCCACCATCTCCAAGGCCGGCAAGAACCTCACCACCGAAGCCTTCATCAAGGCCCTGGACTCCTCCACCTTCGCGCCCGACATGTTCGGCAGCGACACCATGAGCTTTACCCCCACCAAGCACTTGGGCTCGAACAAGTCGCGCCTGTCGCAGATCAAGGACGGCAAGTGGACGGTGATGACGGGGTACGTCGAGCCGTAAGCCGCGCGGCGCCGCGAAATCCCGGGCAAACCTTGGCTTCGCGCGCAACAGAAAGCCGGCCCGCGGGCCGGCTTCAACAATAGCGGGCGCCTCAGGTCCCGCTGCGCGCCACGCCCTTGCCTTCCGGGCCAGCCAGCGGAACGGACGTAGACTTGTCCGAACGGCCGGTCGCCGCTCGCTGCGAATCCCGATTCGCGGCATCGGCACGCTCGCGCACCTTCGCGCACCTCGGATTGCCTCGCTGATTCTGCCTGTCGCAATCGATCCAGGCGGCCCCGCCGCTGCTCGACATCACGGTGTCGTCCTGGCGCGCACCCTGGACGGCGGCGCTGCCGGCTTGCGCATGCGGCATCGCCGTCAGCGCCACGGCCAGCACCGGAAGCCCAAAAACAAGACCCTTGTTCATCATCGTCTCCTGGTGGAAATGAAGGATGCGAAGCGATCCTCAACCGCCCGAACGCACCGCGCCCTCGCCATTCGGCCCGGCCATCGGCACCACGGTCGACTTGTCCTGCTTGCCCGCCTTGCCCTTCGCCACCCGGTCTGCCTGCTTCTTCCCGCTCTTCACGCAGTCCGAGGTGCCGGCGCGGCTCGGATCATCGCAATTAATGCCCGCATAGCCGCCCGTCATCGAAGGCGCGGCGCCGGTCTGCTTGTCCGGCACCGGGTCGGTCCGCATGCCCGCGGTCTGCGCATGCAACGGCGCCGCCAGCGCGAGGGCCAGCACCGGCAATCCAACCATGGAACGCTTGATCATCACTGTCTCCTTGGAGAAGAAATTGCAGGAGCGCATCGGCTCCCGATATCCCAAGGCAGCAAGCCATGTGCCCTCGCAAACAGGCGGCACGCGATGAATTTGCCGCCCGCCACCCGCAGAATTTGCAGTGCCTGTAATCTTTGCGCGGCACCACGACAGCCCGCGCACGCGATGCACCAAGGTGGACATTGCCGCTTGCACATTCCGCCCTTCCCGCTCATCATGCCCCGGCAAGCCCCGCACCGAATGCTGGTTCATTTCCGAGGACACCATGCACAAGAACGGTACCCGTACCCTGCCGCACGCACTTGCCCTCCTCTTTGCCTGCACCGCCCTCTGGCCCTTCCCCGCCCACGCCGACCGCAGCATGGGCGTAAGCAACAATCCGGACAGCAAAACCCGTTTCATCTGGACCGGCGAAGACCTGGAAAAGAACGCCGACAAGCAGATGATGATCTTCGTGCAAAAAGGCGGCAGCACCAACGCCATCAACATCAGCGGCCCCACCGACATCACCTTCGCCAAAGGCGAGCTTGAGCAGATCAAATGGTGCGCCGTCGCCACCACCGAGCAGGAGCGCGACAAGGGCAAGAAGTGCAAACCGGACAAGGCGCTCAAGCCCGGCGGGGAAATCAAGGTTCCGTAAGCGCGCCGGTACGGCAGGCCGGCGCGCCCCGCATCAGAGCCAGGCCGCCCTACCTGCCCAGATGCTTGTCGAAGAAGCGTCCGATCTCGGTGAACGCTTCGCGGGTTTCCGGCGCGTTCATGTCGAAACCATATTGCGCATGCGACATGCCCTCGTACACGTGCAGGTCGGCCGTCACCCCGGCGCGGCGCAGCTTGCGGTGGGTGCGCACGGTGTTGGAGAGGAACAGGTCGCGCGTGCCGCTGGTGAGGATGGCGGGCGGAAAGCCGCTGAAGTCGCCGTAGATCGGCGAGAGCTGCGGGTCCTTCAGGTCGCGGCCGTTGGCGTAGAGCTTCGCCGCGCGGCCGAGCCAGCCGTCCCAGGTGACCAGCACGTTGTCGATCCACTCGTTGGTTTCGTAGGTGTCGCCGATCTTGGCAATGTCCGACCACGGCGTGCCCGGGGCAATCGCGCCCGGCAGCGGCAGCTTCTCGGCCTTGGCGCGCAGCACCATGGCGAGTGTCATCGCCCCGCCGGTCGAGGTGCCGAACACCGCGATGTTTTTCGGCTTGGCCATTTTGAGCGCCGCCTTGTACACCGCCATCGCATCGTCCATCGCCGCCGGGTACGGAAAGTCCGGCGGCATGCGGTAGTCCACCGAGATCACCTTGTAGCCGCCGAAGCCGGCCAGCAGGATCGCTTCCGGCAACGCCGCCTCGCCGGGCCCGAACACATAGCCGCCGCCGTGCACATGCACCGCCAGCCGGTGCCGGTTCGCCGCCGGCATCTTGTCCGGCGTGACGATGAAGACCTTCACGCCCGCGATGGTGGTCGCCTCGACCTTCACGCCCAGCTTCTGCTTCATCGCCGGCAGCAGCGCAATCGCCCCCGCCGCGCGGCGGTTGATCAACTCCTTCCACTCCTCCGGCGTCTTCGGGTCCGCGTTGAAATGCGGCGGATACGGCCCGGCGATCAACTTTTGCATTTCCGGGCTGACGTCGTCGGTGGGCACCGGCGCGGTATGCGCCGGGAACTTGCGCGCGCCCGGCTGGCTGTTCGCCGCTGCCTGCGCGCCGGCCAGCGCGTCATAGCCGGTCGGCTGCGCCTGCGCGGGCGCGCTGATCAGGGCGAGGGAAGCAAGGGTCGGGACGAGGGCCGAAAGAAAGGCCGCGCGCAACAATGCGGGCAGCCGGGACGTGCGCGCGCAGGCGCGCGTATGCGGGCAGGGGGTCATGCGTGTCTCCTTTGTTATGGTCTTGGAACAGCGCTTGCTGACGGTGCCCGTCGGATGGCTCGGTGACTTGCACCTGCGGCTATGCTACACCCGCCCTTCCCGGGCGGGCGCCTGTGCGGCGCTTTGGGCGCACTTACCTGCCGGGGCGAACCGCCCCGCATTCCACGCGCCCTAGCGCTTCTTCTTCCCGCCCGGCGCGCCCGCCCCCGGCTGCAGCCTTTCCTGGATCATCCCCACCAGCTCCCCGCGCTCCGGGTACGTGCCTTCCGCCTCGGTGGGCAGCTTGAGCTTCTGCAAATCCTCCATCGCGCGCAGCATCTCTTCCGGATGGGCCGCCAGCACGCCGCGCAGCAACTCGACGATGATGTCGGCGGTGGCATTGCGATAGGCCGTCATGCTGTCGATGAAGTAGGGGGACTGGGGCAGGAGGTGCTCCAGTTGCTGGGCGGCGGTTTCGGGGATGCGGGTGTCGGGCGTTTCGGCCTTGCCCGCCGGGTGCTTGCCCGCGGGGTGCTTGTTCTGGTGCTTGTTCATGACGACTCCTGGCGATCGGTTCGCGGACGGGCTGGGGCGCCCGGAGCCGGTTGGGGCTAGTGTGCCACGCGGCGCGCGGTTCAGTCGGCCGGCGGGCGCGGCGCGGCCGGCTGGGTGACGATGGGCGCGAGGGTCCACTCCTTTTGCTCTTCGACCAGGATGAGGTTGCCGACGGTGCCATCGCCGTTGATGAAGGCGTTGATCACGCCTTTGCTGGTGGGACCGTCGAAGTCGTAGCTGACGAGCTTGTTGCCCAGGGGGTGGTTGCCGGGAGTGGGCGGGCGCGGGCGGGCGACGTCGGCGCCTTCGTTGGGGTTGGTGACGCGGCCCTCGCGGCCGAAGGCGGCGATCAGGGCGTCGACGCTGGCGCGCGGGTCGCGGCCGATGTCCATGCCGATCAGGGCGCGGCGTTTTTCGAGGTTGTCCTTGATCAGGAGTTTGTAAAGGACGTCGACGGCGGGGGCGGCGGGTTTGGCGGCCGGCGCTTTGCCGTCGGCGGCGGGCTCGGCGTCAAGGCTGAACACGGCGCCCATGTCGAGGAGCTTGCCGTTCTTCAGGAAGGGGCGCGGCAGCTTGTACCACTGGGTGCGGGCGGCACCGAAAAAGCGCAGCAGGGTGGCGTCTTCGTAGAAGCGCTCGCTGAGCAGCAGGTGGTGGTCGAGGGCGTGCTTGAGGTTGGCGAACAGGTCGGCGGGGTTGGCGGGTCTGGGGACGGCGTAGAGGTCTTTGGGGGCGGCGGGTTTTTTGGTCGGGCTCTTGGCGGCGGAGGATTTTTTTGCGGCGGGTTTTTTCGCGGGGGCGGGAGCGGGGGCCGGATCAGCGGCGCGGACCGGGGAGGCGGGCGCGAGCATGCTGAACAGGGCGAGCACGCTTGCGAGGGCGCGCGCGCGGCGGCGGGACCCCGGCGGCGTCAGGGTCGGGCGGGGCGCGTGGATCGCGGAATGGTCGGGCGGCATGTGGAGGGCATCTTAGCGGAGTGGCGCTCGCGTGGGGAGGTGCCGGGCGGGGGCGCTGGCGGCGGGGCGTGATCGGGCTACACGGCGCGGGCGGAATCGCGTATGTTTAGAACCAGGAGATTGGATTGCGCGGTGCAAGCAGGGGCGTGCCCGGCTTGCGGCGCAACGCCGTGCGAGCGAGCGTCCTGGGATGAAGGCGAGGCTGTGGCAGGAGCGAGGGTGATGGGCGGGACTGATTGCAGCGGCGGCAATGCGGCGATTACGTTTGTTGTAGGGGCCGGTTGGAAATCGTGAAAAAGGTAGGGTTTTGTCAGGTTGGTGCGCCCGCGGATTCCGGAAAAAGGTAAGGTTTTGTCAGGTTGCCGATGGTGGCCAGGGTAAGGCAGGTGTTGTAACCAATTTCCGCGAAAAGGTAAGGTTTTATCAAGGTGGCGCGCCGCAACCGCGAAAAACGACCGTGGTTTTGTGGGGTGGGCGATTAATTGTGTTGTAGCCTGCCTCGCAAAATCCGCAAAAAAGTCAGGTTTTGTCAGGTCGCCGGAGCCGGGGGTGGGCTTGGCATAATATAAGCTTGGTGGTTTGCCGGGCACTGCCGGGGGCGGCAGGGCGTAGCGGTGAGTTACGGGCGGGCCGCGGTCGCGGCGCTTCGGGATGTCGGGAGATCCATGAAAGAGTTGTTCTGGTTTGTCATCGCGTACTGGGTGATCTCGGTGGGCATCGGCCTGTGGGCGGCCACACGGGTGCACAACACGAAGGACTTCGCGGTGGCGGGGCGGCACTTGCCGTTCTATATGGTGACGGCGACGGTGTTCGCGACCTGGTTCGGCTCGGAGACGGTGCTGGGCATCCCGGCGACCTTCATGAAGGAGGGCTTGCGCGGGGTGGTGGCGGACCCGTTCGGCTCCTCGCTGTGCCTAATATTGGTGGGGCTGTTTTTCGCCGCGCCCTTGTACCGCATGAACCTGTTGACCATCGGCGACTTCTACAAGAAGCGCTTCGGGCGCAGCGTGGAAGTGTTGACCACTGTTGCGATCGTGGTGTCGTACCTGGGCTGGGTGGGCGCGCAGATCACGGCGCTGGGGCTGGTGTTCAACATCGTCTCGGGCGGGGAGATCAGCAAGCTGGCGGGGATGGTGATCGGCTCGGGGACGATCCTGATCTATACCTTCTTCGGCGGCATGTGGGCCGTGGCGGTGACGGATTTTTTGCAGATGATCATCATCGTGATCGGCATGCTGTGGATCGGCGGCTCGATCAGCGATTCGGTGGGCGGCGTGTCGATGGTGGTGAACCACGCGCGCGCGGCGGGCAAGCTGGCGTTCTGGCCCAGCCTGGACCTGAAGGACATGCTGGCGTTCACGGCGGCGTGGGTGACGATGATGTTCGGCTCGATCCCGCAGCAGGACGTGTTCCAGCGCGTGCAGTCTTCCAGGAGCGAGAAGATCGCGGTGTGGGGCTCGGTGCTGGGCGGCAGCCTGTACTTCCTGTTCGCCTTCGTGCCGATGTTCCTGATCTACTCGGCCACCCTGCTGGACAAGGAGATGGTGGCGCGCCTGATCGATACCGACCCGCAGATGATCCTGCCGACCCTGGTGCTGACGCATGCGCCGCTGATCGCGCAGATCATGTTCTTCGGCGCCCTGCTCTCGGCGATCAAGAGCTGCGCTTCGGCGACCCTGCTGGCGCCTTCGGTGACGTTTACCGAAAACCTGATCAAGCCGATGCTGGGGCCGCATGTGTCGGACAGGAAGATGCTGCGCACCATGCGCATCGTCACCGTGTGCTTCACCATCGTGGTGACGCTCTATGCGATCAACTCGAAGGCGAGCATTTTCAAGATGGTGGAGAACGCCTACCAGATCACGCTGGTGACGGCCTTCGTGCCGCTGGTGGCGGGACTGTACTGGAAGCGCGCGACCAACCAGGGCGCGATGACGGCGGCGCTGGCGGGATTGGGCGTATGGCTATATTTGCTGGCGCTCGGCCCCGAAGACCCCTTCGTACCGGCGCAATTCGCCGGGCTGATCGCGGCGATTGTCGGCATGCTGGCGGGCTCGCTGATGCCGCAGAAGATGCCGCATGTGCCGGGCATTCACGAGCACCTGCGCTCGGGGGCGCATCTGAAGGAAGTGCACGCCAAGGCCGGCGAAGGGGCCGCGGGTAGCGCGCCGGAAGGGGCACGCTAGTTCAAGTGCGGCAACGGTTTCGGGATGGCGCCGAGCGGGAGCGACGCGGTGCGGGCCGGTGGGCGCGTGCCAAGCGCGTGCCCGCTCAACAGGGCAAGGGATAGGGCGCTACACCGGAGGGCGACGGCCTAAGCTTAATGCCGCCACAGCCACACCAGCTCCGCGCCCCACAGCGCCGCCATGATGAACACCAGCACGGCGAGGGTACGGATGGAACGGCCCTGGCGCTCGGTGACTTGCAGCAGCAGCTTGAGCGTATCGCTGTCGTCCGGTTTGCGCGCGGCGTTCTCCAGCGCGCGGGTGAACAGGCGCGGCCATTGGGGAATCGCCTTGGCCAGATACGGGGACTCGTGCTTGATGTTCTCGATGAAGCCTTCCCAGCCGATCTGCCGGTGCATCCAGCGTTCGAGGTAGGGTTTGGCGGTGGTCCAGAGATCGAGCTCGGGATCAAGTTCGCGGCCCAGGCCCTCGATGTTGAGCAGGGTCTTTTGCAGCAGCACCAGTTGCGGCTGGATCTCGACGTTGAAGCGCCGCGAGGTCTGGAACAGGCGCAGCAGCACCTGGCCCAAAGATAGCTCGCGCAGCGGCCGGTTGAAGTAGGGCTCGCACACCGCGCGCACCGCGCCTTCCAGCGCCTCGACGTTGGTGCCCTCGGGCACCCAGCCGGACTCGACGTGCAGGGCGGCGACGCGGTGATAGTCGCGATTGAAAAAGGCGAGGAAGTTTTTCGCCAGGTAGTCCTTGTCGAACTCGGACAGGGTGCCGACGATGCCGAAGTCCAGGGCGATGTAGCGGCCCAGGGTCTCGGGGTCGTTGCTGACGTAGATGTTGCCGGGGTGCATGTCGGCGTGGAAAAAGCCGTCGGCGAACACCTGGGAGAAGAAGATTTCGACGCCGTCGCGCGAGAGCTTTTTCAGGTCGACGTTCGCGGCCTTGAGCTGGTCGATGCGCGAGATCGGGATGCCCTTCATGCGCTCCATGGTGAGCACGTTGGAGGCGGTGTGGTCCCAGATGATCTCGGGCACGATCAGCAGCAGGCCGCGCTGGGTGCCGGGGGCGAAGTTGCGGCGCAGCTGGCTGGCGTTCGCGCCTTCGCGCACCAGGTCGAGCTCGTCGTGCAGGTACATGTCGAACTCGGCGACCACTTCCTTTGGCTTCAAGCGCTTGCCGTCCGCCCAGATGCGCTCGACCAGCCCGGCGGCGATGCGCATCAGCGCGATGTCGCTTTCGATCACGCGCAGCATGTTCGGGCGCAGCACCTTGACCGCCACCTCGCGGCCGTCGTGCAGGGTGGCGAAGTGGACCTGGGCGATCGAGGCCGAGGCAATCGGCTTGCGGTCGAAGGTGGCGTAGACCGCCTCCAGCTTGCGGCCCAGGCCGCGCTCGATCTCGCCCACCGCCACTTCGCCATCGTAAGGCGGCACGCGGTCCTGCAGGCTCGCCAGCTCGTCGGCGATGTCGGGCGGCAGCAGGTCGCGGCGGGTAGAGAGGAGCTGGCCGAACTTGACAAAAATCGGGCCGAGCGATTCCAGTGCCAGGCGCAGGCGCTCGCCGCGCGGCGCCGAGAAGCTGCGCCAGAAAAACAGGCGGGCGTACAGGCTTTTCAGCCAGCCTTCGTGCGCGGCGGCCATGAAAAACTCGTCCAGCCCGAAGCGGAAGGCGATGGCGAGGATTTTGGCTAAGCGGAAGACGCGCACGGGCGGGAGGAATCGGGAGGTCAAAGCACGGGAGGCCAAAACGGATGCGCAGCAGGAACTGGAACGGGAGGGACAGGCGGCACTTTAACCGATGTGTGGCGCATGGGCGGGCGTGGCCCGGCGCGCGTCCTGGGGTAGCGCGCGGCGCTACCTCGCGCACGTCGCTTGAGCGGCGCGGCCGGTTTGCCAACAATGGCCACAAGCCCGAGGCAATTCCGCCCGGGCCCCTACCCAACCGAACGAAAGGAGCAAGGAAAGCAGCGCCGGACTACAGGCTGCTTTCTTCGAAACATGGGACCGATTCTGATGGGCACCACCGCCGTACTCGCCGCCGACTTTGTGTCCGGGGCCGTGCACTGGGCGGAGGACGCCTACGCCCGCCCGGACACGCCGATCGTCGGCAAGCTGATCGCCAATGCCAACATCGAGCACCACATCAAGCCGCGCGCTTTCGTCACGCGCGGCTGGCTGGAAAGTTCGTGGGACCTGCTGCTGGTGGGCGCGGCGGTGGTCGGCGCGGCGTGGTGGATGGACATGCTCTCCTGGCCGGTGTGGCTGTTCGTGGCCATCTCGGTGAACGCCAACCAGATCCACAAGTGGGCGCACCAGAACCCGCGGGAAAACGGCCGCATCGTCACCTTGCTGCAAAAAATCAAGCTGCTGCAGACCCAGCGCCATCACGCGCAGCACCATCGCGGCATGAAGGACTCGCACTACTGCGCGGTAACCAACGTGGTCAACCCGGTGCTCGACGAGCTGGGCTTCTGGCGCGGCGCCGAGCGGGTGATCGAGAAGCTGTTCGGCGTGAAGCGCCGGCCCGACCCGACGGTGCATGTGCGGGACATGCGCATCGCGGCCGCGTAAACAAAAACCCGCAGGATGCGGCAGGCGCCGCCCTTGCGGCGCGCGGCGGGGCGGGCGACAATCATCGCCCGCCCCGCGCATTTGTTCCCCAGCTTCCACGCACCCTGCGATGCCCACTCCCAAACGCATCATCTGCGTCGGCCACACCGCCTACGACCGCGTCTACCAATTGCCCAAGGTAGTGGCCCCGCCCGCCAAGACCCCGGCCACCGGCTACTTCGAGATCGGCGGCGGCATGGCGGGCAATGGCGCGGTGGCTGTCGCGCATCTGGGCGCGCGGTCGGTGTTCTGGGGCGCGGCGGGCGAGGACAGCATTGCCGATGCGATGGCCGCCGACTTCGCGCGCCATGGCGTGGACGCCACCCACATGCGGCGCAGCGCCGGCCATACCTCCTCGCACTCGGCGATCCTGGTGCAGGCGGATGGAGAGCGGCTGATCGTCAACGTGCGCGGCAGCGCGCTGGAGGACGCGGGCGACTGGCTGCCGCTGGCGGACCTGGCGCAGGCCGATGCGCTGTTGGCGGACGTGCGCTGGGTGCCGGGTTGCCTCAAAGCCCTGGCGGCGGCGCGCGCGGCGGGTGTGCCGACGGTGCTCGACGGCGACGTCGGCGAGCGCGAAGCAATGCGCGCGCTGGTGGCGCATACCGATTACGCGGTGTTCTCCGAACCGGGGCTGGCCTGTTTCCACGAGGAAGGCCGCGCCGGTGGCAATACCCAATCCGCGCTACAGGCCGCGTTGGACCTCGGCGCGAAAGTCGCGGTGGCCACGCGCGGCGAGCGCGGCTGCGAATGGATGCGCGCCGAGAGTGCGGGAGAGTTGCATCACACCCCCGCCTTCGCGGTCAGGGCGGTGGATACCACCGGTGCGGGCGACAGTTTTCACGGTGCCTTCGCACTGATGGTGGCGGAAGGAAAGCCGCTGGAACAAGCCCTGCGTTTCGCGGCGGCGGCCGCGGCGGTGAAGGTGCAGCGCATGGGCGCGCGCAGCATGCCTTCGTATGCGGAGGTCGAGGCCTTCCTGGCGCAACAAGGCACGGCGTAATCGGCGGGAGAGGCATCGGGGAAGCGCGCCCTGCGCATCCAGGCCGTCCGAAAAGGCGGTGCGACCCGCGCCCTTCGGGGATGCGGAAGACGCGCGTTACGCGCGCCCGCGCTCCAGCAACTCCAGGCGTTTCTCCAGCCGCGCGATATCGTCGCGCAGCACGGTGACGCCACGGCTGAAGCTTTCGACCTCGGTCTTGCGCGCCAAGGTCGGGGCTTCGTCGATCAGGTAGGCGGTGGTGGTCTGCGCCAGGCGCCGGCCGGCTTCGCGGCCCCAGGCGGCGAAGGCGCGGGCAAAACGCATCATCTGGTGGGCGGGGATGTCGCCCAATACGCGGCTCAGGTCCTCTTCCACATCCCAGCGCACCTCGCGCGCCAGACGGGCCAGGGTCTGCGCGAACTCGGCGTCGCCCTCGATGCGCACGTCCTTCATCGCCGTCTCGGGATCGATGAACAGGAAGGGCGCGCGGGTGGCGGCCACGCTCAGGGTGACATCGGCGGGCGTGTCACCCGCCTGCGGCAGCAGCGGCAGTGCTTCAACCTCGCCCTTGTCGGTGATTTTCAATCCGAGGGCGAAAGGCGGCGCGGCAAGGCGCAGGCGGCGCCCGGCGTGGCGCGCCAGGGCCTCGCGCGCCCAGGGCTGCTGGGCGAGCACGTGATTGATGAAAATGGTGGCCGGGTTCATGCGCGGGGCGAAGGACGTGGGAAAAGGGGTGGAGAAGGGCTCAAGTTTGCACCAGTTTGCGATGGTTCTGCACGCTCATCAATATCCCCAGGCCGAGAAAAAGGGTGACCAGCGCGGTGCCACCGTAACTCACCAGGGGCAACGGCACGCCTACCACCGGCAAGATGCCCGCCACCATGCCCATGTTCACGAAGGCATAGGTGAAGAAGATCATGCTGATCGAACCGGCCAGCAGGCGCGCGAACATGGTGGGGGCGTTGGCCGCGATCACCAGGCCGCGCCCGATCAGGCACAGGTAGAGCACCAGCAGCAGGCAGTTGCCGACCAGCCCGAACTCCTCGGAGTAGACCGCGAAAATGAAGTCGGTGTGGCGCTCGGGAATAAATTCCAGGTGGGTCTGGGTGCCTTTCAGCCAGCCCTTGCCGGTGGCCCCGCCGGAGCCCACCGCGATGGTCGACTGGATGGTGTGAAAGCCCTTGCCCAGCGGGTCGGTGGTCGGATCCAGCAGAGTGCAAATACGATGCTTCTGGTAGTCATGCATGCCTGGCCACTGCACCTCGGGCTCGCAGATGTGGTCGCCGAAATAGAGGATCGCGGCCAGCGCCATCAGCCCGGCCGCCAGCACCGGCAGGATCAGCTTCCAGGTCAGCCCGGCGAAAAAGATCACGTACAGCCCGGCGGCGAACACCAGCACCGCGGTGCCCAGGTCCGGCTGTTTGGCGATCAGGCCGACGGGAACCAGCAGCAGCAGGCCGGCGACGATGTAGTCGCGCATGCGGATCATCGCCTCGCGCTTGTGGAAATACCAGGCCAGGGTGAGCGGCATGGCGATTTTCAGCAGTTCGGAGGGCTGGATGCTGGTGACGCCGAGGTCAAGCCAGCGCCGTGCCCCCTTGCGCACCATGCCGAACACCGCCACGGCGATCAGCAGCGCCACCCCTATTGTGTAGATCGGCAGGGCGACGCGCATCAGCGTCTGCGGCGGCACCTGAGCCGCCACCCACATCACCAGCGCGGCGATGGCGATGTTGCGCACCTGGTCGTAGAAGCGCACCGGGTTGTCGTAGGTGGCCGAGTACAGCACGGTCAGGCCGAAGGCGAGCAGCAGCGCGATGGTCGCCAGCAGCATGCCGTCCAGGCGGCCGAACAGCAGGGTCCAGGCCCGTTTGACCTGCGCGCCGTTAATCACCTTCGGCCTCCACGTTCGCGCCGCTCGAGGCGGCGCCGGCCAGCTCGGGCGCCTGTCCGGGCGTCTCGGGACGCTTGCCGGCCACCGCGTAGTCGAACAGGCGGCGCGCGATCGGCGCGGCCGACTGGGCCCCAAAACCACCGTTCTCCACCAGCACCGCCACCGCGATCTTCGGCGCATCGACCGGCGCGAAGGCCGAGTACCAGGCGTGGTCGCGCAAGGCGTGGGCGATGCGCTTTTCGTCGTAGCGCTCGTTCTGCTTGATGGTGAATACCTGCGCGGTGCCGGTCTTGCCGGCGCTGACGTAGGGCGCGCCGGCGAATACGCGCGCCGAGGTGCCCTCCTTCACCACGCCGGCCATGGCGTTCTTGATGAAGGCGATGTGCTCGGGCTTGGCGTCGATGCGCGCCGGGCGGGTCGGGTTGCCGTTCGCGTCGCGCGGGATCGGCGGGTCGAGGCGGCGGCGGGCGGCCGTCCTGGCGTCCTCGATCATGCGCACCAGATGGGGAATCTTCACCGCGCCGTCGGCGGCGAGAATCGCGGTGGCATGCGCCAGTTGGAGGGGCGTATAGGCGTTGTAGCCCTGGCCGATACCCACCGAAATGGTCTCCCCGGCGTACCATTTTTGCAGCGCCGGGGTCTTGAAGCGCGCCGCCTTCCAGGCGGTCGAAGGCAGGGTGCCGGTCAGTTCGCCGTCGATGTCGATGCCGGTGAGCTGACCGAAGCCGAGCGGCGCCATCTGCTTGGCGATGGTGTCGATGCCCAGGTCGTTGGCCAGCATGTAGTAATAGGTGTCGCAGGAGACCACGATCGACTTGTACATGTCGACCATGCCGTGCCCGCCCGCCTTGTCGTCGCGGAAGCGGTGGCCGCCGAAGTTGAAATAGCCGGGGTCGGAGATCGCCTGCTCGGGGGTGCGCTTGCCGGTGGCCAGCGCCGCCAGCGCCATGAAGGGCTTGAAGGTCGAGCCCGGCGGGTAGGCGCCGCGCAGCGGACGGTTGAGCAGCGGCTTGTCGGGCGAATTGTTGAGCGCGTCCCAATTGGCCGAGTCGATGCCGTCGACGAACAGGTTGGGATCGAACGCCGGACGGCTGGCGAAGGCGAGGATCTCGCCGGTATTGGGCTCGATCGCCACCACCGCGCCCTTGCGGTCGCCCAGGGCCGCCTCGGCGATTTTCTGCAGCTCGATGTCGATGGTCAGGATCAGGTTGTTGCCCGACACCGGCGCATTGCGCGACAGGGTGCGCACCGCGCGCCCGCCGGCGTCCACCTCGACCTGCTCGAAACCGGTCTGCCCGTGCAGTTCCTTCTCGTAGCTCTGCTCGATGCCGATCTTGCCGATGTGCTCGCTGCCCTTGTAATTGGCTTCCAGGTTCTGCTCTTCCAGGCGTTCCTGGTCCTTTTCGCTGATGCGCCCGATGTAGCCCAGCACGTGGGCCGCCACCTCGCCCATCGGGTACTGGCGGAACAGGCGCGCCTTGATCTCCACGCCCTTGAAGCGGAAGCGGTTGGCGGCAAAACGCGCCACCTCCTCATCGGTCAGGCGGGTGCGGATCGGCAGGGAGTCGAAGTTGCGCGATTCCGAGAGCAGCTTCTGGAAGCGCTTGCGGTCCTTCGGGCTGACCTCGACCAGCCTGGCGACGTCGTTGATGGTCTCCTCCAGGTCCGCCACCTTGGAGGGCGTGATCTCCAGCGTGTAGGCCGAGTAGTTGCGCGCCAGCACCACGCCGTTGCGGTCGTAGATCAGGCCGCGGTTGGGCGCGATCGGCAGGATCGAGATGCGGTTGTCCTCGGCGGCCGACTGGTAGGCGTCGTAGCCGAACACCTGCAGGTGGATGAAGCGCCCGAGCAGCACCCCGAAACAGACCAGGATCATCAGCCCGGCGAACAGCAGGCGCAGGCGGAAGGCGGAAAGCTCCTTTTCCGCGTTCTTGAGTTCAGCCACTCCCCGCCCGGGCAGGCTGGGCGACTCGCGGTTGCGAAACAGGGGGCGATGCGATTTGCGAAACTGCACGAAAGTAACCCGGCGCTGGCCAAAGGCAGTATAGACCGCAATTTTCCCATTTTTCTCCCGCGAGCAGCGCCTTGTTTCGCCGGACCGGCAGCCAACACAAATTTGCGGTTGCCGGCCCGCGCAAGCGGACCCGCTTGTTACAATTGCGCACCCCCGGCGGACGCCGCGGCGCTTGTTGCGCCCGGCCTGAGGAACCGGGTCTACTTCGCGTTCACACCATGACGAGTTTCGCAGGCTGCCTGCTGTTGACCGGCGGCACCGGTTTTCTGGGCGGCGCCATCGCCGCCGAACTGATCGCCACCCCGGTCTGGGACCGCACCCTGCTGCTGGTACGGGCGCCGACCCGGGCCGCCGGCTGTGAGCGCGTGCGCGCCGCGCTGGCCAAGTTCGAGCTGCCCGCCGAATTGCTGGGCAAGGTGCGCGAAGAGCAGATCATCCTGGGCGACTTCAAGCAGGCCGCCGCGATCTTCGAAGACCCGGCCCAGGCCGCCCTGCTGGCCGGCGTCACCCATGTGATCAACAGCGCGGCCATCGCCACGTTCGCCAACCATCCGGCCCTGTGGCCGATCAACGTGGTCGGCACCTTCGAATTTACCCGCCTGCTGCACCGGACGGCCAGGTTGAAGCGCTTCGTGCACATCGGCACCGCCATGTGCCAGGGCCTGAACGTACCCAACCCGGCACCGGAAGACTTTGCCCCGGCCGAGCCGCCGCACCACCTGGTGCCTTACACCGAGACCAAGATCGTCATCGAGCAGAAAATCCGCGCCGAGCTGCCGGATCTGCCCTTCGTGGCGGTGCGCCCGACCATCCTGGTCGGCCACAGCACGCTGGGCACCCGGCCTTCGGGCAGCATCTACTGGGTGTTCCGCACCGCCCAGCTGCTCGGCAAATTCACCTGCGCCCTGACCGACAAGATCGACGTGGTGCCGGTCGACTGGGCGGCCCGCGCGATCGTCTACATCGCGCTCAAGGACCAGCTCGCCCACACCCTTTACCACGCCTCCGCCGGCCCGCACCACGCCTCCACCTTCGCCGAACTGGACGTCGCCATGGCCAAGGGCCGCGGCGTACCCCCCCTGGGAGACAAGTACCAGCAGGCTAGCTATGAGGAGCTGGCCGCGATGCGCGACCAGTACCGCGAAAAACTCGGTTCCTCGCTCAATCCGCGCATCATGCAGCGCGCCATCAAGCTGTACGGCGTGTTCGCCGCGCTCAACATCACCTTCCGCAACGAGCGCCTGCTCGCCGAAGGCTTCACCCCGCCGCCGCCGTTCGCCGCCTATGCAGACATCTGCGCCGCCACCTCCGAAGGCAGCGACATCGCCGACCAGATGACCTCGGACTACAAATAACGAGGCTTCCCGGCAACCGGGCTTCCGGTGGGGGAGGCATGCATGGCAATGCGTGCGCCCCGCGCAGCCTGATCAAGATTTGATGCATCCTTGTAAACGGATGTAAAGCGGGTTGACGCTCCCCGGGCCTTGGCCGACACTGCCGTTTTGGCTGCCTTCATGCCCGGCCGAGCGATGCGCGGCCGGCCACGCGCCGGATGACCACCCCTGCCCTCAAGGCGGCCTTGCGCCGCCGCCAGTTTCTCGGCCGCGCCGCCGGTTTGGCCGGTGCCGGCCTGTTGCCGGCCTGCGCCAGCCTGCCGGGCCGCAGCGCCGGTACCCGTGTGCTGGTGATCGGCGCCGGCTTCGCCGGTCTCACCGCGGCGCGCGACCTGCGCCGCGCCGGCTGCGTGGTCACGGTGCTCGAAGCGCGCCCCCGTATCGGCGGCCGAGTTGATACCCATCACGAAACCGGCATGCCGCTCGACCTGGGTCCTTCCTGGCTGCACGGCGGCCCGAAAAATCCGCTCAAGCCGATCGCCGCCGCCGCCGGCATTGCCACTCTGGCCACCGATTACGGCAACGTCGGCCTGTTCAACCTGCAGCCGGGCGGCGAGGTGACGCGCATCCACAAAAGCGAGATTCGCCGCTTCGCCAAGCAGTTCAACGCCGCGCTGGAGGCGGCCGGCACCCCGGTGGGGATCGGCGAAAAGGTGCGCCATGTGCTGGGCAGCCGCGGCCGCACCCAGTCGGTCGGCCAGCTGTTCGACAATGCGGTGCAGCGGGTGCAGCAGGAAGGCGGCGGCATCAGCCGCGGGCTGGTGACCATGCAGCGCTGGGTGATCGAGTCCAATCTGGCGGCGCCGCTGGAAGAAGTCAGCCTGAACGCCGTGCTGGAGGATTCCGACACCGCCCCGCGCGAAGACGAGATCTTCCCCGAGGACGATCGCTACGTGCTGGGCGGCATGGACCGCCTGGTGGCCTTGCTGGCCGAGGGACAGGACGTCCGCCTCTCCACCCTGGTCAGGCGCGTCGACTGGCAGCCCGGCGGCGCCCGCGTGGTCACCACCAGCGCCGCCGACCCGCGCGGCCCGGAACAGGTCTGGGAGGCCGACGCCGTCGTGGTCACCGTGCCGGTCAGCGTGCTGGCGCGCCGCGACATCGCCTTCTCGCCGCCCCTGCCGGAAAGCCACCTGCAGTCGATCCGGCAGATGCGCATGGGCTTGCTCAACAAGGTATTCCTGCAGTTCCCGCGCGTCTTCTGGCCGGAGCGCTGGGACTTTGTCGCCTTGTACGCCGACCCGCCGCCCTTGTGCTACGCCATGATCAACCTGGCGCGCTACCAGCAGCGCCCCGCCCTGCTGGGCCTGACCTCGGGTGCGATGGCGCGCGAGATCGAAGTGCTCGGCGATGAAGAGATCGTGGCGCGGGTGATGGCCAACCTGCGCACCACCTTCGGCACCGACATCCCGGCGCCGGAAAAAACCATCGTCACGCGCTGGGGCGCCGACCCGCTCGCCTTCGGCTCCTACTCCTACCTGCCGGTAGGCGCCACCGTGCGCGACCGCGAACGCCTGGGCCAGCCGGTCGCCGACACCCTGTATTTCGCCGGCGAAGCGATCCACCGCGACGACCCCTGCACCGTGCACGGCGCCTACTGGTCCGGCGAGCGCGCCGCCCGCGCGCTGATCGCGGCGCACCAGCGCCACGACGCACAAGGCTAGGCCGGCGGACAAAAACACCGCTGCTTTTGTACCGCCCTAGCGCCTGTTCACCCTAGATCGGCCGGTTCTCGTCCTTCTCCGCCGGCCGGCGCTGCGGCGCCAGGTAGAGCCAGGAAGCGAGCGGCCACAGGGCGATCGCGGTAAGGCTGGCGCTGAAATACGCCAGGCCCGGGAAATGCCCGCCAACCGACAGGCGGATCAGCAGGATCACCGCCTGCGCCGCCAGCAGCAGCGGCAGCACGTGCACCATCTGGGTCGGCCAGGGGAACCACAGCACGCGGCGATGCAGGGAGATGGCGGCATACGAGAGCACCGAGTAGGCGAGGGCGTGCTCGCCCAGCAGGCTGGCGTTGTTCACGTCCATCACCAGCCCGAGCATCCAGGCGACGGCCAGGCCGACGCGGCGCGGCTGGTGAATGTTCCAGAACACCAGGGTCAGGGCCACCCAGTCGGGCCAGGCGAGCGTCCAGGTGGCGCGGCCCACCGGCAGCAGGTTGAGCATCAGCGAGAACACCAGCGTGAAGCCGATGAACCAGGGGTTCACCGGCAGCAGGATGTATTGCTTGGGGGTACTGGGCGCGGGCATGGCGGCTACTTTTTCGCGGCCGGCGCGGCGGCCGGGGGGACAGGTGGCACGGCGGCGGCAGGGGCAGCGAGCGCACCGCCGGCCGCCTTTTGCGCCGGCGCTTCCGGCTCCCTGGTGACGTCGGGGCGGCGCTTGGCGCCACGCTTGCCCTTGATGGCCTTGTCTTCCACCTCGGGCGGCGGCGGGGCCGGCGGCAGCGCTTTCGCATCGCTCATCAGCACCAGCACCTGGCCGAAACGGTCGATGCCGGCGGCCGGCTTGCAGATGATCTTCGCGAACGCATAGCCGGCCTCGCGCTCGATGCGCGCCACCCTGGCCACCGGCAGGCCGGGCAGGTAGGTCCCATCGATGCCGGAGGTAACCAGGGTGTCGCCCTCGCGCACGTCGGCATTGGCGGCCAGAAAGCGCAGCTCCATCGCGCCGACTTCGCTGGAGCCTACCGGCCCCCCGGGCAAGCCGTAGGCGATCGCGCGCAGGCCGTTGCGCACCACCTGCACGGGAATGGCCTGGTCGCGGTCGGTGAGCAGCGAGACTTCGGAGACGAAGGGATAGGCGCGCGTCACCTGGCCCATCACCCCGGCACCGTCGATCACCACCTGCCCGGCCTTGATGCCCTGGCCGATGCCCTTGTCGATCACCACCTTGCGCGTGAACGGGTCGCGTGCTTCATACAAGGTCTCGGCGGCCACCGACACCACCGGGATGCGCTCGCGCATCGCCAGAATGGCGCGCAGGTTGACGTTCTCCCCCTCGGCCTGGGCGGCGCGCAGCAGGCGCTGCGCGGAAGTCAGTTCGGCCTGCTTGAGGCGCTCGTTCTCTTCCAGCAGCTGGCGCTGGCGCACGAAGTAGTCGGTCAGGCCGGACACCGCCTCGCCCGGTGTACGCGCAGCACGCTGCAAGGGGTACAGCACCGTCGCCACCCCGAAGCGCACTTTCTCCAGCACCTTGAAGCGCGCGTCGGCCACCAGCAGCGCCACCGACAGCAGCGCGAACGCGACCAGCCGCGCCAGGGCCGAAGGCCCTTGGCGGAAAAACGGCGGCGGGGTGTATTCCATCGCGGGATGCTACGTCAAACTGGAAGGAGAAGAGCTATTGTGATTTTGCTCTTGCGCGAATCTGGCACCGGCATCGCGCAAGCGCCCTTTCGTAGCATTTAGATCATGAAAATCGACTGGCGCATTTGCGTAACTGCGCAGCGATTTTCATGCAGATCAGAGCCGCAAAAAAGTAGGGATGTACTTTTTTGCGTCAGTCACTGGTGAAGATCGCGCCAAGTTTTTCCATCCGCTCCAGCGCAATGCCCGAGCCGCGCACCACGCAGGTGAGCGGGTCTTCGGCGACGATCACCGGCAGGCCGGTCTCTTCCATCAGCAGGCGGTCCAGGTCGCGCAGGAGCGCGCCACCGCCGGTCAGCACCATGCCTTTTTCGGCAATGTCGGCGCCCAATTCCGGCGGGGTCTGCTCGAGAGCCGACTTGACGGCGGAGACGATGCTGTTGAGCGGGTCGGTCAGCGCTTCGAGGATTTCGTTGGAAGAAATCGTGAAGGAGCGCGGAATGCCCTCGGCCAGGTTGCGGCCCTTGACTTCCATTTCCTTGACTTCCGAGCCCGGGAAGGCCGAGCCGATCTGCTTCTTGATCGATTCCGCGGTGGTCTCGCCGATCAGCATGCCGTAGTTGCGGCGGATGTAGTTGATGATCGCCTCGTCGAACTTGTCGCCGCCCACCCGCACGCTGCCGGCGTAGACCATGCCGCCCAGCGAGATCACGCCCACCTCCGTGGTGCCGCCGCCGATGTCGACCACCATCGAGCCGGTCGCATCGGACACGGGGAGCTCGGCGCCGATCGCGGCCGCCATCGGCTCCTCGATCAGGTACACCTGGCTGGCGCCGGCGCCGAGGGCCGATTCGCGGATCGCGCGGCGTTCCACCTGGGTCGAGCCACAGGGCACGCAGATGATGATGCGCGGCGAGGGCGAGAGCAGGCGCGACTCGTGGACCTTCTTGATGAACTGCTTGAGCATCTGCTCGGTGACGGTGAAGTCGGCGATCACGCCGTCTTTCATCGGGCGGATGGCGGTGATGTTGCCGGGGGTCTTGCCCAGCATCAGCTTGGCTTCCTTGCCGACGGCCTGGATCGTTTTCTTGCCGTTCGGGCCGCCTTCCTGGCGGATTGCCACCACCGAAGGCTCGTCCAGCACAATGCCCTTGCCGCGCACGTAGATCAGCGTGTTGGCGGTGCCCAGGTCAATGGCGAGATCATTGGAGAAATAGCTGCGAAGAAATCCGAACATTTAGGGGCTTTCGTTATTGTCCCCGCCCCCCTCTGGGCGAGGTTCTCTCGGCGCGCATCTGCGGGCACGCTAAATAGCCGCGAATTCTACCTTATAATTCAAGGTGTTTCCGTGCGTTCAATGCTCCGGGAGCCGCTTTCCCGGCGCTCTGGCGCTACCTCTTTGCGCACGCGCCCGGCGCGTTTTTTTCCGCGCGCGTCCGCGTGTGTCCGTATTTCTTCCCAAACAACCGGTCATGTCCCTCAAGCTCGAAGACGTCAATCACATCGCGAACCTGGCGCGCATCGAAATTTCTCCCGCCGAGGCCGAGGCGACGCTGGCGCAGCTGACCAGCATCTTCGCCCTGATCGAGGAGATGCAGGCGGTCGACACCACCGGGGTCGAGCCGATGTCGCACGGCATCGAAATCAGCCAGCGCCTGCGCCAGGACAAAGTCACCGAAGCGAACAACCGCGAGGCCAACCAGGCCAGCGCCCCGCAGGTCGAAGCCGGCCTGTACCTGGTTCCCCAGGTGATCGAATAGCGGCAACACCCGCCTCCCGTTGCCGGAAGCCGGAAGAATCGAGCAAACATGCAAAACGCCTCCCTCCAAGAACTCGCCGCGGCACTCGCCGCCAAGAAGATTTCCAGCGTCGAACTGACGCAGCTGTTCCTCGGCCGCATCAAGGCGCTTAACGGCGACATCAACGCCTTCATCACCGTCGATGAGGACTTCTCGCTGGCCCAGGCGAAGGTGGCCGACGCGCGCATTGCCGCCGCCCATGCGAAGGGTGAAGCGGCGGCCTCGCTGACCGGCATCCCGATCGCGCACAAGGATATTTTCGTCACGAAGGGCATGCGCACCACCTGCGCCTCGAAAATGCTGGAGAACTACGTCAGCCCCTACGACGCACACGTGATCGAGCAGTTCAACGCGGCCGGCTGCGTGACCCTGGGCAAGACCAATATGGACGAGTTCGCGATGGGCTCCTCCAATGAAACCTCGTATTTCGGCAAGGTGAAGAACCCCTGGGCGCGCGAAGCGGTGCCGGGCGGCTCCTCGGGCGGCGCGGCCGCCTCGCTGGCCGCGCGGATGGCGCCTGCCGCCACCGGTACCGACACCGGCGGCTCGATCCGCCAGCCGGCCGCGCTGTGCGGCGTCTCGGGCTTGAAGCCCACCTACGGCACGGTATCGCGCTTCGGCATGATCGCCTTCGCCTCCAGCCTGGACCAGGGTGGGCCGATGGCCAAATCGGCGCAGGACCTGGCGCTGCTGCTGAACGTGATGACCGGGTTTGATCCACGCGATTCCACTTCCCTGGAGCGCGACAAGGAAGACTACACGCGCGATCTCGCCAGGTCGCTTGCGGGTTTGCGCATCGGCCTGCCGAAGGAGCATTTCAGCGAAGGCCTGAACGCGGATGTCGCGAAGGCGATCGAGGCGGCAATCGAGGAGTTCAAAAAACTTGGGGCGACCATCGTCGACATCTCGCTGCCGAACGGCAAGCTGTCGGTGCCGGCGTATTACGTGATCGCGCCGGCCGAGGCTTCCTCGAACCTGTCGCGCTTCGACGGCGTGCGCTTCGGCCACCGCGCGCCGGAGTACAAGGATCTGCTGGACATGTACAAGAAAAGCCGCGCCCAGGGCTTCGGCGCGGAGGTCAAGCGCCGCATCCTGATCGGCACCTATGTGCTGTCGCACGGCTATTACGACGCCTACTACCTGAAGGCGCAAAAGCTGCGCCGCCTGATCTCGGGTGATTTTAAAAGCGCATTTGAGCAGTGCGACCTGATCCTGGGGCCGACCTCGCCTTCGGTGGCGTTCGACATCGGCGCCAAGGCGGCCGACCCGGTGCAGATGTACCTGAACGACATCTACACCATCGCCGCCAACCTGGCCGGGCTGCCGGCGATGTCGATCCCCTGCGGCTTCGGTGACAAGGGCCGCCCGGTCGGCCTGCACGTGGTGGGCAACTATTTCGCCGAGAGCCGCATGCTGAATGCCGCGCATCAGTTTCAACAAGCGACGGACTGGCATACACGCCGGCCACAGAACATCTAGCCGCACGGACGTTTTCATGGCCAAGCTCGACAACATCCACGCCAAGCTGATCGAGGCCTCGCGACTGCTCGATGAGGCGGCGCGCGAGATGCGGGAGACGAATGGAAAAAGCGGGGGCATGCCGATCGAACAGGTGGGCAAGATCGGCGCGGCGATCGCGGAGGTGATGCTGGTGCGCCACCAGATCTACGTGCTGCGGCCGGACCTGATGCCCGGTTATCTCAAGGACGCCGACGCCGGTGAGGGCGAAGACAGCGACAAGAAGGACGACAAGTAATGGCAGGACGCAAAGACTGGGAAGTGGTGATCGGGCTGGAGACGCATACCCAGCTCACCACGGTCTCGAAAATCTTCTCGGGGGCCTCGACCGCGTTCGGCGCCGCGCCCAACACCCAGGCCAGCGTGGTCGACCTGGCGCTGCCGGGCGTGCTGCCGGTGCTCAACAAGGGCGCGGTGGAATGCGCCATCAGGTTCGGCCTGGCGATCGGCGCGAAGATCGCCGACAAGTCGATTTTCGCGCGCAAGAATTATTTCTATCCTGACCTGCCCAAGGGCTACCAGATCAGCCAGTACGAGATTCCCGTGGTGCAGGGCGGCAGCGTCACCGTCATGGTCGATGGCGTCGAGAAGACCGTGCGCCTGACGCGCGCGCACCTGGAAGAGGATGCGGGCAAGTCGCTGCATGAGGACTTTGCCGGCATGTCGGGCATCGACCTGAACCGCGCCGGCACGCCGCTGCTGGAGATTGTTTCCGAGCCGGACATGCGTTCCTCCGCCGAGGCGGTGGCCTACGCCAAGTCGCTGCATTCGCTGGTGGTCTGGCTGGGCATTTGCGACGGCAACATGCAGGAGGGCAGTTTCCGCTGCGACGCCAACGTGTCGGTTCGTCGCTGGGGTGCTCCCGAGTATGGCACCCGGCGCGAGATCAAGAACCTGAACTCCTTCCGCTTCCTGGAAAAGGCCATCGAGACCGAGATCGACTGGCAGATCGAGACCCTGGAAGATGGCGGCAGGATCAAGCAGGCCACCGTGCTCTACGACCCGGACAAGAACGAGACCCGGGAGATGCGCAGCAAGGAAGACGCGATGGACTATCGCTATTTCCCCGACCCCGACCTGCTGCCGCTGGTGATCCCGGCCAAAATGGTGGACGACATCAGGGCCACCATGCCGGAGCTGCCGGAGGCGATGAAGCAACGCTTCATGGACGACCACGGCCTGTCCGCCTACGATGCCGGTGTGCTCACCTCCAGCCACGCGCTGGCCGACTATTTCACCGCCACGCTTGCGGCCGGAGCACCGGACGCCAAGGCGGCGGCGAACTGGATCCTGGGAGACCTCTCCAGCCACCTGAACGAGCACGGCCTTGAGGCCGGCGCCGCGCCGGTCACGCCGGAGCAGCTCGCCGGGCTGCTGGGGCGCATCGCCGACGGCACGCTTTCGGGCAAGCTCGCCAAGGAGGTGTTCGCGGCGATCTGGGCCGGCGAAGGCGATGCCGACCAGATCATCGAGGCAAGGGGCCTGAAGCAGATTTCGGATTCCGGCGCGATCGAGAAGATCGTCGACGAGGTGCTGGCCGCCAACCCCAAGTCGGTGGAGGAATTCCGCGCCGGCAAGGAAAAGGCCTTCAATGCCCTGGTCGGCCAGGCCATGAAGGCTTCCAAGGGCAAGGCCAACCCGGCGCAGGTCAACGAGATCCTCAAGCGCAAGCTGGATCCGGGCTAGGCGCCGTCTTCCCCGCGAGGCAACAAAAGGAAAAGGCCGCGACAGCGGCCTCAGGTTGTTGACAAAGGGGGCAAGCCCCCTTTGAATCCCCCGAAGTCAGAGGGAGTGGCGCGGGAGTTGGCGTGGCTCTGCTCACAACAACCTGCTTTGTCAGCAATTTGAGGCAGCGACCGCGGCCTTTTCCTTGCCAGGGAACCGCCGGGGCGTTTATTTCTTCGGCGCCGTGCCAGGTGCCGGCGGCGCGGAGCCGGCGATGGCGCCGCCGCCGGTCAGTTCCATATAGCGCTTCTTGTCGTCGTCGAACTTGAGGTTCACCTGCGCCACTTCGTCGCGCTTGGAGGAATAGAGCAGCTTTTCGGCGCGCAGCGCGGCTTCGTTTTCGTCGATGCGGCGGCGCAGGTCGGCCGGCATCGGCTTCTTTTTGTAGAACTCGGCTTCGGCGGAGTTGTCGCTGGCCTGCTTTTGCAGCAGGGACATGCGCTTTTCCGACTCGCGCGCCTCGCGCTCGACCTGCTGCAGGGCGCGCTGGCGCTTGGACTCGATGTCGTCGACGTTCTCATACGTGTTGATGAGGGCCTTGTCCTTGCGCAACTGTTCGCGGCGGCGGTCGTCTTCCTGTTTTTTCTTGGCCGCCTCGGCTTCGCGCGTGGCGAGTTGCTCAGCAGTGGGCGGCGCATCGATGCGCTGGATGGTGGTGCCGTCCTTGCCCAGGATGCGGCCTTCACGGCCCTGGCATTCGGGCAGCGGCCGGTCGGCGGTGATGGTCTTGCCGTTCGCGTCCTTGCAGGTGTAGATACGCGTCGTGGCGGACGACTGCGCCCAGCTTCCCGCGCACACCAGGGCCGCGGCCAGGGCGAGGGTCAACCGGACAAAAGGGACTTGCATGATCAATACTCCCTGTAGCTATTCTGTGTGCGCCCTGTCGACGCCTGGCTTGTTGCGTCCGATCCGGCCCCGTTCCAGTCCCGACGGGGCGTCAGGCCTGCTGACTGCCGTAGGCCTGTCGGTAAGCGGCTACCGCATTGCGGAATTGTAGCAAGGCCGGGTCGCCGCTGGATTCCAGAAAGCCCAAAACATCGGTCAGCGCCGCAATCGAGATAACGGGCAGCCCGTAATCGCGGTTGACCTCCTCGACCGCCGAAAGGGCGCCGGTGCCCTTTTCCATCCGGTCCAGGGCGATCGCCACGCCCGCCGGGGTGGCGCCGTGCGCCTGGATCAGGGCGACGGACTCGCGCACCGAGGTGCCGGCGGAAATCACGTCGTCGATGATCAGCACCCGGCCGGCCAGCTTGCGGCCCACCACCACGCCGCCCTCGCCGTGGTCCTTGGCTTCCTTGCGGTTATAGGCGAACGGGGTGTCGTGCCCCAGGCGCGCCAGCTCGATGCCGGTGGCCGCCGCCAGGGCAATGCCCTTGTAGGCCGGGCCGAACAGCATGTCGAACTGAAGACCCGAGGCGAGAATGGTCTTGGCATAGAATTCGGCCAGCGTGCCCAGGCCAGCGCCGTGGTCGAACGACCCGGCGTTGAAAAAATACGGGGACAGCCGCCCCGCCTTGGTCTTGAATTCGCCGAAGGTGAGCACGCCGTTGGCGATGCAAAAGCGGATAAAGTCCAGGCGCAGATCGGCCATTACAAAAACCTGAAGGAACTTGGGGAAAAGCCCGCGAAAACGGGCCGGACCAGTGTCACAGATGCGGATTATCTCACTCAACCTGAACGGCATCCGTTCGGCGGCAAAAAAAGGCGTTTTTACCTGGCTGGCGGACCAGAAGGCCGACGTGCTCTGCGTGCAGGAGCTCAAAGCCCAGGCCGCCGACATGACCGGGGAATTCCTTAAGCCGGGGCGCCACACCGGCTACTTCCATTACGCCGAGAAAAAGGGCTACAGCGGAGCCGGCATCTATTCCCATCTGAAACCGGTGAAGACCCACATCGGCTTCGGCTCGAAGGAATTCGATGCCGAAGGGCGCTATGCACGGGTCGATTTCGAGCAATTTTCCGCCATTTCGATCTACCTGCCCTCCGGCTCCTCCTCGCCGGAGCGCCAGGAAGCCAAGTTTCGCTTCCTGGCCGACTTCCTGCCGCACCTGATCAAGCTGAAAAAGGAAGGGCGCGAGTTCGTCATCTGCGGCGACTGGAACATCGCGCACAAGGAAATCGACCTGAAGAACTGGCGCGGCAACAAGAAAAATTCCGGCTTCCTGCCGGAGGAGCGCGCCTGGCTCACGCAGGTGTTCGAGGAGGCCGGCTTTGTCGATGTGTTCCGGACAATCGACCAGCGCCCCGACCAGTACACGTGGTGGTCGAACCGCGGCCAGGCCTGGGCCAAGAACGTGGGCTGGCGCATCGATTACCAGATCGCCACCCCCGGCATCGCCGCGCGCGCCAGGAAGGCGGCGATCTACATCGACGCGCGCTTTTCCGACCATGCGCCGCTGACCATCGATTACGACCTGAAAAATCCGCTGTAGCAGCGCCGGACCGGCAATCCGCCACGGCGCCCCAAAGGCCATCCCCTACGCACAAACCGCGATAAGGAGTTTCCGCAAAACCACCGGTTTTGCGGCGACTACGCATTTGCGCGCCCCCGCCCTCTCCCGATACTACGCGCAGCCGTCGCACCATGCGCCGGTCCAACCCTCAAGGAGAGAAACATGAACAAGCAACAATTCAAGGCCGCCGCGATCGGTGCCGCTGTCACCCTGGCGATCGGTACCGCCGCCGTCGCCCCCGCGCTGGCGCAACAGACCACCGGCCCGGACAACGCCTGGCTGCAGGGCGTGATGAAGGGCATGGAGATGATGGGCGGCAAGATGAAAAGCTCGACCATGGCCGACATGAAGGGCATGACCATGAGCAAGCCCGGCATGGTGATCATCGACATGAAGACCGGGCGCATGATGGCGATTGACGCCGCCGAAGCGGCGAAATACTTTCCCGCCGTGCCCTGAGACGTGCCCTAGGACCTGCCGCAAGTCGCGCCGGCCGGGGCGCCCGGCGGGTGGCCTGGGGCGCGCGGGGGATCCGGGTGAATCACCACGGCGCGGGCGCCTGCGGTATGCTGGGCCATTGCCCTCCGCCGCCGTGTCGCATGACCGCGCCTTCCTCCACCACCCTGCCGCCCGCCAGCGGCCCGCTGTTCCCGAATCCGCACCCGCACGGCGCCGCCACGCCGCCGCCGGCCGGCGGCAAGGCCGAAGACTTCCTCTGGTGGATCGTCACCGCCACCTCCGGGGTCACCGGCCAGGAGTTCTTCGACTCCCTGGTGAGCCACCTGGCGCAGGCCTTGATGCTCAAGTGCGTGATGGTCACCGAATGCCTGGACTACCCGACCACGCGGGTGCGCACCCTGGCCAACTGGGACGGTGGCGGCCTGCGGGGCAATATCGAATATCCGCTCGATGGCGCGCCCTGCCAGGAGACCATCCAGACCCGCCAGGTGTGCTTCTACCCGCGCGGGGTGAACGAGAAGTTCGCCCAGGAGATCGGCACCGACCTGATGAGCTACTGCGGCATCCCGATCATGGATGCGGGCGGACGCCAGGTAATCGGCCACTTCGCGTTTTTCGACGACAAGCAGATGGAGGACACGGTGTTCGCCAACCCCATCTTCCACATCTTCGCCTCGCGCGCCGCCGCCGAGGTGCAGCGCAAGCGCGCCGAGGAGGACGGCCGGCGCCACCTGCAGTTGCTGGCGCACGCCAGCCGCGTCGGCACCGCCGGCGAGATGGCCAGCGCCATCGCCCATGAAGTCAACCAGCCGCTCACCGCGATCCACAGCTACGCCCAGGCGGCGCTGCGCAACGCGCAAAGCCAGCCCGGCACCCCGCCCGCGGTGATCGAGTCGCTGCAAGGCATCGCCGAGCAGGCCACGCGCGCCGCCACCATCACGCGGCGCCTGCGCGGCTATTTGCGTAACAGCGAACCGGAGGCGGCGCGCGTCGACCTGAACGAGCTGGCCGGGCACGCCGTCGCGCTGCTGCGCACGGAAGCGCTGGACCGTCGCGTCGCCCTGCAGCTCGACCTCGCCGCCGCGCCACTGCCCGCCGAAGTCGATGCCGTGCAACTCGAGCAGGCGCTGCTCAACCTGCTGCGCAACGCGATGGAAGCCTCGCACGCCACGGCGCAAGCGCAAGTGACCCTGACAACCCGCGCCGCGGGCACCGAGGCAGTGCTCAGCGTCCAGGACAATGGCCCCGGTGTGCCGCCGGAGACGGCCGCGCATATCTTCGAGGCGTTTTTCACCACCAAGGCGCAGGGCATGGGCATCGGCCTGGCGCTCTCGCGCAGCATCGCCGAAGCCTACGGCGGCAGCCTCGCGCTGGACCAGCACATCCGCAGCGGCGCGCGCTTTGAATTGCGCGTGCCACTGGCGCGATAGCTTGGCGCGGTTGCGTACGACGGCGGCGCCGATGATGACGAAACGGAGACCTTTGTGATCCAAAACACGATGTTCGTCCTGGCCGTGCCGGACCTCGAGCGCTCGGGCGCGTTCTACCGTGATGCGCTCGGATTTGCGATACGGGAGATGGGCGACCCCGGCTGGCGCATGTTCGAGCGCGACGGCTGCCGCATCATGGCCGGCGCCTGCCCGGACGCGATGCCGGCCGACCAGCTCGGCGACCATGCGTATTTCGCGTATCTCGTCGTCGACGACGCCGCTGCCTATCACGCGCGCGCCGTCGCGGCCGGCGCGCAAATTGTCAAGCCGCTGCGCGACGAGCCCTGGGGCATGCGCGAATTCGGACTGCGCAGTGTCGATGGCCACCGCCTGATGGTCGGTCAAGACCTGGACCGACCCGCCGCGTAGCCCGCGCGCGCGCACGTTCCCCGAAGCACTCCCCCGGCGACGGCCGGCGCGCCCACTTGATCGGCGCGAAGATTGCGCGTAAACTAATAATTAGATATCTAATTATTAGTTTACGATTAATCCCCATCCACACTCACCACACCCGCCATGCCGACTATCCAGGAAGATTTCTCCGCCGCCCTCCACCACGGCGCTCGCGCCTGGCGCCTGGCGCTGGACCGGCGCCTCAAGCACCTGGGCCTGGGCCAGGCGGGGTGGATGGCGGTGGCCCTGGCCGCCAAGGCGAAGGAGCCGCTGTCGCAATCCGAACTGGCGCAAGGCGTGGGCGTGGAAGGCGCGACCATGGTGGCGATGGTCGACCGCCTGGTCGCCGCCGGCCTGGTCGAACGTCAGGCAGCCGAGAACGACCGGCGCGTCAAGCGCGTCGCCGTGACACCCGCGGGCATGGCGCTGTACGCGGAGGTGAAGGCCGAGGCCGACGCGTTCCGGCGCGAAGTGTTGTCGGACGAAGACGAGAAACTGCTCGCCAAGGCCACCGCCCTGCTGGAGCGCGTGCGCGAGAAAGCGGAGCTGCTGGCCCAGGCGCAGGTGTAAGGGCGCGCGCAGCACGCAGCCGTGGCAAATAGCGCAGGACCAGCCGTCATGAATCAATCCACCAGCCGTTTCTGGGTCGCCGTCGCCGTGATGGCGGCGACCATCATGCAGGTGCTCGACACCACCATCATCAACGTGGCGCTGCCGCACATGGCGGGCGAGCTGGGCGCGACGATGGACTCGATCACCTGGGTGCTGACCTCGTACCTGATGGGCTCGGCGGTGTTCATGCCGATGGCCGGCTTCTTTACCGACCGTCTCGGGCGCAAGCGTTACCTGCTCATTTCCATCGCCGGTTTTGTCGCCACCTCCGCCCTGTGCGGCATCGCCACCAGCCTGCCGGAGATGGTGATCTTCCGCCTGGCGCAGGGGGTGTTCGGTGCCTCGCTCGTACCGCTGTCGCAGGCGATCATGGTCGAAACCTTCCCGATCGAGTCGCGCGGCAAGGCGATGGCGATCTGGGGCATGGGCGTGATGGTCGCGCCGATTCTCGGGCCGACCCTGGGCGGCTACCTCACCGAGGTGCTGTCCTGGCGCTGGACCTTCTACATCAACATTCCGGTCGGCATCGCCTCTTTCCTGCTCGCCGCGCGCTTCGTGCCCGACACCGAAAAGCGCGAGCGCCGGATGGACTGGATCGGCTTCGTCACCCTGGCCATTGCGATTGCCTCCTTCCAGCTGGTGCTCGACCGCGGTGCCGACGAGGACTGGTTCGAATCAAACCTGATCATCGCCATGGCCGTCACCGCCGTGGCCGCGTTCTGCGCCTTCCTCTACAAGAGCCTGATGATGGAAGGCCACCCGCTGTTCGACCTCGCCGTGCTGAAGGACCGCAATTTCGCGGTCGCCTGCATGATCATGCTGTGCACCGGCTTCGGGGTCTACGGCGGCCAGTTGTTGCTGCCGCTGCTGCTGGAAAACGTGCTCGGCTTTCCGACCATGGCGGCCGGCATGTACCTGATGCCGCGCGGCATCGCCACCTTCGTGTCGATGAGCCTGGTGGGACGCTTTTCCAACAATTTCAGCCCGCGCAGCATGGTGTTCACCGGCATGGTGTTGAGCTTTCTCGGCGCGCTGGAAATGACCCACCTCACGCCCCAGGCGCCCGGCACCTTCCTTTGGCTGCCGATGGTCCTGCAGGGCTTCGGCATGGGGCTGATCTTCATCCCGCTCTCGTCCCTGGCATTTGCCACCATCCCCGGGCGCCTCGCCCCGGAGGCGGCCGGCCTGTACAGCCTGATGCGCTCGGTCGGCTCCTCGATCGGCATCTCGATCGCCAGCACGTACCTCAGCTACAGCACGCGCCTGAACTGGGCGCAGATGCGCGCCGACATCAACGTCTACAGCGCCCCGGTGCAGGACTACCTCACCACCTTCGGCCAGAAGCTTGACGCCGGCGGCCTGGCGGCGCTTGCCCAGATGGTGCAGCAGCAGGCAACCGTGCAGGGTTTTGTGAACGACTTCTGGCTCATCGCCATGAGTTTTGTGGGCATGCTGCCGCTGCTGTTCCTGATCCGCGCCATTAAACCGGTCAAGGCCGACCCGGCACACGCGGCGATGGAGTAACGCGGCCCGGCGCGCGGAATGGGCGGGAAACCGCCCCTTTCTCCCGCAATGCGTTCGAGGCTCTTTCCTCATACTGCGCAATAAGGGAGGGAGGGTCGGCCGTGCGAGAATGCCTAGCTTGGCGCTTCCCGATTTTCAGAAGCAGCCTGGTTGCGGGCACGGACGATCCACGCCCGTCGCATTCGGCAAGCAGACTGCCCCATGCATCCATGCCGATATTCGAATCGAGCGCTTTATTTGTCCGCCGGCGCGGACGCCTGGTGGCCTACGCCCTCGCGCTGGCCATGCTGGCGGTCGTCAGCGCCCTCTTCACCCTGAGCTCCTGGAACAGCGCCGTCGAGCGCCACGAACGCACCCTGGAAACCCGCGTGGTGATGGGCGCCGCCGCCGTCAATGCCTACCTGGTGTCGGTCGAGCAGTCCTTCGCCGACCTAAGCGACCGCCTCTCGGAGAACGCGCCGGAAACCGAGCTGCAAGCCGTGCTCAGGCGCTACCGGCAGAACCATCGGGAATTCGAACTCGTCTCGATGATCGGCATCAACGGCGAGCCGATCGCCGCCGACACCGGCCGCATCGCCAACGCCGCCCAGGCACCCTTTTTCATCGACGCGCGCGCGCGCCTGCTCAAGGGCGAACGCATGGTGGTCAGCCGTCCCTTCTACGGGCGCACCATGCCCCAATGGCTGATCCATGTGCGCTACGGCGTGCGCGACGCGGGCGGGCGCCTGCGCTTCACCGTCGGCGCCAGCATGCTGGTCGATCAGGCCCAGTCGTTCTGGAAAGACGTGCCCCTGCCCAAGGGGGCCGACATGGGCCTGCTGCGCGACGACCTGTACGCCGTCGCACGCTACCCGGCGCCGAAGAACCTGGGCACCAGGGTCTACGACAATCCCCAGCCCGGCCTGCTCTCCGACTACCTGCGCCAGCACGCCTTTCCGTCCTCCGGCATCACGCGCGGCTACAGCGTCGCGCTCGGCGCCAACACCACCGTCGCCTTCCAGCACCTGAAGGACTACCCGATCTACTTCGTCACCGCCAATCCCCGCGACATCCTGCTGCGCGAATGGTGGACCTCCGCCTGGCCCACCTACGCGCTGCTGCTGCTCCTGTTCGCCAGCGGCATGGTGCTGGTGCAATGGATCGGCCGGCGCCAGGGCGAAGTGCAGCGCGAGCGCGAAGCCCGTCTCATCGAACTGGAAAGCCTGACCCGCGAACTGAGCCGCAACCAGCAGGAACTCCAGCACACCATGGCGCGCCTGGAGTCCGCCAACGCGGAACTGGAGGCCTATATGTATTCGGTCTCCCACGACCTGCGCGCCCCGATCCGCGCCATCGACGGCTACAGCGCCCTGCTGGCGGACGAACTCGCCCTGCCCGAAGGCGGCGAAGCCGCCCGCCTGCTCGCCCGCGTGCGCGCCAGCACCACGCGCATGACCACCCTGCTTGGCGACCTGCTCAACCTGTCGCGCTATTCCACCCAGGAACTGCGCAAGGAGAGCATCGACCCGCGTCCGGAGATCGACGCCATCCTCGCCGAACTCGGCGCCGATCCGGCCAAGGTCCGCATCGACATCGGCCCCCTCCCCGACTACCAGGGCGACCGCGTACTCCTGCGCCAGGTGTGGAGCAACCTGATCGGCAACGCCCTCAAATACAGCGCCCGCGCCGCCCGGCCCACCGTCACCATCGGTTTTGACGCCGGCGAATACTTCGTCGCCGACAACGGCATCGGCTTCGACATGGCCTACGCCGACAAACTGTTCAAGCTGTTCAGCCGCCTACACGCCGACGCCGACTTCAGCGGCACCGGCGTCGGCCTGGCGATCGTCAAGCGCATCGTCGAACGGCATCGCGGCAGCATCCGCGCAGAGGGACGGCCGGGCGAAGGGGCGCGCTTCAGCTTCAGCATTCCGGCGTAGGGAACGTGCAGAGGATTCTCGGGAGCCTACATTTGTAACTACAAAAGTAGTACAATGGCCAAATGGATCTCGAGTGGGATCCCGAAAAAGCGGCTTCGAATCTGCGCAAGCATCTGGTCAGCTTTGAAGACGCCACGCAAGTATTCCTCGATCCCAGTCGTATCGAAACATTCGATGGCCGGGAAGGCCATGGTGAAGACCGCTGGATCACCATCGGCCTGGTCGAACCGGCCTTGCTGGCGGTCGTCTACACGGCAAGGGGCGTCGAAGGCGAAACACTCCGGATCATCTCAGCGAGAAGGGCCGATAAAGATGAGCGCACGCAATACCGTGAAATTCAAGCTTGACCCGAAGAGCGCGCAACCGGCGATCAATGCGCGACGCAAGCGCATGGCCGCGCTCGCGTCCATGCCCGATGAGAAGATCGACTACAGCGACATCCCCAAGCAGTCCGGCGACATTCAATGGTCCCGGCCGGGCGCGCTCGTACCTACGGAAAACAAGCAGCAGGTGACGCTGCGTCTCGATGCGGATGTTCTTGGTTTTTTCAAAGGCACGGGCAAGCGCTATCAGAGCCGCATCAATGCAGCGTTGCGCGAATATATGAATGCGCACAGGAAAACCTCCTGACGCGGCAATGTTTTTGGGTCCATGTCGGTAAATAATCCTTACAACCCCCCGAAAGCCCGCCCCGGAGAGCAACGACCAGCGACCACCGGGCGCGCGTCTTTTGTCATGGCCATCGTCTGGCAGGTGATCATCGGCTTGGTAACCGCGGTCACCCTGGACGGCGGTAACGCCTTTCGCATCTTCCTGATCGCCTGCGCCGCGTTCTGGTGTTGCGCGATATCTTCCAGTTTGCGGCGCTCCAAAACTCCCACGCTGACCGACCAGATCTTTCTCCGTTGGGGCTTCCCTCCGCTATTTGTAGTCACATATATCGTGGTCTATGTAGCATGGCACGCGCGCGGCCTGCTTTGAATTTCGTCCGATCATGACGCTGGTGCTTCTCCCTGGCCTGGACGGCACCGGCCACCTGTTCCAGGCCTTCATCGCCGCCCTCGGTCCGCAAGTACGGACTGTGGTGGTTTGCTATCCGCCAGACCAAGCCTTGGATTACACGGGGCTCGAAGCCATTGCACGCACTTTCCTGCCGGCCAATGAGCCCTATCACCTGCTTGCCGAGTCCTTCTCCGGCCCGATCGGCATCTCCATCGCCGCATCCGCCCCGCCAGGCCTGCGCGGCCTGATCCTGTCCTGTACGTTCGCCCGCAACCCGCTGCCGTGGCTGGCCTTCGCGCGTCCCCTGATCGGGCTTGCACCGATAAGATCACTACCGATGGCTGTGTTGAGTCATTTCCTGCTGGGGCGCTTCGATACAACCACGCAATGCGCAGCACTGAAGCAGGCGCTTGGGGGTGTATCGCCCCGCGCCCTGCGGGCTCGCGCCAAGGCAGCATTGTCGGCAAACGTTTCGGCGGATCTCGAAAAGGTCCACGTGCCCATCCTCTACCTCCGCGCTTCCGAGGACAAGCTGATTCCGGCCGCGTGTGCCAGGCTGATCTCCTCGCTGGCGCCGGCAGCGAAGATCGAAACCATTCAAGCGCCTCACTTCCTCCTCCAGACGGCTCCCTCGGCCGCCATCGCGGCGATAATGGCGTGGACAAAAGCAGGCTAGCCACCACTCCCACCTGACACCGCACCCCGGAGCTACCCATGAGCAAGACCTTCGCGGAACGCATCGAGCTGATGAACTCGATGTACCGCCTGCCGATCAACACCACGCCCACCTTGCCCGAGAACACTGCGGAGCGCCTGACCAAATTCAAGGCGACACTGATGGACGAGGTGCACGAGATCGACGAGATCGTCGCGCTGGCGGAAAACAAGGCGGAGCCGATCGACATCCAGGTGGCGATCGCCGATCTGCTGGGCGACGTGATCGTCTATTGCCGCTCCGAGGCGCTGAAATACGGCATTCCGCTCGAAGCGGTGCTGGACATCATCATGGACAGCAACGAGAGCAAGCTGGGCGCGGACGGAAATCCGATCTACGACGGCAACGGCAAATTCCTCAAGGGGCCGAATTACTGGAAGCCTGAGCCGAAGATCAAGGCGCTGTTGCAGGGGAAAACTGCATAAGGCGCGTCCCTCGTGATGCAGGCTTAGTAGGGCCGCTTATCGACTTCAGGGTATTCGGTCGTATATTCGCCCCAGCCCATATGCTCGTAATACAGGGTCATGGCTTCGAAGTGACTTGCCGCTGTGACAGTCCAGGCGAGCTTCGCACCCGGCGATAGCAGAGCACGCGCGGCATCCCCTTGGGGCCCCGCGAGACAGAAGGTCTGCTCCTGTTCCGACTCAATCCACAATTCGTGCAGCATGCTTAGAAGAGCCCGGAAAACTTAAGGCACATCCTTCACATCCCCCTCCGGCCCCTCGCGATGCGGCTTGACCGCGTGCGCTTTTTGCACCGGTTCGCCGCCGGTCGGCACGACGCGCTGCAGAAACGCGATCACCGAGGTGCCGAACACGTCGTTGCGGTCCCCTGCCACCATGTGGCCGGCGCCGGTGACGTTCACGTACTCGGCGTGCGGGCAGAGTTTGAGAAATTCCTGCGCGCCTTCTTCGGTGAGCACATCCGAGAGGCCGCCGCGCACCAGTAACGTGGGCAGGGTGAGGGCGCGGGCGCAGGCTTCCAGGCGCGCCTGGCGCTTTTGCATATCGAAGCGGCCGGCGCGAAATTGCGGGTCCCAGTGCCAGTGGTATTTGCCGTCTTGCCCCAGGCGCACGTTCTTGGCCAGGCCGTCGAGATTTTTCGGGCGCTCGCGCTGGGGCTGATAGGTGGCGATCGCGGCGGCGACTTCCTCCAGCGAGTCGAAGCCTTCGGGTTTCTGGCTCATGAAGGCCATGATCTTGCCGACGCCTTCGGGCTCGATGCGCGGGCCGATGTCGACCATCACCAGGGCCGTGGCATCGACGTGGTCTTCGCCGACCGCCGTCAGGCTGGTGCCGCCGCCCATCGAGGCGCCGACCAGCACGGGGCGCTTGTTGCCCAGGGCGGCGATCACGCACTTGAGGTCCTCGACCATCACATCCTGGCCGTACAGGCCGTCGGGCGCCCAGTCGGAATCGCCGTGGCCGCGCGCGTCGAACGCGATGGCGTGGTAACCGGCGCGGCCGAGCTTTTCGCCGGCGCCTTTCCAGGCGTGGCGGGTCTGGCCGCCGCCGTGTTGCAGGAGGACGAGGGGGCCGTTCGGGTCGCCCCAGGCGTCTCCGGCAATACGGACGCCGCCGACGCCTTGCCAGTAGTGCATCGGGTCCGGGGTGCCGGGGAGTCGGGTGCCTGCGCTCATGGTTTGAGGTTCGCTATCGTTTGATTTCGGTTTCGCCGATTGTACGGCGAGGCCTCAGCGCACGCTGGTGCTGGAGAGGGGCTGGGCCCGGCCGTTCATCGCTTCGACCACCTGCGCGCGCACCGCTTCGTAGCTTTGCGGCTCTTCGTACAGGCCGTAGGTCCAGTGGTTCTTGGCTTCGTATTTGTCGAGATGGTAGATGCGCTTGTCGCGCGGCAGGGAGCCCATTTCCCAGGCGATTTGCGTGGTGGAATCGTCGCTGCCCAGGGAGTAGCGGTAGTCTTCCTTGCCGGGGTCTTCCTGGTTCAGGATGATGAAGGCGTAGAACACGCGGCGCTCGCCCTTGGGCTCGAAATATTCGAAGGCGAGGATCTTGCGGCCGGCGATCACCATCTGCTCGCGGCAGTACATCTCGTTGCGGCCGAGGTCGGAATCGGGGGCGACCGCGCGATGGCTGGCCAGGAGTTCGGCGCGTACCTTGTCACGCGCGGCGGTATCGCCCAGCGCCTGGTAGGTCTGGATCAGCTTGGCCTGGGCGCGCCATTCCTGCGGGCGCAGCTTCTGGAACGCGAGCCAGTACTTGAGCGCTTCGCGGTGTTCGCCGAGTTCAGCGCTGGACAGGCCGAGATTCCACAGCACGCCCACCCCTTGCGGGTTGGCCTGGTAGGCGAGCTGGAAAAAGGCGATGGCTTCGCGATGGTGGCCGCTTTCGGCCTGCTCGATGCCGGCGTCGAACGCGTCTTGCGCGCTGAGGGTGGTCTGCGCGCCGGCCGGGACGGCGAGGCCGCCGGTAAAAATTGCGGCGCAAAGGCAGGCGGCGAGCGCGACACCGCGCGGGCGTTTGAGGAGGCGCATTGTGCTGTGAGAGGTGCTGTAGGGCGTTTTGGTGGCCCCATTATTTCATGCGCGCGGCATGAAGGCGTCCGGGGCGACGGAAACACGGGCGGTACCCCGCGAGGGCCGCGACGGAAGGGCCAGGACGGCGCGCCCGGCGCAGGACAGTCAGGCGATCGGGTCAGGCCGCGCCATAGGCCGACAGATCAGGCGGCGGGCAGCGCGAGCAGGCGGGTACGCAGGCGCGCGTAGGCGGCCGGGTCCGCCTGTTGCAGGCGCGCGATCTCGGTTTCGATGTCGGCCAGCGGCGCCTCGCCTTCCCGCGCCTTGATTTTCTCGATGCGCGCGCGAATGTCTTTCAGGCGCGCCAGCGATTTGGCGGTGGGGGCAGGGAGTGCTTTGCCGCTTGTGCTTTTGCCACTTGTGTCTTTGCCGGCCGTCTCTTCGGCAAGGGCGATCAGCACTTCGGTGATCAAGCCGAGCTGGCGGCCATAGGAGGCGACTTCAAAGGCTTGTCTTTCGATGCGCGCATCACCCGCGGCGGGACTGATGGCGCCGAAAAACCAGTTCGGGTCGATCTGCTGCGCGACGCTGCCGCTGAAGGGGAAGTGCAGTTGCGGTGCCCAGATCATCAGCCAGGGGAACATGCGCGCCTCCCGCGAACGGTAAGACAAAGGGTAAGAAAGAAACCGGATGCGCCCCTAGTAAGCCATCGGGCGCACGAAGCCGGCCGCTTCGGTGGACTGCAGCGTGGCCGTGCCCTTGCAGGCAAGCAGCGCGCGTGCCAGGGCAAGGCGGGCGCGCTCATCGGATTCGGCGGCGATCGCCTGCTTGAGGGCGCACAGGGCGCGCATATTGGGCGCCTGGGCAATGGTCAGAGCGATCCAGATGCGGGTATGGGCCTGCGGGCTGGTGAGGCCGGCGAGGATTTCGTCGGGGTGGCGCTGGAACAGGTCGGCCAGCAGGCGGGAGTACTTCTGGCGCACGCGCTGGTGGCGGTCGCGGGTCACACCGTCCCAGGACTCGGCGGCGGCGCGCGCGGCGTCGAGATTGTCGAGCAGGCGGATGATGGCGGCGGTTTCGGCGGGGCCGCAGCGCACCTCGACCGAGGGTGGCAGCGCAGCGTCTTCACGCGGCTCGGACGAGAGGCTGGAAGCAGGGCCGGAAGGCGAAGCAGAAGCGAAGCCGCCCTGCCGGGCGTCGTCTTCAAAGGCGGAAAGGGTTTGCATTGTTGCGTCCTGGCAGGGTGTGTGCGGCGAATTCCATCAAGCACTTCGAGTACAACGTCATGCTACGCGCCGGGGGTGGGGCGGCACAATGGACCAAAAGGACTAGTCGCTTTGGCCTAGAGGGCTTTGCGTACGCCGCTTGAAGGGGCAAATGCGCGCCGGTCCGAACGTGTCCGGGTGTGTAAACGGGCCACACAAGCCAATGGGGTTGCGGTATGTTTGGAACCAGGGATCAAGGCGGCGGATGTGCCGCGCCAGTGGATGCCGGGCGTGAGGGCCGGAAGTGGACTTGGCCGGTGGACCAAGAGTCTGGCCGCGACGCGAGGGCCCGGCGCTGATCGTCCGATGCGAGGCGTCGCATGAAAAGCGCGAAAAGTCTGGGGTTTTATCAGGTTGCCCGCGCCGGCCCAGGACGTTTGTCTTACGCGATTGGCGCGAAAAACCTCGGGTTTTATCAGGTTGGCTGGCAACTTTTGTGCAAAAGAGTATGGTTTTGTCAGGTTCCCGCGCCTCGCTCATGATGTTTGTTGTAGACGGGTAAGCACAATCCCCTATTCGCCGGTTCCATGGCGCGGGCGTATGCTTGGACCCACTTTCCCCCATTTCATTTCCCCCATTTCTTCCTCCGCGCTGCGACTCTTCAATGTCTTCACCGGTTTCACCTTCACCTTCCCCTTCGCCCGGCGCCAAGCGTCGTGCGGCGCTCAAGCCGCGCATCCTGCCGCCGCGCGAGCGCACCGAGGAGTTGCTGTGGTGGATCGTCGAGGCGACAGCGGCGCAGACCGGCGATGCGTTTTTCGATTCCCTGGTGAGCCACCTGGCGGTGGCGCTGAACCTGAAATACGTGTTCATCACCGAGTGCCTGGATGAGCCGGCGACGCGGGTGCGCACCCTGGCGCGCTGGAGCGGCGGCGGCCTGAAGCCGAATGTGGAATACAACCTGGAAGGCCAGCCTTGCGAGGAGACCATCCAGGGGCAGACGGTGTGCTTCTACCCGAACCGGGTGAACGAGATTTTCGCGGCCAAGCGCGACAGCGACCGCATCAGCTACTACGGCGTGCCGATCAAGGACACCTCGGGGGTCAAGGTGATCGGCCACCTGGCATTTTTCGACGACAAGCAGATGCAGTCGGCGGTGTTCGACAGCCCGCTATTCCACCTGTTTGCTTCGCGCGCGGCGGCCGAGCTGCAGCGCAAGCGCGCCGAGGAGGAGAGCCGGCGCCGCCTGCAACTGCTGGCGCACGCCGGGCGGGTCGGCGCGGTGGGCGAGATGTCGAGCGCGATCGCGCATGAGGTGAACCAGCCGCTGACGGCGATCACCAGTTATGCGCAAGCGGCGTTGCGCCTGCTGCAGGACGACTTGCGCACGCCGATCGGCGCGATCGAAGCGCTGCGTGGCATCGCCCAGCAGGCGGCGCGCGCGGCAGCGGTGACCCAGCGCCTGCGCGGCTTTTTGCGCAACAGCGCGCCGCGCCGCGAACTGGCTGATCTGAACCTGGTGGCCGAGAGCGCTGGAGCCTTGCTGGCCACCGAGCTGCGCGACCGCGATACCGCGCTGGTCCTGGACCTGCCGGCGCAGGCGCTCAAGGCCTGGGGCGATACCCTGCACCTGGAGCAGGTGCTGATCAACCTGCTGCGCAATGCGATCGACGCGATGGAAGAACGCGGCGCGCGCGCCAACGCTGCGGCAATCGTGACCGTGTGCGCGCGGCGCGCGGGCGGCGAGGTGCTGGTGCAGGTGAGCGACAATGGACCGGGCGTGCCGGCGGAGGCGGCAGCGCATCTGTTCGATGCCTTCTACACCACCAAGCCGCAGGGCATGGGCATCGGCCTGGCGCTTTCGCGCAGCATCGCGGAGAGTTTCGGCGGTACCCTGTCGCTCGATCCGGCCTACGTGGAGGGCGCGCGCTTCGTGCTGCGCCTGCCGGCGGCGGACGAAACAAAATCGGAGGCGGCGGCGCAAGCCCAATTGCCGCAGGAGACTCACGCATGAGCCAGGGCAACCCGGCCCCGCTGAACGGAAGGGCCGCGCCGGTGCTGGTGGTCGACGACGACGATGCGGTACGCGCGGCGATCGGCATGCTGCTTTCGGCTTCCGGGGTGGCGTATCGCGCCTTTTCCGGTGCGCACGAATTTCTCGAGGCCAAGCCATGGCTGGAAGCGGCCTGCCTGGTGCTGGACGTGAAAATGCCGGTGATGACCGGCATCGAGCTGCTCAAGGAATTGCGCACACGCGGCGTGGCGCTGCCGGTGATCGTGATGACCGGGCATGGCGATGTGCCGATGGCGGTCACCGCGATGAAGCTGGGCGCCTACGATTTCATCGAAAAGCCGTTCGACGAGGCACACCTGCTCGGGCTGATCAAGGACGCGGCCGCGGCCGGCGAGGCCAAGCAGGCGGCGGAGCACTCGCGCGAGGCGGAGCGCGCGGCGGCGGCCGAGCGGGTCGCCTCCCTCACGCCGCGCGAGCGCGAGGTGTTCGACCTGGTGACGGCGGGCAAGCTCAACAAGGTGATCGCCTATGACCTGGGGCTGTCGGCGCGCACCGTGGAAATCCATCGCGCCCGGGTGATGGAAAAGAGCGGAGCGAAGTCGCTCTCCGAGCTGGTACGCCTGAAGGTGGCGCTGGAAGAGAACGCGGAGTAATAGACAAACCAGCACGAACCAGCGCGAAAAGCGGGGGCAGCCTGCGCAGGCTGCCTACTTGACCTGCACCAGCGCCGCCTCGCGCGGCAGCGGCAGCGCGCTTTGCTTGAGCACGCGCAGCACGAAGCTGGAAATGCTGTGGCGGATGCCGGGAATCTTGTAGAGGCGCTCGCGCAACAGACGCTCGTAATCACGGATATCGCGCACCACCAGGCGGATGTAGTAGTCGTAGGTGCCGGAAACCAGGAAGGCTTCGAGCACTTCAGGAATCTCGTCAAGCGCCTGGCCAAACTTGTAGAGCATCTCGTCGTTGTGGCTCTCCAAGGTCACCTGCACGATCACCGTGTCGGTCAGGCCGATCTTGGCCGGATCGATGCGCACGGTGTAGCCGAGGATCACGCCATCGGCCTCCAGGCGCTTGATGCGGTTCCAGCAGGGCGTGGACGAAAGCCCGACCTGGGCGCTGATTTCCTGCAGGCTGGCGCGCGCGTCCTGCTGCAGGACTTGCAGGATGGCAAGGTCGAATTTGTCTAAATGCATTCTTCCCAAAGCCTCCTTTAAAGAAGGATTTTCTGTTTATTACCCGAAACTCAAGGAAAAAAGAGGCCTTTTCTCCGGACCAATCGGTAAGATTCTCTCATGGATTCCCAATTTTCCGCCTTTGCCCCCGCCGCTGCCTCGCCCGGTACAGCGCCCATCGCCCCCGGCCCGGCTGACGCCGCCCCGGGTTCGGTCCCGGGTTTGGTCCCACGTGTGCCTGCCGAAGCCTCGCTTCCCGGTTCGTCGCGCCGCACTCCCGCCGCGGCCGCGCCCGGGCTTGCCGCGGCCGCGTCCGGCCCCTCCGCCGCGGCTTCCGTACAGTCGACCCTAGGCTACACCGGTGCCCACGCGCTGATCGATGCGCTGGTCGCCTGCGGCGTCGATACCGTGTTCGGTTACCCCGGCGGCGCGGTGCTGCCCTTGTACGACGCGCTGCATGGGGAGACGCGCCTGCGCCACGTGCTGGTGCGCCACGAGCAGGCCGCCGTGCATGCCGCCGAAGGCTACGCGCGCTCGACCGGGCGCCTGGGCGTGGTGTTCGTCACCTCCGGCCCGGGCATGACCAACACGGTGACCGGGCTGCTCGATGCGATGTGCGACTCGGTGCCGGTGCTGTGCGTCAGCGGGCAAGTGGCGACCGGCGCGATCGGCACCGCCGCTTTCCAGGAGTGTGATGCGCTGTCGATCTCGCGCGCGGTGACCAAGTGGAATGTGCAGATCCGCGATGCCGAACAGGTGCGGCAGACCGTGCGCCAGGCGGTGGCCACGGCCATGCAAGGGCGGCCCGGGCCGGTGCTGGTCGACTTCCCCAAGGATTTGCAGCGTGCGCAAGTGGGGCGCGAGCAGGCGCAGGCGCTGCCGGCGCCTGAACAGGCCTTGCCCCTGCGTCGTGCTCCCGACACCGACAAGCTGGCGATGGCCGCGCGCCTGATCGCCGGAGCGAAGCAGCCGGTCCTCTACGGCGGCGGCGGCCTGGTGAACTCGGGACCGGAGGCCTGCGCGCTGTTCGCCCAACTGGTGCGCGCCACCGCCGCGCCCTGCACTCTCACGCTGCTGGGCCTGGGCGCCTTCCCGGGCAGCGACGCGCAATTCCTCGGCATGCTGGGCATGCACGGTACGCTGGAAGCGAACCTCGCCATGCACGAGGCGGACGTGATCGTCTGCGTCGGCGCGCGCTTCGACGACCGCGTCACCGGGCGGGTCGCCGATTTCGCGCCGTATGCGCAAGTGGTGCACATCGACATCGACCCCGCCTCGATCGGCAAGGTGGTGAAGACCGCCGTCGGCCTGGCCGGCGATTGCGCCGAGCAGTTGCACCTTCTGCTCGGTGCGCTGGAGACACATGCGCTGCCGCGCGCGCGCCTGGACGCATGGTGGCAGCGCATCGCCACCTGGCGCGCGCAGGAGAGTCTCTCCTTCACGCCACGCGCCGACCGCATCCTGCCACAGCAACTGATGCGCAGCCTGCGCGGCGCACTCGAGGGGCGCGACGCGCTCGTCGCCACCGACGTCGGCCAGCATCAGATGTGGGCCGCGCAGCATTTACGCTTCGATTCGCCGCGCCGCTGGCTCACTTCGGGCGGCGCCGGCACCATGGGCTATGGCCTGCCGGCGGCGATCGGCGCCCAGCTTGCGCATCCCGGCGAACTGGTGGTGTGCGTGAGCGGCGATGCCTCCGTGCTGATGAACATCCAGGAGCTGGCCACCGCCGTGCAGCACCGCGCGCCGGTCAAGCTGATTCTCTGCAACAACGGCTACATGGGGATGGTGCGCCAGTGGCAGGAGTTGAACCACGGCGGGCGCCTGTCGCACAGCTACACCGAGGCCCTGCCCGATTTCGTGGCCCTGGCGCGCGCCTTCGGCTGGCGCAGCGCGCGGGTCGAGGCGCCATGGCAACTGGAGGATGCGCTGAACGCCTGCCTGGCCAGCGAGGGTCCGTATTTCCTCGATGTCGCTGTTACCGCGCAAGAGAACTGCTACCCGATGATCCCGGCGGGCAGCGCGCATCACGAGGTGATGCTGGGCGAGGGGCGCTGGTATAGGGAGAACCGCGCGGAGAACTGATGCCGGGAGGAACCGGCTCGGGCGCGGGCCGCTAGTGTCCTGATTGATTAATTCCTTGAATAAAAACGGACGAAAATCGAACCCCGTCAGGGGGAGGGACCCCTGAATACCCTCCCGGCGGCGTCAAAAATGCTCGCGAGGGAACAGCCCTCGCTGTGCTTTTTTCCTTCGGGGGAAGGAGGGGCCCTCGATCCCTCCCAGTCGGTCCGATTTCGCCATTTTTATTTTTCAACGAATTAATCAATCAGGACACTAGAAGCCGCAGTCGCAAGGCAGGTCGCAGGGCAGATCGCAACCCGGGTCCGGAATGCAGTCGCCGACATCGCAGCCATCGCCCTTTTTCTTGTCCTTGCGCTCGTCTTGCGCCTGCGCGGCGATCACGGCAGCCAACGCCTGGGTCCGCAGGGTCTGCGCCGCGGCCCGGCACTGCGCGAAGCGTTTACGCACATGCGGCCAGGCGGCAAGCACGCCGTGCGCCTGGATCAGGCGCTTGACCGCTTCGGAACAGGAGAGTCCGCGATGCAGTACGCAGTGCGCGCAGCGGAAACCCTTGTAAGGCGACAGGTAGCGCTGGTAACCACCGATGGCCAGACTGGCCAGTAACACACCTGGACTCCCGTTCATCGCCACCTCGCCGTGGATTATTCTTGGTTGGTGCTTGTGCGGCGACTTTACTCCGACTGCCACGTGATTGCACAACGGCAAGCGGCGCATGCCGGCGCGGCGACAATCCGGCATGGACGCGGCCCGCCCGGGCAGCGACCGGATTGCACCGGGCGGATTTCAGAACATGGTCATTCCGGCACGATCCCGGCATCCTTGGCGACCTTGGCCCACTTCACGGTTTCGGCGCGGATGAATTCGCCGAACTGCTGCGGACTGCCGCCGCCGATTTCGATGCCGGCATCGCCCAGGCGTGTCTTCACGTCGGGCATGTTGAGGGCCTTGACGAATTCGGCGTTCAGTTTCGCCACCACGTCCTTCGGCGTCCCGGCGGGCGCGAGGATGCCGCCCCAGGTGCTGGTGTCGTAGCCCGGCAGGCCGGATTCGGCCATGGTGGGGATCTCGGGCGCGATCGAGGCGCGCTTGAGGGTGGTCACCGCCAGCGGCCGCACCGCGCCGCTCCTGGCATGCGGCAGGATGGCGGTGATGGTGTCGAAGATCATCGAGGTGCGGCCCGACAGCAGGTCGGGGTGCGCCGCGGTACTGCCCTTGTAGGGTACGTGCAGCATCTTCACGCCGGTCATGCTCTTGAACAATTCGGCCGACATGTGCAGCGAGCTGCCGGTGCCGCTCGACGCAAACGAGGCCTTGTCCGGGTTCGCCTTGATCCAGCCGATCAGTTCCTGCACATTTTTTGCCGGCACCTGCGGATTGACCACCAGCATCAGCGGCACCAGGTGGGTGAAGGCGACCGGCTCGAAATCCCTGGCCGAATCGTAGGGCAGCTTCTTGATGGTAGCCGGGTTGGTGGCCTGCGACAGCGAGCACATCAGCAGCGTATAGCCGTCTGGCGCCGCCTTGGCCACCGCGTCGGTGCCGCTGATGTTCGAGGCGCCGGGGCGGTTCTCCACCGACACCGGCTGGCCCAGCGCCTCCTGCAGCTTGGCGCCGGTGAGTCGCGCGGTGATGTCGATGGCGCCGCCCGGCGAGGCGGGTACGATGATGCGGATCGGCTTGTTCGGAAAAGCTTGCGCCTGCGCCTGGCCGGCGCAGGCAAAAGCCAGGGGCAGAAATGCGGCGGTGATGGAAATGCGGACGAGCTTGACTGCACGTGCAAACGGCATGTTGTCTCCTCTTGTCGTTATATATGCACCAACCAGGCCGCGTGCTGACGCGGCCTGGTGAGCGCCGCTACTCTGCCAGAAATCAGGGGCCGCGCCTATGCGCAGCGCACGACGCGGAGTTCAGCCCATCGCGCCGCCGGAGGGCGTGGGCAAGGGCGAAGCGGGCGAAGCGGGCGGAGCGGGCGGAGCGGGCGGCGGTGTCGATGGCACCGGGTTGGCCGCCGTTTGCGTATTTTTTCGCGCCATGGCGCGCGCGCCGCCACCCCGGCCCCCGGAGCGGGAGCCCCCGCGATGCGCGAACACCCAGGTGAACTCCGCGCCCAGCAGGAAGATCTGCGCCGAGTAGTACACCCACATCAGCAACACCACCAGCGAACCGGCAGCAGCATAACCCGAGGTCACGCTGCTCTTGCCGATGTACAGGCCGATCAGAAGCTTGCCCAGTTCGAACAGCAGCGCCGTCACCAGCGCGCCGGTCCACACATCGTGCCAGGCGATACGCGCGCGCGGCATGATCTTGAAGATCATTGCGAAGAGCGCGGTGGCAAAGGCCAGGCCGATCCCCAGGTTGACCACCTGCAGCAGATTCTCCCAGCCGGGCACCGCGCCGCGCGACCATTTGCCAAGCGCGGCGAGGGCCGCCGAAACCACCAGCGAGACCATCATCATGAACCCCAGTCCGAGGATCAGCCCAAAGGAAAGCACCCTGCCACGCACCAGTTTCCACACGCTGTTCTGGCGTGGCGGCACTGGTACGCGCCAGATGCGGTCGAGCGCGCTTTGCAGTTCGGAAAACACCGAAGTGGCCCCAATCACCAGCACCGCGACGCTGATCAGGGTGGCGGCCAGTCCGCGCGCGGGACTGCTGGCGCTCTCGATCAGCCCCTGAATCGCCACCGCGCCGCTCTCGCCGATCAGGCCGCTCATCTGCGCCACGATCTGGCCCTGCACCGCCTCGCGTCCGAACACCAGCCCGCCCACCGCGATCACGATCAGAAGCAGCGGTGCAATCGAGAACACGGTGTAATAGGCGATCGCCGCCCCCATGCTGGGCGCGTAGTCGTCGATCCACGCGCCCAGCGCCTGTCGGGAGAGCGCGTATACCTCGCGAAGATCCATGTCGATGCGCATCATGATTCGTCTGCGCATCATTGAAGCGTAAAGTCGCGCGCGAATCTGTCGGTGTCGTCCTACCTGCCCCATGGGCAGCTACACCGTCATGCGCCCCACCATGGTCTCGGTAAAGCCCCGGTAGCCCGCCTCCTGCCCGCGTTCCTTGAGCCAGGCGACGAACAGCTCGAGCGCGGCGTCGCGCCGCTGCGGCGCGCGATACAGAAGATGAAAGCCCGCCTCTTCCACCACCACCTGGGGGAACAGCTGCACCAGGCGCCCGCTGGCGATCTCCTCCTCGATCAAGGCGAGCGAGCCGATGGCGATGCCGAGGTTCGCCCCGGCCGCCTGCACGGAAAGAAAAAAGTGCTCGAACGATGGCCCGTCGAGCTTGCGCGGCAGCTTCACCCCCGCCGCCTCCAGCCACTTCGGCCAGGCGTTCGGCCGGCTGGAGAGTTGCAACAGGGTGTGCTTGAGACAGTCGGCCGGCTGCTTGACGGGATGGCGCCGCAGATAGTCCGGCGCCGCCACCGCGCCCAGCACGTCGGGCAAGAAGCGCGTGCACGCGAAGCCCGCCTTGCTCATCGGCGCGCGGCGCATCATGATGTCGAACGGGTCTTTCAGCTTGGCGATACTGGTCACCGACGTCGCCACCCGCACCTCGATGCGCGGATTGGCGATCTGGAACGAGGACAGGCGCGGAATCAGCCAGTTCACCGCCAGCGAAGGCGTGCAGTTGATGCGCAGGATGCGCGCATCTCCCGCCTGCGAGAGCTGGTCCGCCGCCAGGGCGATGCGGTCCAGGCTGGCGCGCGTTTCTTCGTAGAAAGCACGTGCCGGCGTGGTCGGCTCCACCCCGCGCGCGCCGCGCACCAGCAGCGCCTGGCCGAAATGCGCCTCCAGCGTCTTGATCTGCTGGCTCACCGCGCTGTGGGTGATCGACAACTCCTGCGCCGCCGCCGTCAGGCTGCCGGTGCGCACCGCCGCCTCGAAGGCACGCAGCGCCTTGAGCGGCGGCAGGCGGTTCGGCCGCGCCACGAACGCGGACTGAGCCGCGGATGAAACGGAAGCTTGCGGGGCGGAAGCCTGGGCCATTAGATAATCTTACATCGACCCAAGATTTTCGCGCTACCGCTTCTTGCGCACGGGACCTATGCTGTAACTCATGAAATTCCCCTAGAGAGGCGGCCCGCAGCGCGGCGCCGCAAGAAAGAAGCCATGAGAAATCCTGTCCCCTGCGCGCCCCTGCCCCGCCTCTACCTGCCAGGCGATACCCTCGCCTATGGCTGGCTGGCCCGCCGCAGCCACGCGCTCGCCGCCTGGCTGATCGCCACCTTCGGCCAGCCCGAACTCACCGAGGAAGAGGCCTTTCTGGCCCGGTCCGTGGACCACATCGACTGCGAGCGCCGCGAACGCTGGCTGAATCGTCGCCACCAGGACAGCTGGCGCCTGATCCTCTAGGGCCAGGGGCCAGGGAGAAGCCGCGCCAGCGCGATCGATCCTGGTCGACCGGGAGACCTAGCTACCGGTCCGCGGAGGCTCCGCCGCTTCGGCAGCCATGCGCCGCCAGTCGGCGGCGCTGAGCTGGTCCAGTTCAGCGCTATAGCGCCCTTCGAAGGTGGCGGCCATCTGCGGATCGTCGGCGCGCAACTGCTCCGCGACGCGGCGCGCGGCGACCGAGGCGATCGCGTGCAGCGCATCGTGGCGGCTCAGGCCCTGTTCCTGCAAGCGCGCCATCGCGCGCAACACCGCCGGCATACCCTCGGCGATCTGGTTCTCCACCACCACGTGGACGGCGTAGTGCAGGTTGGGCTTGGGCAGGCGGATGCGCGCGGCCTGGTGGTAAAGCTTCACCAGGCCCATGCGCACGCCTTCGTCGATCGCGCGCCATTGCGCGGGGTCAGGAGCCTGGTCCGGGTCGTAACTTTGCATGTTGCGCATTTTATGCCTGCCCGCGCAATGCGGGGGAAAGCACTGAGCGCTCCGCGCGTGTCCGGCCGGAACCCGCTCGGAGGTCAAGCGGCTTACTGCCCAGGTTGTTGACAAAGGGGGCTTGCCCCCTTCGAATCCCCCGAGATCAGAGGCCGCAGCATAGGGATTTGCGTGGGGTCAATCGCAAAAGCTGGCTTTGCGAGCAGCCTGAGCAGCTTGCTGCCGTTCTTCCTTATCCTCCGGCCGCTCGTCCAGCTCGGCCCACGCCGCCCACACATCGGGATCGGGCGCCCAGGCAGGGTCCGGCTCGCGATCGAGCACCCCGCAGACAAACGCGGTGAGGTCCACCTTGAGCACCTCGCGCGCCGCGGCCAGGCCGCCGTCCTGATGGCGGGCGCTGGCGACAAAACGCGTGAACGCGTGCCAGTCGCGTCCCATCTGCGCGACCAGGGTGCGCGCCAGGTCGTAGGACAGCATGTTGCCGTCGTCGCTGCGAAAAAAGGAGTGGCCGGACCAGAATTGCTGAATCTGCTCCTCGCCCCAGTAGGCCAGGTGCTTGCGGCGCATCTGCGCCGGCGTATGGAGCCGCGGCATGGGCCGGGTCAGGCGCTCTTCCGTGTTCACCGCCAGGCCTTCGTCAAGCCAGCGCGGCAGGCGCAGGTGGTTGACGGCGCTGTGGGTGAGTTCATGCGCGATGGTCGGCTCGATCAGGGAGAGGTCGGCGCGGCGCACCACGAAGTGCGGGCAGCCGGCGTTGATGAACATGCCGCCGCTGAAGGCGAACTCGCCCTCCTCGGGATAGTAAAGGGTGACGTATTCGTAGTAATCCTCTTCGTCGTCGAACACCAGCACGATGCTCTTCTCGCCCGGATTGAAGCGCGCCACGCCGTCGAGCACGTGGGCGATGCGCTTGCGCGTGGTGCTGACGAATTGCGCCATCGCCTGCGCGACGACGGGTTCGAGCGAGGACAACAGGTAAGTGTGCTCGCTTTCGTGCAGCCGGAATTCCTCGCCCAGCACGTCGCGCAGGCGCAGCAGCCAGGCGCGCCGCGCCGCGTCGATCACCGGGGTTTGCGCCGCCGCCCCAAGCGGCGCCGCCCAGGCCTTGATGCCTGGCCAGGCGGGTAGCGGCAGGCCGAGCACGGCGGGCATGTACTCGTCCAGGTCTAGCGGCGGCAGTCCCGCGATGACCAGTTGCGCCGGCGCTTCCTGCTCGACCACCTTGACCTTGCCCTCGCGCGAGCCGCGCCTGGAAGTGCCGGGTTCGCGCGGCCGCGCGGCAATCATGGCGATCAGCGCGCCCAGAAAGGGCAAGGCCCAGAGAACAATCAGCAGGCGCGTCCCGCGGCCCCGCGGCAGGTCGGCACGCAAGCCGCGCCCGACACGCCAATTGACGGTAACAAGAAGGGCGAAAAGTGCGAGCGCCAGACCGGCGGCGATGAGGGCGTAGTCCATGCGGGCGGGCTGCTGTTGGGGTTGTTATGTGCAAGCGCCATCGTAATGCATGCGCCGGCCGGGACGCCAGTGCAAAACAGTACGTACGCGGGCCGGGCCGGCGGATCGAAATCCGCTGCCCGCGCTTAAGGATTGGCGAGAATCAGGTCGGCGTAAGCCTGGCCCTTGCCCAGGATGTGCTCGCGCATCGCGTTCGCCGCGGCTTCGCCGTCGCCCGCCAGGATCGCCTCGACGACCCGCTCGTGCTCCTTGCGCGAGCGCGCCAGGCGGCCGGGCGCGCCGAGCACGCGGCGGCGGAAGGTGGAAAGGCGGCGGCGCACGCCGCGGATCTGCTCGGCTACCAGCGGGTTGGCGCTGCCTTCGACGATCAGGGCGTGAAACGCCAGGTTGGCGGTTTCGTAGCCGGGCACATCGCCCGCGCTGGCGCGCGCGGCGGCTTTCTTGTGCGCGGCCTGCAGGGCGCGGCGCTCGGGCTCGCCCATGCGCAGGGCCGCCAGGCGCGCCGCCACGCCTTCGAATTCGCCCAGGCATTCGAGCAGGGCCACCAGTTCAGGGGCGCTGGGGCGATATACGTATACGCCGGAGCGCGGCACGATGGACACCAGCTTTTGCGCGGCCAGCATCAGCAGGGCTTCGCGCACCGGGGTGCGTGAGACTTCGAAACGTTGCGCCAGGTCGATCTCGTCCAGGGCGCTGCCGGGCGCCAGGCGCCCGGACTCGATCTCGGATTCGAGGCGCGCGCGGAGGCGCTCGGGAATGTTCACCGCGCCGGCGCTGTCGGCGGCGCGGCGTGCGCCCCTGCCTTTGGGCACGGGCTTGCGGGAAGAGGGGACCGAGGCGGAAGCGGATGCACGCATGACAGCGAGTCTATAACGACAGGCGACGGCCGGGATGCATACTGCCGATAATTACATATATGCCTTGTGTAATTATGTAGCGGCTTTGTAGAATAATCAGAATGCGCAATTTTCACGCGGCTTTCACGCGAAAGTTGCGGGCCGGCGGACGTTTCATCTCCGGACCTTCATACCTTCAATAAATACGACCCGGAGACAAGCATGCGCTCGCGCCCCCCTTCACTCGTCCGCCTGCGCGGCCTTGGCCTCGCGCTGTGCGCGGCCGTGCTGTTCAGCCACACAGCCGGCGCCCAACCCTTCCCTTCGCGCACCATCACCATGATCGTGCCGGTGCCGCCGGCCGGCATTCTCGACCAGGCCGCGCGCATCGTCTCGCCCGGCATGGGCACGGCGCTGGGCCAGTCGGTGATCATCGACAACCGCGCCGGCGCCTCCGGCAATATCGGCGCGGTGGCGGTGGCGCGCGCCAAGCCGGACGGCTACACCCTGTTGATCGGCTATTCGATGTTCCACGTCGGCAACCCGGTGATGTTCAAGAACCTGCAGTGGGACCCGCTGAAGGATTTCACACCGGTCGGCATGATCGCGGTCGCGCCGCACGTGATCACCGTCAACGCCAGCCTGCCTTACCAGACCCTGAAGGAGCTGGTCGACTATGCGCGCGCCCATCCCAACGCGCTGAACTACGCCACCTCGGGCAACGGCTCGGTGCCGCACGTGGGCATGGAACTGTTCAAGCAGACCTTCAAGGTCGATATCGCGCACGTGCCCTACAAGGGCGCCGGCCCGGCGGTGCAGGACGTGATCGGCGGCAATGTGCAGATGACGGTCGCCACCCCGCCCTCGGTGCTCGGCTTCGTGAAATCCGGCAAGCTGCGCGCCCTGGCCATCGCAGCGAAGAACCGCCTGCCCGCCCTGCCGGACGTGCCGACCACCGCCGAGGCCGGTTTTCCCGGCGTGGAGATGGAAGCCTGGGTCTCGATCTTCGCTCCGGCCGGCACGCCGCCCGAGGCGGTGAACAGGCTCTCCGCTGCGCTCAAGCAAAGCCTGGAGAGCCCGGAGGCGGTGAAAAGCGCGGCGACCGCCGGGATGGAAATCCGCTACATGACGCCCGCGCAGCTGGACGCGCAGGTGCGGCGCGACATCAACTACTGGCAGCCGGTGATCCGCAACGCGCGCATCACCATCGATTGACCGCGGCAACCGATTCCTCCAACCCAGGGACAAGAACATGAACCATCAGGACGCCATGGTGGCGCGCGCCGCCCGCCTGGACTGCGCCGCCCTCTCCGACGCGCTGGACCGCCTGGGCATCGCCGGACAATGCCAGCGCATCCGCCCCTGCGACCCGAAATTCCGCATGGCCGGGCGCGCCTATACGGTGCTGTACGAGCCGGCAACCGTCAGCGAGGGCAACGTCGGCGATTTCATCGACGAGGTGCCGCCGGGCAGCGTGGTGGTGATCGACAACCGCGCCCGCGAGGACTGCACGACCTGGGGCAACATTCTCACCGAGGTGGCCTCCAGGATCGGCATCGCCGGCACCCTGGTGGATGGCATCGTGCGCGACGTCGCTCTGTGCCGCGAGATCGGCTACCCGATTTTCAGCGTCGGCGCGTGGATGCGCACCGGCAAGGGCCGCATCCAGATCAAGGCGACCCAGGTGCCGGTGACCATCGGCAACGTCACCGTTGCGCCGGGCGACATCGTGCGCGGCGACGCCGACGGCGTGGTGGTGCTGCCGCAGGCCTTCGAGGAAAAGCTGCTCGAGGTCGCCGAAGAGATCGCGGCGAACGAGGAGAAGATCCGCGAGCACGTGCGCAATGGCGACCGGCTGGTCGACGCGCGCACCAAGTTCCGGTATCACCAGTTGCAGAGCCGTCAGCAGTAGCTTGCGGGGCCGCCCACCTGCCGCCCTCTCATTTGCTACTCAAAAACGCCCGCCCGGCAGCACCGGCGCGGGCGTTTTGTTTCACCCTTGAGGTTGTATGTTCAGGCAATGCATCACTTGATTGACCTCGTCATATTTTATGCAAATGTCAACTTTCGTTACCGGCGTAAGTGTTTCCTTTATCGCGTGATAAATTGGTCTCGTCAGTCTGATCAACAACACTAACGGTTCAACAGAGGACGCATATGAAGATCAATCCGGGATGGGTGGCAGGTCTGTGCATGCTGGCGCAGGGGGCTGTGTTCGCAGCAGGCGCGCAGGACGACAAACTGAAGCGCGAAGTGGCGTATGAGCCGAACGCCGTGGCGGCGGTACAGACGGCGCGTTCGAGCGGCTGCAAAGTCGGCGAGCCTGGTTGCAAGGTCTTGATGGAAACGCGCAGCTGCGGCGCCTTCGTGCAATCCAAGTCGCGCTACGGCTATGGCTTCGGCCCGAGCCAGGAGCAGGCGACCAGCCGCGCGCGCGACATGTGCGGCGCCGAAGCCTGCCAAGTGGTGGTGGCGGCCTGCGAAGAGTAAGGCGGACCACGGCGGCTCCGGCCGCCACCTTCAGATCAGGAAGGTATTGGGCTGCTCCGGCGCATCGCCGTGCGCGGCCAGCGCATTCAGCGCGCCTTTGATCGCCTGTGCGATGGCGGGCGCGCGCATCATTCCTTCTTCATCCAGTCCGGCCCCGACCAGGGGCAGCGTGACCGACGCGGCCTCGACCATGGTCAGCGACATGGTGCGCAGGATTTCACGCAGGCTGTCGTCCGCGTGATGCGCGCGCGGCGAGGCGTTGAACACCGCCACCGGTTTGCCCGCCACCGGCTCGAAGCTCACCAGCCAGTCCAGGGCGTTTTTCATCACGCCGGTGATGCCGCGCGCGTATTCGGGGCTGGCGATGAGCAGCGCGTCGGCCGTCGCCACACGCGCACGGAACGCCATGACCACGGCGGGCGGGTCACTATCAAGATCGGGATTGAACAGGGGCAGCACGCCCGCTTGCGCGCAGAGCTCGATCCGCATGCCGGGCGGCGCCAGACGCAGGCTGGCGCGCAGCAAGGCCGCATTGACCGACGCGGTACGCAGACTGCCGCACAAGGCGAGAACTTGCATCGCGTGAATCGGCTGGACTAACGGACACCGACGCGGCGCAGCGCGCCCAGCGCCGTTTTGCCCGCGGCCGAGACCTGTGGGTGCGCATCGGCGGCGAGCTGCCGGACCGCCGCCAAATCCTGCGCGCGCGGCAGCCTGCCCAGGTGGGCGGCGAGCGCTTCCCGCACAAAGAAGTCGCCATGGCGGAGCAAAGCGGCTTGCGCGGCATCCCGCAAGGCGCCGCTCGCGGGCAGATAGGCGTTGATGAGAAAGACCGCCTCTTCACTGTCCTCATGGGCCAGCGCTTCGAGTTCGGCATCCAGCGCCAGGCTCAGGACCTCGGGCGCCAGGTCGTCGATATCGCCGCCGCTCTCGCCCAGCGCCAGCAGCGCGGCCAGAAAGCCGGCCAGGCTCGCGTGGGTGATGCGCGAGTCGTCATCATGGGTGAAGTGCAGGACGGCGCCCGCGCAGGGGCCCTTGGAGACGAAGGCGTAGGGATTGGAATCATCGGCATCGTCCAACATCCACAATCCAAGGCGCTCGACCACGGGCATGCCCTGCGTGTCCAGGGTATAGGCGCGCGCCTCGCCGAACGGCAGGCAGTGGATGCGCGAATCCGGATAGCTGGGCAGACCGCCGCGTTCATAGAAGGCGGCCAGGTCGGCGGGGGCGCTGCCGAGCAGGGCAGCGATTTCGGCGGCGTAGTCAGGCATGCGTGCTTGTCTATCCTCCCAACCCCAACGAACGCTGGATCACTTCCTTCATGATCTCGTTGGTGCCGCCGTAGATGCGCTGCACCCGCGCATCCACGTAGGCGCGGGCGATCGGGTATTCGAGCATGTAGCCGTAGCCGCCGTGCAGCTGCACACATTCGTCGACCACTTTGCACTCCAGGTCGCTGCACCAGTATTTGGCCATCGAGGCGGTGGCGGTGTCGAGTTTGTCTTCCAGGATCAGGGCGATGCAGCGGTCCACGAACACGCGCGCGATCTGCGCTTCGGTGGCAAGTTCGGCCAGGGTGAAGCGGGTGTTCTGGAAGCTGGAGATGGGTTTGCCGAAGGCCTTGCGCTCGCGCACGTAGTCCAGGGTCCAGCCGATCGCCGCCTCAGCCTTGGCGACAGCCATGATGGCGATCTGCAGGCGTTCCCAGGGCAACTCCTGCATCAGGTAGGTGAAGCCGTTGTTCTCCTGGCCGAGCAGGTTTTCAGCCGGCACCTTGACGTTGTCGAAGAACAGTTCGGAGGTGTCCTGCCCCTTCAGGCCGATCTTTTTCAGGCGCTTGCCCTTGGTGAAGCCGGGCATCGTCGTATCCACGATGATCAGGCTCGTACCCTTGGCGCCCTTCTCCGGGTCGGTCTTGGCAACCACAATCACCAGGTCCGCGTTCCAGCCGTTGGTGATGAAGGTCTTGGAGCCGTTCAGGAGGTAGTGGTCGCCCTGGCCGCTTTGCCGGAGGGCCGTTGTCTTGATGCCCTGCAGGTCGGAGCCCGCGGCGGGCTCGCTCATGGCGATCGCCCCAATATATTCGCCGCTGGCCATCTTCGGCAGGTATTTCCGTTTCAGAACTTCGCTGCCGTAATGCAGGATGTAGGGCGCGACGATCTCGGAGTGCAGGCTGTAGCCGAGCGAAGAGCAGTTGGCGCGCTGCTGCTCTTCCATCAGCACCACGCTGTAACGCTTGTCGGCGCCGGCGCCGCCGTACTCCTCGGGCATGGTGGGGCAGAGAAAGCCGTTTGCGCCCGCCTTTGTCCACGCCTCGCGGTCCACGTAGCCCTGCTCCATCCAGCGCTCATCGTTCGGCACCACTTCCTCGTTCATGAAGCGGCGCACGCTGTCGCGGAAGGCTTCGTGCTCTTGCTCGAACAGGGTGCGGGGGATCATGGGCTCTCCTGGTCAAATTTCTCTTCCGCGGGCCGCGGCAGGTGGCGCCCGAAACGGAAGGTGTGGCGCGACAGGCGCACTTCGGCGAGGTACAGCAGCAAGCCGAGAATGAAGAACACCAGGGCGCCGATGAAAGTGGTGGCAACCAGCGGCAAGGCCCTGAGCTTGGAGACTTCACCCAGGAACAGCGCGCCGGTGGTGATACCCACGCAGATCGCCGAGCCGGTGAATACGCCGAGGGACACGTTCACCAGCTTGGCGCGCTGGCGCAGGATGCGCAGCTCTTCGTGAAAGGCGTCCAGGCGCCTGGTGCTGCCGTCCTCGATCGCGCTTTCCACCGCGCGGCCCCGGTCGATGATGCGCGCCAGGCGCTGGGTGATCACGCCGATCATGGCGGCGATCGCGGTGAGCAGGAACACCGGCGCGAGCGAAAGCTGGATGCCGTGGGCGATGGATTCAGGCGTCATGCGATACCCGGATGATTCGTTGCCGTTTCCGCATGTGCCGGCATCAAAAGACGATGACGCCGCGCGCGTTCTTGCCCGCCTGCAGATCGGCAAAGGCCTGCGGCGCCTCATCGATACCGTAGGTACGGGTGATCAGCTCGTCCAGCTTGACCTTGCCGGCACGGTACAGGTCGAGAATACGCGGCGCATCGACGCGCGGCCGCGCCGAGCCGAAGTAGCTGCCGGAGATGCTCTTCTCCTCGAAGGTCAGGCTGGCGGTGCGGATGCTGGTTGTGTCCTTGGGCGGCGCCACGCCGACGATCACCGCATGCCCGCCCTTGCGCAGCGCGCCGTAGGCTTGCGCGGCGACCTCGCCGGAACCGATGCATTCGAACGCATAGTCCGCGCCGCCGCCGGTGAGCTTGCGCAGGGTCTTGACGATGTTCTCCTCGCCCTTGGCGTTGATCGTGTGTGTCGCACCGAACAATTTGGCGAGATCGAGCTTGAAATCGTCGATGTCCACCGCGACGATCATCACCGCGCCCGCCACCCGCGCGCCCTGGATCGCCGACAGTCCCACACCGCCGCAGCCGAACACCACCGCCACGCTGCCCGGCTCCACGCGCGCGGTATTGGTGGCCGCGCAAAAGCCGGTCATCACGCCGCAGCCGACCAGGGCGGACTGCCGGAGCGGCGCTTCCTTCGGAATACGGATCAGGCTCTTGGTCGAGAGCGTCGCGTATTCCGCCATCACGCCGCAGCCGGAGAACACATTGAGGGGCTTGCCTTGCGCGTCACGGGTGCGCAGCGAGCCGTCCGGCAAGGTGTACAAGGTCTTGGCGCCGACCTCGCACAGCGCCGGCCGCCCGAGGGTGCAGTAGCGGCACAGGCCGCACATGGCGACGAAGGAGGAGAGCACATGGTCGCCGGCCGCGAACTCGGTCACGCCGGGACCGACCTCGACCACCGTGCCCGCGCCCTCATGGCCGAGGATCACCGGCGGCGGAAACGGGATGGTGCCGTTGGTCGCGGACAGGTCGCTATGGCACACGCCGCAGGCGGCCAGCTTGATCATCACCTCACCCGCCTGCGGGCTCCCGACTTCGATTTCCTCGACCACCACCGGCCGGTTCAATTCACGGCTGATCACTGCCTTGGCGCGCATCCTGGTTTGCTCCTCTTCCGGTCTTCTGAATCCGACTCGTGCGGCGATTGTGCCAGATCGGCCGCGCGCAGCTTCGGTGCGCAGAACGCGGGCGCCGGAACGTGACAAAAGTCACGCTTTTCAAGGCCAGAGCGTACCTGCACAAACGACCTCACGCTTTGTGTCGAAAAGCGTGGATTTTTAGAGTCTTCTCCCTAGAAGGTTTGTTAACTCTTGTCGCATCCTACTAGGCAGCGCGGGCCTGCTTTGGGAACATGCGCCACCTCAATTTTTTACTGGTTCGACAGCGTGCGGCGGCCGACACAATCGGCGGCAACGGCAGCAGCGACCAACCTTGCAAACATGCAAACATCCCTCCGCTCCGGCAAGCAGCCCGACCTGCAAGCCCTGATCGTCTTCTTCACCGACCATTGCCGTCCGGGCCAGGGCAATCCACTCTCCCTGCTGTCGGCAGCGCAGATCGTGTCCGACCTGCCGATGGAACACCTGCTCATCCTGCGCAGCGCCCTCGACGGCGCGACGCTCGAACGCAATCTCCTGGAACTGATCGAGCAGCGCACCGGCGCGCACGCGTAAAGGCGCTCCCGCCGTTCGGGCAAGCGGCCTGCGCGCCGTTCGCATGGTGCATTGCCCCGCAGCGCAGCACACGCCGATTTGCGTGCGCACTGCTTTTTCGGCACCATCGCAACTCGCCAGACAGCCGAGAAAGCCGCGCGATGCCCACGCCATCCACCACCATCACCGACCTGCGCGCCCGCGCGGTGCTGGTGCCCATGAGCCGGCCGCTGACTACCAGCACCGGGCAGATCACCCAGGTGCCGCTGGCGCTGATTGATCTTGCCACCAGCAGCGGCGTGGTCGGGCGCAGCTACCTGTTTTGCGTCACGCCCCTGGCCCTCAGATCCACCGTCGCGCAGCTTACTGATCTGGGCACCCTGCTCGCCGGCCAGCCTCTCGTACCCTATGAGATCGAGCAGATGCTGAACCGCCGCATGACCCTGCTCGGCGCTATCGGCATCGTCGGCATGGCGATCTCCGGCATCGATATGGCCGCCTGGGACGCGCAGGCGCAACTGGCGGGCCTGCCGCTGGCGCGCCTGCTCGGCGGCACGGTCAAGCCGATTGCCGCGTACAACAGCTGCGGCCTCGGGCTGATGGGCGCGGAAAAGGTCGCACGCGAAGCCATCGAGCTCCTCGATGGCGGACGTTTCAAGGCGGTGAAGCTGCGCCTGGGCTATGCCACGCTCGAAGAAGACGTGGCCGCGCTCAAGGCGGTGAAGGCGGTCGTGCCAGCCGGCACCTTGATCATGAGCGACTACAACCAGGCCCTCACTCCCGCCGAAGCGATTCGCCGCGGCCAGGCGCTCGACGATCTTGGCCTGGCGTGGATCGAGGAACCGGTGCGCGCTGACGATCACGCCGGCAACGCGCAGGTGGCAGCGGCACTGAAGACACCGGTGCAGATCGGCGAGAACTTCTGGGGCCCGCGCGACATGGCGCGGGCGCTCGCCACGCGCGCCTGCGACTACGCCATGCCCGATGCCGAGCGCATCGGCGGCGTGTCCGGCTGGATGCGCGCGGCAAGCATTGCCGACGCGGCCGCGATGCCGATGTCCACTCACCTGTTCCCGGAGATCAGCAGCCACCTGATGTGCGTCACCCCGACCGCGCACTGGCTGGAGTACGTCGACTGGGCCAATCCCATCCTGCAAACGCCGCTGGAAATCCGCGGTGGCCACGCTCATCCGGCGGACGCGCCCGGCACCGGCGTCGCCTGGAACGAGGCCGCGGTCGCGAAGTACGCCGCCTAGGGAGATTGCCGCAAAAGGGCTCTCGGCTGCATCATTCTGCCGGGCGAACCTTCTTCAAGCCCTTGGTGCGAAAGCAAGAGCGAACTTTCGTCGAGCCCCTGCTGTGAAAGCCTACGGCCTCGCCAGCTGGCGCTCCTCGGCTCCGCATCTGGTCCCATTGAGCAGCTTTTTGCGGAGCTTCCCTGGCCGCGCACGCTTTCTTCGGGCGGATCGGTGCGCTCGCCACATCATTCGCCGCGTTGATTCCGCGCGCGAAACAAGCCGTTTCGCGCAGATGTAAATCCGCGCGCGCTCAATTGTCACGCTGCTTCGGCGATGCGAGAATCGCCGCCCGCCGCGCTGTTTTCGCCCTGGAGAACGGGAGTCTCCCGGGCGCGAAGTGGAAAGAACCGATTTCCATTCTGCGCGCGGCCCATGCAAAAAAGAGGCGGAGACAATGAGACATTTTTCACGGCGCGGGCGCGCCTGCACCGGCTTCGCGCTGCTGCTCGCCGTCGGCGCTGCGCAGGCGCAAACCTACCCGAACAAACCGGTGCGCCTGGTGGTGCCCTGGCCCACCGGCGGGGCCAACGACATCCTCGGCCGGGAGCTGGCCGAGCACATGGGCCGCGCGCTCGGCCAGCAGGTGGTGGTGGACAACCGCGGCGGTGCCAACGGCATGATCGGCGCCGAGGCGGTGGCGCGCGCCGCGCCCGACGGCTATACGGTGATGTTCCACAACCTCACCGCGCACGCCACCAACCCGGCGATCTACAGGAAGCTCTCCTATGACACGGTGAACGATTTCGCGCCGGTCACCCAGGTCGCTTCCAACCCGCTGATCATCGTCACCCACCCTTCCCTGCCTGCCAGGGACCTGCGCGAGCTGATCGCGCTGGCGCGTGCCCAGCCCGGCAAGCTCAGCTACGCCTCGTTCGGCAACGGCAGCATGGCGCACCTGGGCGGCGAGATGTTCAAGAGCATGGCGCGGATCAACATGCTGCACGTGCCCTACAAGGGCGGTGGCCCGGCGCTGGTCGATACCCTGGCCGGTCACGTGCCGGTGTATTTCTCGGGTGTCGCCACGGTTGTGCAGCACGTGCAGGCCGGACGCCTGCGCGGCCTGGCAATGACCGGCAGCTCGCGCCTGAAGGTGCTGCCGGACGTGCCGACCGTCGCCGAAGCCTCGGACCTGAAGGGCTACGAGGCGAGTGTCACCTACGGCGTATGGGTGCCGGCGAAGACGCCGCCGGAGATCATCGCAAAACTGAACAGCGTGATCGTCAGGGAGATCAAGACGCCGGAGTTCCGCGCCCGCCTGGAGAAGGAAGGCGCGAGCGAGCCGATCGGCAACACGCCGGCCGAGATGCAGGCCACGCTCAAGGCGGAGATGGACAAGTATGCGAAGGTGGTGAAAACGGCGGGCATCGAGCCGCAGTAGCGGACAAGCACAACAAAAAGGAGCGCGCTGCGCTCCTTCCAGACTGCCGACAAAGCAGGTTGTTGCGCGCAGGGGCACGCCAACTCCCACGCCGCTCGCTCTGACTTCGGGGGATTCAAAGGGGGCAAGCCCCCTTTGTCAATAATCTGAAAGGAGCGCGCTGCGCTCCTTTCTTTTTCCGCCGCCGATTGGTCGCCCGATGATAGTCGCCCAATGATGGTCTCCCGATCAGGACATCAGGGCTGGCTCAGGGTGTCGACGCTAGCCGCCAACGCTAGCCGCCGACACTAACTCAGCGCCGGAGGTGGCCCCGCGCTTTGCACCAGCTCGGTGGTCGCCATCAGATCGCCCGTGGAGGTCGGATCGAGATCGGCCGCGCCTTCTTCCAGCGGCGTGGAGCTGAATTCGACCCGCGCCACCACGAAGTCCGGATCGCGTTCCTTGCGTACCGACAGTTCGACCAGGTGGCGTTCGTTGCCCAGCATCAGCAGGTAGCGCTGGCCTTCGCGATACCGCGCGCGTTCGATCAGTACCAGGGGCGGGCGCGAACCGAAGAAAATTGCCGGCGCGAAATCCAGCGGGCCGACGCGCAGGGTTTCCCACTCGTTCCAGTTGCCGCGCGAGAGCGTACGGATACGCGCCGGCTGCGGCGCGGCGGGCAGCTTTTCCAGGCCGAGCACGATCTTGCCGCTGATATCGCGGGTGCGGCGGCGGATGGTGGCCATGCGCCAGATCGAATCGTTCTCGCGCCGGTACGTCACCACGCGGCCGGGATGCGCCCAGTCCGCCGGGGTGGAGAGGATCACCGCGAAGCCGGTGGCGCTGTGATCGAGGAATTGCCACTTGACGATGCCGGGCAGGCGCTCGCGCTGCTCCAGCTGCTGCAGGGCGCGCAGGGTGGCGCCGGGCGGCTGGGCATAGTCGACCTCCTCGCCCGTGAGTTCACCCGGGAGTTCGCGCACGACCGGCGCGGGGCGGGCAACGCCATCCAGCCGGGCGGTGATTTCCAGGTCGAAGGCCGGTTCGGAAAGACTGCCGTCGGGCTCGGTGATGTCCAGCACCGGGCCGCGCAGGGCGGCAGCGTTGATGCGCGCGGCCACCGCGGCGCGGGCCTGGGCGGAGAGCGCGATCAGGCGGGTGGCCACCGCGAAACCGGGCGCCACCCACATCTCGCCGACGTGGGCGCGGCGCTCGCTCTGGCGCGATGGCGGGTTGGGCGACCAATGGGAGGAGACCGATTCGAGCAGGTGGATCCAGGCGTCGATCGGGCAGGCGGCAGGGCCGAGTTCCGGCGGCAGGATGCGCGTCTCGCGCACCCGTTCGGCCAGGTCGACGGCGCGCATATAGGCTTCGTCCAGGCTGATGTAGAGCACGCCGTCGCCGGGGGGGTGCATGGCCGGCAGGGCGCGAAACGGGCCGCGCATGCCGGCGCCGTAGAAGTACACGGTCTGCTCGCCGCTGGCGTTGTCCTTGATGTCCAGCAGGTTGGTGGAAAACCAGTTGCGCAGCAGGCGGTCCAGCGCCTGCATCTCGTTGGGCCGCAGGGCATCGCAAGGCGCGGCGTTGAACGCCATCAGCAGGGCGATGAGTTGCGCGGCATTGCAGGCCATCGGCTGGCGCGGATAGGGCATGCAGTGGGTACGCAGGAAGCCGTGATGGGCGGCGTAGCGGCGGATCTTGAGCACCTCGGACCAGAAGCTGCCCGGCACCTCGCGGTGGCCGAAGCAGAGCATCTTCTGGCGCCCGTAGAAAGCCAGCAGGGCGCGGTTGACCAGCAGGACGGCGCGATTGGCGTCGATGCGCGGGCGCGACTGGGGCACGGCGGCGTTCAAGGCGGTCTGCGGGTGCTGCGGTGTGGTGGTGGAAGGCTTGCGCAACCCGGCGACCGGGCCAAACACCCCGCCGGGGCGCGAATTGGGTCCACCGGCGGCAGGCACCGCCGAGCGCGCCGCCAGCTTGCTGGAGGAGCGCGCACCTGACAGGGCAGCCAGGGCTTCGGCGGCAAAGCGTTCGTAGTAGCGCAGCAGTGCCAGGCGGCGCGGCTCGGAAGCGGTCTCGGCGGCGACGTGGGCGAACAGGCCGCGCTCGATCGCGGCGATGCAGTCGCTGGCGCGATCATCGAGCCCAAGCAGCAGGCGTACGCGGGTGTCGCCCGCCAGTTCAGGCCGATCGAGGTGGCCGAGCATGGTCTGCCCATCGAGCGCGGCGGTCAGTTCACCCAGGGCAACCAGTGGATCGGCCATGTCGAGCGCGGCCAGAAAGCCATTGAACACTGCATCGGTGGCGAACGGGTCCGCCGCGTCGATGGCGAATCCGCCATGCGCGGACAGCGCCCCTTTGGCGCCGAACAGCCTTGCAAATAAAGGCTTCATCACTGCTCCCCTCCAGGAGTCTTGCGGGCTCCCCCCGGAACCCGCTTCAAGATTTCCTGCGTGCCGCCGCTGTTGCTGCCCGCCACAATGCGGTCATTCAGACTGCGCGCCTCCGCCCTTCCCCTGGCTGTGGACGCGTCTTGCGCATCCGCCGGCTGGCTCTGATTATTGGACTGGCAGCCGGACATTTCCGGGCCCGCGACCAGCGCGCCGGGAAGGCGCGCGAAGGACCCAAAACGACATTGTGCACCAAATCCAGTAGTTCTTACAAATCATACCCTTAAAATTAATCATTACCAAATTGGGTAAGGGAGGCACGCAAGGGGTGGTGGAGAGCGTGGCTTAGCCGGGGCGCGCCAATGCGCCTGACAAGCCACGCCGTGCGGCTGGCTGACGGGGTGGCCGCCACACGCCTGCAAAACCCGTATCGGACGGCGACCGCGGGCCGTTCACCAGCACCAAGTCAACCAGGTCAGTGCAGCGCAGGCCCCGGAGCTTTCGCGACGGATTCCTGGTCGAACATCATTTTTCGGGCAGCAATGATTGATTCTTGATGCCAGTTTGGCTGGCGTACACTCCACGCCGCACTCCCATCAAAAGAACCCGAGACAGACCATGCAACGCCTGCGCCTTTCGCTTGCCCTGGGACCGTATGACCATGCCCGCGACCTCTCCACCGGCCACGCGCCGGTCGACGGCGTCGACCTGATTCCATTGACCCTACCGGTGGAGGAAATCTTCTACCGCTTTGTCAAATTCCGCGAGTTCGACATTGCCGAGCTGTCCTTCGGCAAGTACGTGGCGCTGCGCAGCCAGGGCGACGAGAGTTTCATCGCCCTGCCGGTGTTCGTCTCGCGCGCGTTCCGCCATTCGTCGATCTATGTGCGCGAGGGCAGCGCTCTGACCGGCATGGCGCAACTGCGCGGCAAGCGTATCGGCGTGCCGGAGTGGGCACAGACCGCTTCCATCTACACGCGCGGCATTCTCGCCGAGCAGGAGGGCGTGCCCCTTGCCGAGGTCGAATGGGTGCAGGCGGGGGTGAACCAGCCGGGGCGCGTGGAAAAGGTGAAGCTGGAGCTGCCGGCCAGCATCAACTATCGCGCCGCGCCGGATAAATCATTGAACCAGATGCTGCTGGACGGCGAGATCGATTGCGCCTTCAGCGCGCGCCCGCCGCAGGCATTGGGCAGCGGCATCGCGCGCATGTACCCCGACTACGCGGCCCGCGAGGAAGCCTATTTCCGCGCCACCGGCGTGTTCCCCATCATGCACGTGCTGGCAATGCGCGGCGAACTGTTCCGCGAGCACCCCTGGCTGGCGACCAACCTTTACAAGGCCTGCATCGCGGCCAAGGACGCCAGCCTGGCGCGCATGTCCGACATCACCGCCGCGCACGCGCCGATGGCCTGGCTGCCCGACTACGCCGACCGTATGCGCGGGCTGTTCGGCGCCGACTTCTGGCCTTACGGCATCGAGCCGAACCGCCCGACCCTCGATGCCTTCCTGCGCTATGCCCACGAACAGGGCGTATGCCGCAAGCGCCTCACCCCGGAAGACATCTTCCCGCGCGAAGTGCAAAGCAGCGTCAAGGTCTGACCCGACAAGACCGTACCAATACTCAAACACTCAAACAGCGATCCCGGACACGGGACCAGACAGGAGACAAACAGTGATTGCGAAACATCCCCGGCTGCGCGCCGCGCTGGGCGCGCTGGCCATGGCGGCCGGCGCCCTTTTCACCGACAGCGCCCAGGCCCAGGCCTATCCGAACAAGCCGGTACGGGTGATCGTGCCCTACGGCGTGGGCGGCGCCTCCGACGTGCTGGCGCGCGTGCTGGGCGCCTGGCTGCAGGCCAAATGGGGCCAGGGCGTGATCGTGGAGAACCGCACCGGCGCCTCGGGCAACATCGGCACCGAGGCGGTGGTCAAGGCGCCGGCGGACGGCTACACCCTGGTGTTGCAGAACGTCACCATGGTGATCAATCCCGCCTTCATCGCCAAGGTGCCCTTCGACATGCACAAGGACCTGACGCCGATCGCCCTGCTCGGCGCGACCCCGAAAATGCTTGCCGTGCATCCGAGCGCGAATATCGGCACCTTGAAGCAGCTCACCGACCAGGCGCGCGCCGCGCCCGGTAAATTCTCCTACGGCTCCTGCGGCCCGGGCACCCCGCAGCATCTGGCGATGGAGCTGTACCTGAGCCAGGCGGGGCTGCGCATGGTGCACACCCCTTACAAAGGCTGTGCGCCGGGATTGGCGGACGTGCTGGGCGGACAGATTCCCCTCGCCATGCTGTCGGCCAACATGGTGGCGCCGCACCTGCCCACCGGCAAACTCAAGGGCCTGGCGGTGACCAGCCGTGCGCGCTACCGCCTGGCGCCGGATGTGCCTTCGTTCGACGAGTCGGGCTACAAGGACTTCGACCTGTGGACCTGGTACGCGCTGATGGGCCCGGCGAACCTGCCCAAGGATGTGACCGAGCGCCTGTACAGCGACAGCCTGGCGGCGCTCAACGACAACGACGTGCACGCCAAGCTACTCGCCGCCGGCGTGGAAGACCGGCGCGGCGACGGACCGGCGCTGGCGGCGCTGATCAAGTCCGACCAGGCCAAGTACGCGGCGCTGATCAAGCAGGCGAACATCAAGGCCGAGCCCTGAGCAGGTAGCGCCGCACAGGACGCGGGGCGCGCAGGCGCGCCGCGTCCACTTCGTACACGTCGAACCAGGACGCCTCAACCCGCCCCGTCGCGCGTCACCTTGCGCTCGATCAGCGCGGCGATCTCCGCTTCGCCATACCCCGCCTCGCGCAAAATCTCGATGCTGTGCTCGCCCACACGCGGCGCCGGGCGCGCCGGCGCGGGCGTGTAATCGGAATAGCGCGTCGGATTGGCGATATCCCAGTAAGCGCCTTCGCTGGGATGCTCGCTACGCTGCAGCAGCCCGCTGGCGACGATCTGCGGGTCACGCGGCAAATCCTCCAGGCTGTTGTAGGGCAGCGCGGGAATGTCGGCGGCCTCCAGTTTCTCCAGCCAGTAGGCCGAGGGCCTGGCGGCCATCTCCTCGGCGCGGATGCGGAAGAAATCGGCGCTGTGCTTGGCACGCATCGGCTTGGTGGCGAAGCGCGGGTCGGTCTTCAGTTCCGGCCGGCCGATCACGTCCATCAGGGCGAAGGCCTGCGCGTCCGTGTTGGTGGTAATCGCCACGTAGCCGTCCAGGGTCTTGATCGGGCGCGCCTGCGCATCGAGCAGGCGGATATCGCCGGGCGGGGTGAGGGGCGGATCAAAGGTCGCGCCATACAGATGCTCGGAGAGCACCAGGCCCGCCATGTTCTCGAACATCGGCACCTCCACCGCCTGACCGCGCCCGCTGCGTTCGCGCGCGAACAGCGCCATCATCAGCGCGTTCACCGCCATCAGCCCCACGGTGCGGTCGGCGATCACCATCGGCACATAGCGCGGCGTGCCACTGGCGCGCTCGTGCAGCGCGGCCATGCCGGCGCCGCCCTGGATGATGGAGTCGTAGGCCGGCTTGTCGCGATATGGGCCGGGGCCGAAGCCCACCATGGAGACGTGGATCAGGCGCGGGAATTTTTCCGCCAGTTGCGCGTACGCGAGGCCGAGGCGCTCGACCGCGCGCGGGCGCATATTGATCAGCAGCACGTCGGTGTCGCCCAGCAGGCCCTCGATCACGGCGCGCCCTTGCGCCTGTTTCAGGTCGAGCACCAGGCTGCGCTTGCCGCGGTTCAAGTGCAGGTACTTGCCCGCCATGCCGGGGGTGGGCGAAGGGCCGCAAATCCAGCGGATCAGGTCGCCCTCGGCGCTTTCCACCTTGATTACTTCCGCGCCATGGTCGGCGAGGATTTTCGTGGCATAAGGGCCGACCACCGCCGAGGTGAGGTCGAGCACGCGGATGCCGGCGAGCGGCGCGGCGCCCCGGCCCTTTTTCCCGGTTGCTTGCGCGCTCATTGCTGGGCCTGCACGCCGGCGGTGCGCACGATCGCGCCCCAGCGCTTGACGTCGCGCTCGAAGTGGCGCGCGTATTCGGCGGGCGTGCTGGCGGCAACGTCGATGCCTTCATCGCGCAGCGGCTTTTCCACTTCGGGCAGCTTGAGGATGCGCACGATCTCGGCGTTGAGCCTGCTGATCACCGGCGCCGGCGTGCCGGCGGGCGCGACCAGGCCCCACCAGGGGTTGGCGTCATATTCCGGATAGCCGGCCTCGGCGATCGCCGGCAACTCGGGCATCACCGCCAGCCGCTTGGCGCTGGAGACCGCGATGGCGCGCACCCGGCCCGCCTTGATGTGCTGGCCCACCGAGGCGTAGGAGCCGAAGGTGAAATCGACCTGCCCGCCGATCAGGTCGGTGACCGCCGGGGTCATGCCCTTGTAGGGCACGTGCACGATGTCGATGCCAGCCATGCTTTTGAGCATCTCGCCCATCAGGTGCGAGGAGCCGCCCAGGCCCGTGGACCCATAGGTAAGCCCCGGCCTGGCCTTGGCCAGCGCGATGAACTCCTTGAGGTTTTGCGCCGGCAGGGTGGGACGGACGATCAGGATGAAGGGCGAGGAGCCGACCAGGGTGATGGGCGCGAAACTCTTCACCGGGTCGTAGGGCAATTGCTTGAAAAAGGTCGGGTTGATGGCGTGCGCGAGCGAGGAGAGCAGCAGCGTGTAGCCATCCGGCGCGGCCTTGGCGACCGCCTCGGTGCCGATGATGGTGCCGCCGCCCGGGCGGTTCTCCGCGATCACCGGCTGGCCCCAGCGCTCGGTGAGCCGCAGGCCGATGGCGCGCGCCACCACGTCGTTCAGCCCGCCCGGCGGAAAGGGCACGATGATCTTGATCCCGCGCGCTGGAAAGCCGGCGGCTTGCGCCTGGGCGATGCGCGGCAATGCCTGGAGCGCGAATGCGCTGCATGCGACAGCGCTGAAAGCGCGTCTGCTAGACTTGATTGGCATGGTGCGGCCCCGGCGTGCGCTGAATTGCCTCGCGCAACCAGGTTTGTCTCGCTGTTGTTTGATGCCGCGATTGTAGCGAGCCAGGCCGGCGTTGCGGCGAATCCGCGCCATCATCCAAAACAACAACCGAGGAGACTTTCCATGCGCCTTGCGGCCATTCCCTTCCTGCGTCCGCTGTTGCGTGCCCAATTGCGTGCCCAACTACGTCCCCTGCTGCCGATCGCGCTCGCCTGCGCAGCCCTGGCCGGCTGCGCCAATCCGGGCGGCGGCTATGTGGTGAGCGAAGTGGGCAGCTTTCACGTCGGCGGACGCCAGGTGACGCTCTCCGGCCTGCCAGAGCGCGAGATCGTGTTCACCCCCGGCGCCGCGCCGCTCAAGGTGAATCCGAACGGCGATTTCGAAGCCGAGCAGATGTACGCGCAGTATGTGAAGCTGGCGAGCCCGAAGGCGAAGTACCCGCTGCTGCTGATCCACGGCGGCGGCCTGACCGGCGTGACCTGGGAGACCAAGCCCGATGGCAGCCCGGGCTGGCAGCAGTTCTTCCTCAAAGCAGGCCACTCCGTGTACGTGAACGACGCGGTCGAGCGCGGCCGCGCGTCATGGTCGCGCTATCCGGAGGTGTTCAAGTCGGAACCCTTCTTCCGCACCAAGAAGGAAGGCTGGGAGTTGTTCCGCATCGGTCTGAACGGCTCCTACGACAGCGACCCGGCGAAACGCCGTGCCATCGAGGGCACGCAATTCCCGACGGGCGCCTTCGACCAGTTCATCAAGCAGGGCGTGCCGCGCTGGTCGACCAACGACGCCGCCACCCAGGCCGCCTACGACGCCTACGTGCAAAAGGTCTGCCCCTGCGTGATCATCGTGCACAGTCAGGGCGGCAACTTCGCCATCCAGGCCGCGCTCAATGCGCCGGGCAAGGTGAAGGCGATCGTCGCGGTGGAGACCTCCGGCTCACCCGACCCGGACAAAACCGACTGGAGCGCCCTCAAAGCCACCCCTATGCTGTTCGTCTGGGGCGACAACCTGGCGCGCTACCCCTTCTGGCAAGGCATCGCCGGGCGCATCGACCGGGTCCAGCAAAAGCTCGCCGCGCAGGGCGGCGTGGCCGACCGCATGGAGCTGCCGCAACTGGGCATCAAGGGCAATTCCCACATGCTGATGATGGACCGCAATTCGGATCAGGTCGCGCAACTGATCCAGGACTGGTTCGCCAAGCAGGGCTTGATGCATTAAGCTCGCGCCATGGCACAGCGGAGCAGCGACGAGACCGGCGAGCGCAACCTCAAGGTGGCGCTCGCCTATCTCGCCGCGATCTCGTCCGGCGCGCCGGACGAGGAAGTGCTCGGCTTCTTCGATCCCGCCGTTCAACAGCTTGAATACCCTAACCGCATCGCCGACACCGGCGCCACCCGCGATCTGGCGCAGTTGAAGGAAGCCGCCGCACGCGGCCGCCAGGTGATGCGCCGCCAGACCTTCACCGTGCGCAACGCCATGGCGCAAGGCGATACGGTGTTCATCGAGGCCCTGTGGGAGGGCGAGCTGGGCGTGCGGGCCGGACAATTGCATCCCGGTGACATCATGCGCGCGCATTGCGCCATGGTGCTGGAACTGCGCGGCGGGAAGATCGTCCAACAGCGCAACTACGATTGCTTCGAACCGCTGCGCCCGGCCCCTTGACCACCCCGCTTGGTGCGATACTGCGCCATTGCTTACGCGAAGGATCGCGATGCAAGACCTCCTGCCCCTGGCCGAACAACTCGGCACCCGCCTGAAAGCGCGCGGCGAGACCGTCGCCGTCGCCGAGTCAGCCGCCGGCGGCCTGATTGCCGCCTCCCTCCTCGCCATGCCCGGCGCCTCCGCCTATTTCATCGGCGGCACCGTGGTCTACACCTACAAATCGCGCAGCGCCCTGCTCGGCATTTCCGAGGACGCGCTGACCGGCATGCGCCCCTCCACCGAGCCCTATGCCCTCCTGCTGGCGCGCCATATCCGCGAGCGTCTGGGCAGCACCTGGGGCATCGCCGAGACCGGCGCCGCCGGCCCTTCGGGCAACCGCTATGGGGATGCGGCGGGGCACGCTTGCGTCGCTTGTGTGGGCATTAACGAGGCCTCTTTGACCATGGAGACCGGACTTACGGACCGCGCGGAGAATATGCGGGCATTTGCCGCTGCCGCGATGGAGTTGCTGCTTAAGCAGCTGGCCTGAACAGCCGGCTCAAACAGGGCGTTTGGCCAGCAACGCCCACACCCCCGCCCCCGTCAGTAGCGAACCACCCGCCAGATTGAAGCCACGCTGCGATTTTGGCGAGGCGAGCAATCTGCGCGCAGCGCCGGCAAAGGCGGCGTAGAGCGAAGCATTCAAGGTGGAGAGCGCCACGAAAGTCGCGGCGAGAAGCCACAGCTGCTGTGCCACGTTCGCCCCCGCATGTACGAACTGCGGCAGGAAGGCGACGAAAAAGATGATGCCCTTGGGGTTGAGCGCGGTGACCAGGTAGGTGTGGCCGAACAGGGAGCGTGCCGGTGCGGAAGCGGCTTCCTGCGCATCCGGCACGTTCACGCCGGCGCGCAGCATGCGCACTCCGAGATAGAGCAGGTAGAGCCCGCCTACCCATTTGACCACCGTGAACCAGAAGGCGGAGGCGGCCAGCAGACCGCCCAGCCCGGCGAGCGAGAGGGCAAGCGCGGTGCTGTCGCCCAGGGCGACAGCGGTGATGATGGCGACACGTTCGCGGCGCCCGGGAGCAGCCTCGCCCATCGCGTAGCCGATCACGGTCAGGATAGTTGGGCCGGGGATCACCAGCATGACGGTAGAAGCAAGGGCAAAGGCGAGCCAGGTATCGAGATGCATGGACGAAGGCGCGGTTGAGGGGGAATCAGGGGGCAATGAGCCAAGGATAAGCCAACAGACCAGCCATTGGCGGATACGCGTAGCGCAAACGCGCGTTTCGCGCACCCGGCGCGGACCTTATATGCGCAATCAACGTGTCATGCTATGGTGCTGAGCCAATATTGTTCAATATTGATCCTTTAACAATAAGGAAGCACTGAACAAGTCCCGAAATCCGTGCAAGGCGACATCACCTTCACTCGGGAATCAGGGGTTGCTAAACGCCAGTGCGGGGGCGTAGCCCGTTTAATCAGTGTTTCCATAACTCTATCTTGAGACAAATGCCCGATAGCGATTATCTGAACCGAGAACAGGCTCTGGAGATTCTCGGCATCAAGGCAGCGACGCTCTATTCCTACGTCAGCCGCGGCTTCATCCGCGCGATCCCGCAGCCGGGCGGGCGCGCCAGCTTTTACCTGCGCGAGGACGTGGAAAAGGCGCGCGCCCGCGCCGAGGCGCGCGCCGGACATGGGCCGGTGGCCGCTTCGGCGATGCGCTGGGGCGAGCCGGTGATCCAGACCGGCATCACCGAGATCACCCCGCAGGGGCCGCGCTACCGGGCACGCCTGGCGACCGACATGGCGCGCCAGGGGGTGAGCTTCGAGGGCGCGGCCGAGTACTTGTGGAGCGGGCAGTTTCACGACGACATCCACGCCGCCGAAACCCTGCGCTGGCCGGCGCCGCCGCTGCCCGCGCCGGTGCCGGGCTGGCTGCAGCAAGCGGCGCAGTTGCACAGCAACGCGCACATCCTGCAGCTGATGTCGGCGGTGACCATTGCCCTGGGCATCGCCGAGGGTACCCGCACCGAGCGCATCGCGTCGGGGGACACGGCGGTGCAATCGTCACGCCGCCTGATCCACGCCCTGGCCGGCACCTTCGGCTTTCTCGGCGACAAGCGCAGTTTTTATATGATCAAGGAAGGTGAAGGCATCGTCAACGGCCTGCTCTCGGCACTCGGCGCGGAGGCGACAGTCGATTCGCGGCGCGCGCTGCAGCTGGCGCTGGTACTGTGCGCCGACCACGAACTGAACCCGACCACCTTCGCCGCGCGCGTGGCCGCCTCCACCGGAGCGGACCTGCACTCCTGCGTAGGTGCCGCGCTGGGGGCGCACTTCGGCTCGCTGGTGGGCAGCATGCCGGACAAGATCGAGGAAATGTTCGCCGCGCCGCTGGACGAGAAAGCGATCCTCACCACCATCAAGCGCCTCACCGAGGCGGCGCGCAACCCGCCGGGTTTCAACCATCCGGCCTATCCGAAAGGTGACCCGCGCGCGCAACTGATGATAGAGACGGCGAGCGAGGTGGCGCTGCCCGGGGCACGCGAGGATATCGCGCGGACGCGCGCGGTGATCGAGGCGGCGGGCCAGCAGTTCGGCACCCAGCCGTCGATCGAGTTGGGCCTGGTGGTGCTCAGCCGCGCGCTGCAGTTGCCCAACCGCACCGCCTGCGGCCTGTTCGCCCTGGGCCGCTCGGCGGGCTGGGTGGCGCACGTGCTGGAGCAGCGCCTGGCGGGCTTTTTGATCCGGCCGCGCGCGAAATTCGTTTAGGGAAACACGTTCAAGCGGGCTACGCCTGCCTCACTGGCGTTTCGCAACCCCAAATTCAGAGGGGAGCCGGCGTCGCTTGTCGCGGCTTTCAGGACTTGTTCGGCATTTCCTCAAGGCTCAGGCGAAGGCCTGGGCGAGCAGCCAGAGGTTGGCGGCGACAATCAGGGCGAAGATCGCCCACGCCGCCGCCTTCACCCGCGCACCGTTGGCGAATTCGCCCATCAGCGCGGGGTCGCTGGTGAAGCGGATCAGCGGGTAGATCGCAAAGGGCAGCTGGAAGCTCAGCACCACTTGGCTGGCCACCACCAGCTTGCCCACCGCGCCCTCGCCCAGCCAGGCCACGCCGATGAAGGCCGGCACCAGCGCGAGCGTGCGGGTGATCAGGCGGCGCTGCCAGCAGGGGATGCTCAGGTTGAGAAAGCCTTCCATCAGGATCTGCCCGGCGATCGTGCCGGTGAAGGTGGCGCTTTGCCCGGCCGCCAGCAGGGCGACGCCGAACAGGACGGCGGCCAGGGCGCTGCCCACCAGCGGTTCGAGCAGGCGATAGGCGTCCTGCAGTTCGGCTACCGTGGTGTGGCCGGCGGAGTGGAAGGCGGAGGCGGCGAGGATCAGGATCGCCGCATTGACCAGCAGCGCCAGGCTGAGGGAGACCACCGTATCGGCGGTGGAATAGCGGATCGCTTCGCGCAACTGCGCCGGTTCGCGCCCGGTCAGGCGCGTCTGCACGATCGAGGAGTGCAGGTAGAGGTTGTGCGGCATCACGGTGGCGCCGAGGATGCCGACCGCGAGATAAAGGGCCTCGCGGTGCTGCAGGCGTGAGAGCGAGGGGACGAAGCCCTTGGCGACTTCGGTCCAGTCCGGCTGCACCAGCGCCAGCTCGACCGCGTAGCAGACGGCGATGGTGAGGATCAGGCCGAGCACGATGGCTTCGATCTGCCGGAAGCCCTTGCCCTTCAGTCCCAGCACGATGAGGGTATCGAGCGCGGTAATCGCGATGCCGTTCAGAAGCGAGATATTGAACAGCAGGTTCAGGGCGAGCGCGCTGCCCAGCACCTCGGCCAGGTCGCAGGCGATGATCGCCAGTTCCGCCAGCACCCACAGCACCATCGCCACCGGCTTGGCGTAGCGTTCGCGGCATAGCTGCGCCAGGTCGCGGCGCGCCACCAGGCCCAGGCGCATCGACAGGCATTGCAGCAGGATCGCCACCAGGCTGGCGAACAGCACCACGAACAGGAGCCCGTAGCCATAGCGCGAGCCGGCCTCGATATCGGTGGCCCAGTTGCCCGGGTCCATGTAGCCCACCGAGACCAGCAGCCCCGGCCCGGCGTAGGCGAAGAACTTCTTCCACGCCGGCGCCCTGGCGGGCACCCGCACCGTGCCGCGGACTTCGGCGGGGCAAAATGGCGCGGTGGCGGTGGTGGGCAGGCCGAACATGCGATGCAGGCAATAATGGAAGGTGAAATCTTAGGGCATGGCGCGGGCTCTTATAATTTTCCACGCCATGATCTTTTGCTATCGCGGCCATTGGTCACGGGCAGGGACGCGAAGAAACACGGGGAGACACAGGATGAAAGCAGTCTGGTACGAGCGCAGCGGCGCGGCGGGCGAGGTGTTGGCCCATGGCGAGATGCCCGACCCGGAGCCGGGGCCGGGCGAGGTGCGGGTAAAAATTGGTTATTCGGGGGTTAATCCGTCGGACGTGAAGCGCCGCGCCGGGTCGAACGGTCCGCCGGCGTTCCCACGCATCATTCCCAACATGGACGGATCCGGCGTCATCGACAAGGTCGGCACGGGCGTGGACCCCAAGCGCGTCGGCGAGCGCGTCTGGCTGCACAGCACCATGTGGAAGCGACCGTTCGGCACGGCGGCGCAATACGCCGTCACCCTGACCGAGCGCGCCTATACCCTGCCCGCCAACATCAGCATGGAACAGGGCGCCGGGCTGGGCGTGCCGGCGATGACGGCGCATCGCGCGGTGTTCGGCCTGGGGCCGGTGATGGGCAAGACCGTGCTGGTCACCGGGGGTGCGGGAGCGGTCGGTTTTTATGCCATCCAGCTCGCCAAATGGGGCGGCGCCCGGGTGATCGCCACGGTCAGCTCGGAGGAGAAGGCGACGGTGGCGCGCCGCGCCGGGGCCGATGCGGTGATCAATTACAAGGACGAGGACGTGGGGCAGCGCGCCCTGGCGCTCACCGATGGGGCTGGCATCGACCACGTGGTCGAGGTCGATTTCGGCGCCAACCTGCCGGCCACGCTGGCCTGCATCAAGACCGGCGGCAGCATCGCCACCTATGCCTCGATGACCCAGCCGCAGCCGGCGCTGCCCTTCTACCAGATCATGCCGAAGAACCTGACGCTGCTGTGGGTGCTGGTGTACGACATGTCGGCGCAGGCGATGCTCGATGCCGCGCGTGAGGTCAATGCCTGGCTCTCCCAGGGCCGGGCGGTGCACCAGATTGCGAAAAGCTTTCCGCTCTCGCGGCTGGTGGACGCGCATCTGGCGGTGGAAAGTGGCAAGGAGATCGGCAAGGTGGTGGTCGAGGTGGGCGGCGAGCTGAGAGTCGGGGCTGAAATGTTTGGGGGCTGAGATGCCGCGTAATCACCGGTGATATCAGGCGTTGGCAGCGAGCACGCGCGTGGACAATGGGTTTTTGGCATGAATTGTAAAATGTTGTGCCATTGTCATAAATTGCATGTCGCGCTGCTTTACACTGGCCACCGCACCATTTCGTGATTCAGGGCGACCCGGCCTTTGTGCGAAGGCCTTTGCGCCCCTTTCAGGCATTGCGCAGTCGATTCCATGTTATCCGCACTGAAAAAGCTCGCCGGCAGCGAGATCACCCTGACACGCGGCAAGAAAAAGCCGGTCGTGGCGCCTGAGTACATCTTTCTGCTCGACCTGGAGCGCAAGAAGGAATATCTGCTCGACCTGCGCACCATCCTGCGCACCCCCGGTTCGCGCCGCGCCCTGCCGGAACTGCACATGCTCGAGACCACGGTGACGCGCAACGAGCAGCGCATCCGCATTCCCCACGAAATGATGCAGGACCTGGTGCGCGAACTGGTCTCGGTGGAGCGTCGTATCCCGGCGCAAAGCCCGCTGCGCGAGGTGATGGAGGCGGTGCCCGGCCTGGCCATCTCGATCCGCGTCGATCCCACGCCGACCTCCATCCTGATGGGCGGCCATGAGGAAACACCGGGCGAGTTGAACACCCGGGAAATGAACGCCGCGGCGCGCGGTGTCGGCCAGGCGCTCGCCGGCCCCACCCCCAAGCCGCCCCCGACCACGGCCTTCAGCGCGCCGCCAGGCGTGCTGGTGATGGACACGCTCAATCCTTCCACGCCCATCTTCAGCAACTCCATCCTCAACCCGGCCGAGCAACTGCGTTTTCTCGAGCGCAGCCGCGACCAGATGGAAAGCACGGTGCTGCGCACCAGCGAACTGGCCGACGCCGACATGGCCGCCTATTTCGACCTGTGCCTGATGAGCGGCGAGCATGAGAAGGTGATCGATGCGCTGTTGCCGCGCGTTGCCGAGGAGCCCAGCGCCTGGGCCTGGCTGCGCCTGCTGGGCGCCGCCGAGGCGGGGAACAAGATGGAACTCGAGCTCTGGTGCGCGAACTTCAAGACCTGGGTCACCCGCGAGCACCCGGCCCTGCTGCCGGACATGCTGGCCGAGGACCAGGAAGACCTGAGGTTCGGCGTACGCCGCGCCGGGCTGGTGGCGCTGGAGCAACACGAGCTGGCGCAGAAGAAGTCCACCATATAGGCGCCGTTTTCCCGGCAAGCCGTCACGCCAGCGACGCGCCAGGCCGCACCCTTGCTGTTGGACGCGGGCTTTTGCCCCCAATAGCCATACCCCGGTCGCCATTCTCCCGATTGGCCAGTGCTTTGCCTGCCCCTGGGCGGTGCACGTGCAAGCCCTGTTGCGCACCCGTTTGCAGCGAATTTCCGCGCGGATCGACGATGCAGAAATTTAGTCAGGTAAGTTTACAAAGGTTAATGAATTTGGCTTCGTTGGGACTCTCAATCTAGGACATTGACATGGTATGTTCATGTTGCATGTGCAATGCAGGAAGCACTGCAACATTGCCACCAATGAATAAGTAAGCAACTGATCTTAGGGAGTATTTTTCAATGAAGCAGCAACTGACCCTGGCCGCGCGCCGGCGTTTTGGCGGGCTCCTGGCAGCCTCCGCCTTTTTGATCGGCGCGGGTTTCGCGCCTGCTGTCCACGCCGAAGACGGTGTCACCAGCGACACCATCTTGATCGGCCAAAGCGCGGTATTGTCCGGTCCGCTGGCCGGCATCGCCCTGGAAAACAACCGCGCCGCGCAAGCCTATTTTGATTACGTCAACGCCAACGGCGGCGTGTTCGGGCGCAAGATCAAGCTGATCTCGATGGACGACGGCTTGAACGGCGAAAAAGCCCTGGCCAACTACAAGCGCCTGATCGACGAAGTGAAGGTGTTCGCCACCTTCTCCGGTGTCGGCACCGCCACCACCGCGGCGGCGATTCCCCTGCTCAACGAAAAGCGCGTGCCCCTGATCGCCCCGTTCGGCGTCGCCGACAGCGTGCGCGCCATCCCGACCCGCCAGGTGTATTACCTGCGCGCCGGCTACCAGGACGAAGCGGCCAAGCTGGTCGACCACGTCACCTCGCTGGGCCAGAGCGAGATCGGCCTGGCGTCGCTGAACAACCCCGGCGGCAAGGAAGTGCTGGCCAGCGTGCAGTCGCAGCTGGGCAAGAAAGGCGCGAAGCTCACAGCCTCCGGCCTGATCGACAACGACGGCACCAACGTCGCCGCCATCGCCAAGCAACTGGCCGCGCAATCGCCGCAGGCGGTGCTGCTGTTCGCCGGCGGCAAGCTCTCGGCCGATTTCGTCAAGCTGCTGCTGGACAACAACTACAAGGGCCAGATCTACTGCTTCTCCGTGGTCTCGGCCGAACTCGTCGCCAAGGAAGCGGGCGAGCGCGCCCGCGGCGTCGGCTTCACGCAAGTGACCCAGTACCCCTGGGACCCGACGGTGAAAGTGGCCAAGGAATACCAGCAACTGGCCGGCAGCACCCAGGCGCCGGTCACCTACAACGGCATGGGCGGGCACATCGCCGCGCGCGTGCTGGTCGAAGCGCTGCAACGCGCCGGCAAGGACCTGACTCGCGAGAAGCTGCGCGGCGCGATGGAGTCCGCGCCGTTCGACATCGGCGGCGTATCGATGAATTTCGCCACCAGCGACCGCGTCGGCTCGCGCTATGTCGAGCTGGTGATGCTGAGCCGCGACGCGAAGATCGTGCGCTGATTTAGGCCGGGCCTCGGGCCCGCGAAGCTGTAACCGAAAGCCCGGCACCTCAGGTCGCCGGGCTTTTCTTTATCCAGGCCCATGATTTCATGGGCCTTTTTACTTTTACGCGGGAAGTGCTTGACAGCGTGCCGTAACCAGATGTACTTTACCAATAAGTTAATTAACCATTAGGTTTTATACGTGATTGCCGATCCGCTGAGCGCCACCTTCTCTGCCTTGGCCGACCCCACGCGGCGCGCCATCCTGGCCCGGCTCTCCCTGGGCGAAACATCGGTGAAGGAACTCGCCGAACCCTTCGAGATGAGTCTGCCGGCGGTGACCAAGCACCTGAAGGTGCTTGCGCGCGCCGGGCTGATCAGCCAGGGCCGACAGGCGCAGTGGCGCCCCTGCAAGCTGGAAGCCGCGCCACTCAAGGAAGTGGCGGACTGGGTGGAACAGTACAGGCAGATGTGGGAACAGCGCCTGGACCGATTGGAGGATTACCTGCGCGACCTGCAAGCGCAACCGATCAAAGGAGACCTCGAATGAGTACAGCCAACGCCATGGCCACGGCCCTCAATACCCAGGCCAGGGACGAGCGTGACGTCACCGTGACCCGCCGGATCCGCGCCCCGCGCGAGCTGGTGTTCGCCGCCTGGACCGACCCGCGCCACGTCCTCCACTGGTGGCGCCCCGCGGCTTTCGCCGAAGTGCATCTGGACGAGATGGACGTCAAACCCGGCGGCCTGCTGCGCTTTCGCATGCGCACCGCCGAAGGCGTCACCTTCACCAGCCGCAGCGTGTACCGCGAGATCGAGGCGCCCGCGCGCCTGGTCTATGACGAGATGTGCGAGGAGGACGGCCGCCTGTTCCACCAGGCGCGCCAGACCATCACGTTCGAGGCGCGAGGCAAGGACACGCTGCTGACCATCCACGCGCGCCTGACCTGGGTCGAAGGCCGCGACCCGCGCTGGACCATCGAGCTGATGCGCGAAGGCTGGGCCCATGGCTGGGGCGAGAACCTGGGCCTGCTCGAAGGCTACCTGCCCAACGCCACCTACCTTGCTTCCGCCGGCACCGAACTCAAGCTGCGGCGCCAGCTCGCCGCGCCGCGCGAACTGGTATTCGCCGCCTGGGCCGATCCGCAGCAGATGGGCCAGTGGTACGGCCCCAAGGGCTTCACCTGCCCGGTGTGCGAGGGCGACGTGCGGGTGGGCGGCGCCTGGCGCCTGACCATGCGCGCGCCCGACGGGAAGGACTACCCGCTCACCGGCACGTATCGGGAAATCGATCCGCCGCGCCGCCTGGTCATCGAAATTTCCCTCGCCGACCATCCGCCCGAGTGGCACGAGATGATCCGCAACTTCCGCATCAAGCTCGGCGAAGCGCCGGACGCGCCCGAGGGTACGGTGCTGATGATCGCCGAGTTCGAAGAGCGCGGCGGCGGCACCTGGCTCACCGTCACCGACCGTTTCACCACCGCCAGCGAGCGCGACGCGCACCGCGACCTGGGCGCCGCCGAGGGCTGGACCCAGACCCTGGACCGCCTCGTCGAGCATGTCGCCGAGCGGGCCGCCGCGCACAAGTAATCCCTTTCACCTTTCAACGACCTCAACTCACGCCAATGAAAAATCTCCGCCTCCTCCCCCTTGCTGCCGCCCTGCTCTGTGCGAGCAGCGCCGCCCCCGCCGCCCCGGTCACCTACGACATCGACCCGGACCATACCTACCCCAGTTTCGAGGCCGATCACTTCGGCGGCCTGTCGGTGTGGCGCGGCAAGTTCAACAAGAGCAGCGGCAAGCTCACGCTGGACAAGGCGACCGGTACCGGCACGGTGGAAGTCACCACCGAGATCGCCAGCGCCGACTTCGGCAACAAGATGCTCAACAAGGTGGCGCAAGGCACCGAACTGTTCGAAAGCAAGAAGTACCCCAAGGCCATCTACAAGGGCAAGCTCGAGGGCTTTACCGGCAGCGGCCCCGCGAAGGTAACGGGCGAGCTGACCCTGCACGGCATCACCAAACCGGTGGAGCTGAAGGTGAACTCCTTCAAGTGCGTGCCCCACCCGATGCTCAAGCGCGACATGTGCGGCGCCGACGCGCTGGCGGTGATCAACCGCGAGGAGTTCGGCATGCCCAGCGGCAAGGACTACGGCTTCAAGATGGAAGTCACCCTGCGCATCCAGATCGAGGCGGTCGAGCAGGCTCCGGCCGCCGCCAAGAAGAAATAAATCCTCGAAACAAACCCCATCTCCACAGGAACCGCCATGAGCGCCAGCCAGTTCGACCCCAACGCCGACACCGCCGACCGCGAGATCGTCATCACCCGCCTGATCAACGCCCCGCGCGATCTGGTGTTCACCGCCTTCACCGACGTCCGCCACGTCGACAACTGGTGGGGCCCGGAAGGTTTTCGCAACGAAACCCGATCCATGGACGTGCGCCCCGGCGGCACCTGGATGTACATCATGCATGGCGCGGACGGCATCGACTTCGAAAACAAGGTCGCCTACCTCGAGGTCACGCGTCCCGAACGCCTGGTCTACTGGCACGGCGACTGGCAGGACAACGGCGTGTTCCACGTCACCATCACCTTCACCGAGCAGGCCGGCAAGACCTTGCTCACCATGCGCAGCGTGTTCTCCTCGGCCGAGGAACGCCGGATGGTGGTGGAGAAATACAAGGCGATCGAAGGCGGCAACCAGACCATCAATCGCCTGGAGGCCTATCTGCCGACCATGTAGACCATCGGCGGCGCTCGCTGCCGCCGGCGGTCCGGCTATTGAAGCCGCAGCGGGCAGGGCCATATACTTTGCATCATGGCCGAATATGCGAACAGCGAACCGCCGCTTGCCGAAGTCGAGCAATTTCCCGGCGCGGCAGTGGTCGAGTTCGGCAACAACTGGTGCGGCTACTGCCGCCGCGCCTTGCCGCTGATCGATGAGGCGTTCACCGGCCGCGAGCAGATCCGCCACCTGAAAATCGCCGATGGCTCCGGCCGGCCGTTGGGCCGGCATTTCCGGGTCAAGCTGTGGCCCACGCTGATTTTCCTGCGCGACGGCAGGGAAGTGGCGCGGGTGGTGCGGCCGGCCAGCGCCGATCAGGTACGCCAGGCACTGGAAACGATCACGGCACCCGCCTGAAGGGGCCGGCTTGCCAGGGTGGGCGTCCTGCCGCGCTGCACAATCCTGCGTGATTCTTGCCTGATTCTGCAAATCCGAGCAAAAACCCATCCCCGCGCGCGCAAGGAATGGGTATGCTGGCGGCTCTGGATTCACTCCGGGTACCCGCATGCTGCTCACCGATTTACCGCCCTCCTCCAGCCGGCCCAGCGTGGCCTGGTACCAGAGCGAGCTTTCCGAAGTCATTGAACGATACTCCGGCCGCAACAACATTCCCGCCGGCCCGGGCCGGGACGGCACCCACGCCACTCCGATCACCGGCCTGAACCTGTACCGCGGTTCGACCATCAGCGGCACCAACTGCGGCATCTACAAGCCGACCCTGGCGCTGATCAGCCAGGGCGCCAAGCGCATCACCCTGGGCGACGAGACCCTGGTTTACGACCAGGCCAACTACCTGGTCACCTCGCTGGACCTGCCGGTGCTGGCGCAGGTGATGCGCGCCTCGCCGGACGAGCCTTACCTGGCCTTCAGTTTCGAACTCGACCCGCGCCGCATCGGCGTGCTGATGAGCGAGATGAAGCTGTCGCGGCCACCTTCCAATTCGGGCCGGGCGATGGCGGTGGGCACGCTCACCACCGAACTGCTCGACCCGGTGCTGCGCCTGGCGCGCCTGCTCGACAGCCCGCAGGACATCCCGGTGCTGGCGCCGATGATCGAACGCGAGCTGATCTACCGCCTGCTCACCGGCGAGATGGGCATGCGCCTGCGCAACCTGGCGATCGCCGAGAGCCAGACCCACCAGATCGCCCGCGCCATCGACTGGCTCAAGACCAACTACACCCGGCCCCTGCGCATCGAGGAGCTGGCGCGCACCGTGCACATGAGCGAGTCTTCGCTGCACCACCACTTCAAGGCGGTGACGGCGATGAGCCCGCTGCAATACCAGAAGCACCTGCGCCTGCAGGAAGCGCGGCGCCTGATGTTCGCCGAGATGCACGATGCCGCCTCCGCCGGGCACCGCGTCGGCTACGAGAGCCCCTCGCAGTTCTCGCGCGAATACAGCCGCCTGTACGGCGCGCCGCCGCTGCGCGACATTGCGCAATTGCGCAAGACCGCGCTGGCCACGCCGGCCTGAGGCCGCGCCGTTACGAAAACAAGCGCGCGCCCGCCAGGGTGCGCCCTAGTGAACCCGCACCCAGTTGGGCGCGCCCAATGAACCGCGCCCAAGTGAAACGCGCCCAGCTGGGCGCGTTTTTATTTGCACCTTGAGAATTTCCGTATCGGCCGATGGTGCGCGCGGAATCGTGCAAGAAACACGCAGGATTGTTCTACCGCGCGGTCACGTGCGCGCGCGATGATGCCGCTACCGTACCCGAGGACGATGGTGCGGCAATCAACAATATCGAGGTTTGCATGGCGACTCTAAATGTAAACGGCAAGAACCTGTCGGTGAACGGCAGCGACGACATGCCGATCCTGTGGGCCCTGCGCGACGAACTGAACATGACCGGCACCAAGTTCGGCTGCGGCATGGCGCTGTGCGGTGCGTGTACCGTGCTGCTGGACGGCACGCCGATCCGCTCCTGCGTCACGCCCGTTTCCGTGGCCAAGGGCAAGAAGATCACCACCGTCGAAGCGCTCACCAGCAGCCCGGCCGGCAAGGCGGTGCAAAAGGCCTGGCGCGAACTCGACGTGGTGCAATGCGGCTACTGTCAAAGCGGACAGATGATGTCCGCCACCGCGCTGCTGACCAGCAATCCGCACCCCACCGATGCCGACATCGATGCGGCGATGAGCGGCAATGTCTGCCGCTGCGCCACCTATGTGCGCATTCGCGCCGCGATCCACGAAGCGGGGAAAACACTATGAACAAGTTTCTCAAGCTGTTCCCCGGCCGCTCGCCGGTACACGCCGGCAAGAAAGCCGAAATCGTCAACCTGAGCACCAACCTGCAGCGCCGCCGCTTCATGCAGGGCGTCGGCGGACTCACCCTCGGCGTCGGCCTGTCTCCCCTGCTCGGCACGCCGCGCGCGCTCGCCGCCGGCAAGGCAGAAGCGTTCGCGCCGAACGCCTTTTTGCGCATCGGCGCGGATGGCGTGGTGACGGTGATCTCCAAGCACCTGGAAATGGGCCAGGGCGCCTACACCGGCATGGCCACCCTCGTCGCTGAAGAACTGGACGCGGACTGGAGCCGCGTGCGCGTCGAAGGCGCGCCGGCCAACACCAAGCTGTACGCCAACCTCGCCTTCGGGGCGCAAGGCACCGGCGGCAGCACCGCGATCGCCAACTCGTTCGAGCAGATGCGCCGCGCCGGCGCCACCGCGCGCGCCATGCTGGTTGCCGCTGCCGCGCAGAAATGGAACGTGCCGGCCGACAGCCTGACCATAAGCAACGGCGTGGTGACGCATGCCGCCTCCGGCCGCAAGGCCGGCTTCGGCGAACTGGCGCAGGCCGCCGCGAAACTGCCGGTGCCCGCCGATGTGAAGCTGAAGACGCCCGACCAGTACAAGCTGATCGGCAAGCAGAAGCTGCCGCGCCAGGACACCGCCGGCAAGACCGACGGCACGGCGATTTTCACGCAGGACTTCAAGCTGCCCGGCATGCTGGTGGCGGTGGTCGCGCATCCGCCGCGTTTCGGCGCCAAGGTGAAGTCGTTCGACGCCGCCAAGGCGAAGGCGATTCCCGGCGTGGTGGCGGTGGTGCCCATCGAGGGCACGCCGCACAGCATGGCGGGCGTGGCGGTGCTGGCGAAGAACACCTGGGTGGCGCGCCAGGGGCGCGACGCGCTGCAGGTGCAGTGGGACGAGACCCGCGCCTATGCCAAGGGCAGCGAGCAAATCCTGGCGCAATACCGCGAGGCGCTCAAGCAGCCCGGCCTGATGGCGCGCAAGGACGGCGATATCGCCCGCGGCCTGGCGCAACCGGCCAAGCTGATCGAAGCCGAGTACAGCGTGCCGTTTCTGGCGCACGCCGCGATGGAGCCGATGAACTGCCTGGTGAAACTCGGCAATGGCGAATGCGAAATCTGGAACGGTGAACAGTGGCAGACCGTGGATCAGGCCCGCGTTGCCGGCCTTTTGGGCATCCCGCCCGAAAAGGTCAAGCTGAACCAGCTCTACGCCGGCGGCAGCTTCGGGCGCCGCGCCAATCCGCAGTCGGACTATCTGTTGGAGGCCGTGCAGATTGCCCAAGGCGCGAAAAAACAGAACATCAACGCCCCGGTGAAAATGGTGTGGACCCGCGAGGACGACATGCGCGGCGGCTACTACCGGCCGATCTTCCTGCACCAGATGAAGCTGGCGCTCGACGCATCCGGCCGCCCGCAGGCGCTGCATGTGCGCATGGCCGGCCAGTCGATCATGAAAGGCATCGGCTTCGACATCATGATCAAGGATGGTGTCGACGTGACCTCCGTCGAAGGCATGGCCAACCTGCCCTACGACATTCCCAACCTGCAGGTGGAGCTGCATACGCCCGAGGATGTGGGTGTGCCGATCCAGTGGTTCCGCTCGGTGGGCAGCACGCAGAACGGCTTTGCCGGCGAAGGCATCATCGACGAGGCGGCGGTGCTGGCGGGCAAGGATCCGGTGGCGTTCCGCCGCGACCTGCTCAGCCACCACGCGCGGCATCGCGGCGTGCTGGAGCTGGCGGCGGCCAAGGCGGAGTGGGACAAGCCGCTGGCGCCCGGCAAGGCAGGCGCTGCAACGGGAGAGCGGCGCGGACGCGGCGTGGCGGTGCACGAAGCCTTCGGCAGTTTTGTCGCGCAGGTCGCTGAAGTCACGGTAGCAGCCGATGGCACCTACAAGGTGGACCGCATCGTCTGCGCGGTGGATTGCGGCGTGGCGGTCAACCCCGACGTGATCCGCGCGCAGATGGAAGGCGGCATCGGCTACGGGCTGTCGCTGGCCCTGTCCGGCGCCATTACGGTGAAGGACGGCGTGGTCGAGCAGTCCAACTTCCACGACTACACGGTGCTGCGCATCAACCAGATGCCGAAGATCGAGGTGTACATCGTGCCCTCCACCGAGAAGCCCACCGGCGTCGGCGAGCCCGGCACGCCGCCGACGGCGCCCGCGGTGGTCAATGCGTTGTTCCAGGCGACCGGCAAGCGGATTCGTACCCTGCCGATCGGGGATAAGGTCGTATAAGCGGGTGGTGTAAGCCTTAAACGGCCCCCCGTTGTGAGAGGCCGGTGCGCGCGAGCGCACCGGCCTTTTTTATCGCGCCGGCGGCAGGCCGCGTGCGCAGGATAGCGCGCGTTCCAGCAGCAGTTCGCGCTCGCGCACATTGCGCGTGAGCGAAGCGGCGCGCTCGAACTCGGCGCCGGCTTCCGGCAAGCGGCCCAGCTTGGCGAGCAAGTCGCCGCGCACCGTCGGCAGCAGGTGATAGTTCTTCAACTGCGGCGCTTCCAGCAGCGCATCGGCGATCTCCAGGCCCGCCTGGGGTCCATAGGCCATGCCGACCGCCACGGCGCGGTTCAGTTCGACCACCGGCGAGGCGGCCATTTGCGCCAGCGCGTCGTAGAGCGCGGCGATGCGCGCCCAGTCGGTGTCGGCGGCGCTCAGCGCGCGCGCGTGGCAGGCGGCGATCGCGGCCTGCAGCGTGTAGGGGCCGAGCATGCCGCTCAGGGACTCGGCGCGCTCAAGCGCGGCGAGCCCCCGGCCGATCAGCAGCCGGTCCCAGCGGGCGCGGTTCTGTTCCAGCAGCAGGATCGGCTCGCCCTTCGGGCCGGTGCGCGCGCTGGCGCGCGAGGCCTGGATTTCCATCAGCGCGCTCAATCCATGCACCTCGGGCTCGTCCGGTGCCAGGCCGGCGAGTATGCGGCCCAGCCGCAGGGCTTCGTCGCACAGCGCCGGGCGCATCCAGTCTTCGCCCGCGGTGGCCGAGTAGCCCTCGTTGAAGACCAGGTAGATCACTTCCAGCACCGCGGAGAGGCGTGCGGCGCGATCGTCGCCGCGCGGCACCTCGAACGGCACGCGCGCTTCCGAAAGCGTGCGCTTGGCGCGCACGATGCGCTGCGCCACGGTCGGCTCGGGGACCAGGAAGGCACGGGCGATTTCATCGGTGGTGAGGCCCCCGAGCAGGCGCAAGGTCAGCGCAACGCGGGCCTCGAAAGACAGCACCGGGTGACAAGCGGTGAACACCAGGCGCAGCAGGTCGTCGTCGATCCCGGCTTCGCTGCCCTGGCCCACGGCAAGCGTGATGGCCTCCAGCTTGTCGGCATTCTCGGCGTCGGCCAGTTCCTGCCGCACTTCCATCTCGACGCCCAGTTCCTGGTGCTTGCGCGCCAGCAGGGTGTCGCGGCGCAGATGGTCCAGGGCACGGTTTTTCGCACTGGCGGTGAGCCAGGCGGCCGGGTTGTCCGGCACACCCTTCTCGGGCCATTGTTCGAGGGCGGTGAGCAGCACGTCCTGGGCCATTTCCTCGGCCAGGCCGACGTCGCGCAGCATGCGCGAGAGCACGGCGATGATCTTGGCCGATTCGATGCGCCAGACCGCCTCGATGGCACGGTGGGTGGCGGAGTTGCCCTTTCCGTCCCCACCGGCGCCATTACCCATCATCAGCGAAGCGATCATCGTCGTACTCTACCTCGGCTGCACCGGCACTACTTCTTGCCCTTGGCCGCTTCGGCCAGCAGGCGCTGTTCCTGCTCGCGCAGCTCGGGCGTCATCGCCTCGCCGAAATCCTCCATCTCGAAGAACTGGCGGATCTCGATGTCGGACTCGCCTTCCATCGGATTGGGGCATTTTTTCACCCATTCGATCGCTTCGGCCAGGGACTTGCATTCCCAGATCCAGTAGCCGGCGATCAGCTCCTTGGTCTCGGAGAACGGCCCGTCGATCACGCTGCGGTTCTTGCCGGAAAAGCGCACGCGCGCCCCTTTGCTGGAGGGATGCAGACCGGCACCGTCCCTCATGATGCCCGCTTTCACCAGCTCTTCGTTGTAGTTGCCCATCGCGGTGAGCAACTCGGTGGAGGGCATTTGCCCGGCTTCGGATTCCTTCGTCGCCTTGACGATCACCATGAATTTCATTTTGATTTCCTTTGCACTTTGTGGGTTGTGGGGGGTGTCAGTTCCTGGCCGCCAAGGCAGCCCGGCGTTCTTCCAGCTTCGCGAACTGCTCGGGAGTGATCAGCTCGGCGAGGTCTTCCATTTCGTGGAAGGGGCGGATCTCGATGTCCGATTCGCCCTGCATCGGGTTCGGGCACTTCTTCACCCATTCGACCGCCTCGTCCATCGACTTGCATTCCCAGATCCAGAAGCCGGCGATCAACTCCTTGGTCTCGGTGAACGGGCCGTCGACGACCGTGCGGTTCTTGCCGGAGAAGGTGACGCGCTTGCCCTTGCTCGAAGGCTTCAGGCCGGCGGCTTCCTTCATGATGCCGGCCTTGATCAGCTCCTCGTTGAACTTGCCCATCGCGTCCCACATGCCGGGGTCGGGCTTGGCGCCCGCTTCGGATTCATTGGTCGCCTTGACGATGATCAGAAATTTCATGATGTGTCTCTTCCGGTTCGGTAACTGCAGTCAATCGGCGCCGTATCAGGCCACGTGCGGCTGCATCTCGGGATACTTCTGCGCCACCGCCTGCACGTCCTCGGGGAAGTCGCTGAGTTCCTGCACCTGGCGGATCTCGATCACCTCGTTCTCGCCGGCCGGGCAGCGGCTGGCCCAGGCGATCGCCTCGTCGCGGTTTTTCACCTGGATCATCCAGTAGCCGCCCAGCACTTCCTTGGCTTCGGCGAAGGGGCCGTCGGTGACCTTGGCCTTGCCGCCGGGGAAGCTGACGCGGGCGCCCATCGAGGGCGGGTGCAGGCCGTCCAGGGCCAGCAGCACGCCGGCTTTTTGCAGGGACTCGTTGTATTTCATCATGGCGTCGACGGCGCGGGCGTCGGGCATGGTGCCGGGGGCGGCGGTTTCGTAGCCTTTGGGGATCATCAGCATCATGAAGCGCATTTTGGGACTCCTTGGGTGGTGGGAAAAAGGCGGAAATTGTTTGCCGCCTTATCTCCACGACGACCGGCCGGAACCGGTTTCGACATTTTCGACCGACAATTTTTACTTTATTTTTCCGCCAGGACCTTCAGGTTCTGCAGGCCGACGGCGAAATCGTCGCCGATCATCCTGTCCATGTTCATGATCGTGCTCATCACCTTGGTGATCATGGGCGCGGGGCCGTCCATCGCCCAGGTCACCTCGGTCATGTCACCCTTGGGCACCAGGGTGAAGGTGGCGACGTTGTGGCCCTCGAAGGGCTTGAGGAAGTCCAGCTTGATGAGGATTTTCGAGGGCGCCGTGCTTTCGGTGATTTCCATCCGCCCGGCGCCGACGTTCTTGTTGCCGTCCCATTCGTACACCGCGCCCTTGCCGGACGGCGCGCCGCTCAAGGTGCGCTTCATGTCCGGATCCTTCTTCTCGTAAGGCGACCAGGCGCGCCAGGCGTTCAGGTCGTTCATGTGGGGAAAGATCTTTTCCGGCGGCGCCTTGATCAAGAGGACGCGCTGCACGCGGAAGGTATCGGGCTTTTGCGAGGCGATCACCAAGAGGATCACCACCGCCAGGATCAGGACCAGGGCGATGATGGAAATGACTTTGAGCATGTTGTTCTCCGTTATCTGTTCAGGGACGCTTACGCCGCGTCGGCAGGCCCGTACAGCGGGCGCACGTCGACATGGACCTGCGGGAAATGGGCGGCGAAGCGGTCGGACCACTTGACCGCCTCCTGCAAATCAGCCACCTGCAAGATGCAATAGCCGGCGATCAATTCCTTGGACTCGGCGAACGGTCCGTCGATCACGCGACGCTCCTGCCCATGGTTGCCATAGAGGATGCGCACACCCTGGCTGCTCGGTTTGACGCCCTCGGCGGCGAGGAACACGCCGGCCAGCTTCATCTCCGCATGCAGCTGGTGCAGGGCGGCGAATTGCGCCGGGGTGAGCGGCGTGCCGGCTTCGGACTTCGCGTCGGCCTTCATCTGCAGCATGTAGCGCACCGGGCTGCCGGCCGGCGGCGGCGGCATCATGCCGATGTCCCAGGGCTCGTTGATCGGGCGCACGTCGATCTCGACGTCGCCGAACACCTGGGCGTGGCGGTCGGCCCAGTGCTTGGCCGCCTCGATGTCGGCGACCTTCACCAGGGTGATGCCGGCCGGCAGCTCGTTGCCCGGGGTGAAGGGGCCGGGGGTTTCGCTGCGCTTGCCGGCGCGGTAGTTCAGGCGCACACCCGTCGAGCTGGCGCGCAGGCCCTCGCCGGCTTCGAACACGCCGGCCTGCATCATTTCGCCGACCAGCTGGCCCATGCCGGCAATCAGTTCGGGGTTGGGCGGCGTGCCGGCTTCGGTGTCGGCATCGGCCGTGTGCATCGAGATGAATCGCATGACAAAAAGCTCCTTGTGGTTGTAATGGGCGAGCCGCTCCCGCGCCGGCCCTGTTTCCCTTGGGCTGGCCTCAAGTTTGCACCGGAGCCGGGCGGGGCCGCTGCCGCGGCGCCTGCCCGGTGATCGAGGGGACTCTGTTTATACGACGAACGAGCTTTGGCGGAATCGACATCGCCGGCGAATTTTTTTGAAATTTTTTCGCCGGCCGCAGGGCGGCTCAGTTCAAGGCTGCTTCGGGCCGCCCAGCACCATCCAGCTCACGCCGAACTTGTCGGCTACCATGCCGAAGGTCTCGGCGAAGAAGGTGGCGGTCAGCGGCATCTGCACCTGCCCGCCTTCACCGAGAGCAGCGAAGTATTTCTTCGCCTGATCCACCGTGTCCGCCTGCACCGCCAGGGAAATGCCGGCGAAAGTCGCCTTGCCGGCGCACATGCCGTCGGAGGCCATGATCTCGGTGTCGCCAACATGAAACGAGCAATGCATGATCTTCTCGGCTGAGTTGGGCGGCGGGCCGCCGGCGCAACCTTCAGTGTTGCTTGGGTCCATCGGGGGCGCTTCGGCGAAACGCATCAGGAAGCCGATTTTCGCGCCGACGGCTTTTTCGTAGAACTTCAGGGCCTCTTCGGTGCGACCGTCGAAGTAAAGGTAAGGTTGGACGTACATGGCATCTCCTTATGGTGAATGAATCAGGCAGAGGGGCCGGACCGGCACCCGGCAGGCCCGGGACGGCTGCCAGATAACAAATAGCTGCCGCTACTTCCACGACGAACAGGCTCCTCCGATTTCGACACCCGGGTTCAAATTTTTTTCCCCAGCATGGAAACGGGCCAAAAAGCGGTCTTTTCAGGCTTGGCGGACCCACATTTACCCGTTTTCCTGCCCAGCTCGCCCGCTGCCAGGGTAGCCGAGCCTGTTTTTCCGGCCCGGAATTTTGCCGAAATCGCCGGAAAGACTAGCTTAAATACTTGTTTCCATATACAATATTGCAATGCGGTAAGTTGTATCGGTCGGCATCGCAGTTCTTCATGTGCCCTCCGCCACCAGTATGCCGCTACCCGCGCATCGTCCTGACCTTCCTCCGCTGCTGCCTGGCTGCTCCATTCCAGTATCGCGCGTGATTCCCGGTTAGCGCCGGTGATTTCTTTGTAGGCGCGTGTACGTGGCCCACCGGCCAACGCGCTATAGGCAAGTCCCATGCTCCCGAGGCGATCCCTCTGGATGGCTGTCGATTTGCCGTATTGATTGGAACACCATGTCTGAAGCACTGCCCCTGGCCGCGAGCGAAACGCTTGCTTCCTCCCCTGTCGTCTTGTCCGGCGTTCTGGCCGATGCCGCTCTCGAGGCTGCCCCGGTTTCTCCTTACGCTTCTTCTCCGTTCACCGCTCTCGGCCTGAATTCAGCCATCGTCAAGGCCGTACTCGACGCCGGCTACGAACAACCCACCCCGGTGCAAAGCGCCACGATCCCGGTCGCCATCGCCAAGCGCGACGTGCTGGTCTCCTCCCAAACCGGCAGCGGCAAGACCGCCGCCTTCATGCTCCCCGCCCTGGAGATGCTCAACAAGGCGCCGACCGTGAAAAGCTACGGCCCGCGCATGCTGGTGCTGGCCCCGACCCGCGAACTGGCCCTGCAAGTGACCCGCGCCGCCGAGACCTACGGCAAATACATGCGCCGCGTCCGTGTCGTCAGCATCCTGGGCGGCATGCCCTACCCGGTGCAGAACCGCCTGCTGAAGGGTCCGGTCGATGTGCTGGTCGCCACTCCCGGCCGCCTGCTTGACCATATGCGCTCCGGCCGCATCGACTTCGCCCGCCTGGAAATGCTGGTGCTCGACGAAGCCGACCGCATGCTCGACATGGGCTTCATCGAAGACATCGAGACCGTGGTCGCCGCCACCCCGGCGAACCGCCAGACCATGCTGTTCTCCGCCACGCTGGACGGCACCATCGGCCAGCTGGCGCGCAAGCTCACCCGCGACCCGCAGCGCATCGAGATCAGCAGCGCGCAGAGCAAGCACGAGAACATCGAGCAGCGCCTGCACTACGCCGACGACCAGCGCCACAAGATGAAGCTGGTGGACCATTACCTGCGCGGCGTCGACGTCGACCAGGCGATCGTCTTCACCTCGACCAAGCGCGCCGCCGATGAACTGGCCGTCGCCCTGGTGTCGCAAGGCTTCCCGGCCGCCGCCCTGCACGGCGACATGAACCAGGGCCAGCGCAACCGGACCCTGGGCAACATGCGCCGCGGCAATGTGAAAGTGCTGGTCGCCACCGACGTCGCCGCGCGCGGCATCGACGTGCCCGGCATCAGCCACGTGATCAATTTTGACCTGCCGCGCATGGCCGAAGACTATGTGCACCGCATCGGCCGTACCGGCCGCGCCGGGCGCAGCGGCGTCGCCATCTCGCTGGCCGGCGTGCGGGATCACGGCCAGGTCAAGCAGATCGAGCGCTTCACCACCCAGCGCATCGAGGTCCACGTCGTTCCTGGCCTGGAGCCGAAGATCGTCCCGACCAACCGTCCCAAGTCGGCCCACGGCCGCCCCGGCTTCGGCCGTCCGGGCGCCCCGCGTCCCGATGGCAAGCCGGGCGGCGGATTTGGAAATGCGCGCAATGGCAACGGCAACAACGGCGGCGGCTACAAGAGCGGCTCTGGTTTCAAGAGCGGCAATGGCGGCGGCTACAAGAGCGGCGCCGGCCAGAAGTCCGGCGGTGCCTTTGCCGGCAAGCGCGGCTCCGACCGTTAAGCGCAGCATCGTTCAGTAATACCGGGCAGCAACGCCCGCGACAGGGCCGGAAGGCGGGAAGCGAAAGCTCCCAGTCTTCCGGCCCTGTGCTTTATGGGCTTGTCCCG
>Ga0307511_10000023_pt1 | contig 113251 bp, 108 predicted proteins | sample 13_EM_MG_FD_200266 | JGI IMG/M metagenome (GOLD analysis project Ga0307511, IMG submission 200266) | Populus trichocarpa ectomycorrhiza microbial communities from riparian zone in the Pacific Northwest, United States - 13_EM | ecosystem: Host-associated > Plants > Roots > Unclassified...
TGGCCTGGTTGTACTGGTCAGCGCCGACGTCCTTGGCGGAGGGGCGGGCCTGCTGGTCGAGGTCGAGGGTGACCTGGGGGAAGGAGCCGGTGGCGGCCCCGAGGGCAGGGCTGGAGGGGGTGGGACGGAGGAGGTTGTGGGCGTCACGGGAGAGCTTGGGGTCGACAGTGCGGTAAGCGCCGGAGGGAAGGGAGCCGGCCGGGGAGCCGGAGAGGATGTTGCCGGTGAAGTGGAGCGTGGTGCCGGTGCCCGTGGCGGCGGCGGTGCCGTGGCCGAGCAGGATGTTGTCGGCGAGGGTGTCGTCGGAGGGCGGGTACTTCTTGCTGCTCTCGTACCAGACGAGATTGTCGGTGCCGGAGAAGGTGTTGAAAGCGACGATGCAGTGGTCGGAAGCCTCATGGTCGGTGCCGCTGGTCGTGTCGTCCCGGACCTCGCCGCCGCCGAACTCCAGGGCGGGGCCGGAGGTGTCCTCCACCAGGTTGTTGACGATGAGGTGGTTGTTGCCGAAGAAGCGGATGCCGGTGCTGCCGCCGATGAGGATGTTGCCCTCTACACGGGTGTTCCAGCCATGGCGTAGGGAGAGGGTGCCACGGCTGTTGATGATGGTGTTGTAGCGCACGACATTGTTGCTGGACTTGATGGAAATGGCCTCGGAGTCGCCGTCGGCCTTGTCGAACAGGTTGTTCTCGATCAGCCCGTCGGCCACGGCATGCTGACGGCCGGACAGGCCGAAGCGGATGGACTCGCCACCGTTGGAACCCTTGTACTGGTGGTTGTAGAAGTAGTTCTGGTGCACATGAACGCGCTGGGCCATGTCTTGGGCGCCGGGACCGACAACCTGAAGGTAGACGCCCTGGGCGGTGCGGTTCTGGAAAGTGTTGTGGTCGACCTCGGTGTCGTCCGCCTTCACGGTGAGGTCGGCGCCGCCGGTGTTGCCCTGGAACGTGTTGCGAGTGACCCGGTTGGCCTTGGCATCGCCGGGCACGGTCAAGCCGCCGCCGTCGGAGAAGGTGAAGCCCTGCACGACGACGTGAGAAGCGCCGGAGAGGTCGAGCCCGCCGGAGCCGGTGAAGGTCACGGGCCCGGAGGCGGCGATGGTGATCGGGGCGGAGGCGGTGCCGGAGTGGGCGACGCGGATGAGTCCGCTGGTGTAGACGCCCGGGGTGACCTCGACGCGGTCGCCTGGGCGGGCCTGGGTGAGGGCGGTGGAGAGCTGGGATGGTGATGTCACGAGCGTGCGTGGCGTCGTGGCGTCGGCGGCAGCGCCGGGGAGGGCGAGCGCCCCGGTCAGGCCGGTGATCATCAGTGCGTGAGCAAGCCTCATATCGGCGCTCTCCTGGTTGGGTGACAGGGGTCCCAACGCGGCGGTGTTGTCAGCGAACCATCAGAGATCGGATGAGTCAAGACGCGATCGGTAGCGGCGATCAGTCGATCAGTTCTGTTGCTGACGCACCCAGTTCACGAGGGCGGCTCGGGAGGTGATGCCAAGCCGCTTGTAGCCGTTGCGAAGATGGGTTTCCACGGTCCGTTCACTCAGAAACAAGCGGGCGGCGATGCCGGCGTTGGACAGGCCCTCGCCGACCAGCAGCACGATCTCGGCCTCACGCTTGGTCAGCGCGCCGAGGCCATGCGTCCGGGCCAGCTGGCGGGCCCGGTCCAGCCACGGCGTGACGCCGGCCTGCTCGAAGATGGACAGACAGTCGGCGACGGAGCCGCCATGGCGCTCGGCATGCTCCAGACGTGCTTGCGCGGCAAGGAGAGGAGCGCCCATCGCGGCCAGCCGGTCGGCGGCGGTGTCGAGCCCGGCAACGCGGTCGGCGCAGGCGTCGACGAGCTGGGCGGTCTGCCCGCCGGCCCGCAGCAGCCAGGTGATCTGCGCGGTCGTCTCGGTGTCGCCGGCGGCCACCGCGGCCAGGCCGGCGAACAGCACACGGGCACACCCCAGCAGCGGGTCCTCGAAAGCTCCGAGGTCTTCGAGCGGCGGGGCGTCCTGCGGCCGGCCGCGGTGCAGGGCGATGGCGGCCGCCGCGAGGCCGGTCGCCTCGTCGAAGGCGAACTCCGGCTCGGCCAGCTCGGCCCGGGCATCCCGCAAGGTCTGCTCGGCCTCGTCCAGCTGGCCCAGCTCAGCCAGCAGGAAAGCGACAAACGTCAGCTGACGGGCGATCAACCGGTGCAGCTCGACGGCACGGGCGTCGGCGATGCCGGCCCGGATCTCCCTCAGCGCGCCCTGCGGATCGCCGGCGAAGTACTGGACCATGGCCAGCGCGAACCGGGTCGAGGCCCGGGCCGCCGGAAACCGCGAATCCTTGGCGGCGGCGAACCGCAGCCCGGCCGGCACGTCGCCCGTGAGCACACAGACCCCGGACAGGATGCGCCGTGCTCCGAAATCGAGCTCGGGCGCGTCGGCCCCGCACCGCAAGGCGTGCTCGTGCGCGGCCTCCAACTCGCTGCGGGCCCGGGCGAAGTCCCCGTCGAGCACGGCCAAGTAGCCCTGTGACTGGCGGGCAACGGCTTGGGCCGCATCGGAGGGATCCCGGCCGCACACGGTGACCAACTGCGAGGTGATCTCCCGCATGTGCGCGAGGTCCCGATGCCGCACCGCCAACGCCCACTGCAACAGTCCGACATAGTCGCCCTGGGTCGCCGCCAGCCGCATCCCGTCCGCGGCATGGCTCTCGGCCAGCGTGAAGTCGCCGCGCTCGGATTCCAACGCCGCCAACAACATCAGGAACCGGGGCCGCCACTCGTCGTCGCAGCGCATCAGGCCCTCGGACCACGCCGCGGCGGCGCGCGCCGGTTGACCGGCCTGCTGCTGGGCCAACCCGAGATCACGCAGGATCGACGGCCGCTGACCGTCGTCGGCCCGCCGCAGCGCAACCTCCAGGTACTCGACGGCCTCCGCGGCGGCGAACACGTGCAGCGCCCGCCGCCCGGCCGCGGCCAGCGCCTCGACAGCCCGATGCGCGGGGGCGTGTTCGCCCGCACGCAGGAAATGTGGGGCGGCCACCAACACGTCGTCCGGCGTCGCGACGGCCACGGCGGCGTGCAGGCGAGCCCGCTCGTTCGCGGTCAACTCGGCGTAGGCGACCTCGGCGTACAGCGGATGCGCAATCCGATACCGCACCGAGGTCTCGGTCGCGATCTCCACAACCAGCGTCTGACCGAGCAGTCGCCGCAGCGTCGCGTCAAGATCGGCGTCCTCCCGCCACACCCGGCGCACCATGCCCAGCCATCCGTCATCGCCGGCCACGGCGATCAGCTCCAGCAGCCGCCGCTCCGGCTCCCCCAGATGCAGCAGCCTTTCCAGCACAACGTCCCGCACGATGTGCCACTGCGTCCGGGTGCCGCCCAGCGCGCTGATGAACAGCGGCACGCCACGGGTCCGGGCCGTGACCTCGCCGATCAGCTCCGGGGCGGGCCGCTTGCCCAACAGGTCGCTGAGCATCTCCGCCACCTCGCCCGCGGAAAGCGCTTCCAGCGGCAGCTCCAGACCGCCCGGCTGACGTCGCACGCTGGCCGTCAACTCCGCCACCGGGCTGCCGGGAATCGCCGTGCGGTGCGCGCCGACGACCAACAGCCGGTGGCCGGCGGTGTCCCGCCCCAGATAGTGCAGCAGCTCGATGGTGCCGCGATCGGCCCAATGCAAGTCGTCGACGAACAACAGCGTCGGCGCCAGCCGTTCCATCAACCGGTGCACGGACTCGAACATCCTGGTTCGCGCCAGCGCCGGATCCACCGACGGCGACGGCTCGGGCAGGCCCGGGTGCGGGACCAGCCGGCCCAGATCGGGCAGCCCGGCCAGTTCGGGTTCCGGCAACGTGTCCAGGTGCCGGCGCAGCGCGGAGACGATCGGGGCGTAAGCGAGGCCAGTGAGCAGCGGATCGGCCTGACCGGCCAGGACCGTGAAGCCTCGCCCGCGGGCCACCCCGACGGTGTGCTCCCCCAGCCGGGACTTGCCGATGCCCGCCTCCCCCGAGATCAGCACCATGCCGCCGCGACCGCGAGCCGCGGCGTCGACCGCGCGGGTCAACACCGCGATCTCGGGCCGCCGCCCGACCAACAGCGTGCTCATCCGCCGCCTCCCCAGTCTCTCCCCGAAGACCAGTCTGCCCGAACGGACCGCTCTTTTTATTCTCTTCGCCCAACCTGCCCGGACTGCGGACGTCTCTACTCATGAAAAGCCTGGTCCGCTTGTTTCACCTGAAGTAGGGGGAATTCTGTCATGAACACCAAGCTGTCCCGTCGCGCCCGTTTGCTGGCCGGTATCGGCGCCGGCGCCGTGCTGCTCGGCCTCACCGCGACCGCCTGCGGCTCGTCGCCCGCGGCCGCACCGACCCCGAGCCCGACTCCGTCGCGCACCACGACTTCCAGCCCCGCGCCGACCACCACAACCACCACGACCACCCCGGCCCCGGTCGGCGTCGGCGACAGCACGAGCTCGCCGCGCCCGACCACCACCTCCGCGAAGCCCGGGCCGGTGCCGACCCTGGGCACCGCCGACTGGCGGATGGATGTGAAGGGCTACGGCACCGTCCGTCCCAGCTTCATCGACAACAACGGCGACCCGATGGGCCGGGTCTTCAACCTGAGCTGGCAGCCATGGGGTGGTCCGACGGCCATCGGGACCGGCACGAGCTACGACGACACGGGCAAGCCCAGCGTCGCCCAGTCCGTCGAGAACCAGGCCACCGTCGAGGCTTTCGATCTCGGCGAATGCAAAGGGAAGCTGATGTACCGGGCGGTCGAATGGTATTTCCCGTCCGACGGCCAGAAGTTCAGCCCGAACCACTACATCAACATCTGCACCGGTCAGTTCGTCGACACGCCTTGATCATCGGACACGCTATTCGCACAGCCGCCTCGCTAACGGGATAGCCGGCGATTCCACGGCCGCTTAGCGTTTCCGGCCATGACCGAACCGACCGTGGTGACCGCGAGCTGGCTGACCGACACGGTCGAACGGATCTTCGCCGCCCTCGACTTCTCGGCGACCGCCGCTCGAACAGTCGCGGAGTCGCTGGTGGCGGCGGACCTGCGCGGTGTGCCGTCGCACGGCGTCCTGCTGGTCCCGATGTACGTCGAGCGAATCCTGCACGGCTCGGTCAGTTTGGCCGAGGAACCCAAGGTGCTGCACGAGTTCGGCGCGATCGCGACGCTGGACGCGCACCACGGCCTTGGCCAGCTCAGCGGCGATCAGGCCATGCGGATGGCCGTCGGCAAGGCCCGCTCCTACGGCATCGGCGCGGTCTCCGTCCGGCACGCATTCCATTTCGGCGCCGCTTTCCGCTACGCCGCGACGGCCGCCGCCGAGGGCCTGATCGGCCTGGCGGCGGCGAACACCCGGCCGCTGATGCCGGCGCCCGGCGGCGCACTGCCGGTGGTGGGCAACAATCCGCTGGCTATCGCGGTTCCGCTGCCAGGGCGGCCTCCGATCGTGCTGGACATGGCCCTGTCCGAGGCGGCGCTGGGCAAGATTCGGCTGGCGAAGCAGGAAGGCCGGGACATTCCGGCCACCTGGGCCACGGACGCCGACGGCCAGCCGACCACCGATCCGACCGAGGCGCTGGCCGGCATGCTGCTCCCGACCGGCGGCCCCAAGGGCTACGGCCTGGCACTGATGATCGACGTGCTCACGGGAGCGCTCGCCGGCGGCGGGTTCGGGTCCGGCGTGCGCGGCCTGTACGCCGACACCGCCGTGCCCAACGACTGCGCGCACTTCTTCCTGGCCATCGATCCGGAGGCCTTCGACCCCGGCTTCGCCGACCGCACCCTCCGCCTGGCCGAGGAGATCGAGGCCGCCCCGACCCGGCCGGGCGTCGACCGGGTCTATCTGCCTGGGCAGCTGGAACAGGAGCGCTCGGAGAGCGCTCTCCGAGACGGCGTCCGGCTGGACGGCAGCGTCCTGGCCGCCCTGGACAACACCGCCGAGAACTTGGGAGTCGGTTGATGAAGAGCAGTTTCGACGCCACGGGCGAGGTGCTCGTGGTGACCGGCGGGGCCAACGGGATCGGCGCGGCCGTGGCACGAGGCTTCGTCGAGGCCGGCGGCGCCAGCGAGGTCCTGGACGTGGAGCGCTCTCCCGTGATCGACGGCGTCACCCAGCACAAGGTGGACGTCTCCGACCGCGACGCGGTGTTCGCGGCGGTGGCCGAGGTGCTGGTCCGACACGGGCGGATCGACGGGCTGGTGTGCGCGGCGGCCGTGCAGCCCCGCACCGACGTGGTCGACACGGATCCGGCCGAGTGGCGCCGGACCCTGGCGATCAACCTGGACGGGGTGGTCTGGGCCTGCCAGGCCGTGCTGCCGCACATGATCGAGCGGCGCCACGGCACCATCCTGGTGTTCGCCTCCGGCCTGGCCCACATGGGCCGGGCCCAGGCCGCCGCCTACGCGGCCAGCAAGGGCGCGCTGATCTCGTTCGCCAAGTCGCTGGCGGCCGAGGTGGCGCCGCACCGGATCCGGGTGAACACGGTGTTCCCGGGCGTGATCGACACCGCCCAGTTCCGCGCAGCGAACCCCGACGGGCCGGAACGGGCGCACTGGGCGGCCACCACCGGCATCGGCACCCCGGAGGACGTGGCCGGCCCGCTGCTGTTCCTGCTGTCCGACGCGGCCACGATGACCGGCTCCACGCTCACCCGCGACCGTGCCTACGCCAAGGAGTGATCCCATGCACAACCTGCCGGTGATCATCGCGGGCGGCGGCCCGGTCGGCCTGATCACCGCGCTCGGCCTGGTCCACCACGGCGTGGACGTGCTGGTGTTCGAGGAGGACGACCAGCTCTCGCTGGACACCAAGGCCGGCACGGTGCTCACCCGCACGATCGAGGTGCTCGACCGGTACAACGCCGCCGAGGACGTGCTGTCCGTGTCGCTGCGGATCGACGAGATCGGCGACATCGACCGGGCCACCGGCACGGCGCGGGCCAGTGTGCACACCGGAGAGCTCGGCAGCGACACCAAGTTCCCCTTTGTCATCAACATCCCGCAGCACCACCTGGAGCCCGTGTTGCGGGACCGGCTGGAGCGGCTGGCCCCTGGAACCGTCCACATGGGACATCGCGTCACCGGCTTCACCCAGCACCGGGACCACGTGGACGTGCACCTCGGCACCACGACCATGCGCGGCAGCTACCTGCTCGCCTGCGACGGCGGCCGGTCCCAGCTGCGGGAAGCGCTGGGCAGCACCGTCGAAGGACACACTCTGGCGCAGCGCTACATGCTGGTGGATCTCGAGGTCGACCTGGACGAGGCCAACCCCCGCGACTACCCGTATCTGGCCTACTTCGGCGACCCCGAGGAGTGGATGGTCCTGGTCCGCCAGCCGCACTGCTGGCGGTTCCTCTATCCGCTGGAGCCGGACCGGCCCGAACCCGACCGGGTCGAGCTGGAGGCCAAGGCCCGTCGCTTCATCGGCGAGGTCGACGGGCTGCGGATGTTGGGCACCAACGTGTATCCGGTGCACCACCGGGTCGCCGACCGCTGGCGGGACGGGCGGGTCTTCCTGATGGGCGACGCCGCCCACCTGATCACGCCGATGTGGGCTCTGGGCCTGAACACCGGGGTGTTGGACGCCTCGAACCTGCCGTGGCGGCTGGCCTGGGTCCTGCGGGGCTGGGCCGACGAGAGCCTGCTCGACGGCTACGAGCGTGAGCAGGCGCCGGTGGCGATCCGCGGCTCCGGCGAGATGGCCGAGGCCGCCCGGGCCTACATGGACCGGCGTTCGGCCGATGTGTCCGCAATGGACGGTGGCCGCTGGGGCGTCGCCGTGACCCGGTCACTGCTCGGGGTGCGCCTGGACGTCGACGGCAGCGGCGACTGGTCGATGATCGCCACCGGCGATTCTCCCGCGCCGGTCCGCACCGGCGACCGGCTGCCCGATCTCCCGGTTTTCGGTCCACACGGCCGGATCTGGCTGCACGAACTGACCCGCGACTCCTTCACCGCCCTCTACTTCACCGATGTCCGGCGCCGGCCGCGCATCCCCGACACCGAGACGCCCGGGCTGAGCCGGCGCCTGGTCAGCCGCTGGGACGCGCCGCTGGACTCCGGCCTGCGCGACCGGGCCCTGTTCGACCCGGACGAGCGCGCCACCCGGCGGATCGGGGTGCTGCCGGACACCGTCGTGCTCGTCCGACCGGACGGGCACGTGGCGGCGATCCTGCCCTTCGACCCGGCGGACCCGGCCAAGGACCCGGTCCGCGACGCCTACATCCAGATCACGCGAGGAGGCAGCCGATGACCGCGGGACAGATCGTGCACTCGCCGAGCGGCGAACGGATCGTGCTCGGCGAGATCGGGCAGACCGTTCTGCTGGACACGCCCCGGGTCCGGGTGTGGGAGGTGGCGCTGGCGCCCGGCGAGACCCAGCCGTGGCACCTGCACCACAACCCCTATCTGGTGCTGAACCTGGAATCCTCGCCGTGCCACATGGACTGGCTCAACGGCGACCCGCCCCGGTTCCTGGAGGAGAAGCCCGGCGGCGTCGTGTTCCGGCCGCCGTCGCCGGTGCACATGCTGACCAACGACGGCGACCGGATGTACCGCAACCGGCTCGTCGAGCTGAAGGACCTGGGTGAGGAAGCCGGCGGGGACGTGACGCCCGGCGTGCCGGCCGCGCCGCTGCCAGGGCTGCCGCTCGTGTTCGACAGCGACGAGGTCCGGGTCTACGCCGTCGATCTGACGCCGGGCGAGCCGCTTGCCCTGGCCGGCCGGGACTTCGTGCTGATCGGCGCGGACCGGCTGATCGAGCTGACCTATCTCGGGGAGCGCCGGTGAACATCAATATGTCCGAGCTGGCGGCGTATTCCGGCGAGGCGCCGGACCGGGCCCGTGAGCACACCGAAACCGGGCCGGACGGCCAGGTGCTGGGGCGGTTCCGGGAGATCCTGTTGCAGACCAAGGATCTCGACTGGGTGGACAAGACCCTGGCCGGGTTGTCGCACAAGATGCTGTGGCGGGACGACGTCACCGGCGCGTCGATCGCGCTGGTGCGGTTCCAACCGGGGGCGGGGATTCCGTCCCGGCACGCGCACGCGTCCAACCAGTTCATGTTCTGCCTGCGGGGGCGCTACACCTACGTGCCGACCGGGCTGACGCTGACCGAGGGCTCGTTCTACTGGAACCCCAAGGGCAGCATGCACGGTCCGACCCGGGCCGAGGAGGAGACGGTGCTGCTGGAGATCTACGACGGTCCGCATTACCCGACCCAGCCCGACTGGTACACCAGCCCCGACGACGCCCGCTGACGAGGAAACCATGCCCAAGAACGAGATCGTGTCCCCGGCGCTGGCCGTCCCGAACGGGCACTTCGCCCAGGCCACCATCGCCGCGCCCGGCCGGCTGGTGTTCATCTCCGGCATGACCGCGCGCAATGCCGAGGGTGGCGTCACCGGCGTCGGCGACGTCACCGCGCAGACCCATCAGGTGTGCGAGAACCTCAAGGCGGCCATCGAAGCGGCCGGCGGCACGCTCGACGACATCGCCCGCGTCGACGTGTACGTCCGTGACATCGCCGACTTCGACGCCATTCACGCCGTGCGGCGGCAGTACTTCACCGGCGTCGCCCCAGCCTCCACCATGGTCGAGGTCTCCGGCTTCGTCAACAAGGAGTACCTCATCGAGATCAACGCGATCGGAGTGCTGTCATGAGGCTGGCGTCGGCGCACGTTGACGGCGGCTGGTGGCTCGGCTCGGTCGACGTGGACGCGACGGAGATCGCACTGCTGCCCGGCTGTCTCGACGACGTGGTTCGCGGCAGCACGTCGCTGGCGGCCCTGCGCGAGGCGGCCGCCAGCGCGCCGAAGGCGCCGCTCAACGACGTGCGGCTCGGGCCGCCGCTGCGGCGGTACAACCGGGACATCCTGTGCACCGGTTGGAACTACTGGGACCACTTCGAGGAGTCCAAGGGCAAGCGCGAGGGCCAGGACCCGGCGGAGACTCCCAAACACCCGACCTTCTTCACCAAGGGACCCGACACCGTGATCGGCCCGTTCGACGACATCGCCTACGACTCCGAGCTGTCCAAGAAGTGGGACTACGAGGCCGAAGTCGCGCTTGTTATCGGGCGTGACGGCCGTGACATTGCGGAAGACCAGGCGTGGCAACATGTCTTCGGCTTCTGCGTCGCCAACGACGTCTCGCAGCGGGACCTGCAACGGGCCCACGGCGGCCAGTGGCTCAAGGGCAAGAGCATCGACGCCACCATGCCGCTCGGCCCGTGGATCACCACCGTCGACGAGGTCGCCGACCCGTACACGCTGCGGATCCAGTGCGAGGTCAACGGCGAGCGGCGGCAGAACGCGTCGACCGGGCAGATGGCGTTCCGCTTCGAGCGGCTGATCGCCGAGCTCAGCCGGGGCATGACGCTGCGGGCGGGCGACGTGCTGCTGACCGGAACCCCCAGCGGCATCGGCAATGCCCGGGAGCCGCAGGTGTTTCTCGGCGACGGCGACGTGATCGTCACCCACGTGTCCGGGCTGGGCACGTTGCGCAACCGGGTCGCTCAGAGCTCGTCGAGGAACTGACCGATCAGCTTCAGGCCGGTGCGCAGCGTGTCGGTGTCGTCGGCGTATCCGATGCGGACGGTGTGCTCGATGTCGAACGCGGCGCCAGGGGTGACCATGACGCCGGTCCGCTCCAGCAGGCGCGTGCAGAACTCGTACGAGCCGATCGGCTTGTGGTAGCGCACCAGCGCGGTCGTGCCCGATGTCGGCCTCACGTAACCGATGTCGGCACGACCGCGCACCCATTCGTCCAGAATCGTCAGATTGGCGCGGGTGATGCGGCGCGCGCGGTCGAGGATCGCGTCCTTCTGCTCCAGCGCGACGCGGGCCAGCAGGTCGTCGACGCGTCCGACGCTGATCGTGTTGTAGTCACGGTGGGTGGCGACGGCCCGCAGCAGGTCGGCCGGGCCGACGATCCAGCCCAAGCGCAAACCGGCCAGCGAGAACGGTTTCGACATGCTGCCGGTGGAGATGCCGCGCTCGCACAGGTCGGCGATCGAGGCCGTGAACCCGTCGCCGTCCTGGTCGACGCCTCGGTAGACCTCGTCGCACAGCAACCAGGCCCCGACCCGGTCGGCGATCGCGACGATGCGGGCCAGGCCGGCCTCGTCGATGAGCGCGCCGGTGGGGTTGTTGGGGTTGTTGACGGCGATCAGCTTGGTGTCCGGGGTGACCAGGCGGTCGAGCTCGTCGAAATCGGGCAGCCAGCCCTGGTCCTCGCGCAGCCGCAGCTGGGTGACGCGGGCGCCGAAGCTGTCCGGGATGGAGTAGTGCTGCTGGTAGGTGGGGACCACGGCGACGATGTGATCACCCGGGTCGACCAGGGTGGTGTGCACCAGCGCGTTCGCCCCGATCGCCCCATGAGTGACCAGGACGTTGTCCGGCCCCTGGTTCGCGTACAGGCCCGCGACCAGTTCCCGCAGGCGCGGGCTGCCCGGGATCGGGCCGTAGGTGAGCGGCGTGGCCGCCAGCTCGGCCAGCACCTCCTCGCGCCGCCCCGACAGATCCAGCAGCTCGCCCGCGGTCAGCGAGCGCACGCACGTCTCCGCCAGGTTGTGCCGACAGGTCTCCTCGTGCTCGTTCATCCACTGCTCGACCGCGAACTCCCGAATCCTCACAAGTGAGCAATATATTGCTCATACAACTCGGTCGCAACCCCTCGACCGGACGTGAAACCGATCAGTCACATGTGGTTAACACTTGACGATCCATTTGAGACTTGGCTCAACCGTGCGACTATCTTGGTCGTGAATCATCTTCACGTTCGATGGTCGAGGCCGGACCTAGTGGTCATCCACGCCTTAGCGCGTCCACGGCGGCGAGCGAACCGCCGCAGACGCGCAACGCAGTAGGAGGACCACAATGAAACCGACCCGCTTGCTTGCCGGCATCGCCGCCGTCGCCGGCAGCGTGCTCCTGGCCGCCCCTGCCTACGCCGCCACCGGCCAGGTCGACGGCAACATCACCGTGGGCGGATCGAGCTGCTCGTGGACCAACGCGACCACCAGCGACGTGCCGCCGAACGCCCTGACGATCGACCACACCACCGTCAAGCCGAGCTGCAGCGGCAGCATCACGGCGAGCCTGACCAACGACCCGGCGCTCACCTTCGACGACACGGCCGGCACGGTTTCCGCGCCCGAGGTCGACGTCAACGGGACGGTGCTCGGCATCACCTGCTCGTACAAGGTGACCAACGTGTCGTACTCCCGCCAGGGAACGGCGCGGACCTACACCGGCGGCCCCTTCACCGCCAACCTGAGCAGCGGCGGCGCCCTGTGCCCCGGCACGGAAACCGTCAACTCCGCCTCGTTGACCTTCCACTGACCGGTAGCGGCGTGGCGACCCCTCCTCGCGAGGGGTCGCTCCCGCGGCGGGCTCCGACGTGCGCACTATGCTGCTCACCATGGGCAGCACCGCGGAGTTCGTCACCCGCATCGGCGGCCGCATCCGGGGCCTGCGCAAGGAGCGCGGCTGGAGCGTGCAACAACTGGCTGACGCCGGCGACGTCAGCCGGCGCATGCTCACGGACATCGAGCTGGGCCAAGCCAATCCCAGCCTCGCCACCGTGGATCGGATCGCACACGCCCTCGACACGGACTTCGCCGCGCTGGCGCTGCCGGGTGGTGAACCCGATGTCGAGGGGACGCTGGTGTGGCAGGCCCCCGACGGCAGTCGGGCGGTGCTGCTTGGCGCGACGACGAAGCCGCGGGCCGAGTTGTGGCGGTGGCGGCTGGCGGCCGGTGGGCGGTATGAGGCCGAGCCCGATCAGGCGGGGGCGCAGGAGATCCACCACGTGATCTCGGGACGGCTGACCCTGGCGCTGGCGGCCGGCACGCGGGTGGTGTCGGCGGGACAGAGCGCGGTGATCACGAGCGACCAGGAATACGCCTACGCCAACGAAACGGCGGAGCCAGTGGTCTTCGTGCGGGTGGTGACGGGGGCCTGAAGGGCACGTCAGTGCTGGGCATGGTGCCTACCGTTCAAGGAGTCGCTGGACGCGGTCGAGGTTCGGCCGCGCCGTTTCGAGTCCGGGCCGCTGACGCGCCGCCCGCAAGTCCCGCAGCCGGGCCAACGTCTCGACGACCACCGCCAGCGGCGGACCGCTGGCGGTGATGTCGGGACGGCTCGGTGTGTTCGCCGCCGGTTCCTCCAGGTAGGGAACGACCAGGCGGTGGTGGTGGAAGACCGTGGCGGCGCCGTGCTGCTTGCAGGCGGCCAGGAACAGCTCGGCGTTCTCCCGCAGCGACGGCGACGGTGGACCGGCCTCCAGTTCGCGGAGGAAGGCGGCCAGCAGGGACTCGGTGGTGGCGAGGGCCCGGAGGACGGGCTGGTCCTCGGGGGCGACGTAGGGGTACTTGTCGGTGGTGACCCACTGGTAGAAGGGGTCGTGCGGGGAGCACAGGCCGAGCAGCACGTCGATGGCGTTGATCGCGGCGAAGTCGCCGGCGTTGGCGCCGCGGTACTCGGCCCGGCCGACGCGGTAGCTCTTGAAGTACGGGCGGATGTTGTAGAAGAAGCGGTCGCGGTCGAGTTCGTCGGCGAGGGTGCGGCTGTAGCCCATGACGTTGCCGAGGGCGGCCAGCACGTCGGAGAAGTGGTAGGTGGCCAAGGGATTGGACACGCCCAGGGCCGGGATGCCGAGCAGGGCATGGGCGGCACGGCGGTAGGCCATCACGGCCAAGCCGTTGTAGGTCAGGAAGATCCGTTCGCTGTCGAGCGCGGTGAAGGTGTGGAAGGCGCCGTCCACGGCCCGGTTGTGCAGGTGCTGGTGGGCCGAGGAGAACCGGGGCGCGACGCCGAGAGAGGTCGACAGGGCCAGGGCCAGCGGTGCGATCTGGGACTGGTCGGGCTCCACCTCGTGCCGGCGGCAGGCGCCGAGGTAGAAGCCGACCAGGCCGAGCAGCTCGTAGCGGGCGTCCTGGTCGGCCGGCAGCTCCCGACGCTCGGCGACCCGGGCGATCAGCGATTCCCCGTCACGAACAAGGGTGTCGGTCAGAGAGTCCACATCGGACCGGTCGGACAGGATGATCGCCTTCTCGGCGAAGTAGATCTCCTCCAGCTCGGTGTTGAGCTCGGTGAACTCGCCCCGGATCCAGCGATCCAGGTCGGCGACCGGTTGGCTCACGTGGATTCCCCCGCCGTCACCGCGGCGGTGGCCTCGTTGTGGCCCGGACGCAGTCGCAGCCCGCCGTAGGTCAGCAGCAGCAGGACGAAGAACGGGATGCCGAACTGCCAGGCGGGGCCGAGTCCGGGCACGAAGAAGGTGGAGATCAGCACCGCGAACAGGAACACGGTGGTCAGCCCGGAGGTGACCGGGGCGCCCATCAGCCGCACCGGCGACGGCGGCAGGCCGGCCCGGCTCCGACGGATCCGGAAGGCGAAGTGCGACAACATGATCAGAATCCACACCACGATGGCGGCGAAGATCGAGATGCCGAAGATCACCAGGTACGCCTGCGAGTTGGACTGGGCGGACAGCACGGCCGCGATGGCCATGCCCACGGCCGACAGTGCCAGGGCGTTGCGCGGGACGCCACTGCTGGTCAGCCGGCCGGCCCAGGCGGGCGCGAGTCGGTGCAGGGCCAGGGAATGGGCCATGCGGGTGGTCACGTAGAGATTGGTGTTGGCGCTGGACAGGGCGGCGGTGATGACGACGAAGTTCATGATGCCGGCCGCCGCGGGGATGTTGGCCGCGGCGAACACCTTCACGAACGGGCTCGCCTCCAGGGTGCCGCCCTGGGCCGCGACCGTCCACGGCACGATGGAGACGATCACGAGGATCGCCAGCACGTAGAAGAAACCCACCCGCAGCACCATCTTCCGGGCCGCCCGCGGGATGTCCCGGGCCGGGTCCTTCGATTCGGCGGCGGTCACCGAGACGACCTCGGTGCCGATGTAGCTGAACAGCGAGAAGACCATGGCCAGGCCGAGACCGCCGATGCCGTTGGGCAGGAAGCCGCCGTGCGAGGTGAGGTTGGCGAAGCCGGTGGCCGGCTGGCCGGGCAGCCCGAAGAAGATCAGGATGCCGCCCAGCAGCACAAAAACGGCGATCGCGGTGACCTTCACCATGGAGAACCAGTACTCGATCGAGCCGAAGAAGGTCACCGTCACGGCGTTGACCACCAGGATCACCGCCGACAGCAGCACCACCGGGATCCACAGCGGCAGCTGCGGCCACCAGTACTGGAGATAGATGCCGGCGGCGATCACCTCGCCGCCGACGGCGATGACCTGGCCGGCCCAGTAGGTCCAGCGCACGACGAAGCCGGCCCAGCCGCCGAGATAGCGGTGCGCGATCGCGCCGAACGCGCCGGCCTCCGGGTGCACCACCACCATCTCGGCCAGCGCCCAGGCGATCACCATCGCGACCAGTCCACAGAGGATGTAGGCGACGATGGTGGCCGGGCCGGCGTTGCTGATCGCGAGCGTGGAGCCGAGGAACAGGCCGGTGCCGATGGCGCCGCCGATGCCGATCATGGCCAGCTGATTGGACTTGAGCCTTCTGGACAGTTCTGGGGGTCCGTCCATGGTGGTCATCCTCCGATGCGGCGGTAGTCGCGGATGGCGGCGACAACGGTGTCGACGTCGTCCACTGTGGAGTAGTAGTGCAGCGAGACGCGCAACAGCTCGCCGCGGGGGCTGGTGACGATGTTCCGGTTGGCGAGATAGCCGGCCAGGTGGTTGGGGTCGGTGGTGAGCACCGCGACCTGTGGGCCGCGCAGGGCCGCGTCGGCCGGGGACCACAGGCGTTCCCCGGCGGCGGTCAGTGAGTCGTGCGCGTACTGGCCGAGCTCGGCGATGTGCTGCTGGACGTTCTTCTGGTCGAGGGCGCTCAGCACGCGCAGGCCGGCCACCGCGCCGTAGGCGGCGGGGATCGCGGGCGTGCCGCCCTCGAAGCGCCGCGCGTCGGCGGGGTAGTCGATGTGGCGCGGGTCGAAGGCGAACGGGTCGCGGCGGCCGAACCACCCGGTCGCCTGCGGGTCGCGGTGGTCGCCGACGCCGCCACGCACGTACAGGAAGGCGATGCCGGGAATGCCCAGCAGGTACTTGAGCGCGCCGGCGGCCAGGAAGTCGCAGCCGAGCTGCCGGACGTCGATGGGCTCGACGCCGGCGCCCTGATAAGCGTCCACAAAGGTCAGCGCGCCGGCCGCCCGGGCGCTGTCGATCACGTCCCGCACCGGCAGCCGAACGCCGTTGCGGTAGGAGATCAGCGGCACCGACACCAGGCCACAGGTCTCGTCGATCGCGGCGTGGTAGTCCTCGGCCGTCACGACGCCGGCCCGGTCCTCGACGTAGCGCACGGTCGCGCCGTTTCCCCGCTGCGCCAACCAGACGTGGGCGACCGACGGGAACTCCATGTCGGTGCTGACGATCGTCGGCCGCGACTTCCAGTCCCTTGTGGACGCGACCTGGTAGGCGGCCGTGGACACCGTCGGCAGCACGGCGATCTCGTCCACGTCCGCGTTGATCAGATCGGCGAACAGGCCGCGGGCGCGGTCCACCTCGCCCATCCAGATCGGCCACGGCGCGCCGTGCCGCAGCATCGTGTGCTGGAACTCCAGCAGCGCCGTGGCCAGCGTGTCCGACAACGCGCCCTGGCTGCACGACGCCAGGTAGGTCATCTCGGACAGCGCCGGGAACCGCGACCGGAACTCTTCGGAGGTCAACATCCGTGTTTCCCTCTCGCTCAGTGCGAATTGGCCAGGACCTTAAAACAGTGGCGCCGGCCGGGCTATCCGACCGGCGCGCCGGTTGTCCGAACCGCGCAAGCGGTTGTCCGCCTCAGCGTTGCAGCGTCGTCGACGGCTTCTCGCCGAAGCGCTCGCGGTAGAGCACCGAGAAGCGGCCGGCGTGCAGGAATCCCCACCGCGTGGCCACCTCGGTGACCGTGACGCGGCCCGGCTCGGCGGCCAGCAGTTCGGCGTGCACGCGACGCAGGCGGACGTCCCGCAGGTGGCACATCGGCGTGGTGTCGGCGAAGCGGCGGAATCCCTCTTGCAGGGATCGAACCCCGACGCCGACCGCCTCGGCGATGTCCTCGACGGTCAGCGGCTCGGCCGCGTGGTTCTCGATCAGCGTCATCGCCTTGCGGATCGCCCGCGGCGCGACCGGCCGGTCCTCGCACAGGGCGCCGCTGTAGGTGTTGTCCTGGGCCAGCAGGAAACGCTGGAGGACCAAGGCTTCCAGTTGTCGCGGGGCAACGGGTTCTCCGACGGAGACCTCGTTGAGCAGCAGGGTCATCACGTTGAGCCAGGCCCGGGCGGCCGCGGTGGTCAGGTCCATGCCGAGCGCGAAGCGCAGCGGCCGGTCCAGGCTCCGGCCCAGGGTTCGGCACAGATGTCGTTCCAGGTGCCCGCGGTCGATGCCAACGATGAGCTGCGGCGTCCCCCGGGACCAGGTCATGTCCAGCCGTTCGGCCGGATCGACGACCACCGCGGTCGACGGGTCCGAGCTCACCGTGTCCCCGCCGCAGGTGATCGCCGCCCGACCGGTCAGCGGAATGTGCACCAGGTATCCGGTGCTGGGCGCGGCGGTGATGATCCGCACGCCGGCCCGGTAGTCCACATGGCACAGTGTCACCCCACCGACCACTGTGGACCGGAGCACGGCCCGGAAGTCGCCGTTGCCCGGCAACAGCTGGTGGGCGCGGAAGATCCGGCTGCCGACCAGGCGGGCCTCGTCGACGTCCGTGGTGTTGACGACCTCGTGACCGGCCAGCGTCGGCATGTCCATGGCCCGCTCCTATCGAAGAACCCCGCCCTGCGGGTCGTCCGGCTCGCTGGGGTACGCGCTGGTGCCGTCGGGCAGGTAGGCGGCCGCGGGCGAGCCGGCCGGCACGAACACGGCGACCTCGCGGATCGGCACGTCGCCGGTGTTCTCCACCTGGTGCAGGGTGCGGGCCGGCAGGTGGATGCAGGCGCCCGGGTAGAGCGGGTTGCGCTCGCCGTCGATGTGCAGGATCCCGTTGCCCTGCAAGACGTAGATGACCTCGTTGTAGCGGTGGTAGTGCAGCGGCGCGGGCTCGCCGGTCGGCACGTCGCCGACGAAGTGCGTGCCGGAGCGGAAGCCGGTCGACGGGTCGGCCAGGATGCGGTACTCGCGGCCGGCCGTGGCGTGGCCGATCTGCTGGTCGTCCAGGGCCGAGACGGTACGGCGCTCGCCGACCTCGACGGCCAGATCCGGTTGGGTTATCCGGACGCTCACGATCTCCGTGGCCTCGGTGGCCTCCAGCCGGTAGCTCTCCCCCGGCCCGATGTAGATCCCGCTCTCCGGCCCGAACTCCTCGGCCGTGCCGTCGACCAGCAGCCGGCCGCGGCCGTGCAGCACGAACAGCAACTCCTCGTGCTCGCCGGACTCGAACGCGGCGTCAGTGGTGATCGTGTGCACGGTCTCGGTCAGGTAGTGGCAGCCGAAGGCCTCGGTCAGCACGGGCCGGCTCGACCCCGCCGGCTCGACGTCGTCGCGGTACACGACGTAACGAGAGCCCATCAGCTCACGACCTTGGTCTGTGCCAGGGTGATTGTCGTCCCGGCCAGCGCCCGTGACACCGGGCAGGTGCGTTTCGCCTGGTCGGTGAGGCGGGCGAAGTCGTCGTCGGTGAGCGTGTCGGCCTGGCCGGTCACCGACAGGGCGATCTCGGTGATCCGGAAGCCCTCCTCGGTCTCCTCCAGCCGCACCACGGAGTTGGCCGTCACCTCGACGCCGGCGTAGCCGTCCTGCTCCAGCAGGTTGGCCACCGACATCGCGAAGCAGCCGGCCAGCCCGGCCCCGATCAGCTCCTCGGGGTTGGTGTTGAGCGGGGCGTCGTCGGTCTCCCGCGAGCGGAGCGAGTAGTCGCTGTCCAGCGCCTTGCTGGCCGTCCTGATGTGGCCGACGCCCGTCGGAACGGTGCCGGTCCAGCGAGCCTCGGCACGTCGTCGTACCTGAATTCCCATGGCGGCATGCTTGCCTATCGCTTGCCACTGAGTCAAGCACTTGCCTACCACTTGCCTACCACTTGCCTCTCGCGCATGCTGGGGCCGTGACGCTCGACGAGACCCAGATCGACGCCCAGTTGCAGGTGATGGCCGAGCGGCTGCGGGCCGCCCGGTTCGCGCGGGGGCTGCGGCTGATCGACGTCGCCGGCCTGACCGGGCTGTCCGAGGTGCACCTCTACCGGCTTGAGCAGGGCGAACGCGCCCCCTCGCTGCGGGCCCTGCTGGTGCTCGCCGCCGCCTTGGGCCTGTCCCCCGCCGACCTGCTCGACGGCGAGGACCCCCAGGCCGAACGCAGCGCCCCGCACACCGGGCGGGCCGTGTGGACCGGCACCGAGAAGGCCGGCTCCGGCGAGATGATCAAGGGTGCGGTCCGGGTCCGGTACGACCTGGCGCGCCGGGCCAACCCCGAGCTCATCGAGGACGGCGACGACACCGTCGGCAGCCCCGAGTCCCTGCTGGGCATGGCCTTCGCCGGCTGCTTCTCGATGGCCCTGGCCGCCGACCTCGACGACGCCGGCTACCCGCCGCTGCGCATCGAGACGTTCGCCGAGGTGCAGACCGAGTCCGGCGCCGGCGGCATCGCCCTGTCCGACATCGAGCTGCGCTGCGAGGCCGCCGTCTCGGGCATCGCCGACGCCCAGTTCCAGGCCATGGCCGAGGCCACCAAGCGCAACTGCCTGGTGGCACGGGCCCTGGTGGCGGTGCCGGCGCGGTTGGACGCCCGGCTGGTGTCGATCAGCGAGGACTGAGAGTAATCCGGTGACCTTCCAGCAGGGACGAGGTGAAGGGGCCCTTCCTGGCGTTGAACGAGAGGATCGCTCCCTCGATCTTGAGGCGAGTTGTGCGCGTGGCCGGCTCGGACATACTCGGATCCATGACCGACACCCCCTACGCCGGCCCGCCGCGGCCGCGGTGGACACATGTCGCGCTGCCGGCGGCCGATGTCGACGTCTCGCTGGCCTGGTACACCGAGTTCACGCCGCTGGTGAAGGTCGCCGAGTTCGCCGACGACACCGGCCGGTCGCTGTGGCTGTCCAACGACGGCCAGGTGGTCGACCCGTTCGTGCTGGTGCTGGTGACCTTTCACGCCGACCTCGGCAAGCGGCAGCCGCACCTGGCCCCGTTCGCGCACCTGGGCATCGAGGTGCCGCGCCGGGAGGACGTGGACGCGATCGCCGCCGAGGCCGAGGCGGCCGGCTGCCTGCGCATGCCGCCGGCCGACATCCCGTTCCCCGTCGGCTACGTCTGCATGATCACCGACCCGGACGGCAACAACCTCGAGTTCTCCCACCAGCAGCAGGTCTACGACCGGGTGCGGCGGCTCTGGGGCTCGTGACGCCTCAGTCGCCGACTCGCCCCTTGGCCCGCTCGATGTCCCACTGCGCGCCGAAAGCCCCATACACGGCAACGGCGTCGTCGAGCGCGGCCCGGGCCTCGGTGTGCTGGCCGCGAGCGGCGTGCAGGACGGCCAGATCCTCCAGCGCCTGGCCGAGTTCGACGGTACGGCCGATCAGCCGGTAGTGCTCGACGGCCTCCCGGGCCGGCTCGGGGTCGCCGGTGACCAAGGCCCGGCACCGCAGCGCTGCGGTGTAGGCCCGGGCCGGCTGCTGCTCGCGGCTGGCCTCGTCCTCGCACTGTTCCAGGGCTTCGCCGGCCAGCGCGAGGTCACCGCTCTGCACGGCCAGCCGGGCCAGGTCCGGCAACCACTGGTGGCGCAGGGTCATCTGCGAGTAGTCGGCCTTCAGGTTCGGCTTCAGCAGCGAGACGGCCGCGTCGAGGCGACCGTCCCGCTCGGCCGCAACCGCTTGCGCCGCAACGAGAAAGTCGCAGTTCTCCCGCTCGGCCGGGCTGGAGACCGGCAGCTCGGCGGCGGCGAGGAGATGCGCGTCCGCGGCGTCGTCGTCGTCTCGGCGGAGCGCGATGAGCGCGGCCGCGCCATGCAGCAGGAGCAGCGTCACGGTGCTCTCCCGCAGGCCGTAGAAGGTCATCTCCGGGCTGTCCTGCACGGCGCTGTCGAGATCGACCAGCGCCTCGTCCCAGCGGCCGGTCCAGTAGTGGTGCACGGCCGCCGGCACATGCAGTTCCGTTGGCACGGCGTACTTGCGGCCGAGCTCCCGGGCGAACCGGATCGCGTCGTCGACCTCGGCCAGCCGATCCAGGTTCTGCAGGGTGAACAGCCGGTTGTCGACCAGGTTCAGCCGCAGCCCGACCAGTTCCGGCACGCCGGCGATGGCCGCGATGGCCTCGTCCACGACCTCGATGGCCGCCGCGTGCTCGCGGCGTACGGAATGCACCACCCACAGCTCCTGGAGGCCGTGCGCGGTGGCGAACTTGTCGCCGCACTCCTGGGCCCGTTTGACCGCGCGGCGGGCGCTGACCTCGTCGGCGGTCAGGTCCTGGTTGCCGGTCCGCTCACAGATCGCGGTGAGAACCTCGTGCCGCGCCTTCCAGAACTCGGGCACGTCCGGGTTCTCCAGGGAGGCGCGCAGCATCTCCACCGCCGCCGCGCCCTCGCCGCGCCGGCTGTGGATGTGCGCGAGGATGGACCGCATCTCCGACAGGCGTTCGACGTCCTTCGTCCGGCCGATCACGTACCGAACCTCGGCCTCGGGCGCGCCGCCGAGACCGAACGACAGCAGCGCCTGCTGGGCGGTCAGCTCCTCCCGGGACGGGACGTCGAGCGACGGCGTGGCCAACGCCCGTCCGATCAGCTCCATGGTGATCTGCGGCGCCAGCTGCCCGAGCGTGGATGCGTTGTCCCGCAACCAGGTCACGACCCAGCTGTCCACCGCGCCGGGCACGGCCAGCAGCTGCTCGGCGACCTGTTCGAGCGGCGCGCCGGCCTTGGCCAGCGCCTGCGCGGCGTGGCCGTGCAGGGCGAGGCGGAGGGCGCTGGGCGTGCCGTCGTACAGCGCCTGCCGGATCAGGCCGTGCCGGAAAGCCAGGTACGGCCCGTTGTCGATCAGCACGGCCCCGGTGACCGCCTCGTCCAGCCGGCCGCGGAGATCGGACCGTCCGGTGATCACGGCGAGGTCGTCGACGGCGAACTCCAGGCCGAGCAGCGAGGCCCACTGGAGGACCTCCTTCGTCTCGGCCGACAGGAAACTCAGCCGGCTGGTCAGGGCGGCCCCCAGCGAGCCCGGGGCCGCGGCGCCGGCCCGGACCTCGGCGCTGCCGCCGGCGACGGTGATCGCGTTCTCCCGGGCCAGCGCGTCCAGGAGTTCCCTGATGTACAAGGGATTTCCGCCGGCGCGGGCGGTCAGGTCGATCAGCCGCGGCCCGGGCGGCGCGCCGGCCGACAGCCGGACGAGGTCGCCGACATCGTTGGCGGACAACGGTTCCAGTGCGACGACGTAGCCGTTCTCGGCCTCGGCCGCGAGCCGCACCTGCTCCACGTGCGGCCGCCTCGGCACCGTCCGCGCGCTGGTCGCCAGCAGCAGCGGCAGCCGGCTGGTGGCGCGGCAGAGCCGGTGCCACACCAGCAAACTCGTCTCGTCGGCCCATTGCAGGTCGTCGATCACGAGCAGCAGCGGACCGTCCTCGCAGAGCGTCTCCACGAACGCCAACAGCCGGTCGACCGCGGCGGTGACCGGGTCGGCCCCGGGCAGCAGTGCGTTCGAGGGACTGTGGAGGGTGTCGGACAGCTCGGCCCGGCGCGGGTCGGCCGAGCGGCCGTCCACGCCCAGGCAGTCCAGGACGGTGCGCAGCGGAAAGCGCTGCCCCAGCTCGTCGGCCACCGCCCAGCCGAGCTGGCAGCCGGCCGGCTCCGCGCCGGCGAGGCCGGCCGCCAGCAGTGAGGACTTGCCGATGCCGGGCTCGCCCTCCAGCCAGATGACGCCGCCCCGGCCGGCCTTCACCTCGGCGACCATGGACTGCATCCGGGCCACCTCCATGGCCCGGCTGACAAAGCCGTCGGGCACCCGGTTGCGGTGGCTCACCCGAGCCGGCGGCCGCAGGTTGCCGGCGAGGACCTGCTGGTACAGCTTGGTCAGCGGCGGGCTCGGCTCGATGCCCAGCTCGTCTGCCAGCAGCCGCTTCGCGTCCCGGTAGACCTCGACGGCGTCGGCCTGCCGGCCGCACCGGTGCAGCGCGGTCATCAGCAGGGCCCGCACCCGCTCGCGCAGCGGATAGGTCCGGACCAGCTCGGTCAGCTCGTCGAGCACGTTCTCCGCCGAGCCCAGGCCGATCAGGGCCTCGGCCCGCTGCTCCCGCGTGGCCAGCCGCAGCTCGGCGAGGCTGTCCCGGCGGCGCTGCGCGTAGGGGCCGGGGATCTCGTCGAACGCCTCGCCGTGCCACAGCCCCAGCGCCGCGTCCAGCGCCCGCACCGCCTCGGCGGCCGGCAGCCCGGTGGCCTGCCGACGCAGGATCTCGAACCTGGTCAGGTCCACGTTCTCGGCCGGCGTCCGCAGCACGTAGCCCGCGCCGGACGACTCCAGCAGCCGGCTCGGCGCCCGGTTGGCCCGGCCCGGCTCCAACGCCCGGCGCAGCTCCGAGACGTAGGTGTAGAGGCTGCCCTCCGCACTGGCCGGCGGGTCCTCGCCCCAGATGCCGTCGACCAGCTCGCCGCGTGACACCACCGTGTTGACGCTGGCCGCCAGGATCGCGAACACCGCCCGCTGCCGCGGCGGCCCCAGCGGGATCTCCCCGCGGTCCGACCAGGCGCGGACCGCGCCCAGTAGTTCCACCTTTATCGATGAGGCTGCCGGCACGCGCGGAGCATACTCAAGCGACGCAACGTCAACGGACTTGAGCTGTGCTCGTCGGACGACTCACACCGCCGTCGGCCGCCGGTCGGCCCACGGCTGGTGGGCCTCGAGCTGGCTCGCCAGAGCCAGCAGCGTCGGGTCGGCGCCGAGGGCGCCGACGAACTGCACGCCCAGCGGCAGGCCCTGCGGGGTGTGGTGCAGCGGCACCGACATGGCCGGGCGGCCGGTGATGTTGGCCAGCTGCGTGAAGGGCACCGGGGCGAGGTTGGCGACGATCTGGTCGCGCCACGCCTTCGTACGGCTGAAGACGCCAACCATCTTGAGGCTCAACAGGATCTCGCCGAGGACGCGCACGGCCGGCGGGGTGGTGAGCTCGCCGATGCGCACCGGCGGCCGGGCCAGGGTGGGCGTGAGCATCAGGTCGTAGCGCTCGTGGAAGGCGGCCAGGGCCCGGCTGTAGTCGTTCCACCGCGCGAGGGTCGCGACGTGCTCCGGGGCCCGCGTCCCCCACGCCGCCGCGCCGAGCAGGTGGGTGTCGAGCTCGAAGCCCGACTTCGGGCCGCCGATCTGCGCCATGACGAAGGCGGCGTTGGCGCCCCAGGCCGTGAGGAAATCCTGGGCCAGGCGCTCGCCGTCGATGGCCGGCTCCGCCGGCTCGACCTCGTGGCCCAGCTCGGCCAGCACCTTGGCGGCGTGATCCACCGCGGCCACCGCCTCGGCGTCCACCGGGGCGCCGATCGGCGACTTGGTGGTGTAGCCGATCCTCAGCCGGCCTGGCTCGCGCGCGGCCAGGTTTCGGTAGGAGTCTTCGGGCCGCGCCGAGAGGTAGGGGCCGCCGAGGTCCCGTGCGGAGGTCAGGACGTCCAACATCGCCGCCGTGTCGCGGACCGTCCGGGAGATCACGCCGTCCGTGGCCGCGCCGTGGAACGACTCGGCCCGCAGCGGGCCGGCCGGCACCAGACCCCGCCCCGGTTTCAGTCCGAACAGGCCGCAGCAGGCGGCCGGGATGCGGATCGAGCCGCCGCCGTCGCTGGCCCCCGCGACCGGCACGACACCCGCCGCCACCGCCGCGGCCGTGCCGCCCGAGGAGCCGCCCGGCGTGTGGTCCAGATGCCACGGGTTGCGAGTCGCACCGGTGGCCACCGACTCCGTCACCGCCTTCGTGCCGAACTCCGACGTCGTCGTCTTGCCGAAGACCACCAGCCCCGCGTCCAGCCAGCGCCGCACCACCGCACTGTGCTCGGCCGCCCGATGTCCGCGCAGCGACCGCGAGCCCGCTCCCGTCGGCTGGCCCTGGTAGTCCTGCCCCAGGTCCTTGATCAGGAACGGCACCCCGGCGAACGGACCCGACAGCTCGGTCTTGGCCCGCTCTCGCGCCACGTCGTGCATCGGCCGCGCGATCACATTCAGCCGGGGATTGACCTGCTCCGCACGCCCGATCGCCACCTCCAGCAGCTCCGCCGCCGACACTTCGCCCCGGGCCACCAGCTCCGCCAGCCCCACCGCGTCGAACCGCCGGTACTCGTCGTAGTCCACCGCGCCGCCTTAAACTAGAGGCTATAGTTTTACGCTACGGTAAGTCCCCGGCGGCCACACCACAAGACAGGAACGAGCCCATGCCACGGCCGAAGAGCCCGCTGCTCACCAGGGACGCGATCATCCGCACAGCCCTGCGGCTCGTCGACGAACACGGCCCGGACGCCCTGTCCACCAACCGGATCGCCACCGAACTGGGGGTGCGGGGACCGTCCCTGTACAACCACGTCAGCGGGCGCGCCGAGATCATCGACGGCCTGCGCGAACTGCTCGCCGCCGACGTCGACCTCGACGCCACCGCCGTGCGCCCGTGGACCGCGGCCCTCACCCGGCTGGCCCGGTCCTACCGGGCCGTGTTCGTCGCGCACCCCAACGTGTTCCCGCTGCTGGCCGCCCAGCCCATCCGGTCCCAGCTGATCCTCGCCGCGTACGAACGGGTCTTCGCCGTGCTACGGGCGGAAGGCTGGCCCGAGGACGACCTGTTCCCGATGGTCCGCGCCATGGAGTACCTCGCCACCGGGTCGGCCCTCGACCACTCCGTCGGCACGCCGCAGGCGGAACAGGTCTTCGAGATCGGCCTGACGGCCCTCATCGACGGCTACGCGCAGCGGCTGGCCCGGTCCGGCTCCTAGCGACGGGCGCGCCGAGCGGTCTGCCACGTCGCAGCGCACCACAGCGACATCGGAGTCGATGGCCGTCTGTTTGCCGGTCTCGATCTTCGAGATCGTGGAGCCGGTCGATCACGATCTCATATACTCCCGGAACGGGATCGCATGATCCCATGCCCGTACACGAATCCCCAGGAAGCGGGCGACATCGGCCGGGGCGTCGGCGAGCTCGCCGCCGACCAGCATGTGATCGACGAAGGTCGGGAGCAACACGCGCTCGTCGTCCAGCACCCAGAAGTCCACCGGCGGCAAATCGAGTGCGGCAGCCACCGGCGGCGTCAGGATCCGGATGTATTCGCCGGCCTCGACCGCCGGCTCGGTGATTCGGGCCAGCTGGTACGCGAGATAGTCGGTGAGGGGCTCGGTCAGCACGCGGACGCGCTCGAACCGGACGCCAGCGGCGGTCACATCGCGGATCCGGTCCAGCCACCGCGCAAACCACGCGAGGTCGTCCGGCTCGCCGGCCAGGTACCGCCGCAGGGGCTCGCGCTCGCTCGGCTCGTTGTAAGTGCCCTGGATCTCCAGCCGCCAGGCGGACCGAGCGACGGACTGGACCAACGTGCGGTGCTCGTCGCGGGTGACGGTTTGTCCAGGTCGCGGCTGCTCACGGGTGCCTCGGGCCGGGTGTGTCTCGCGGTACCGCCGGTAGGGCACCGCATGCGTCCACGCGATATCCCGCCAGACGCGGTGCTGGGCAACCACATCTGGATCGGTGATCATCTCGCCGCCGACGAACCCGGACGCGTCGAAGTGCATCCGCACGAGCTGCGTGTTGTCGAACAACCAGAAGTCGTGCCCAGGGAGCCCCAGCTCCGCGGCCTGGTCCGCGGTGACGACCCGAATGTCCTCGCCGGCCTCGACATTGGCCGGCGTGACGTTCTCCTGCCAGCGCAGGTACTCCGTCGGCGGCTCCGGGTAGCGCCGGACCCGCTGGAACAGGCGTCCGGCGGCGGTCGCTGCGCGGATGTCGTCCAACCAGTCCGCCAGCCGCGCCAGGTCGTCGGGTTCGCCGCGCCGCCACTGTTCCAGCGGTTCCAGCTCGTACGGTTCGTGGTAGCTCGCCTGGGCTTCCCACCGCCACGCGGTGTGCTGGAAGGTGGCGAACAGGCGCTCGAACTCCTCACCAGTGATCAGGCTCGTCACTCGGTTCCCTTCGGTGCGAACTGGAGCAGGCCGGCGGGGATCTCTACGACGGTTTCGTCGTCGGCAAGGCCGGCGTAGGTCTCACGGATGCTGCTCTCCTACCGACGCCGCTCGAAGCTGGTAGCCACGCTCTCCTCGATCAGGTTGCCGTGAACTCCCGGAACGGGACGGCGTTTCGCCAGGCGATGTCGCGAATTTCTCGGTACCGCGATACCCGCTCTGGGTCCGTGACAAGGTCGACGCCAACAAGCCCGTTGTCGCCGAACCGCATGGTGAGCACCTGCTGGTCGTCGAACAGCCAGAAGTCCTCACGCGGCAGCTCGCGAGTCTCATCCGCCGGCAGCAGCCGCACGTCCTCGCCGGCATCCACGTTGAGGTGGGTGAACGACAGCTCAAAGCGCAGGTAGTCGGTCAGCGGGTCGGTGAGGCCGCGGACGCGCCGGTAGCTGCGGCCAGCAGCGACACCAGCAGCCACCTCGGCGGTCCAGGCGTCCATGTAGGACAGGTCCGGCACGAGGCCGGCGAGGAACTGGAGCAGCGGCCCTTTCTCCTTCGGCTCGCGGTAGACGCCCTGCACTTCGAGCCGGAACGCGGACCGGGTGAACGTGTCGAAGCAGCCGTGCCAGAGATCCTCGGCCATCAGCTGTCCTGGGGCGACGTCGGCGGAATGGCGACCTTGAAACGGTCGGCCACGCGCAGCAACAGCGCCCGGGCCTCGTCGCCGGTGACCGCGACAGGCCACAGCGTGTCCGTGACCTTGTGGTAGACGGCGACCTGATCAGGCTCCGTGATCCGGTGCTCGTCGGTGTACTGCTCGACGAGGACGAACTCGTCGGCAGCGCTCGACTTGATCGTGTAGCCATTGACCGGCACGTAGGGGAGTCGGGCGCCGAGCGGGATCAGGCCGAGCCGGACGGTGGGCAGGCTGGCGACGGTGATCAGCCGGTCGATCTGCGCGATCATCACGGACGAGTCGGCGACCGGATTCCGGAGCGCGGCCTCGGCGACGATGATCTCGATCCGCTTGCCGGGCCGGTAAAGGATCTGCTGGCGGGCCATCCGCAGTGTGGTTGCCTCGTCGGCGTCACGGTCGACGCCGAGCAGTTCAGCGTGGACGGTGAACACGTGGTGCGCGTACTCCCAGACCTGCACCAGGCCAGGCACCACGCCGAACTCGACGGCACGGATGCTGGTCGCCTGATCGTCCGCCGCCAAGCTCTCCGCCTGGCGGTCTCGGTGACCGTGCCGCAGCCGCCGTCGCCACACCACGTGCGCGGCCTGTAGCTCCCGGCTCTCGTTCACCAGCTCGACGACGACCGAGTCCGGAGCCTGCGCCGCCGCACACCAGGCGCGGACGTCGTCCTCGGTGGCCGTCTGCGTGCCGTTCTCCAGCTTCGAGACCTTCGACTGCGACCAGCCCTCGCCGAGTGCGGCGGCCCATTCGACGCCGGTCTTGTCGGTGGCCTCGCGAAGACGTCGCAAGGCGCGGCCGAAGTCCTGTCGCCGTTCTTCGAACCCGGTCACGCTCTCCCCGTCACGGTGGGCTGGTGCTGTGCGTCGCGAATCTGTCCGCATGCGACCACGCGAGATCACGCCACGCGCGGTGCTGCGACACCGTATCGGGATCAGTGCGCACGTCCACAGCGACGAGGCCGGTCGTGTCGTCGAAGTGCATCACCACCACCCGCTCGTCGTCGAACAACCAGTAGTCGTAGTCGGGAAGTCCAAGTGACGCCGCCGTTGGACGGGACATCACTCGGATGTCCTCGCCGGCCTCGATGTTGAACGGGGCGACGGCGAACTCGAATCGCAGGTAGTCGGTCAAGGGCTCCGTGTAGACGCGGACGCGTGCGTAGCTTCGACCAACTGCTTTCGCCGCCCGGACCGAGTCGAACCACGGTTGGCTGTAGGCCAGGTCCAGCTCACCGGTCGCCAGGTACATCGACAGCGACGCCTGTTCGGCCGGCACTGCGTAGCTGTCACGGGTCTCCAGACGCCACGCCGAGCGCGTGAACGTGCGGAACTGCTGGGCGAGGAGCTCCCGAGGGGTCACGGGCGCGGGAAGAACTGGAGCAGGCTCGCCGGAATCACCACCGCCGCCTCGCCTTCCGGCAGGCCGCCGTAGGTCTCGGCGAGCTGGGTCAGCCGCCGCGTCTCGAAGTCGCTGACCACATGCTCCTCGATCACGATCCCATGTACTCCCGGAACGGAATCGCATGATTCCATGCCCGCACACGGATCCCCAGGAAGCGGGCGACATCGGCCGGGTCGTCGACGAGCTCGCCGCCGACCAGCGTGTGATCGACAAAGGTCGGGAGCAGCACGCGCTCGTCGTCCAGCACCCAGAAGTCCACCGGCGGCAAGTCCAGTGCGGCCGCCGCGGCCGGCGTCAGGATCCGGATGTCCTCGCCGGCCTCGACCGCGGGCTCGGTGATCCGGGCCAGCTGGTACGCGAGATAGTCGGTGAGGGGCTCGGTCAGCACCCGGACGCGCTCGAACCGGACGCCAGCGGCGGTCACATCGCGGATCCGGTCCAGCCACCGGGCGAACCACGCGAGGTCGTCCGGCTCGCCGGCCAGGTACCGCCGCAGGGGCTCGCGCTCGCTCGGCTCGTTGTAGGTGCCCTGGATCTCCAGCCGCCAGGCGGACCGAGCGACGGACTGGACCAGCGTGCGGTGCTCGTCGCGGGTGATCAGGTTCGTCACGCGGCGCCCTTCGGTTGCGAAGCTGCCTTGCCTTACATTCAGGATCGGGTGCGCCCACAAGCTACGCATCGGCCCGGTACTCGTCGGACAGGCGCAACAGCAGAGCCCGCGCCTCGTCTCCCTCAACGGCGGCCGTCCACAGGAGGTCCGTCACCTCGTGATACACGGCCACCTGATCGGGATCGGTGACCTGCTGCTCCTCGCCGAGCCACTCGACGATCACAAGCTGGTCCACCATCCAATAACCCTCGGTCGGCCAGTACGGCAGCCGACGCCGAGCAGGCAACACGCCGAACCTGACGTTCGGGATCCCGATCGTGCCCATGAGCCGGTGCAGCTGGCCAAGCATGATGTCGGCCGGCGCGATGGAATGCAGCAGCGCAGCTTCGGCGATGAGGATGTCGATCTGCTTGCCGCCGCTGTAGAGCACCTGCTGACGTTGCATCCGTGCACGCACAGCGGCGGCGATGTCGTCGACACCGCCGAACACGCCGCGGCTCGTCTCCAGCACGTGGGTGGCGTACTCGGCTGTCTGCAGCAGGCCCGGGACAAGGCCGAACTCAACGGCACGGATCCGGCTGGCCTTGGCCTCCAGCTCCAGCATCGAGACCTGGAGTCCACGCCGGCCTTGCCGGACCTGTTCACGCCAGGCGAGGTGCTCCTCGTTCACGCGGTCCAGCGCGGCCAGCAGCTCGGCGCGCTGGTCGTCGGTGGCGTCCGCGGCCGTGAGCCAGGCCAACAAGTCGGCCCGGCTCGCCGTCTGGTTGCCCTTTTCGATCTTGGTGACCTTCGGCGCGTTCCAGCCGAGCAACTGCGCGAACTGCTTGGCGTTGAGCCCAGTGGCGCTACGCAGCGCCCGAAGCCGCTCTCCGAACTCCTGTCGCTGCCGCTCGAAGCTGGTGACCACGCTCTCCTCGATCAGGTTGCCGCGTACTCCCGGAACGGGACGGCATTCTGCCAGGCGATGTCGCGAATTTCTCGGTAGCGCGCCACCCGTGCGTGATCAGTGACGAGGTCGACGCCAGCCAGCCCGTTGTCGCCGAACCGCATCGTGAGCACCTGCTCGTCGTCGAACAGCCAGAAGTCCTCGGCCGGCAGCTCGCGGGTTTGGCCGGCCGGCAGCAGCCGAACATCCTCACCGGCATCCACATTGAGGTGGGTGAACGACAACTCGAACCTCAGGTAGTCGGTCAGCGGATCGGTGAGGCCGCGGACACGCTGGTAGCTGCGTCCGACGGCGGTGCCGGCCTTGACCTCATCGACCCACGCGTTCATGTAGGAGAGGTCCGGCGCGACGCCGGCAAGGAACTGCGTCAGCGGCCCGTTCTCCTTTGGTTCCCGATATACGCCCTGCACTTCGAGTCGGAACGCGGTCCGCGTGAAGCTGTCGAACAGGCCGTGCCAGAGGTCGTCGGCCATCAGCTGCCCTGCGTCAGCGTCGGCAGGAAGGCGAGCAGTTCCGCTGGGATCTCGACGAGGGTCTCGTTGTCCGGCAGGCCGTTGCCGCGCTGGCCGACCTCGCCGAGGGCTTCGACATCTTCGACCTTGTAGCCCTGCACGACGTAGGTGCCACGGTCGGTGGCATAGAGCGTCGGGCAGCTCTTGTCGCCCGATGTCGTGCCCAAGAACGTGAGCTTCATGGTTCCTCCAGTGGTCGTTGGCTGCTGCCGTCAGGTTCATTGAAGTACAACCGCCACGCCAGCTGCTTCGCCCAATCAGGTGGACTCTCTTAGAGATTTCGCGAAATTCTTGATGATTGCCTGCCGCTTCGACAGCCTGGTGACCCCAGTTCCCCGATCTGGAGGCCCGCAGATGCCCGAGCAGGCGCGCGTGGAGAGGATCTTCACCACGTGGCTGACCAGCGCCGATCGCGTTGACCACGCCGTCACGGATGAGCAGTTCCACGACAACCGCCCGGAGCCGGAAGCTGTGTGCGGCGACGTGATCCTGCTTGCCGCGATGGAGACGCCGCCCGGCCCGCACTGCCGCCGGTGCAGGGCATTCCTGAGGGCACGGGAGTCGCTGTCGACCATGGGGCAACGCCTCGACATGCGCCGACACCGCCGGCGCTCGTGGCTGGCCCGGATCCTCCATGCCGACAGCGAGATTCCGCCGGCCCCCGGTCAACGCCCGGCTGAGGTGGACACGTGAATGTGCTCGACGTGGCTGTCCTGCGGTGGCCGGAACTGGCCGATCTACGGTGCCTGGACGGCTGGACGTGGCGGCGCGGCGACGAGCAGGGGGATCTCGCCGACGTGGGGCTGTGCGGCTACCAGCAGATCGCGCCGTCGTGGATGAACGTGATCTGGATCTTCGGCCCGGACGACGCGCACGCCGTCCGAGCCATGATCGAAGGGCCGCCGACGTGGACACACGAGGGCACGGTCGCCGAGGTGCTGACCGCACTCGCGAAGCTCCCCCGACCAGGCCAGTCCGGGGCCCCGCTCACGGCGATCACGATCGGCCTGCCGACCTCGCCCTGACCGGCTTCAGGGCCCGGTCCAGCAGGGTCATGGCCAGCACCACGACGCTGATGCCGGCCAGCACCAGGGCCAGCACGTGCAGGCCGGAGTCGGTGACGTCCTGCCGGAAGACGACGCCGATGATCGTCGACGAGCCGATCGAGCCGAGGTAGCCAAAGGTCCGGAACAGGCCGGCGGCAGTGCCGACGTGCTCGGCCGGGGCCTGGGCGTAGAGGGCGGTCTGGTTGCTGACGGTGGTCGAGCCCAGGGTGATCGCGAACAGCAGGGTGACGCCGACGATGACCGCCACCGGAGTGTCCGAGGTGAACAGGAGGACGGCGGCGGAGGCCAGGATCAGGCTCACCGCGCCGACGAGCAGCGGGCCGCGGACCAGGTTGCGGGCCGAGATCGGCTGGGACACGATCGCGGCGAGGATCCCCATCGGCAGCAGCACCAGCCCGGCGTCCTGGGCGGACAGGCCGTGCGCGACCTGAAGCCACTGGGTGACGCCGTAGAGCACGGTGTAGAAGGCCACCAAGGTGAGCGCACCGCGCAGATAGGTGCGGGTCAGGGCCAGGTTCGAGGTGAGCAGCCGCAGGTCGATGAACGGAGTGGCGGCACGCAGCTCCCACAGCGCGAGCCCGGCGCCCGCGACGACGGCGATGGCCAGGGCGATCCAGGACAGCGACAGCAGGAAGACCAGCAGGGCGCTCATCATGCCGCCGAACAGCACGATGCCGCAGATGTCGATACGGGCGGCGATCTCCCGCAGCGGCCGTCGCGCCAGCGGCTCGTCCCGGGGCACCCAGGCCACCGCCAGCGCCAGGGCGATGACCGTGACCGGGATGTTGACCAGGAACGCCGACTGCCAGCCGAACGCCGCGATCAGCACGCCGCCGAGGGGCGGGCCGACGGCGATGGTGACCGTGCCGGCGATGGACAGGCCGCCGAGCACCCCGCCCGGCGGCTCGCTCAGGCCGGCCCGCAGCGACCGGCGGCGGATGATCACCATCGCCGCCGGGTAGCCGGCCGAGGTGCCGATCCCGATCAGCACCCGCGCGACGGTCAACGTCGCGATGTCCCGGCCGAACCCGCCGACCAGGCCGCCCACCAGCACCAGCGCGATGCCGACGAGGAGGACCCGGCGGGGGCCCAACTCCTCGGCCAGCTTGCCGGCGGTGGGCTGGGCGACCGAGCTGGCCAGGTAGAGCGCCGACACCAGGACCGCGGTCGCCCCGACCGACACGCCCGTGGCGTTGGCGATCGGCACCAGGGCGACGGCGATCAGCGAGCTGTTGATCGGGTTGAGCACCGAGCTCAGGTAGAGCGGGGTGACGAACCGCCAGGAGAACGTCTCGCGGACCGTCACCGGGACTCCGCCAGCAGGCCGGTGGTGGGCAGCGGCGCCGTGCGGCGCGGGAGGATGGGGGAAGTGCTCAAGGTCGTTATTCTCCTAACGTGACGGCACCGCTCCCCCGCGATCTCGCCCGCGATCTTCCGCACGCCATGACCAGGCTGCGGGCGCGGCTGCGGACCGAGTCCGCGCCGGCCGACCGGCAGTGGTCGTGGTCGCAGATCACCACGCTCAAGCGGGTCGGCGAGGAGGGGCCGTTGACGGTCAGCGCGCTGGCCGTGGCCGAGCACGTCCGGCCTCAGTCGATGGCCGCGACGGTGAACGCGCTGCTGGCTGAGGGATTTGTGGCCCGCGAGCCGGATCCGACCGACGGGCGCAAGACTCTCATCTCGATCACGGCCGCGGGCCGCAAGGTGCTGTCGTCCATTCCCGCCCTGCGCGAGGCCTGGCTGGAGACCGTCATCGAGAAGCACCTGTCCCCCGCCGAGCGCAAGGCCCTGGCGAAGGCGGCGCAGATCATGGAGCGGCTGGCCGACTGCCGATGACGATGTCGTCGCCGTGCCAGCGGAAAACGTCGTTGATGCCCTCGCTTTCGCTGATGTCGCGCAGGTAGCCGACGTCGGTCAGCACGTCCCCACGCCCAGCGGGGATATCCGCTCGTCTGCCATGCCTCCACCGTAGCAGATAGACAGGCAGACTGAACAGTCTGGCTTGACAGCCTTCCTGTCTAGTGACCGGTCACGCCGTGGGCTGCCGGGCGGGCGTGGTGGCGGCCATCCCGGAAACCGCCGTCAGGCGCGGGTGGCCAGCACGATCTCGAACGGGCCTGGGAGCACCTCGACCCTTTTGAAGCCGGCGGCGGTGAGCATGCGGTCGTAGGCGGCGGTGGAGCGGAGCATGCTGGTGCAGGAGTCCACCCCGATGAGGAAGTACGACCAGAAGAACTGGGCCGCCAGCCGGTCACCGGTCCGGAACTCCTCGCAGATGAGCACCCGGCCGCCGGGCGGGAGGGCCTCGAAGGCCTTGACCAGCAAGGACTGGGCCTCCGGCTCGGGCCAGTCGTGCAGAACCCGCACGAACGACAGAACGTCGTAACCACCGGGCAAGGGCTCGGCGAAGAAGTCGCCGGCGACGAAGCCGAGGCGGGATCCCCACCCGCCGGTCGTGCGGGTGCGGTCGACGAGGGACTGCACGGCCGGCAGGTTGTAGACGTCGACCGTCAACCCGGGAACAGCGCCGAGCAGCTCGGCGGCCAGGGATCCGTCACCGCCGCCGACATCGAGCAGCCGGTTCGCGGGCCATAGGCGGGAAGCGTTGCGGCGGAAGGCTTCCAGGATGGGCGGCAGCCCGACGGCCATGCTGCGTTCGAAGCCGGCGATCTGCTCGGGGTCGGTCAACGGCCAGACGAAGTCCTCGGCGGGCATGGCGTAGTCGCCGCGAAGCACCTCGGCGAGCCGCCCCCGCACCCGCCGCCACGGATACGAGTCCCGGTCCCGCTCCTGGGAATCAGGCCCGAAAACGTCGATGGCAGCCTGGTGAGCCCCGGGAACAGCCCGATAAAGACCGTCATCCCGAACCACAAAGCCCAGGCACTCCAAGCAATCCAGCAGCTTGTGCAGGCGCATGGGCCGCAGCCCGAGACCAGCGGCGAGGTCGCCGAGGGTCGCCGAACCATGATCCAGCGCGGCCAGGACGCCGAGCTCCTCGGCGGCGGTGATGACCTCAACAGCCTTGTCCGCGTTGAACAACAGGCTCATCAGGGCCCGATGCGAGGTCACCGGACCTCCCGCAGCGCGGCCATGAACAGGTCGACCTCGTCCAGGGTGTTGTAGATGTGGGGAGCGATCCGCAGACCGTCCCGCCAGCTGCCGATCATCCGGCGTGCGGCCAGGGATTCCTTGACGCGCTTGGGCAAATCGAGCGTGACGACGCCCCCGCGGCGCTCGGGTTCACGTGGGGTGAGCACGGGCACGCCCAGGTCGTCGGCGTGCCGGAGAATGCGATCGGTGCAGCGCAGGGAATGCGCGCGGATGGCGTCGATTCCCACCTGCCGCAGCAGGTCCAGGCCGACCCGGGACATCATGGCGGTGAGCGGGATCGGAGTGCCGCCGGCCATTCGGCGCGCGTCGGCGGCCCAGTCCTCGCTCACACCGAACGACAACGGGTCGGCGCCGGCGAACCAGCCGGTGGCGGCCGGCCGCAGCCCGGGCAACAGATCCTCTCGCACGTAAAGGAAAGCGGTGTGGGCGCCGCACATCCACTTGTGCGCGCCGCCGAGCACGAAGTCGGCGCCGAGCGCCTTGACGTCCAGCGGCACCACGCCGACGCTCTGGAAGGCGTCGACGATCACGTGCGCGCCGCACCGGTGCGCCTGGTCGATCACCCGGGCCAGGTCGGTCAGCGCGCCGGTCCGATAGCTGGCGTGGGTGTGGCAGACCAGCCGGGTGCGCTCGTCGATGGCCGCCACCACATCGTCGGCGACCACCGGAACGGCCCCATAGCGGGTGAAACCCCGCCACAGGAACTCCACCGTGGGGAACTCCTGGTCCGACATGACCACCCGGTCGCGGCCGCCGGTGAAGTCGAAGCAGGTGCCGAGCCGCCCCAGCAACGTGGTCAGGTTGGCGTCGATGACGACGGTTCCGGCGGGGGCGCCGATGAACTCGGCCAGCGCGGCCACGTAACCGTCCATTTCGGACAGCCAGCCGCCCCACGCCTCGTCGCGCCACTCCGACACGGTCGCCCAGTACCGGTCCAGCACCGCCCGCACGCCGAGCGGGGTCGCGCCGGTCGAGTTGCTGTTCAGGTACACGCAGGTGTCCAACACCGGGAACTGCTCACGCATCAGCGATCCGCCCCCGGCACGTGCCCGCCCTCGCGTTCCCAGCCCTCGGTCAGCTCGTCGCGCACCCGCCACAGCTCGCCGAACAGCGGCTTGGTCATCCGCCCGGTCAGCACCCGCGCCGGCACGCCGTCCAGCGCCTTGGTGTCCCGGCCGACGCCGATGGTCCGGCGCACCAACATGAAGTGCCCCATCAACCAGGTCTGGTACCGCCCGTCGAAGTCGAGCAGCGCCTCGCACACCCGCTTGAGCGCCGGGTCCCCGGTCCGGTAGACCTCGGCCAGCCCCAGGCCGGCCCGGTCCAGCGCGCCGCCCAGCGCCGTCAGCACGTACGGCGCGGCGGTCTGCACGGCGTTGTACCCGGGCGACTCCTGCCCGCTGCCGTTGCCGAGGTTGCGGCGGATCACCTGGTACGTGTCGGGTGTCAACGTCTCCAGCACCCGCAGCTCGTCGGCCATGCAGCCGAGGATCCGGACCAGCCGTTCGAGGCGACCGGCGACCGGCCACAGGTCGTCCCGGTCCAGGTCGTCGACCACCTCGGCCAGCTCGTGCCCGACCAGCTTCAGCCACAGCTCCTGGGCCTGGTGCACGACCTGGAACATCAGCTCGTCCGGGTCGCTGAGCTCAACGTGCTTGGACTGGAGCGAGAGCAGCTCGGTTGTCCGCACGTAGCGCTCGTAGTCGAGTTCACCGTTGCCGACATAGGTCTTCAGCACCGGGTTGAACATGGGACCCGCCAGTGCTTCCCGCAGTTCACGCGTCATCACTTTCCCCCAGTCACGATGCGTAATTGCCAACGGTAGGGGCTTGCGGCCCCGAGCCATCGGGGTCTGTTGGCCAGAACACGTCGACGCCGCCCGTTGGGGCGGAGATGCCGACCGACCATAGATACGGGACCGCGTTACGTGGTAATGATCACCGGCGCTTCTCGCGCGAGCCGCCCCGGTTGACGTATCTTCTTCCCTCGGCCCGGAGTGCTGACTACAGCGGTCGTGAATCCGGAACCCCGCTCGATATCGTCCCGGAGGCTGACATGACCGAAGTCGTCGCGCACGCGATCCCCCCTTCCGCCGAGAGCAAGGGCCTGCGCAAGGGCGCCCTGAGCATGGTGTCCTCGGTGGTGATCGGCACCGCGTCGACGGCCCCGGCCTATTCCATCGCGGCCACGCTGGGCCTGCTGGTGATCGCCGGCACCGGCTTCCAGGCGGCCTGGTTCGTGCTGTTCGCGTTCGTGCCGGTGCTGTTCGTCGCGCTGGCCTTCCGCGAGCTGAACTCGGCCGAGCCGGACTGCGGCACCAACTTCACCTGGGCCACGCGGGCCTTCGGCAGCAAGGTCGGCTGGATGTCGGGCTGGGTGGTGACCATCGCCCAGCTGCTGGCCATGACCAGCCAGTCCGCGATCTCCGGCAAGTACACGCTGCTGCTGTTCGGCCTGGACTCGTTGGCCGACAACAAGTTCGCCGTGATGGCGGTCGGCCTGGCCTGGCTGGTGCTGCTGTGCTGGATCTGCTTCCGGGGCATCGAGGTCTCGGCCCGCATGCAGTGGGCGCTGCTGGCGATCGAGCTGACGGTGCTGGTGATCTTCTCGGTGGTCGCGCTGGTGCGGGTGTTCAACGGCAGCGCCGGCCCACAGGCGTCCACTCCGGACTGGAGCTGGCTGTGGCCGTCGGGCATCGGCCTCGGCGCGTTCGTCGCGGCCACGCTGCCGGCCGTGTTCCTGTACTGGGGCTGGGACAGCTCGGTGTCGGTGAACGAGGAGTCCGCCGATCCCCGCCGCGGCCCGGGCAAGGCCGCCGTGCTGTCCACCGTGTTGCTGGTGCTCAACTACGTCGTCGTCACGATCGCGGCGCTGGCCTTCGCCGGCATCGGCAAGGACGGCATCGGACTGGGCAATTCCGACAACTCCGACGATGTGCTGGCCGGGCTGGGCGCCGCGGTGTTCGGCGACGGCACGTTCGGCAAGGTCATGGGGGTGCTGCTGATCGTCTCCGTGCTCACCAGCGCGGCCGCCAGCAGCCAGGCCACGATCATGCCGTGCGCCCGCACCACGCTGTCGATGGCCGTGCACGGCGCGCTGCCCTCGGTGTTCGGCAAGGTGCACCCCCGCTACCTCACGCCGACCGTGTCCACCTGGGCCTTCGGCATCGTGTCGTTCCTCATCTACGTGGTGTTGTCGCTGCTCAGCGCCGATGTGCTGTCCGACTCGGTCAGCGCCGTCGGGCTGACCATCGGCGTCGAGTACGCCATGACCTCGCTGGCCTGCGTGTGGATCTTCCGCAAGACCCTGCTGTCCAGCGTCCGCAACTTCCTCCTGCGCGGCCTGCTGCCGCTGCTCGGCGGCCTGTTCTTCGCGCTGGTCCTGGTGGCCGCGGTGATCTACTACGCGCAGCCGGACAGCGGCGAGACCACCGTCTTCGGCATCGGCGGCGTCGCGGTGATCGGCGTGCTGGCCATCGCCATCGGGGTGCCGCTGATGGCGGTCGTCTACCGCGGCTGCCGCTCCTTCTTCGCCGGCCGCAGCCTGCCGCGCGGCTCGGTGCCGGCCGGCGGCGACTCGATCGTGGCCGACGCGGCCTGACTGATCAGCACCAGGGACGTTCGGGCCGTGTTGAGCCGTCTCGGCGCGCAAGTGGCCGACTGAGCGCGGCGTGCACCGCTTAGGCTGCGTCGGTGGCCTTCGAACTCGCGTTCCGCAGCAGCGCCGGCACCGGCCGGACCGTCGTGCTGGTGCACGGCAACTCCTCGTCGTCGGCGGTCTGGCAGGCTTTGCTCGACGGGCCGTTCGGCGAGCGCTTTCGATGCCTGGCCGTGGATCTGCCCGGCCACGGCGCGTCGCCCCGCGCGACCGACTACTCGCTGCCGTTCTACGCCTCGGCGCTGGCCGACTTCGTTCCGGCGGACGCCGTTGTGGTCGGCTGGAGCCTGGGTGGGCACGCGGCGTTGCACGCGGCCCGGTCGCTGCCTCAGGCGGCCGGGTTCGTGATCTTCGGGACGCCGCCGATCGCCACCGCCGCTTCGCTGGCCGAGGCCTTCCTGCCCAATCCGGCCTTCACTGTCGGTTTCCAGGGCGAGGTCAGCACCGCCGACGCCATCTCGTACGCCAACGCGATGTTGGCTCCCGGCTCGGTGGTGTCGCCGGACGTGTTCGTGCCGGACATCCTGGCCACCGACCCCGCTGCCCGCTCCGGGCTGGCCGCCAGCGTCGGCGAGGGTCGGTTCGTCAACGAGGTGGAGGTGGTGGCCGAGCTGACAAGGCCGCTGCTGGTGCTGCACGGCGGCGAGGATCAGCTGGTGTCGCTGGACTACCTGCGGTCGCTGGGCCACCCGGTCGAAGTCCTCGACGGCGTCGGGCACGCCGTTCCGGTCGAGGCCCCCGACCTGCTGGCCCAGCGGCTGACGGACTTCCTGGCTACGCTGTGAACTTGGCCGCCACCCTGGCGAACTCGTCCAATGTGGACAGCGTCTCGTCCCTGGACAGGGTCGGCAGCATCAGGGTCAGGTGGTCGACCCCGGCCTCCTGGTAGCCGGCGATCGCCTCGGCCTTGGGCGGGCAGCCGAAGAACGCCACCTTGGCGTCGGCCCGCCCCTGGTCGGCGAAGTGCCGCCGGGTCTGGGCGACCACCTCCGGCGACACGGCCAGCGCCAGCCAGCCGTCGCCGTGCTCGACGACTCGACGCAGCGCCGCCTTGCTGCCGCCACCGATGTAGATCGGCGGCCGCTTGACCGGCTTGGGCCAGGCGAACATCGGCTCGAAATCGACGTGCTCGCCGTGGAACTCGGCCTTCTCGTCGGCCCAGATCCGCTTGAGCGCGGCCAGCGTCTCGTCCAGGCGCCGGCCGCGAGTGGCCGGATCCGTGCCGTGGTCGCGCATCTCCTCGATGTTCCAGCCCGCGCCGACACCGAACAGGAACCGCCCGCCGGACACCAGGTCGAGGCTGGCGACCTCCTTGGCCGTGTGGATCACGTCCCGCTGGATCACCAGCGCGACCCCGGTGGCCACCTGGAGCCGGGTCGTCACCGCCGCGGCCGCGGTCAGCGCGACGAACGGGTCCAGCGTGCGGTAGTAGACCCGAGGCAGCTCGCCGCCCGCGGGGTACGCGGTCTCACGGCTGGCCGGGATGTGCGAGTGCTCGGCGACGAGCAGCGAGTCGAAGTCCCGCTCCTCCAGGGCCCGACCCAGGTCGGCCGGGCCGATGCCCTCGTCGGTGATGAACGTCGCTACGCCGATCTGCATGGAATCGACCGTAGCCCTGCTGAGTCTAGTTGTGCAACCCAGCAGCGCGGTACGGGCGGAAGAACTCGCGCAGCTCGGCCGCGTACAGCTCCGGCTCCTCGAACGGCGCGAAGTGCCCGCCACGCGGCGGTTCCGTCAGGTAGACCAGGTTCGCCGTGCGCTCCAGCCAGGCCTTCGGCGGCGTCAGCAGATCCCCCGGGAACAGCGAGAAGCCCGACGGCACCTCCACCCGCCGCATGTGCTGGGCCGGCGGGATCTTGCCGTTGGCGTGGTACATCCGCATCGAGGAGCCGATGGTGCCGGTCAGCCAGTAGATCATCACGTTGGTGAGGATCTCGTCCTTGGTGTACTTCTCGAAGTCGTCGCTCCAGGACCGCAGCTTCTCCACGACCCACGCCGCCAGCCCGGCCGGCGAGTCGGTCAGGCCCACCGCCGCCGTCTGCGGCTTCGTCCGGTGCATTGCCGCGTACGCACCCTCGGTCGCGCCCCAGGCCGCCGCGCCCCGCATCCAGTCCCGTTCCTCCTGCGTCAGCTCGGCCGGATCGCCCGTATAGACCGGAATGCCGCCGTCCGTCCGGTGCACCGCCACCACCCGGTCCGGGTGGTCCAGACCCAGGTAGCGGCTCACGTGGCTGCCGATGTCCCCGCCGGCCGCGCCGAACCGCTCGTAGCCCAACTCCCCCATCAGCCGCGCCCACAGCCCGGCCACGTCGATGGAGTTCAGCGGCTGTGCCGTCCGGTCCGAGTACCCGTAGCCCGGCATGTCCGGCACCACCACGTGGAAGGCGTCGGCCGGGTCCTCCGGCTCGGTCAGCAGCTCGATCACCTTCTCATACCGCCAGAACGAGTCCGGCCAGCCGTGGCTCAGCACCACCGGCAGCGCCGGCCCCTTGGCCTTGACGTGCACGAAGTGGATGCCCTCGGACCGGAACCGCGGGAACCGAGCAAGCCTCGCTTCCTGGGCTCGCCAGTCGAAGCCGTCCGCCCAGTACGCCACCAGCTCACGGAGGTAGTCCACATCCACGCCCAGCGACCACCCCGCCTCCTCCGGCGCGTCCGGCCACCGCGTGGCCCGCAGCCGGGCACGGAGGTCGGCCAGTTCCTCGTCGGTGACGTACGACGCGAAGGGCTCCATGATCCTCACCCTACGCGGGCGACCCATCGCGCGGCGGCGCGGAGGGCGACGTCCACCGGCGGAATGCCTGGGTACCAGGCCTTTTCCCACTCCATGCAGACCCAGCCGGACCAGTCGGCCAGCACGTCGGCGCACTCGCCCAGCGGAACCTCGCCGTCGCCCGGCGGCAGCGGCGTGGGATCCGCGGCGCGGGCATCCTTCACCTGGAAATAGCCCAGGTACTGAGCCAACACCGCCCTCGTGCGCGACGGCGACTCCCCGTTCCGCCACGGATGCACCGCATCCCACAGCACTGCGGCCACGTCCGGTTGTCCGAAGGGTTCGACTATCCCGAGCGCGGCGGCGCCGGTCGGGTGGGAATCGTGGGTCTCCACCAGCAACCTCACGCCCGCGGCCCGCAGGTCGTCGAGCACAGCGGCAATGCGGGGATGCGGATCGCCGTCGCCGCCAGGGAAAACGCGGATGGCCGGCGCGCCGAGGTCGTGGGCGAGGTCGATGAGCTCACGCAGTTCGGACACCACCGGGGCGTCGGGGCCGGGCGCGCACACCTTGGCGTAGCCGGCGAGGCAGGAGATGACCAGGCCGGCATCGTAGATCACCGCCCGGGTCTCGGCCGGCGGGGGAAGGTCCACGTTGCGGAGTTCGACGCCCTCGCAGCCGTGCGCGACAGAGGTGCGCACGGCTGCGGGGAGCGGCACACCGGGCATGCCCAGCGTGCTGACCGCGAAGCGCCAGGCCATCAGGTTCCGTTGATCAGCCGGACGGCCAGGTCGGGGTTGAACTGCCCGGCCGGTGTCGACGGCGCGACGCCGCACTGGCCGTCGGACACGCCGGGAGTCTTGACCCACAACAGCATGTCCGCGCCGCCGCCGGTCTGCGGCGGCGTGCCGAGCTTGCGCCCGGCGGGGTTGCACCACTCGCCGTTGGAGCCGTTGCCGTTGCGGCTGGTGTCGATCACGAACTTCGCGGCGTAGCCGAGGCTCGAGTTGACGGAGTTGGCGTAGCTGACCGAGGTGCTGGTGGTCTGGAAGTTGGCCACGTTCAGGGCGAATCCCCGGATGTTGTGGATGCCGGCCGAGTTCAGCCGGCTGGCCATGGTCGGCGCGGCGACCCAGCCGGAGTGGCCGGCGTCCAGGTAGACCTGGGCGTTGGGCGCCTTCTGCTGGAACATCTGGGTGGCGAAGCTGAGCTCGGTCAGCCGGTTGGCGATGTCCGAGGACGAGGTCATGCAGCTGATGCCGGCCAGCGCGTCGGGCTCGATCACCACGGCCGCGGCCTTGCTGCCCACACCGGCGGCGAAGCCGGCGATCCAGGTCTCGTAGTCACCGACACCGCTGGCGCCGCCGCTGGACTGGCCGGCGCAGATGTCCCGTTTCGGAATGTTGTAGGCGACCAGCACGGGCAGCTGGTTGTGGCTGGCCGCCGCGCCGACGTAGCTGCCGACGGTGGTCCCGATGTTCGGGTCCGCGCCGAACCAGCGGGCGATCGGCTTGCCGGCGATGGCGGACTGGATGGCGGCGGCCCGGGAATCGTTGGGGTTGTCGCGGACCCACACCGCCGGGGCCGAGTCGGGGTTGACGTAGAAGCCGGTGGTGGCGGCGTTGGCTGGGACAGCTAAGGCGATCAGCAGGAGCAGGGCGGCGGTCCACCTCATTGTGGACCTCCTTTCCGTTACGGTCGCAGGGAATCCGTGAAACCGGCGAGCCAGGCCAGTGAGGAGTTCCAGTTGATGGCCGTCTCGTTGGTCGAGTAGGAGTCGATCTCGTCGAGGTAGCACTTGGCCGGCCGGCAGCCGGGCAGGTTCTGCTGGGCCACCGGATCGTCCAGGCCGGAGTTCGGGCCGCCGGCGAGCGCGCCGACGGGCGGCGTGGGCAGCTTGGGGTCGAGCTCGTGGGCGAAGATCCGGCTGTGTTCGTTGTGGCTGGCCCGCTCGCCGTAGCCGGTGACGAACGACTGGTTCAAGGCGTTGCGCCCCAACAGGTAGTCCATCGACTCCAGCACCGCGTCGCGGTAGGCGGGCCGGTGGGTCAGGTCGTAGGCGGTGGCCATGACCAGTGCGTTGTTCGTGGTGGCGCTGTTGGAACCCCACACGTACTGGCCGTCCGCGGGCCGGTACGGGTTGGGGTAGCCTTGGGACTTCAGGTCGCGGACGTAGCCGTCGGCGACCTTGAGCACGCGGGCGCGGGCGGCGGCGACACGGGCCGGCGGGAACCGCCACGGCACCCGCACGACAGTGAGGTCGGTCAGCGCACCCGTGTCCCGCCAGGAGAAACCATCGGACGTGATCTTGGCTGTCATGTGGTCCAGGTACTGGTGGTCGCCGGTCGTGGCGTACAGCTCGGCCGCCGCCCAGGAGAACTCGTCGCTCACGTCGGTGTCGTCGTACGCGCCGCCGCCGACGCTGTCGTCGGCCGGGGCGTAGATCGCCGGGTGGGCCAGCGCGGCCTGCCAGGCCGTGCGCGCGGCGGCCAGGCAGCGCTGGGAGAAGGCCTTGTCCCACAACGCCCACACGCGTGCGCACTGGGCCGCCGTCGCGGCGAGGTTGAGCGTGGCGGCCGTCGACGGCGGGTGCAGGTAGCGCGGCTGCGGGTCGTTCTGGGGCATGGTCGGCAGCGGCGTCCAGGCCAGGTCGTGGATCTTGTGGTGGGCCATGCCGGCCAGCGGCTGTCCGGCCGGCGCCTGCATACTCAGCAGGAACTCCATCTCCCACCGGGACTCGTCGAGCACGTCGGGGATTCCGTTGTGGTTCTGGGGAATCGCCAGCAGCCCGTCCCGCAGGCCGGCTCGGTCGCCGGTGTCCAGCGACCGTTCGTAGGAGTCCATCAGCTGCCAGGCCGCGATGCCGCCGTTGACGACGTACTTGCCCTGGTCCCCCGCGTCGTACCAGCCGCCGGCGACGTCGAGGCTGTAGTCGCAGGTCCCGGGCAGGCACGGCACGCTGGTGTCGCCCTTGTTCGGGGCGACGCCGACATGTCCGGCGGGCCGGGCGTAGGCGTCGCCTACGTACTGGGCTTCGATCGGCGTGCCGCTTCGGTTGTAGTAGAAGTACTCCAGCGAGTCGCGGCGCAGCGAGTCGTAGAGATTGCCGGCGATGTCGAACGGTGCGCTGACCGCCGATCCGACGGCCAGGGTGTAGCCCTTGCCTGCGCGGCGGAAGTCGGAGAAGTCGGCGATGTGCACGTGGTCCCCGGACATGGCGTCGTCGCCGGAGACGCGGGTCCGGCCGTGGTCGACCACCCGGCCGGCGGCGTCCCGGAGCTGCCAGGCCAGCGGCGTGGTCGAGGCGTCCACAATGGATGCCTGCTTGGGGCCGTCCGGCAGGTAGCCGACCTGGTTGACCCGCACCGGGGAGCCGTAGTCGTGGCCGCCGCCGGGCGGGATCGCGCCGCCGGTAAGCGACACGTCGTCGAGGCAGAACGTGTACGCGCCGCCGTTGCCGCCCAGTTGGAAGCCGAGCTGGCCGCTCAGCGTCGCGATGGTCGCCGTTCCGGTGAGCGTGAACGTCTTCGCGGTGGTGGACACCGCGGCGGTCTTGGTGAACATCGAGGTGTTGGGCGGCGTGGCCAGCGCGAGACCGGCCCGGACCGTGACGTTCGCGGTCGCGGAGGCGGTGAAGCGCAGGGTGTAGGGCTGGCCGGCTTCCAGCGGGATGTCGTTCTGTCCGATCATCGAGTCCCACGGGTTGACCGTGCCGGCCGGGACATTCGCGCAGAGCCGGCCACCATCCACTTGGGACGGTGTGCTGCCGCTGCTCCACCACGGCGTCTTGCCGGCGGCGAAGGAGCCGTTGAGCACGCGTTCATAGGTGTCGGCTTGCGCGACCGGCGCGAGGCCGACGGCCAGAGCGACAACGAGCAGGATCGTTCTCACGAGTGCGTCACCACCAGGGGGTCGAAGGCGATCCGGGTGTGGCTGCCGTCCCTCCAGTGCACGACGATCCGGTCCCCGTCGGGGACCTCGACGACCGGCGGCGACGGCGGCGCCGGATCGGCGGTGAGCAGGGCCAGCGCGGCGAGCAGGCTAGTGCCCTCCGCGTCGGCTGTGAGTCGGGGAATCGTCGCCCAGCGGGTGTGCGCGGTCCCCTGCGGGGCTCGCACCTCGTCCCGCTTCTCCCAACCGTGCAAAGGAAACAGCTGGGAGGTCAGCTCGGGACCGGCCGCCCACCCGGTGAGCGAGACCCGGCTGCCGCAGGGCGCGGCGACCACCCGGTGCGCGCGGAGCTCCCACGGCCCGCGCGCCAGGGTCATCGACTCGACCCGCAGGCCGGGACGCATCGGCGAGCCCGAAACGAACACCGGCCGGTGCCATGACGCGGCCCAGTCCGGTCCGGCGCCCAGCGGATGGATCCGCCGCCGGACACTGCGTACCCCGTCCACGATGACGTCCAGGTGGTTGTCGGCGGGATTGCCGAGCGCCGTCGGACCGGTGCGGGTGGAGTACGCCAGCCGGCCGTAGTGCGGATCGTCACCGGCCGCCGACTCACCCTCCTCCGGGCGCACGTGGTCGCTGCCATGGTTGTGCAGCCGGACGATCCCATCGGCCACGGTGGACTGGAGCAGCAGGCCCGGGGCCGGCAGCACGGTCACCCGGTCCTCTTCCTCCACCGGGGCGGGCAGTTCCACATCCGTCCACAACGGATGGTCAGGCGGCGCGAGCAGGCACACGAATGCCTTCGACGCCCAGTACGGCGATCCCGGGCCGGAGTAGTGCTGCGCGGTCGGCTGGCGCGGTCCGTGCCAGCCGAGGCTGAGCAGGCCGTCCGGGGAGAACGCCCCGCGGTCGACGAAGTGCCGCAACGCCCCGCTCAGCACCCGGCGGGAAACCCCGGGCGCGAGCGGCGTGTCACCGGTGAGAGCACCAAGGCCGATTGCCGACGCGGCGGCGAACCGATACGTCAGCGAGCGGCCGAAGTGCAGCGGCGCGCCGTCGCCGCCGAACATCAGCGACAGGTCCGCGAGGTGGCGGCGAAGCCGGTCCCCGTGCACGTCGTGCTTGCCGGTCAGATGCGCGTCGAGCACCGGGTAGAGGTGCAGCGCCCAGCCGTTGTAGTGATCGAAGGCCCGGCCATCGCCGTCGGAGTACCAGCCGTCGCCGCGATACCAGGTGTCGAGCAGCTCCAGGGCGCGGGTGCGGGCCCGCGCGGTCTCTCCGTCGCCGCGGCCGACCGATTCCAGGAAACCCGCCACCGTGAACGGGAACAGGTACCAGTTGTTCGGCGACGGCACGTGCCGCAGCGCCCCGCGCAGCCAGTCCTCGACGCGGTCCTGCGCCGGCTCGTCCAGCCGGTCCCACAGCCAGGGCCGGGTCAGCCGCAGCCCGATGGCCACCGAGGCGGACTCCACCATAGGCTGGCCGGCGACGTCGATGTCGAGGATCACCGGCCACGACTCCTCGTCGTCCCGACCGGGGGTGCGGGTGCCGGCCTGGAGGCCGTCGGCGTAGCGGGGCAGCCAGCCGTGCGGGTCGTCGCCGCCGGCGCCGGCGATGCGGAACGCGGCGGCGAGGAAGGTCCGGGCGTAGCCTTCGAGCCCGTCCGAACGGACGCCGTTCGACGACGGCGGCCCCGGCAGGTCGAGCCGTGCCCCGAGCGGGCTCGCCCACCGCCACGCCGCCTCGACCAGCCCGTCGGCGACCGCCTCCCAGTGCCGGCGCGTGTAGCCGGTGTGGGGGCTCAGTCGCCGGTCTTCCGCGGTCATGCGATGCGACCCAGACCCTCGCGTGGCACGGGATGCGCGAATCCCCGGCCCGCCGCCCACCGCGCCACCTCCGCGACCGCGGCGTCGGCGAGGCGGCGCCACTCGCTGCCCTCCGAGCCGGCCAGGTGGGGCGTGATCAGCACGTTGTCGTTGTCCCACAGGGGATGGTCGGCCGGCAGGTGCTCCGGCTCGGTGACGTCGAGCACCGCGCGGATGCGGCCGGCGGCGGTGGCCTCGGCCAGCGCCTCCTGATCGACGATCGCGCCGCGAGCGGTGTTGATCAGCACGGCGTCGGGTCGCATCGAGTCGATGAGCTCCCGGCCGACCAGGCCCCGGGTGGCGGGCAGCAGCGGGGTGTGCACGCTGACGACGTCGCTGCGAGCGAACACGTCGGCCAGGCCGACCAGTTCCGCGCCGAGGTCCGCCGCCTCCGCCGCCGTCACGAACGGGTCGTGCAGCAGGATCCGGAAACTGTGCTGCCACAGCAGCTCGATGACCCGCCGCCCGATCATCGAGGCGGACAGGATGCCCACCGTGCGGTCGAAGTTGCCCACGCCCGCCGGCACCGCCAGCCAGTCCCCCGGCCGGCGAGCCGTCCGGTAGTCCCGCGCGCGTTCGAGCACCCGCTTGCCGCTCAACAGGATCATCGCGACGGTGTACTCCGCGACCGGCAGCGCGTTCGCCGCGGCGGCGGAGGTGACCTCGATGCCCCGGGCCCAGCACTCCTTGGTGACGTGACCGCGAACGGAGCCTCCCGTGTGCACCACCGCGCGCAGGTGCGGGGCCGCGGCCAGCACCGCGGCGTCCAGTGGCGGGCAGCCCCATCCGGTGACCAGCAGCTCCACGTCCCGCAGGACATGCCGGGCCTGGTGCGTGGTCAGGTCGTCCAGCGCCGGCCCGGGCGCCAGCTCGCAGACCCGGCGCAACGCGGCGAGGGCCGGCTCGTCGAGCACAGCCGCGGCGGCGGCCGGGGCCATGGCGATGGCGGTTCGTGGTCTGCGCACGGGCCGAGTATGTGCGGATGAGCGATTTGCGGTCAATCCTTCGCACTCATTCGATCAAACGATCAGAGTCGACCGCCGGATCTTCAGCTCGGGCAGCACGGTCACCCGCTGGGGCCGGCGATCCCGGCCGGCCAGCCGGGCCACCAGCAGCTCCGCCGCCGCCCGCCCGACCTCGACCTTCGGCGGCGCGACCGCGGTCAGCGGCGTGCTGCCCATGGGGGCCACGACATCGTCGTAGGCCACCACCGAGCAGTCCTCCGGCACCCGGATCCCGGCCTCCTCCAGCTGCTGGACCAGCATCAACGCGTCCACGTCGCTGTGCATGACCGCCGCCGTCGCGCCCATGGTCCTGATCAGCTCGACCACCGACGGCGAGGGGTCCGGGTCGTTGGGGTCGGCGCACGCGTCCGGCGCGCTCAGCGTCACCGCCCAGTCGTCGACCTCCAGCCGCGCCATCACGATCTCCTGGAACGCCGTCCGCAGCGTGCGCGCGGTCGGGCTGTCGTCGCGGGCGGCGAGCACGATCCGCCGATGGCCCAGCCCGACGAGGTGGTCGATCGCCAGGTGCATGCCGTACCAGTGGTCCGTGCAGGCCGAGTCCGTCGCGTGCAGCAGGCTGCCCGGGCGTGGGCGGCGCTCCATCATCACCACCGGCACGGGCAGCCCGGCCAGCCACTCGTAGTCGGCTTCCTCCGCCTGGAGCGTCCGCCAGCGGGGAGCGATCAGCAGGCCGGAGACGCCGTCGGCCACGACGCGCTCCGCGATGGGCCGCTCGGCCCCGGCCACCCGCGGCGCAATGTGCAGCACCGCCCGCATGCCGGCGGCGGCCAGCGCGGCGCGGGCCCCGTTCACCGCCTCGTCCAGGTAGGCGTGCCGTTCCGGGATCACCAGCGCCACGTCGTTGCCCCGGGGCTGAGGCCGCGGCGGGGCGGCCGCCTTCGAGCGGGCCACCCCGTGGCCGCGGTCGAGCCGGCCGGACAGCGCCAATTCCTCCACGTCCCGGCGCACGGTCACCACCGACACCGCCAGCTCGGCGGCCAGTTCGGTGACCCGGGCCTCGCCACGCTCGTCGACCGCCGCCAGGATGCGCTGCCGCCGGTCCTCACCCGATTCCCGCATGCTCCCGCCCGCCTGATCGTTTGATCGTTCGGTCGATCATAGCGATCGTCGCCGCTTTTGCCATTTCAGCAAAGAGCTTTGTCGTCGCTGCCGCGCTTCGGGCAGCTTGACCGACATGGATCAACGACACTGGGACGAGCTGTACGGCAGCCGGGACCAGCTTTTCAGCGGCAATCCCAACGGGGTGCTCGTGACGGAGATCGCCGGCGCGACGCCGGGGCAGGCCCTCGACGTGGGCTGCGGCGAGGGGGCCGACGCGCGCTGGCTGGCCAGCCAGGGGTGGATGGTCACCGCGGTCGATATCTCCCGTACGGCGCTGGACCGCGCGGCCAAGCTGAACGCCGGGGACCGGGTGTGCTGGACCCACGCCGACCTGGCCGTCACACCCCCGCCGGCCGGCGCGTTCGAGCTGGTGTCGGTGCAGTACTTCCCGCTCGCCAAGGCGAATTCGAGCCTGCGCGGGCTGCTGTCGGCGGTCGCGCCGGGCGGCACGCTGCTGGTCGTCGGCCACGATCCGGCCGAGCTCCCGCCGGAGTTCGACCGCGACGACTACCACTGGCCGGCCGAGATCGCCGCGACGCTGGGTGACGAGTGGACCGTGCTGGTCAACGAGACAAGAGCACGTACCGCTCCCCCGCCGCCGGGTACCCACCACGCCCACGACACCGTGCTACGGGCCGAAAAACGCCCTAATGCCGGAATGCCCGTTTCTTGAGCGATCCTCACAACGAGCGCAAAATGCTACCAGTAGTGAGCAACTGAACACAATGAGTCTCGGCTCACAGTAGCGCTGGGTAGACCAACTGCCACCCAGGGGTAGATAGTTAATTTATGCAACTATCTGGGGAGAACCGGTCGGACTCGACCGGAGCGCAGAGTGACATGGATCGGCGGCTGGCCCATCTGCTGGCCACCGATCAACAGCTTCGGGACGCGATGCCGGACCAGGCCGTCACGGCGGCGATCCGCGATCCGGGCGCTTCCCTCCACCGGCAGATCGACCTGGTGATGACCGCCTACGCGGACCGGCCGGCGCTGGCCGAACGGGCCACCGAGCCCGTGGTCGACCCGGCCACCGGCCGCACCACGCTGGGACTGCTGCCGCGCTTCGACAGCATCACCTACCGCGAGGTGCGGGACCGCACGGCGGCCATCGCCGCCGACTGGCGCCAGCACGGCGAGCACCCGCTCCAGCCGGGCGACATGGTCTGCACGCTGGGCTTCACCAGCAGCGACTACACAACCGTCGACCTGGCCTGCGTGCACAGCGGCGCGGTGGCCGTGCCGCTGCAGAACAGCGCCACGGCCGCCCATCTCGCGCCGATCGTCGCCGAGACCGAGCCGGTGATCGTCGCCACCAGCATCGCGCTGCTCGACCTGGCCGTCGACACGACCTCCGAGGTCGCCTCGCTGCGCCGGCTGATCGTGTTCGACTACCACCCTGAGGTGGACGACGAGCGGGAGGCGTTCGAGGCGGCCCGGCAGCGGCTGGCCGAGTCCGGCCGCGCGGTCGAGCTCGACTCGCTGGCCGACGTGATCGCCCGCGGCCGCGCGCTGCCGGCCCTGCCGGCGCACGAGTGGGACCAGGAAGAGCTGGCGCTGCTGATCTACACCTCCGGCAGCACCGGCGCGCCCAAGGGCGCGATGTATCCAGCCCGCTTGCTCGGCGGCATGTGGCGCGGCTGGTTCCCGGAGGCGGTCTCGTTCCCCGTGATCGGCGTGAACTTCATGCCGCTCAGCCACGCCGCCGGCCGCGCGATGCTGACCCGCGTGCTGGCCAGCGGCGGCCACAGCTACTTCACCGCCCGCAGCGACCAGTCCACGCTGTTCGAGGACATCGAGCTGGTCCGCCCGACCGACCTGATGCTGGTCCCGCGCGTCTGCGACATGCTTTACCAGCAGCACAAGGGCGAGGACACCGCCGCGTTGCGCGAGACGTTCCTCGGCGGGCGCCTGATGTGGGCCGTCACCGGTTCGGCGCCGCTGTCGGCCGAGACCGCCGCGTTCATCACCGAGTGCCTCGGCTTCCCGCTGCGCGACGGCTTCGGTTCGACCGAGGCCGGCGCGATCATGATCGACGGCGTCGTCGCCCGCCCGCCGGTGCTCGACTACAAGCTGGACGACGTGCCGGAGCTGGGCTACTTCAACACCGACACCCCGCACCCGCGCGGCGAGCTGCTGCTCAGGACCGCGACGATCATCCCGGGCTACTACAAGCGGCCCGACGTCACCGCGGAGCTGTTCGACGCCGACGGCTACTACCACACCGGCGACATCATGGCCGAGATCGAGCCGGACCACCTGGTGTACGTGGACCGCCGCAAGAACGTGCTCAAGCTGTCGCAGGGCGAGTTCGTGGCCGTGTCCAAGCTGGAGGCCCTGTACGCGGCCAGCCCGCTGATCAACCAGATCTACGTGTACGGCAGCAGCGAGCGCGCCTACCTGCTGGCGGTGGTCGTGCCGGCCGAGGGCGCCACCAAGCCGGACATCGCCGCCTCGCTCGCGCAAATCGCCAAGGAGGCCGGGCTCAACTCGTACGAGATCCCGCGGGACTTCCTGATCGAGACCGAGCCGTTCAGCACCGAGAACGGGCTGCTGTCGGACATCCGCAAGCTGATGCGCCCGCGGCTGCGGGACCACTACGCCCCGCGGCTGGAGCAGATCTACACCGAGCTGGCCGAGCGGGAGGCCAGCGAGCTCGACGAGCTGCGCCGGTCGGGCCGGCAGCAGCCGGTGCTGGACGCCGTGCTGCGGGCCGCGCAGGCCGTGCTGGGCCAGTCGACCGGCGCGCCGTCACCCGACTCGCACTTCACCGACCTCGGCGGCGATTCGCTGTCCGCGCTGACGTTCTCCAACCTGCTCAAGGACATCTTCGAGGTCAACGTGCCGGTCGGCGTGGTGATCAGCGCCGCCAACACGCTGCGCCGCCTGTCCGAGATCATCGAGTCCGAAGTGGAGTCCGGCTCGAAGCGGCCGACTTTCGCCACCGTGCACGGCGTCGGCAGCACCCAGGCCCGCGCCTCGGATCTGAAGCTGGCCAAGTTCATCGACGCGGAGACGCTGGCCGGCGCCGTGTCGCTGCCGCGCGCGGAAGGTCCTATTCGGACCGTCCTGCTCACCGGGGCCAACGGCTACCTGGGCCGGTTCATCTGCCTGGAGTGGCTGGAGCGGCTCGCCCCGGTCGACGGCAAGCTGATCTGCATCGTCCGCGGCCGGGACGCCGAGGCCGCTCGGGCCCGCTTGGAGGAGGCGTTCGACAGCGGCGATCCCGAGCTGCTGGCCCACTACCGTGAGCTCGCGGCCAAGCATCTGGAGGTGCTGGCCGGCGACATCGGCGAGCCCAACCTGGGGCTGTCGCCGGAGACCTGGCAGCGGCTGGCCGACACCGTCGACTTCATCAGCCACCCGGCCGCCCTCGTCAACCACGTGCTGCCCTACGACCAGCTGTTCGGGCCGAACGTGGTCGGCACCGCCGAGCTGATCCGGATGGCGCTGACCAGCCGGATGAAGCCGATCACCTATCTGTCCACCGTCGCCGTGGTCTTCGACGACGCCGCGATCGCCGACGAGGACGCCGACATCCGGGTCACCAGCCCGGTGCGGGAGCTGAACGACGGCTACGCCAACGGGTACGCCATCAGCAAGTGGGGCGGCGAGGTGCTTCTGCGGGAGGCCCACGACCTGTGCGGGCTACCGGTTTCCGTGTTCCGCTCCGACATGATCCTCGCGCACAGCCGCTACCACGGGCAGCTCAACGTGCCCGACATCTTCACTCGGCTGCTGCTCAGCGTCATCGCCACCGGCGTCGCGCCGAAGTCCTTCTACCGCCCCGGTTCCGGGCCCGCGCACTACGACGGCCTGCCCGCGGACTTCACCGCCGAGTCCATCACCACCATCGGCTCCGAGACGTGCCACGGGTATCGGACGTTCAACGTGCTCAATCCGCACGCCGACGGCGTTTCCCTGGACGTCATCGTCGACTGGCTGGTCGAGGACGGCAACACCATCACCCGCATCGACGACTACGCCGACTGGTTCGAGCGGTTCTCGCAGGGCATCCGCGCCCTGCCCGAGAAGCAGCGGCAGCACTCCCTGCTGCCCCTGCTGCACGCCTACACCCAGCCCGCTGAGGCCGTCAACGGCGCCGGCGTCCCCGCCGAGCGCTTCCAGGCCGCCGTGCAGGCCGCCAAGATCGGTCCCGACAAGGACATCCCGCACATCACCGCCGACCTGATCCGCAAGTACGCGGCCGATCTCCGGCTGCTCAAGCTGGTCTGAGCCCCATCCACCGTCCCGGCCTGGCATGATCCCAGGCCGGGACGGTCTTTTTTTGGGGGGACGGATGGCCACCGCACGGCAACGCTGGACCCAGCTCGAACGCCGCCTGTGGACCGCCGTCCGCCGCGGCGACCTGGTCGACGTCCGTCCCGAGGGCACCGACCCCACGCACATCTGGGGCCCCACCCGCACCGTCCGCGCCGAGGTCATCCGCGAACTCCTGCTCTCCGGTCCCTCCCCGCTTCCGGGCCAGGTCGGCGGCCTGCAACTGGCCGGGGCCCGCGTCACCGGCGCCCTCGACCTCTCCCACGGCCGGCTCGACCAGCCCTTTGCCTTCCTCGAATGCTGGTTCGACGAGCCGATCGACCTCGGTGCCACCCGCACCCAAGCCGTCTTCATCCAGGACTGCCGCGTCCCCGGCATCAACGCCGACGGGCTGCGCACGGACGGCGAACTGAACCTCGACGGCCTGCTGTGCACCGCCCCGTTGGACATCGCCAACGCGCACATCAGCGGCCCGCTGGTGCTCAACGGCGCGCGACTGTCCAATCCGGACGGTGTGGCGTTGGCCGCTGATGGGACGGAGTTCGGCAACGACGTGTTCTGCCGTCGTTGCCACGCCACCGGGGAAGTCCGGCTGCCCGGCGCGCAGATCAAGGGAGACCTTGACTTCTCGGACGCCACCCTCGCCTGCCCGGGCGGCGTCGCGGTCGAATGCGATGGCGTGCAGGTCGGCGGCACGCTGTCGGTGAACGGTGGCACCGTCCTCGGCGAGTTCGCCACGAACGACGCGCGTGTCGACCGTCGGATCGCGCTCGTCGGGGCCGTGTTGTCCAACCCGGGCGGCGACGCCTTCCGCGGGGACAGCCTGCACGTGGGCACCGGCCTGTTCTGTCGTGGCGGGACGGTGGTCACGGGCGCGTTCCGGCTTCCCGGCGCCCGCGTCGGCGGCATCCTCAGCTTCAGCGGCGCGGTCCTGTCCAATCCGGGCGAGGACGCGCTGATGGCGACGAGGTTGGTCGTCGACGGCAATGCGTTCTTCAGTGACGGCTTCTCGGCAGCCGGCGCGATGCGCCTGCTGGGCGCACATATCCACGGTCAGTTGAACCTCAACGGCGCCACACTTGACAACCCCGGCGCGGCAGCGCTGATCGCCGATGGTGTGGTGGTCGACACCGACATCTTCGCCGCCCGGTGCCTCGTCGAGGGCGAGATGCACATGTTCGGGGCCCGCGTGGGCGGTGACGTGACTCTCGATGGCACGGTCGTCCGCAACGACGGCGACACCCTGGCCGCGGAGGGGATCGAGATCGGCGGCAGCCTGCACAGCCGCAACGGCTTCAGCAGCACGGGACAGATACAGCTCAGCAGCGCCCGCATCGGCCATCAGCTCTCGCTTCGCCGGGCCACCCTGGCCAACCCCGATGGCCCTGCGTTGCAAGGCACGCATCTCACCATCGGGCATGATTTCTTCGCCGACGAGGACTTCGCCGCCCATGGCGGGCTCGACCTCACCCGTTGCCGGGTCGGCGGCCGGATCGTGCTGGCCACCGAGAACCTCGATGGTGAGGTCAGCCTCTCGCAGGTGCATGCGGACCGGCTGCACCTGACCGGCGCGGCGCGCGGGCCGATCTCGCTGACCGACACGACCGTCCGGGTCCTGCACCACGACCCGGAGGACTGGCCCGAGGCCGGCTTCGACCTGCACGGCCTGACCTACTCCACGCTGAAGCCTCTGGACCTCCCCGCCACTCGCTGGCTGCACTGGCTTCGTCGCGGCCTGCCCGACGGCTATCGACCCCAGCCCTACGCCCAGCTGGCCACCACGCTGCGCAACGTCGGCAACGACCGGGACGCCCGGGTGGTTCTCCTCGCCCGGCAACGGCATCGGCGCCACCACCTGCCGTTGTGGAGCAAGCCATGGGGCTGGCTGCAGGACGTGGCGGTCGGCTACGGCTATGTGCCGTGGCGAGCGGCGGGGTGGCTGGGGATGCTGTGGCTGGCAGGCTGGCTGTACTTCCGGGACCAGCGGCCGCTACCAGGCGGATCGACCGACTACCAGCCGGCGCTTTACGCCCTGGACCTGCTGCTCCCGGTGCTGAGCCTCGGCCAGCGCGGCACGGTGCACTTCACGGGGGCGGCGCAGATCGTCGCCGTGGCGATAACGGTGTGCTCGTGGATCCTGGGCATCGCGGTCCTCGCCGGCCTGACCCGGGCGCTGACTCGAAACTAGTTGCCGAACCACTGTTCACGGGTGGCGTCGAGACCATCGCCGGACTGGTTGGGCAAAGGGCGGAAGAGTTTCCACGCGTAGCCGTACGGATCGACGCATTCGGCGTAGCGCTCCCCGAACGGCGCGTCGACCGGCGTTGTGGTCAGCTCGCAGCCGGCGGCCTCGCAGTAGCGGGCCGTCGCATCGACGTCGTCGACCTCGATCCCGATGACCACGCCGAGCCCACGCGGACCGGCCTGGGTGCGGCGCTCCCGCTCGTTGTCGGCGAAGGGCATGCCCACCAGGGCATCCACCAGCAGCTGCACGTCGCCCCGCCGCAGGATCGCCATCACCGGCCGGCCGTCAGGCCCCGGCAGCTCCGCGACCCGGTCGAAGCCCAGGCCCGCGTAGAAGGCCGCCGCCGCGGTCACGTCGTCGACCCGCAGCCCAACCCGGAAGGATGCCTCGCCACCCATGTGCCCTCCCCAGCCATGTGCAGGCGAGGCAGCCTACCCGCTACTGGAAGTCGCAGCCGGGGTTGGGGACGCTCACCGCCAGCGGCTGGCCGACCGGGTTCACGTAGAGCACCTCGAGCACCACCGGGGTGTCGCCCAGGTTCCGTCCGATGTGGACGTATCCGGGACCGGACTCCTCGGCGATGAACTGGCCCTGGCGGTCGATGCCGTCCACGGAGCAGTCGGACATGTTGTGGGTCAGCGTGCCCTGCTTGACGATCGCGTACACGTGGCCGGGGTGGTAGTGCCAGCCGGTGCTGCCCGTGTGCGGCGCGAGGGTGATGTCCTTGAGCACGTACTCGGTGTCGCCGACCGTCTTGTCGAAGATCGTGACGGCGGTCACCCCGGTTCCCGGGGTGGCGTTCGCGGTGGCCGGCAGCAGCACCGCGGAGGCACCGACGACGGCAGCGGTGGCGATGGCCGCGCGGAAGGCTCTGCGCATCGGAATGAACTCCTTGTTCCGGTATTCGAACGGCGACAGTGAACCAGGCCGGGCCGCCGGGCGCAGCACTTCTCCCCATTCGCTGACCCTTTGGGCGAAATCCCTTGTCAACCCGTACCACGGCGGCCGCTCACCGCCGCCAGGAATCGCTCCAGCGCCTCTTCCGCCAGGCCCACGATCTGCTTCGCGTTGCCCGCCACTCGTCCTGAGCCGCGTGCCGAAGGCCTAACCAAACGCGCGGTTCGCGGCAGAAGAGGACGTTTGGAGTGCGGTTGGGTCCGCCGGTAGCTCGGGCTGCGGGTGCTCGGCAAGTTCGAGCTACTCGAGCAGATCCCGGTGACGGCGGTTAGGGCCCCAGGGCTGCGTGCAGGGCATGATCACCGCGTCGAAAATCTTCTTGGCGCGACGTGTCGATCGCGGCAGCTCCCGTTCGACGCAGTGACGAACACACGTCAGAGCAACCAAGGAGCAACCATGCGTTCCCTGATCGCCACCGCGTTCGTCTCGCTCGACGGCGTCATGGAGGCCCCGGGCGGCGAACCGGGCTACCGCAACTCGGGCTGGACCTTCCAGGGCATCGAGTTCGACGAGGCCGCATACGAACTCAAGGGCAGGGAACAGGACGAGGCCACGGCCATGCACGCTATGGAGGTACTGGGATGAGAACGTTGCACGTCGGATTGCGGGTGACCGAACTCGGGCGGTCGCTGGCGTTCTACACGGCTATCGGCTTCGAGGTCGTCGGTAGCGTGCCCGAGACCTCGATCGGGCATCTGACCATGCTCAAGCTCCCCGACGATGAGTTCGTCACCGTCGAGCTGGTGCACGACGGCAACCCGGTCGACCGTGGCACCGACGTAAGTCACTTCGTCGTGCAGGTCGAGTCGATGGCCGACACGCTCGACGTGCTGGCCGACCACGGGATCGAGCCGGTCGCCCCAGGGCAGGAAACCAACGACGGCATGAAGACGACGTTCATCGCCGACCCGGACGGTCGCCGGATCGAACTCGTCCAGTGGCCCGCAGGCCACACCGACGGCATCACCGCCGCCGACTGGCCAGAGGAAGGGGATTGACGATGGGTAGGACGCCACTGCGGCTTTACATGTCCATGTCGGTCGACGGGTACATCACCGGGCCGGACGACCGGCCCGGCCAGGAACTCGGCCGCGACGGCGGGCGGCTGTTCAACTGGCTCGACGACCGGATGTCCGAGGGGATCAACGGGCAGGTGTACGCCGAGGCCAGGTCGACCGGCGCCGTGATATCCGGACGCCGCACGTTCGAGCTGGCCAAGCGGTGGCACGGCGACCACCACGACGGCGTGCCGATCCACGTGCTCACCCACGCCATCGACCCGGCCGACGAGCCACCGGGCAGCTCGAAGTTCTACACCGACGTCGACGCGTGTGCCGCCGAGGCCCGAGAAGCAGCGGGAGATCGAGCCGTGCTGGTCCATGGCGCGGGTGCGGCGCAGGCGTTGCTGGCAGCAGGCCAGCTCGACGAACTCGAACTGCATCTCGTCCCCGTGTTGCTGGGTGACGGACGACGGCTGTTCGAGCCGACCGGACTCGGCCACGTCGAACTGGAGCTCGTCCGCCGGCTCGAAGGCCGCGACGCCACACATCTGCGTTACCGCATAGTCCATCGAGCAGGGCAACAGCCATGACTGCCGAATTCCTGGCAATCGACGCTCTCGACGCCCACGTTCCTGTGGGCCTGCAAGCCCAAATGACGGATCCCAGCTTCGCGATTCTCGACGCGGTGGAGTCCGTCGCGGTCAGCCGCGCGGTTGCCCCGCCATTCACTACAGTGACGTGGCGTGATCGACAACAGTTTCTGGACCTGCCCGCCCGACCGCGAGGTCCACGGATCAGGCGAGTACACCATCACCATCCTCCTCCCTCCCCTCCCCACGACCACCGACCGCCGCACGCTCACCACCACGGAACTCGCTCCCCACGACCCCGTGCGAGCCCGCCAGTTCGCCGAGACCCTCGGCACCGTCGATGCCGTCCTCGAAGAACTGCCCCTCACCAACACCGTCTCCACCTTCCCCGCGACACGGGCCGACCTGGACATCATCAAGGTCGGCTGCTGGGGCAACATCATCGGCATCTCCGATCCCGCGCTCGCCGACAACGGCAACGCATGCCCACTACTGGACGAAACCGAGACCCTCCACCAACGCCACCCCGACGCCCGGATCGTCGGATCGGTCAGCAACGACATGGGAGAGACCCATTACGAGAACACCATCCACCTGCCCGAAGGTCTGATGCTGCACTGCGAAGGCTGGGACAGCACGCAGTGGAATCTGACCGGCGACCCTCACGCCATCCTGCACGCTCTGGGCATCACGCCCGAGTCCCTGGCCGGGCATGACGCCGAATTGGACGGGGAGAACCCCTCCCGCACCGACTGGCACGCCTTCGGCAATCTCGCACTCGGTCCCCTCGACCCGTGGCATTTCGACACCGTCCAGATGTCCGCCTTCCGCGTCCGTCACACCGAGGACCACACGACCCTGATGGAAGAGATATGGCGCTTCGAGGACTGAGGCGGCAGTACGTGAGGGTGTGTCAAAAGACGTTCGGTTCCGCGAGGCCGCGGTCCTTCGCCAGATTGCGCGCTCACAGCGATCGCCGCCGGCCTGTCGCGCTGACCGACTCCGCGTCAGGGAATCCCTCACCTTCGCACCGTCGCTCTGGCCGGCGCCTGTTGCGGCAGCCAGCCAGAGCGAAGATCAGTCACAAGACATCGCTCAGCGCCGTCGGGCGCGCAGCTTCGGGACTACGATCAGTGCTGCGCCGCCGAGCAGCAACGCGGCGGCGACAACGACCAGCCAGCCCCCGTTGAAGCCGGTGAAGGCGAGCGGCGCCGTGCCGGCGGACGTGGTGGTCGTCGTCGCGGCACCCGCGCCGGTCGTGGTGGTCATGCTCGGCGTGGTGGTGGTGGTGGTGGTGGTCGACGAGCCCGGCGTCGTTGTCGTCGTCGCGCTGGTGGTGCTCGTCTCGCTGGTGGTGCTGCTCGTGCTCGTGTTGCTGGTGCTGCTGGTGGAACTGGTCGTCTTGCTGGTCGACGACGTTGTCTCGGTGCCACAGGCGAACCAGTGGCTGATGGTCGCGGGCTTGCCGCTGTTGCCGGCGATCGGCGAGTGCAGGTTGGTCCAGGGCAGCGCGCCGAGTGCGCCGGGCAGGTAGACGTTGAACGCGTCGCTGCCCTTCACCACGATGCCGGTGACCGTGACGCCACCGGGAACACCGGTCACGGTGATGTAGGTGTTCGTGGCGTCCACAGTGGCCGTGACCTGGACGATGCCACCGGGCAGGTGCGCCTGGTCGCAGGTGACGGCGTTGCCCGAGTAGACGATCGCCCGATCGTCCCCCGACGGCGGCGGGGTGTCGGTCGCCGCGGCCGCCACACCCGACGCCACGAGCGCGGCTCCGGCGGTGAGCAGCACCGCGGCGATGGTTCTGAGCAGACCGGGTTTGACCATTGTGGACTCCAGAAGGCGGCGAATGGTGTTGCCGGGGGATGATGCGCCGTTCGCGCCCTGATGGACAGCCTCGTTAGCTCTTCGTTAGGTCGCCGCGTGCTCACCGCGACGAAACCCGCAGGTCAGCGAGTGGTGTGACACAAATGGCGACTCCGACGCTGTACTAGGTGAGATGGGCGCGCGCTGTGGCCGCCGGCGGATGTCCGCCGTGGTCACGGCATTCCGCGCGGCCGTGTCGCACCTGCCCTGATCCCCGGAGGACGCCGATGACCAACACCTTGCCGGTGAAGCCGCTCACCGCCAAGATCGCGGCTGCCCCGGCGGCCGGCCATGCCACGCATGCCAGCCGCTGATCGTCTCCTTCCCACTGGGCGAGCGGCGCCTGGGCCTCCCACCCGGCGTCGCATCCGGACGGGCGGTGGCGTACCCCCAGGCGCTGCCGCCCGTCCTCATTCCACCGAGGACACAAGCGTTCTTCCGCAGCGGACGCGAGCGACCAGCGCGGCCCGCCACGTCGGAGGGTTCAATGGCCTTCTCGCAACAGCGGCGCCGCGGCCTTCGGCTCACGGCCGCCGGCGCACGCTGCAGTTCCACTCGGTCGGCGTCGGCACACTGCCCTCCGGCGGCGTGGCAGTGCGGAGCGGCTTGCCGGACAACGTTGTCACACCGTCCACACCGGACGGTGCCAGGCACACCCACACCTACTGGGCACAACCACGCCCGTCACCGAGAACCTGAACCCCAACGGCGAGATGTCGGAGCCGTTCGGCGGCGACGGCGGGGACCAGCTGGTCACCCCGAACAACGGCGGCCAGACCGTCGGCGAGTACACCAACCTCGCCACGTCGCTGGCGAACAACTGCGGCTACACGGCCAACGACGACGGCACTCCCCCTGGTCGTCGCCAGCCAGCTGCACATCGCGACACACGGCCGCGGCATCTGGAAGACCGTGATGCCGTAGTCACCCACTGTCGCCATGGTCGACGCGCCCCCGTCAGCCACAGCGGGGTTCCGCTGGGGCCGGCTGTGCACCATGATGTCGCGGTCATGGTTCGGGGCGGGCAAAGGCGGTGAGGGCACTGGTGTCAGTCCGCCCCAGTGGTGACGGACCGGATACCGCGGCGGCGTTGCGGGCGGCGCAGGACGGTGACGAGGACGCGTTTCGCGTGCTGTACCGGACCATCCAGCCGGGTCTGCTGCGCTACCTGCGGGTCCTGGTCGGCGACGACGCGGAGGACGTCGCGTCGGAGGCGTGGTTGCAGATCGCGCGGGACCTGACGACCTTCCGCGGTGACCTGGACGGGTTTCGCGGCTGGACCGCGACCGTCGCCCGGCACCGTGCCATGGATCACCTGCGTTACCTGCGTAGACGGCCCGTCGCCTCGGAACCGGTCGAGCACCTGGCCGACGTGCCCGCGCGCGAGGACACGGCGGAGTCCGTCGTGGACGCGATCGGCACCGACGCGGCGCTGGCCATGATCGCCAGGCTTCCCCGCGATCAAGCTGAAGCGGTTCTGTTGCGGGCCGTCCTGGGCCTGGACGCGATCGCGGCGGCCCGAGTGCTCGGCAAGCGCCCGGGCGCTGTGCGCACCGCGGCCCAACGCGGGCTGCGCAAGCTCGCCGATCTCCTCGACGCCGAGACGGAGGAGCCCGCCCCGGCCGGGAAGACCCGCAGGTCAGCGGGTGGTGTGACACAAATGAGCCCGTCGACGCTGAAGGAGGTGAGATGAGCGCGCATCGTTGTCGACGTGTCGGCCGGCGTGCCGCTGAGCAGCTGCTGAGTGGCGAGCCGGTCACTGGCAGTCGTGCGCTGAACGACCTGCTCGCCGCCGCGGCCGCACCGGCCCGCGACGGCGAGGTAGCCGGTGAGCACGCTGCGGTCGCGGCGTTTCGGGCCGCTCGTCTCGGACCTGTCCCGCAGCGACGGAGAGGCTCAATGTTCAAGACCGTGCTGGCGAGACTGCTCACGGCCAAGATCGCGGCTGCCGCGGCGGCCGTGGCGGTGGCCGCCGGCGGTGCCGCGGTCGCCGCCACGGGCTACCTGTCTCCCTCGTTCGGCGGGGGCTCCACGGTCGTGCCGTCCAACTCCAGTGCTGCCACCACGTCGGCGAGCGATTCCTCGGACCACCACTCGGACGGCGGCGGAAACACCGGCGATCGCGGTGCGTCCGCATCCTCCGCCCCGACGTCGTCCCTGGTCGGCCTGTGCCACGCCTACACCGCCGGGGCCAAGCAGGGAAATGCCTTGGACAGCCCGGCGTTCGCGGCCCTGATCACCGCCGCGGGCGGCCGGGCCGAGGTCGACGCCTACTGCGCGACGCTGCTCGCCGGCCAGCACGAGGAGCCGACCGCCGGCTCGCCCACCACGACGTCCCAGGAGCATGGCAACCCGGCGCACGGCACGCCCCATCCGAGCACCAGTCATCCGGACCCGGGCGCCAACCACCCGACCGGCGCGCCGACCACACACCCCGGTCACTGACTCCAGCCGCGGCGGCCCGACTGCTCCATCGCCTCAGGGTCGCCATTCCAGGGCGGGTGGCGGTCTGTCCCCAGCATTCCGCCGCTCGCCCTCCCTCCCTCTCCAAAGGGGAACACGGTGTCACGCCATCGGAACCGTCTGCACAGCAAGGGAAATCCAGCCGGCGCCGACGAGATCGGTTCAGTGGTGACATCAGTCCAACCAGGATGCACGATGCGCGAACACCCTCGGGAGCCACACCCGGGGCCCTGCCCACAGTGGAGGTCCGCTTTGCGAAGTCTCCTCACCCTGCTGGCCAGCCTCACCCTGGTCTTGTCCTTATCCGGCGCCGCTTTCGGCGGCGCGAACCACTCCGCACACCGCGTCTGCGGCCGGCCGGCCGCCGGCCAGGCGGCGTGCGAGGCGTGGGTGCGTGACGTCACGCCCCAGGCCACCCCCTCCGGCTACGGGCCGTCCGACCTGCGGTCGGCCTACAACCTGACGACCTCGGCCACCGCCGGCGCCGGCCAGACGATCGGGATCGTGGACGCCTACGACGATCCGACCGCGTTCGCCGACCTCGGCGTGTACCGCTCGCAGTTCGGCCTGCCGGCGCTGGCCTCCTGCACACCATCGACGATCAAGTCGAGCACCACCGCGTGCTTCGCCAAGTCCAACCAGAACGGTGGCACCAGCTACCCCCGCACCAACGGCGGCTGGGCCCAGGAGATCTCCCTCGACCTGGACATGGCCTCGGCGATCTGCCCCCAGTGCAACATCCTGCTCGTCGAGGCGAGCAGCGCGTCGCTGACCAACCTGGGCACCGCGGTGAACACCGCCGTCACGCTCGGCGCGAAGGCCGTCAGCAACAGCTACGGCGGCAGTGAGTCCTCGTCCGAGACGAGTTCGGAGAACACCTACTACAACCACCCCGGCGTGGCGATCACGGCCAGCTCCGGCGACGGTGGCTACGGAGTGGAGTTCCCGGCGGCGTCCCGGTACGTCACCGCGGTCGGCGGCACCAGCCTGAGCAAGTCGAGCACCGCCCGTGGCTGGACCGAGACGGCGTGGAGCGGCGCGGGCAGCGGCTGCTCCGGCTACGTCGCCAAACCGTCGTGGCAGACCGACTCCGGCTGCGCCAAGCGCACGGTCGCCGACGTCAGCGCGGTCGCCGACCCCAACACCGGCGTCGCCGTCTACGACAGCACCTCGTACCAGGGCCGCAAGGGCTGGCTGGTGTTCGGCGGCACCAGTGTCGCGTCGCCGATCATCGCGTCGATCTACGCGCTGGCCGGCAACGCGTCCTCGCTGAGCTACGCCTCGTCGATCTACAGCCACGCCTCGTCGCTGTACGACGTGACCAGCGGCAGCAACGGCAGCTGCGGCGGCACCTACCTGTGCACCGCCGTCAGCGGCTACGACGGCCCGACCGGTTTGGGCACGCCCAACGGAACCGGCGCGTTCTGACATGAGCGGATGCGGTGCCGGCCCGTCCGGCACCGCATCGTCCACAGTGGTCGACCGACCGTCGGGGGCACGGTCCAGCGCTCGTCCAACAGTGTTCTGCCCAACGGAGTCAGAGGATGCCGACCCCCACCGACCTGCCCGAGAAACCCGTCTTCGTCGACCCCAGCGGTCGTCGCCGCCGGCTCGTCCGACGCCTCGCCATCGCCGCCTGTGCGCTGCTGGCCACCTACACGTTGCTGCTGTGCGGGGCCTTGTCCGGTGCGCCGATCCCACCGTCCGCGCTGCTGCCGCTGCCCGGCGTGCCGACGACCGTCGAGCCCACCACGACGACCGACCAGGACGGCGAACAGCCCGCCGCGACCACGTCGACTACCAGCCGTACCAGCCGTGCCACCACCGGCACGACCACGACATCCGTGAACGCGCCGACGCTGACCTCGCAGCCCACCGGGCCGACCGTCACCACGACGGCCACCACCGGCAACCGCAATTCCCACGCCCCGACAACGGCTCCCGGGCGAACGAAGCACAACGGCACCACGACGGCCACTCCGTAGCGAGGATCGGTTGACGACGCACCACCGCACCCCACCTCCGAGGGCGCACTGGCTGTTGCTGGGCACCCTGCTCGTCCTGACCGTCGCGCTGCTCACGCTGCACGGCCTCGTGCTCGGCGAGTTCCACGCGGATGAGTCCACCCCGCAGGGACCGGTGAACACCGTGCCCGCGACGGTTCGCGCCGGTGCGGCGGTGATCGACGCCCGCCGGCCGGCGCCGGTCACACTGGCCCCCAAGGAGCACACGCTCGCCCTGACCTTCGACGACGGGCCGGACCCCGAGTGGACACCGAAGGTGCTGGCGGTGCTCGACCGTTACCGCGTGCACGCCACGTTCTTCGTGACCGGCGCGCACGCGGCCCAGTACCCGGGCCTGATCCGGGAGATCCTGGCGCACGGAGACGAGATCGGCAACCACACCGCGACACACACGGACCTACGCGATGCCGACGAGACCCGCACGGATCTGGAGCTGCACGCGACGGATCTGGCTTTGGCCGGCGCCGCGGGCATCTCGACCTCGCTGGTGCGGCCGCCGTACTCCGCGACGCCGGACTCGGTGGACAACCTCGCCTGGCAGTCGATCCAGCGGATCGGCGCCGACGGCCGGCTGACCGTGCTGTCCAACTTGGACTCTGAGGACTGGCAGCGGCCCGGCGTGGACAAGATCCTCGCGAACGCGACGCCACCGGACGACCGCGGCGCGGTGGTGCTGATGCACGACGCCGGCGGCGACCGCGCTCAGACCGTCGCCGCGCTGGAGCGGTTCATCCCGACGATGCTCGGCGCGGGCTGGCAACTGGACACGGTCAGCCGGGCCACCGGCGTCACCGACGCCACCGCGCCGGCCACGGTCGCCGCGCGGACCGGCGGATGGCTGCTGGTGACGGCTGTGCAGGCCAGTGACGTGCTGACGGAGCTGCTCGGCGCCTTCCTCCTGATCGCAAGCGCGTTGGCGGTGCTGCGGACGATCCTGGTGCTGGTGGCCACCTGGATCCACGTCCGACGGACCCGGAACCGTCCACAGTGGCCTGTCGACGGGCCGGTGACGGTGATCGTGCCCGCCTACAACGAGAAGGAGGGCATCGAGGCCACCGTCCGCTCGGTGTTGGCCTCCGACCATCCGGTCTGGGTGATCGTGGTCGACGACGGTTCCACCGACGGCACCGCCGAGGTGGTCGAGCGGCTGGGCCTGCGGCGGGTCGTGCTGATCCGCCAGGCCAACGCCGGCAAGCCGGCGGCGTTGAACACCGGACTCGCCGCGGCGCGCACCGAACTGGTCGTGATGGTCGACGGCGACACGGTCCTCGAACCCGGCACGGTCCGAACCGTGGCCGAGCACTTCGCGGACCCCGATGTCGGCGCGGTGTCGGGCAACGCCAAGGTCGGCAACCGGGGCGGACTGCTCGGCGCGTGGCAGCACATCGAGTACGTCATCGGATTCAACCTGGACCGCCGCATGTACGACGTGCTGGAGTGCATGCCGACCGTGCCCGGCGCGATCGGCGCGTTCCGGCTGTCCGCGCTGCGCGCGATCGGCGGCCTTCCCACCGACACGCTCGCCGAGGACACCGACCTGACGATGGCGCTGGAGCGCGACGGCTGGCGGGTCGTCTACGAACAGCACGCACGGGCGTGGACGGAGGCGCCGGCAACCCTGTCGCAGCTGTGGAAGCAGCGCTACCGCTGGTGCTACGGCACATTGCAGGCGGTGTGGAAGCACCGTGGCGCGGTGCTCGAGCGCGGCGCGGCCGGCCGGCTGGGCCGGCGCGGCATTCCGTACCTGCTGCTGTTCCAGGTCGTGCTACCGATGCTCGGCCCGTTCGTCGACGTGGCGGCGATCTTCGGCACGGTCACCGGCGATCTGCCGACCGCGCTCGCGTACTGGCTGGTCTTCCTGCTGATGCAGGTCGTCCCCGGGGTCATCGCGTTCCGGCTGGACGGCGAGCGACTCGGTCCGCTGCTGGCGTTGCCGTTGCAGCAGTTCGTGTACCGGCAGCTGATGTACCTGGTGGTGGTGCAGTCGGTGATGACAGCGTTGGCCGGCGCGCGGCTGCCGTGGCACAAGCTGGCACGGACCGGGCTCTCGTTGCCCGCCGACGACACCTCGGTGTCGGAACTCTCGACCAGGCGAACTCGTCCGGCCGCTCGGCGCGGGTGACGTCCCCCAAGCCGTCCAGCGTCAGAAGAAGGCGTCCGCGGTATCGCCGGGCGGAACATCGATCCAGCTCACCAGGTTTACCACCCTGGTGGCGCACACTTGCGGGATGGACCGGCAGGCAGTGCACGTCGAGCTGGACGAAGCTCGCACGGCGTTTCACGAGTTGCTGGACGGCGCCTCCGACGAGGAACTGCGCCGTCGATCGGCGGGGACGCAGTGGTCGAACAAGCAGCTGTTGTTCCACATGCTGCTCGGTTACTTGATCATCCGCGCGCTGCGGAACCTCGTGGTGTTGTTCAGCCGGCTTCCGGAGCCTGTGGGGCGGAACTATGCCCGGGTGCTCAATGCTGTGACCGCGCCGTTCGACGTGGTGAACTTCGTGGGGGCGTGGCTGGCGGGGACGGTGCTGCCGCGCCGGGTGCTCCTCCGCCTGTTCGACGGAGTCATTGCCGCGCTGCACCGGCGGCTCGACAACGAGTCCGAGGCGACGCTGGCGCGGAGCATGCACTACCCGACGCGCTGGGACCCGTTCTTCCGCGACGTGATGACGTTGGCCGACGTGTACCACTTTCCGACGCAGCACTTCGACTTCCACCGCGCTCAACTGACGCTGGACGCCTGACCTGCCTTGTTCTCTCCGAAGGTGGCGATGTTGTCGCGGGCCCATCCCAGCGCGGCGATCTGGTCGAGCTGACCGCAGTTGAGGCCAGTCGGGACGCGTCGCACGAGTGCGGGAACACCCCGGTCTTGGCCAGCTCGATCAGCTCGACGTCGGCAACCTTCACGCTGGTCAGCCCGACCATAACGGCCCGACCGTTACCAGTTCGGACCCGAGAACGCTGCGTTCACCGTCCGTGCATTGAATCAGACTCATCGTCACACCCCTTGCACATCCACCTCGATGGTTCATACTCATCCGCGGATGAGTAAGGTTCATCGAGGAGCGAGGGGGCCATGGACAGCGCCGAGCGTGCCGCCGAGGGCGGGGGTGACCGGTACCGGCCGGGATACGAGCTGGTCGCGGAGCGGTTGCTCCAGCACATCGCCGAGCAGAACCTGCACCCCGGCGACCGGCTGCCGACCGAGCAGGGCCTGGCCGAGCTGCTGGGCACCACCCGCAACCAGATGCGCGAGGCGGTCAAGGTGCTGGCGGCGATCGGCCGGCTGAGCGTGCGCCGCGGCGCCGGCATCTTCGTGGCCGCCGCCGACAGGACGCTGGCCGACGAGGAGCTGGCCCACTTCCAGCCGACCGACATGGCGCACGTGTCGATGCTGCTGGACTTCCGCCGGCTCATCGAGGCCGAGACGGCCCGCCGGGCCGCGTCCCTGGCCACGCCGATCCAGGTGCGCAAGATCCGGGAGAGCGCCGAGGAGTCGCTGCGCCTGGGCACGGTCCACGAGGTGAAGGGCTTCGCCCGCGCCGACCAGCAGTTCCACGACGCGGTGGCGATCGCCGCCGACAACATCTTCCTCCAGTCCAATGTGGTCAACATTCGCCGTTTCGCCGCGCAGACGGACACGCTGCTGTTCCACGGTGACGTGCCCGGGTCGCTGGAGGTGGCCGGACGGCAGCACGTGGCCGTGGCCGAGGCGATCGCCGGCGGCGACCCGGACCGGGCCGCGCAGCTGATGACCGCGCACATCGAGACCACGCAGCGCCAGTTCGAACGCAAGATCCGCAACCGGATGTTCACCCGGGGAGCGGACTCGTGAAGATCACGCACGTCGAGTCGCACCGGATCCAGGTTCCGCCGACCGATCCGCCGTTCCATTGGCGTGACGGGCTTTCCGGCAGCCCGGCCAAGGGCGACGGCGCGGTGTTGCGCATCGGCACCGACGCCGGCGTCGAGGGCGTCGCGGTGTTCGCCCGCCCGGGCGCCGGCGTGATGCTGGACGACCTGGTGGACCGGATCTTCCGCGACGAGCTCATCGGCCAGGATCCGCTCCGGCGCGAGTGGATCTGGCACCGGATGTGGGAGCTGGACCGGATCCACGAGCTGCCGCTGCCCACCCTGGGGCTGGTGGACATCGCGCTCTGGGATCTGGCCGGCCGCCTCTACGACCAACCCGTGTGGCAGGTGCTCGGCGGCTACCGTGACAAGATCCCGGCCTACGCCTCGACGTCCACTTTCGACACCACCGAGGAGTTCCTCGACGTCGCGGACCAGTGTCTCAAGCTAGGCTACCGCGGCATCAAGCTGCACGCCTGGGGCGACGCCCGCCGCGACGCCGCGCTGTGCGTCGCGTTGCGCGAGCACGTCGGGCCCGATCTGCCGCTGATGTATGACGGTTCGGCCGGCTTCGACCTGCCGGACGCCGTCTACCTCGGCCACGCGCTGAGCGAGGCCGGCTACCTCTGGTACGAGGAGCCGATGCGCGAGTTCAGCGTGACCGCCTACCGCCAGCTCGCGCGGACGGTGCGAATCCCGTTGCTGGTCGCGGAAACCTCCGACGGGGCCCACATGAACTCCGGCGACTTCATCGCCGCCGGGGCCGCCACGTTCGGCGTCCGCACCGGAACGACGCTGCGCGGCGGCATCACGGGCGCCATGCGGACCGCTCACTTGGCCGACGCCTACCGGCTGCGGGCCGAGGTGCACGGCTCGGACATCCCGAACCACCACCTGTGCATGGCCATTGCCAACACCACGTACTACGAGTCGCTGGTGACGTCGACGTCCGTGCGGCGGGAACGCCACGTGGACGCCGAGGGGTTCGTCCACGCCCCGACCTCGCCCGGCATCGCCCTGCCCGCCGAATTCGGCTACGGCGCCGTGCTGTCGCCGTACGTGGAGCGCGCTGCCTGATCGTTTACCACCCCGCCCCGAAGGACCGACAATGATGTCACACCAGCGCCGAACCGTGTCCGCGATCGCCGCCTTACTCGCCGTCGGCGTGCTCGCCGCCGCCTGCGCCAGCGCGGATCCCAACGCCGGCAACGAAAGCACCGCCGCCAGCTTCACGCCGCAGCCCCAGGACACCAACGCCAAGATCACGGTCTGGACCGACTCGACGCGCCTGGCGTCGGTGCAGGCGTACCAGAAGGCCAATCCGGGCGTGCAGATGGACGTCGTCACCTACGACGGCTCGGCCGACGGTTCGACCTACCTCCAGACCAAGGTCCAGCTGTTCGACCGGACCGGCAGCGGGTGGCCGGACGTGGTGTTCGCGGCGCCGACCGACGTGACCTGGGCGTCGCAGCCGACGAGCCCGAGCGCGCAGGCCTTCGCCGCGCCGGTGGACCAGGGGCTGGTGCCCGCCGACACCTTGAAAAACTTCGCCGCCGGTTCATTGGCCCCGTGCCAGTTCAACGGCCACACCTACTGTCTGCGCAACGATATCGCGCAGGTGGTGCTCTGGTACAACAAGTCCCTTCTGGACCAGTTCGGCTACACGGTGCCCACGACCTGGGAGGAGTACCAGGCGCTCGGCGAGAAGGTGGCCAAGGAGCACCCCGGCTACCTGGTCGGCGCGATCGGCGACACCAATTCGCACGAGTCGTACTTCTGGTCCGCGCAGTGCCCGGCGCAGCAGCTGACCGGCCCGACCGAGCTGCGCTCCAACCTCCAGGACCAGCACTGCACCAAGATGGCCTCGCTGCTCGACGGCCTGATCAAGGCCGGCTCCGTGACCACGCAGGGGTTCTTCGGACAGGGCTTCGCCAAGGACTATGGCAGCAAGGTGCTGATGGCCGTCGGGCCGTCCTGGTACGGGCAGTACCTGTTCAACTCGGCGTTCAAGACGCCGGCCGGACAGATCGCCGCCGCGGCCCCGCTGAAGTGGCAGGGCGAGTCGCAGGCCCACACCGGCAACGTCGGCGGCGGCGTGTGGATGATCTCCTCGCACAGCAAGAACCTCAAGGCCGCCACCGCGCTGTCGTCCTGGCTCACCACCTCCGACGACAACCTCGCCAGCGCGCCGACGTATCCGGCCTACTCCCCCGGCGCCAAGGCCTGGCTGGCCAACCCGGCCAACAAGGACTACTTCGCCACCGATGTGTCCACCGTGTTCCAGCAGGCGGCCAACGAGGTGTGGACCGGTTGGGGCAACACGAAGTTCAGCGACGCCACCGCGTGGTCGAGTGTGGTGCTGCCGGCGGTGACCGCCGGCAAGACGCTCACCGCCACGCTTCCGGCGTGGCAGAACGAGATCGCCAGCGAGGCCAAGTCCGTCGGATACACGGTGACCACGCAGTGACTGCTCTCGACACCCCGATCGTCGCCGCCCCGGCTCGCCGCACCGCTGTGCGGCGGGCTCGGGAGGGCGGCGTCTCCGGCCCGCTGTTCGTGAGCGGATACGTCATCCTGCTGCTGGCCTTCGGCGTGCTGCCCACCCTGTACGCGGTGTTCCTGGCGTTCACCAACGCGCGCGGGCAGTTCACCGGCCTGAACCAGTTCCTGCGGGTGTTCCAGGACTTCCGGTTCTGGCCCTCGTTCGGCGACATCCTGGTGTACCTGGTGTTCTGGCTGCTGCTCATCGTGATCCTCACCGTCGGGGTGGCGGTCGTGCTGCGCAGCCGGATGCCGGCCCCGCTGTCGGCGGCGATCCGGTTCCTGTACTACATCCCGGGCGCGCTGGCCGGCGTGGCCAGCGTGCTGGTGTGGCTGTTCATGCTGGACCCGTCGGTCAGCCCGGTGAACTGGCTGCTGAAAGGCCTGGGCTTCGACACCTTCGCCCAGGTGCTGGCGCCCGGGCACCTGTCGCTGGTCTTCGCGCTGATCGCGTTCTGGACCGGCGCAGGCGGCTGGATCGTGGTGATGTACGGGGCGCTGAACAACATTCCGCAGGAGGTGCTGGAGGCGGCCCGGATGGACGGGGCCGGGCCGTGGCGGATGGCGCTGCACATCCAGATCCCGATGATCCGCAAGTGGATCGTCTACATGGCGATCCTGGCCTTCGCCGCCGGCACGCAGCTCTTCGTGGAGCCGCAGCTGCTCCAGACGGCCTCGCTGGGCCGGGTCAGCCCGACCTGGTCGCCCAACCAGCTGGCCTACGTGTACGCGTTCCAGCACGGCGACTTCAACGGGGCCGCCGCGATCTCCCTGGTGCTGCTGGTGATCGGCCTGCTCGGGGCCGGGCTGCTGGTCACCCGGTCGGGACTGTTCAAGGTGGACGAGCAATGAAGCGGATCATCGGACCGGCCGCGATCGCCGTGGTTCTCATCGCCCTGCTGGCGTTTTTCGTGCTGCCGGCGCTGTGGCTGCTGCTCGCGCCCACGAAGACCGCCGCCGAGCTGACGAGCGACTCCCCGCTGTCGTTCGGCTCGTTCGCCAACATCGGCCTGGCCTGGCAGCACCTGACCAGCTTCGAGGACGGCGTGCTGTTCACGTGGCTGCGCAACTCCGCGGTGTACTCGATCGGCGCGCTCATCGTCACCCTGATCACCAGCATTCCGGCTGGATACGCCTTGGCGCTGACCAAGTTCCGGGGCCGCAAGCTGCTGCTGACCGTCACGCTGATCGTGATGATCATGCCGTCGGCGGCGCTGGTGCTGCCGGTGTTCCTGGAGCTCAACGTGGCGCACCTGATCGGCACCGCGTGGTCGATCATCCTGCCGTTCTCGTTCTACCCGTTCGGCGTGTACCTGGTGTACATCTACTTCGCCACCAGCCTGCCGCGCGAGCTGCTGTCGGCGGCCCGGCTGGACGGGGCCTCGGAGTGGCAGATCTTCACCCGGATCGCCCTGCCGCTGGCCACGCCGGTGGTCGGCCTGGTGGCGTTCTTCAGCTTCGTCGGCAACTGGAACAACTTCTTCCTGCCCTACCTGGTGCTGCCGGGCAGCGACCAGTTCCCGATCCAGGTCGGTCTCAACCAGCTGCTGTCGTCGACGCCGTCGTTCAACCCGGTCGCCGGCGCCGGCCTGAACATCACCAGCCCGGAGCTGGCGCTGGCGATCATCATCGCCATCCTGCCGGTGCTCGTGCTGTTCCTGTTCTCCCAGCGCACCCTCGTGTCGGGGATGCTCGCCGGGGCCACCAAGGAATAACCGTCCATTCTCGACAACGACGTCTCGGGAGTGTTCATGCGCCACCGTCCCCTCGGCGCGGCCTTAGCCGTGCTTCTGGCGGCCGCCGCCACAACCGTGTCCACTTCGGACGCATCGGCGGCAACCACCACCACGTACACCGTTTCCCCGAACGGCCAGGGCTCCGCCTGCACGGCGAACAACCCGTGTTCCCTGCTCACGGCCCAGGGCAAGGTCCGCAAGGCCACCGGCTCGATGTCGTCGGACATCGCGGTGGTGCTCAACGGCGGCGCCTACCGACTGGACAAGACGTTCACCTTCGATGCCTCGCAGGGTGATTCCGCGACCAACGGCCACACCGTCACCTACGAGGCCGCCGCGGGCGCGCACCCGGTGATCAGCGGCGGCGAGCAGGTCGGCGGCTGGCAGCAGGGCGCCAACGGCGTCTGGTCGGCGAATGTGCCCACCGGCACCGACACCCGGCAGCTGTACGTGGACGGCGTGCGCGCCAACCGGGCCGCCGGGCCGGATCCGACCGGATTCACCCGCACCGCCACCGGATACACCACCTCGGACGCCACCCTGGCCGGCTGGCACAACATCTCCGACGTCGAGTTCCTCTACAACGTCGGCTGGACGCAGATGCGCTGCGGCATCGCCTCGGTGTCCGGCACGACCGTCACGATGAAGCAGCCGTGCTTCGACAACTCCACCAAGAAGCCGTACGGCGTCAACGCCGACCGGCCGGACTGGGTGGAGAACGCCAAGGAGCTGCTGGACAGTCCCGGCGAGTTCTACCTGGACAAGCCGGCGCACACGCTGTACTACATCCCCCGCGAGGGCCAGGACCTGCGCAGCGCCGACGTGGAGATCCCGCGCCTGCAGACGGTGGTCGCCGGCACCGGCACCGTGGCGAATCCGCTCAAGGGCCTGACCATCAAGGGCATCACCGTCCAGTACGGAGGGTGGACCGAGCCCAACGGCGGGGACGGCTTCTCCGAGGTGCAGGCCAACATGCGCCTGACCGGCAATGACGCCTGGGAGAAGCAGGGCTCGTGCGACCGGTTCTCCAAGACCGACCCCGGCACCTGCCCGTACGGCAACTGGACGATGACGCCCGGCAACGTGGTCTTCGACCACACCGACGGACTGAGCATCCTCGGCGACACCTTCCAGCACCTGGGCGCGGCCGGGCTCCAGCTCGGCCAGTACGTGCACAACTCCTCGGTCACCGGCACCGTGTTCACCGACATCTCGGCCAACGGCCTGGAGGTCGGCAACGGCGCCGACGCCAATCCCGGTGACCTCAACGTCATCCCGGGCAACAACACGATCGCCGACAACTGGGTGCACGACGTGGCCGTCGACTACTCCGGCGGCGTGGGCATCTTCCAGGGCTACGCCCGGTACGACACGATCACCCACAACCAGGTCAACGACGTGCCCTACAGCGGCATCAGCTCCAACTGGGGCTGGGGCTGGAACCCGAACACCAGGGCCGAGGGCAACAAGATCACCAACAACCTGGTCTTCGACCACATGCAGCAGCATTCCGACGGCGGCGGCATCTACGTGCTCGGCCAGGAGGGCACCACGCTGGCCAACGGCCTGCTGATCAGCGGCAACGTCATCCACGACGGCGTGGGCGGCGGGCACGCGATCTACAGCGACGGCGGCAGCCAGTTCGTCACCGAGACCGGCAACGCGGTGTTCGGCAACGACGAGTGGTCCTTCGGCGGCTGCAAGGAGCAGAACAACCCGTACGGCGACTTCGACTTCACCGGCAACTACTACGAGAACACCACGCCGGACTGGCCGTGCGGCGAGCCGGCCAACGCCGTGATCGCCAACAACACGCAGGTCGCCTACGACGGCACCGGCGTGCCGGCTTCGATCCTGGCCAACGCCGGCCTCGAGTCGCAGTACAAGGCTCTGACCGCGGCGCCGGCCGGCACCGCGCCGAAGAACCTGGCCGCCGGCAAGCCGGTGCAGGCCCAGTTCCTGGACGGCAGCACCGCACAGCTTCAGCCCGAGTCGCAGCTTTCCTATGCCACGGACGGCAACCCCGCCACCTATGTGCAGGCCAGCGGGCAGTTCAAGTGGCAGCTGGTGGTCGACCTCCAGCGGTCCCAGACCCTGGGCTACGTCACGGTCGGCATGCCGCGGCCGCACTTCGCCACCGACTTCCACGTCGACGCCTCGACCGACGGCAGCACGTGGACGACGGTCGGCACCGTGCACGGCAGCGGCTGGGGCACCGTCCCGGTAGACTTCGCCACCCCGATCACGGCCCGGTACCTGCGGATCGTCGCCGACAAGCCGGACGATTGGGGCCAGCGCGGGGACCAGATGGCGATCAGCGAGGTCGGCGCCTTCGCCCCGGCGGCGTGTGGAAGGAACAACACGGCGTTGGCCAAGCCGGCGACGGCGCTGTTCATCGACGGCACCCAGGCCCAGCTGCAACCCAACTCCACGCCGACGCTCGGCGACGACGGCGATCCGAACACGTGGACCCAAGCCACCAACCGGTATCGGTGGGCTTACCAGGTGGATCTCCAGCAGGCGCAGTCGATCGACGTGGTGTCGCTGCTGATGCCGAACAGCGCGTACGCCACCCGGTTCCACATCGACGTGTCCCTGGACGGCTCGACGTTCTACACGGTGGCGCGGCGGGTGGACAGCGCCGGCGGCGTCACCGGGGTCCAGCTGGACCAGACGGTCAAGGCCCGCTACATCAAGGTGGTCGCCGACCGGCCCGATGACGGCGGCCAGACCGGCGGTCAGATGGCCGTCAGCGAGCTGGCGGTCTACGGCTCCAAGTAAGGGATCGAGGCCGCGCCGGTAGCCCGGCGCGGCCTCGACCTAACTGGACGGTGCGAGCTCGTCGATCGCCTGGCCCAGCACGGTTTGCTCGTCGTCCGGCAGGGACCGGCCGGCGTGCACCATCCGCGCGGCGGCGAGCAGCGCCATCCGGTCCTCCATCGTGCCGAGATCGCCGAGGTAGGCCGGCAGCAGCAGGCCGAGGGCGGTGAGATCGGCCCGCGCGGACAGCTTGCCCAGCAGGTCGGCCAGGGAGGCCGAGGAGGACCGCGATCCCAGGCCGGCGGCGACGGCGTAGCGGATGCCGTCCCGGTACGGCCCGATGGGAGCGTCCTCGATGCACTCGGCGGCGAGCCGGTAGTGCTCGTGCGCGCGGTCCTCGGCGCCGAGATCGGCGTGCGCACGGGCGAGATTGAGGTGCAGCGAGGGATAGAAGCCGCGGACCCGATCATCGCCGACCCCGTCGGCCCGTTCCAGGCACAGGGTGTTCCAGCGCAGCACGTCCTCGGGCGTTTCCTGGTGCCGGGCCACGTAATGCGCCGCCACGCAGGCCTCGTAGTCGTCCGCGGCGACCTCCCACGCCTGGCGGAACAAGGCCCGCGCGTCGGCGGCGCGGCCCTGGGTCTCGGCCTGCATGCCCTGGCCGACGAGTCGCACAACCGGGTTGTTCGGGTCCATGGACCTACGCTACCGGCGCGACGACTACCAGCGACAACCGCCAGGGCATCCGGTCGGTCGAGATCGCGACGACCGGTGCAGCACGCCACCGCGACCGGGGTGGCCGACGTGCCGCTCCCGATGACCGGCACCGACCACGCCGGCAACCGGGTCGAGTTCACGCGTTCATGGCGTTTGTGCACATCGCGGACGCATACGACAGCGACGCCCTGAACCAGCTGCGGGCCAAGTTCCACAATGGACAGTACACGCCGGACGCCTTCACCGACGGCCGGCGGGTGCACGACTTCGGTGGCCAGCACGTGGCCTACGCGCCGCCGGCGGCCAGCACGCTGAGCGCGGCCGACGACGCGCCGACAGACGCCGGCACCACCGCCTTCTCCACCACGGCAGCCGCGCCAACTCCTTGCCGCCACGGGCGACAAGGCCGTCGGCGACGCCGGGATCGCTGTCGGGGCCGACCCACCACAGCCACGGCAGCCCGTCGAGCCGGTGGCGGGCCACGGCGATGGCGTCGTCGAGGTCGTGGTCACGGACGCGCAGCACCCCGTTGAGCGTCCAGTGCGGCACACCGCTGCGGTAGATCGCCAGGTCCGAGTCCGCCGGCCGATCCGGGTCCCAGCCCAACAGATACGCCCGGTGGGCGGCGTAGATCAACCGCGGACCCGCTTACGCGGCAAGGCCTTGGCCACCTTGGCGAACGGCAGCTGGTCGGCCAGCTCCTCGGGCGCGCTCAGCCGCCACGCCTCGTAGACCAGCTCGGCGAGTTCGTCGGCCTCGACGCCGGCCAGCTGGACGACGACCCAGCCGAAGCCGCCCATGGTGAACTGCTCCTCGAACACGTCGGGGCGTTCGGCCACCAGGGCCTGCTGCTCGGCGATGGTCTGCTTCAGGCCGACGGTCTCGGTGCGCGGCCAGTAGTAGCCGAATCGCTTGCCCCGCACGCCGAACGACGTCCAGTCGCGGGCCGCCGAGCGTTCCACGTCGGCGAGCGCGTCCACGACGCGAAGGAAAACGGCGCTGCTGACACCCATTCGCCAGAGTCTACGCAAGACTCAGGGCGTGAGGTCCTCCATCGCGATCAGGCCGTCCTGGATCGCCCGCTCCACCAACGCCGCCTTGGTGCGCGCGGGCCGGCCGGTGTTGGCGTACTTGATCCGAACCCGGTCGATGTAGGTCTCCACGGTCTTGATCGACACGCCGAGCTTGCCGGCCACCAGCCGCTTCGAGTCGGACTCGAACCAGGCGACCAGCGTCTCCATCTCCCGCTCGGACAGCTGCGGCCGGCTGGGGCGGCGGTCGGTGCTGATCGCGCCGCCCAGCGACGGCGAGGTGTAGGGCAGGTCGGCGGCGGCGGCCCGGATCGCCGGGATGAGGTGGTCGGGCCCCTCGGCCTTGGTGAGATAGGTGAACACGCCGAGGTCCAGGCAGGTCAGCACGGTGTCGCGGTCGGCCCGCTGGGAGTAGACGATCACCTGCCGGCCGGCGTCGACCAGCCGCTCCAGCTCCCGGAACGCGGGCGGCCCGCCCAGTTGCAGATCGAAGATCACCACCTGGGCCGAGGCCCCGGGCTCGGTCCAGGCCCGGGCGATCCTGCCGTCGGCGTCGACCAGCTCCACCGGCGGCCGGGCGGCGGCGCACCAGGCCCGCACGCCGGCCGTGATCGCCGGATGGTCGTCGATGATCACGGCGGTGATCAGGTCCGGGTCAGCCACGTCGCCTTCACCCACAAGCGGTCCTCGTCCTCAACGGTGGTGATCGTCACGGCGCCGTCGGCCTCGGCCGGGATGCCGGCGGCGTCGCCGTCGGCGACCACGCTGACCGACACCCCCGAGTCCGTGCCCAGAACCGTAACGCGTGCCCAGTTACGGGCGGTGCTCAACACCCGCACCGGCGCCTCGGTCAGCCCGCGCCGCACGTCCAGCGGCAGACCGGGCCAGCTGCCCTGGGTGGCCAGGTCGACCAGCACCCCGCGCCGCTCGGCCACGTCCACGCAGGCCTTGAGCTCGTGCAGCAGCCGGTCGTCCACGTCGTCGCCCTCGGCGAACAGCCGCCCCATCCGGGCGGCGGCGATGGCGGACTCGCGGCGGGTCTGGTCGGCGGCCGGGTCGAGCCGGCCGTCGGCCAGGCCGACCAGCAGCGGACGGACCTCGGCGTCGAGCTGCTCCGACCGACGGCGGCGGTCCTCGTGCACGCGGGCGGCGATCACCTCGGCCGCCCGCACGGCCTCCTCGGCCTCGGCGGCGCGGGCGGCGGAACTGGCCGCGGCCCGCAGCATGCCGGTGGCCACGCCGGCCATCACCTGGAACGCGCCGATCGTCACGACGTCGGTGCCCACGTTGATCAGCGTCACCGGGGCCAGCTGGCCGGCGATCCCGAGGTGCACGAAGGTGGTGGCGAAGTGCGCGGCGAGCACCGCCAGCAGCACCGCCAGGTCCAGGTCGAACAGCAGCACCACGGTGACCCAGCCGATGCCGTCGAGCGGCCAGTTCGCGTAGCCGGACACCTCGCCGGCCGGAATCAGGGCGTTGACCAGCACCGAGATCGCCAGCGTGAGCCCGAGCGCCGGCCACCGCCACCAGCCCCACGACCGGCCACGCGTGATCAGCACGCCCTCGGCGGCCAGCACCGCGAGCAGCGCCAGGTAGCCGGCGACCACCGGCCACGCCACCACGTAGACGTCCAGGTGCGTGAGCAGCGCCGGCAGGTCCAGCGCGATCAGGTCGGCCAGGGAGACGATCAGGATGGCGACCCGCAGCCGGCCGCGAAGGCGCGCCATGGTGGCGCGGGCGTCAGCCACGATCCCACTCCAGCCGCACGGTCGTGCCCTCGCCCGGCGCGGAGGTGATCACGGCCCGGCCGCCGGCCGCTTCGAGCCGCTCGACGATCGAGTTGGCCACGCCGCGCCGCCGCTCCGGCACGGCCTCAAGCCGGAATCCCCGGCCACGATCGGAGATCACCACGGATTGGCCGGTGATGGCCACCGTCGCCGACGTCTCCCCCGAGTGCCGGGCCACGTTGTTCAGCGCCTCCCGCAGCGCGCCCCGCACCGCTTTGGCGATCGATGGCGGCATCGGCAGCACGTCCGGCGCTTCGAGGTCGACGGCCACCCGGCTGGCGTTGATCACCTCAAGCAGCGCGGGCAGCGCGTCTCCCTCGGGCGTCTCGGCCTCGCCGGCCAGGGCGGTCAGGTCGCGGGCCGCCTGTGCCCGTACCCAGGCGTGATTCGAGCCAACCTCACCCAGCCCGACCATGAGCAACGTCGTCGCCGCGGTGTCGTGCAGCATCGCGCTGTAGGCCCGCTCGTCGGCACGGACGGCCTCCGCCACCGCCGCGTCCCGCCGCGCCGCCTCGGCCCGGGTCTCCTGCGCGTCGGCGGTCCGAGCGCCCTGCACCAGCAGCGTGGCCAGCACCCGGGACAGGACCGCCTGCACCGGCGTCCACGCGCCGATGGCCAGCGCACCAACCCACAGGTCCGGCGTCGTCCACCACGCGCCGATGAGGAACGCCGCCGTGACCGCCAGGGCCGTGGCCAGCCCCGGGACCATGCGGGTGTGCCACTGGTGGACGACCACCGACACCGACACCAGCGTGATCACCCAGCCCTGGCCGTCGCCGATCGACACCGCCGGCACCGTCCACGGCTGGCTCAGCCCGGCCACCGCCAGCACCGCCACATCGGCCCAGGCCAGGCCGGCCCAGGTCAGATCAGCTCGGGGGCCCTGCCACAGCCACCGCGCGTACAGCAGGCTCCAGGCCGAGACCGTGATCACGATCACCGTGGTCCGCAGCTCGTGGCCGGCCGGGGCGGACATCACCCCGAGCAGGCCGCCAACCAGGGCGACCACCGCGCGCGCCACGGCCAGGATGCGCTGCGCGGCCCGCGTCAGCTGTTCCTCGACCGCACCCCTTGTGGGGTGTTCACCCGACACCATCGGCAGCGAGTATGGCGCATCGTTGTCACCGGACGGGGAACTGTCCGCGGGGGAGAGTTAAACCGATGAGGGGAAGACGGGCTCGGCGAATCTGTGCGCCGAGCCTGTCTGTATGTCCGGGGCCGTGCCGACCGGGGAGCCGCCACGGCCCCGGCAACCCCCGCCCTCGGCTTCGACCTACGGTTTCGTCCCCACGACGCACCGGGCCACGCCCGGCACCCGGACCTCGCCGTCCCGCTCGAACGCGCGCACGTTCGCGACGGCGTGGGCCCGAATCCGCTCCCGCGCCGGTCCGTTGACCTGCCGAAGCGCCGCGACCACCAGCGAGACATGCTCGCTGATCATCTCCCAGTACCGCTCGGGCGATTCCGTCACGAGTTCGACGGGAACGTCCCACTCGGCGATGTCGCGCAGCCCCGCGCCCTCGTACAGGGCACTGACGTATCCCTGGGCAGCGCACCGGAACATGCTCGGCGCGTCCCGGCCGGGCGGCGCCACCGCCACCTCGGTCGCGATCGCCCGCATGGCGATCGCCGTCCACGGGTTCTCGTCGGGCTTGACCCACACCGACGAGCAGAGGCGTCCGCCCGGCTTGAGCACGCGGGCGAACTCGGCCGTCGCCTTGGCCATGTCGGGGAAGAACATGTACCCGAACCGCACGGAGACGCTGTCGAACGCGGCGTCGTCGAACGGCAGGTCGTCGGCGCTGCACACCGTCGTCTCGATGTTGGCGACCCCTTGCGCCTGGGCTCGTCGCTCGGCTATGTCCAGCATCTCCGCCACGAGGTCGGTCAGCACGACGCGTCCATTCGGCGACCGCTTCGCGATGCTCAGCCCCGGCTCGCCCGTACCCGACGCGATGTCGAGATGCCGCTGGTCCTCAGCCACGTCGAGGCCCTCGATGATCGCCGCGCCGACCGGGCCCAGCTGGGCCATGATCACCGAGTCCCACTTCTCCCAGCCCGCGGAGAGCCCCGCCCACGTCTTTCGCTGACCATCTCGGATCTCGCCCGGGCTCGGCATCGGCCCTCCCTCTGTCGACGGACACCAGAATGTCCGTTCTCATGGGCGCTGTCATGTTTCGCGGAGCATTCCCGCGTCCGGCTCGCGGCATGAGGGTGCGTCCGGGGCCGTCTCGATAACCGGTGGACAGGCCCGTGCGGGCCTGCCTAGCCTGCGCTGGACCTATCTGGCGTTCCGTCCGAGGTGGTGCATTTCATGCGGGTCCGGATGACGCGGTCGGCGACGGCCGACCACTTGCTGACCACCGTGAACTCCCACTCGGACATAAGGAAACCCAGAAGTGGATCTTCCACGTAGCTTCGTGATCCGCGAGAGCGGCCATCGCATCCACAACCCGCTCACCAGCCACAAGCTGGCGACTCTGGGCCAGGCGCTGAATCCACCGCCCGGCACCCGGATGCTCGACCTCGCGTGCGGCTCGGGCGAGATGCTGTGCACCTGGTCCAGTGAGCACCGAATCACCGGAACCGGCGTCGACATCAGCACCGTGTTCATCGCCTCGGCCCGAGCGCGAGCCATCCAGTTGGACGTCGCCGACCAGGTCACCTTCATCCATGGCGACGCGTCGAACCACGTCGCCGGCGAACCGGTCGACATCGGGTCGTGCATCGGCGCGACCTGGATCGGCGGTGGCGTGGCCGGCACCGTGGACCTGCTGCGGCGCAGCCTCCGCCCCGGCGGCACGATGCTGATCGGCGAACCGTACTGGCGCCGGGAGCCCCCGGACCAGGCCACCGTCGAAGGCTGCCACGCCACCGGCAAGGACGACTTCCGCGCCCTCCCGGAACTGCTGGAACAGTTCGGGGAACTCGATTGCGACGTCGTGGAGATGGTCCTCGCCGACCAGGACAGCTGGGACCGCTACGTGGCGGCGCAGTGGCTCAACACCCGCCGCTGGCTCGACGCGAATCCTGACGACGAGCTGGCCGAGCAGATGCGCACGGAGCTCACCTCCGCCCCGGCGCGCCACGCCCGATATCAACGTGAATACCTCGGCTGGGGTGTCTTCGCCCTGATGGACCGCTGACACCGACGCCCGAACGTCACATGTGGTCCGCAGGCCGCGCACAGCGTCGAATATGCGCCACATGTGGCATCCGACGCCCCACTGTCGCCACATGCGCTTCCTACGTGGCGTCCGGTGCCAAGTGGGAAGCGCATGTGGCATTTGCGTTGGCGAAAATCGCCGCGGCCCGGCGTCACCTTTCGGCCAGCCCGGTCAGGGCCGACGGCAGCGGCCCCTGGTGCAGCACCCCCAGCCGCTGCGTGGCCCGGGTGAGGGCGACGTACAGCTCGGCCGCCCCGCGCGGGCCGTCGGCCAGGATCCGGTCGGGGTCGACTACCAGCACAGCGTCGAACTCGAGGCCCTTGGTCGCCGACGCCGGCACCGTGCCCGGCACGCCGGGCGGCCCGATCACGATGCTGGTGCCCTCGCGGCCGGCCTCGTCCCGGACGAACTCCTCGATGGCGGCGGGGAGTTCCTCGGCGGTGACCTTCCGCGACCACGGCTGGACGCCGCAGGCTCGGACCGACTCCGGCGGCTGCACCGACGGCGCGAACTCGGCCAGCAATGCGGCGGCGACGGCCATGATCTCCGCGGGCGTGCGGTAGTTCACCGTCAGCGACCGGTAGACCCACCGATCGGCCACATACGGCGCCAGCATGGCGTCCCACGACCGTGCCCCGGCCTCCGACCGGCGCTGGGCCAGGTCGCCGACCACCGTGAACGACCGGTTGGGGCAGCGCCGCATCAGCACCCGCCAGTCCATTTCGGACAGTTCCTGGGCCTCGTCCACCACGACGTGCCGGTAGGTCCACTCGCGGTCGGCGGCGGCCCGCTCGGCCAGGTCGCGGGTGTCCACCTCGCCCTGGCGCTCGGCCAGCTCGATGGCGTTGACCACGTCCTTGGCCAGCAGCGAGTACTCGTTGTCGATCTCCTCGCGGTCCAGTTCGAGCATGCTCATCACGCCCTCGGCGTACTCGGCCGCGGCCCGCCGCTCCCGCTCCGCGGCCAGCTGCTCGGCCCGCTCCACCGCCATGTCCCGGCCGAGCAGGTCGATCAGCTCGTCGATCAGCGGCACGTCCGACACCGTCCACGTCTCGGGCTCGGCGCGGTGCAGCTCCGGGTGCTCCGGCGACCGGTACAGCCCGGCCAGCACCGACTGCGGCGTCAGGAGCGGCCACAGCTCGTCCAGCGCGGCGGCGAACGTGTCGTCCGCGGCGAGCTGCTTGGTCAGGTGGGCCCGCTGGCTCTCCCACTCCTTCTTGTCGTTCCGGTTCAGCCAGCCCTTGCCGATCCGGCCGAGGGTCCGCTCGGTCAGCACGTACGTGACGATGTCGGTGAACACCGAGCGGGCCTCGTTGTGCGGCAGCCCGCTCTGCCGGGCCTCGTCCCGGGCCCACTCGGCGGTCTCGGTGTCGATCCGCAGGCTGACGCCGGACAGCTCGACCGGGATCGGCCGCTCGGGCAACCGCTGCCGGCCGGCGATGGCCGCCTTGAGCACGTCCAGGATCTTCAGCGAGCCCTTGCGCCGAGCCACCTCCGGCGTGTCCTCGGCCGTGACCCGCAGGCCGGGCACGAAGTCGCCGGTGGTCATGAACACCACGTCGGACTCGCCGAGCGAGGGCAGCACCCGGCTGATGTGGTTGAGGAACGACGGGTTGGGCCCGACCACCAGCGCGCCGTGCCGCTCCATCCGCTCCCGCTGCGTGTACATCAGGTAGGCGACGCGGTGCAGCGCCACCACCGTCTTGCCGGTGCCCGGGCCGCCCTCGATCACCAGCACGCCGGGGTTGTCCAGCCGGATGATGTCGTCCTGCTCGGCCTGGATGGTGGCCACGATGTCGCGCATGCCCTCGCCGCGCGGTGCGTTGACCGCGGCGAGCAGGGCGGCGTCGCCCCGGTCGCCGGCCTGCGGGCGGCCGAGCACCTCGTCGGTGAACTCCAGCACCTGCCGCCCGCGGGTGTGGAACTGCCGCCGGCGGCGCATGTTCTTCGGCGTCGCCCCGGTGGCCGTGTAGAAGGCGCTCGACGCCGGCGCCCGCCAGTCCAGCAGCACCGGCTCGTAGTCGCGCTCCTCGTCGAACAGCCCGATCCGGCCGATGTACAGGCGCTCCCCGGTCACGGCGTCCAGCCGCCCGAAGCACAGCCCGTTGTCGGCGATGTTCAGCCGCCGGATCTCCCGGGTCAGCGCCCGCACCTCGTCGTCCCGCTCCAGGGGCGTCCCGCCGTTCCCCCGCAGCGCGGCCGTGTGCTTCTGCTTCACCCGCGCCCGCTCGGCGTCCAGCCGCGTGTACAGCCCGGCGACGTAGTCCCGCTCGGACCGCAATTCGTCCTCGTACCCCTGAGTTGACACAGCCCCTCGCACTTGCCTAATATGTATCTAGGAACGGCGGTCTTCCCTGCGCTCAACGGAAGACGCGCCGATTTTTTATTGTCCACCTTGTGTCAAGCCCGGGCTGTGTTTTACGCGTCGAGCAGCAGATTCGCGGCCGTCCAGGCCCCGTCAGCGCCAATCGTGCCAGCAACCACGGCCGCCCGCGCGCGGCTCGCCGGCCGCAGCGCCACCGCGAGCGCCGCCGACAGGGACTCGACCGTCGGCACCGGGCCGTCGTGGGCCGCGCCGATGCCCAGGGCCGCGACCCGGCTCGCCCAATACGGCTGGTCACCGGCCTGCGGCACCACCACCTGCGGCAATCCTGAGCGCGTGGCGGTCACCGTGGTGCCCGCGCCGCCGTGGTGCACGACCGCGGCCACCCGGCGGAACAACGCCTGGTGATTGGCCTCCCCCACGACAAAGCAGTCGTCGGCGACGGCGCCCAGGTCGGCCCAGCCACGGGAGAGGACCGCGCGGCGACCGTGGGCGCGAACAGCATCGATCACCACGCGGCCGAGGTCGGTCGAGCCGCGCATCGGCATGCTGCCGAAGCCCACGTAGACCGGCGGCTCGCCGGCGTCCAGGAAGGCCAGCAGCTCAGGCGGGAGCGGCCGCTCGTCCGGCAGCAGCCACGCCCCGGTCTGCACCACGTCCAGCTCGGCCGGCCGCCGCCACGGGCTCAGCACGGGATCCGCCGCCAACAGCGGCCGGTCGCCGATCACGTACTCGCGGACGTCGTCGACCGGCGGCAGGCCCAGCCCGGTCCGGTGGCTGTTGAGCGCGTCCCGGAACAGCAGGTTGATGCTGTCCCGGTCCCAGGCCCACATCGCCGGGATGTCGGCGTCCGGCGGGAACGGCCGCCCCGGATAGGCGATCGGCGGGTGATACGGCGACGGCAGCGTGAGCTGCTGAAACGTCGCGTAGACGTACCGGATGCCCCGCTTCTCGGCCACCGAGCGGGCGCCGGCGCAGGCCGGCATCACGCCGGTGGCCACCAGCACGTCGGCCTGATCGGCGGCCTCGCGGAGCGCCTGGTGCTGGTTGGCGATCACCTCCGCCGCCCGTTGGGGCAGGCTTTGCGCCGGCACCGGCGTGGCCGCGGTGGCCACCGGCCGCACCGACTCGCCGAACGGCACCATCGTCACTCCGACGCCGGCCAGCCGCTTCTCGAACTCCTCGTCCGGCGGCAGGCAGACCCGCACCTCCGCGCCCCGTTCCCGCAACCGCACCGCGAGCGCCACCAGCGGCTCGACGCCGCCGCGGGAGTCGAATCCCGACACCACTACACGCACGTGTTGTGCCCCCCAAATTCCGCAGATTTCCGCTACGGCCGGCAATTCTGCGGCACACCCCGGGTCTTGCCACAAGACCCGGGGTGTGCTATAGAGTTATAGTGGCGGGAAGACAAGTTCTCCCGCTTTTCTCATTTCCGGTTCTGGGCGAATTCGAGCAGGTCGGCGTTCAGGCGTTCGGTGTGCGTCAGGTACAGGGCGTGCGCGGCATCGGTGTACACCCTCAGCTCCGCGTCGGCCAGCAGTTCGGTGGTGAGCCGCCCGCACAGCTCCAGCGGGGCCGAGGCGTCGTGATCACCGTGCACGACCAGCGCCGGCACCGTCACCTTGGCCAGCTCCGGCCGGAAGTCGGCGACCGCGTTCGTGGCCAGGCAGCCGAGCGCGGCGTGCAGGTCGACCCCCATGCAGTCGCGGACCGTCCAGTCCCGGGTGGCCTGCGGCAGCTCGCAGCCGGGCAGGCCGTCGCCGAAGAAGGCCCCGGCGTTCTCGTCGATCCAGCCGCCGAAGTCGACCCGCAGCCGGGCCAGCAGCTGCTCGCGGGCCGCCGCCGGGATGCCGTTCGGGTTGTCCGGCAGCTGCGGCAGGCAGGGCAGGGTCGAGCCGACCAGCACGATCTTGGCCACGCGGCCGTCGCCGTGCCGGTTCAGATAGCGCACCACCTCGCCGCCGCCCATGGAGTGCCCCACCAGCGTGACGTCGGTCAGGTCGAGGTGCCCGATCAGCGCCGCCAGGTCGTCGGCGAGCGTGTCGAAGTCGTAGCCGCCGCCCGGGTCGTCCGACCGGCCGTGGCCCCGCCGGTCGTAGCCGATGGCCCGGAATCCGTTGTCCGCCAGGTGTTGCATCTGGTACTGCCACATGCTGCTGCTGAGCGCCCAGCTCGTGACGAACACGACCGGCCGGCCGCTCCCCCAGTCGCGGTAGAACAGCTGGGCCCCGTTGGCGTTCAGGTGAGGCATCTCGTCTCCCTCGTCGTTGACGAGGGCAATCCTGCTGGGCGGCAAGGGGTCTTGGCGATTACGCGACAGGTAATGGGACCTACTCCGCCGGCGCGTTGCGGCCCAGGGCCAGGCCGATCACCGTGATCACCGCCGTGACCGCGATGTAGACGGCCAGCGCCGGCCAGGTCCCGGTCCAGGCCAACAAAGCGGTGAACAGCAGCGGCGCGGGCGCGCCGCCGATCACGCCGGCCAGCGTGTAGGCCAGCGAGCTGCCGGTGTAGCGCAGCCGCACGGAGAACTGCTCGGCGACGAAGGCGCCCTGCGGGCCGTACATCGCGGAGTGGATCAGCAGCGCCACGATCACGCCGATGAACACCGCCGCGACGGATTTCCCAGCGATGGCCGGGAAGAACACCAGCGGCCAGATCGCGGCGGCGACGGCCGCGACCAGGTACACCTTGCGCCGGTTGATCCGGTCGGACAGCGCCCCGAACGCCGGGATCGCCACCACCTGCACGGCCGAGCCGACCAGCACCGCGGCCATGCCCACGGCCCGGGACATGCCCAGCTGTTGGATGTACGTCAACACAAAAACGGTGAACAGCGCGTAGTGCACGTCCGGGCAGACGCGGGCGAGCACCGCCGCCAGCAGCCCGCGACGCTCGTCCCGGAACAGCTCGCTGACCGGCGCGCTCGGCCTAATGTCGCGGGCAGCCAACTCCCGGAAGATCGGCGTCTCCTCCAGTCGCACCCGGATCCACAGTCCGAACGCGATCAGCAAGGCGGACAACAGGAACGCCACCCGCCAGCCCCACGACTGGAACTGCTGCTCGGTCAGCGCGACGCCGAGGATCGCCAGCACGCCGTTGGCCAGCAGGTTGCCGACCGGCGGGCCGACCTGCGCGGCCGACGCCCAGAAGCCGCGCCGCGCCGGCTCGCCGAACTCGCTGGACAGCAGGACCGCGCCGCCCCACTCGCCGCCGATGCCCACACCTTGGACAAAACGCAGGCACACCAACAGGATCGCCGCCGTGCCGCCGATGTCGTGGTAGGTCGGCAGCACTCCGATGAGGACAGTCGCGAAGCCGGTCAGCAGCAGCGTGCTGACCAGCACCCGCTTGCGGCCGATGACGTCGCCGAGCCGGCCGAACACCACGCCGCCGACCGGGCGGGCCACGTAGCCCACCGCGTAGGTGGAGAAGGCCAGCATGGTCGCGGTCAGCGGATCGCCGCCAGGGAAGAACAGCTGGCCGAAGATGGTCGCCGCGGCGACCGAGTAGGCGGCGAAGTCGTACCACTCCAGGGAGGTCCCGGACAGACTCGCCGCGAACGCCCGCCAGAGCGCTCTCCGGTCAACCACCGCGTTCGACATGTGGCATATTCTATGTATACAACGTGCATGCGCAAGGGAGCAGTTGTGAACGAGTTGACATTCGAGCTGGTCGACGGGCAGAAACTGACCGTCGAGGTGCGGTCGGCGCTGAACGGCGGCTACGCCGGACGCAGTCAGGAGGATGTGGCCGCGCACGTCGCCGAGCTGGCCGCGCTGGGCGTGCCAGCGCCGAGCACCACCCCGTGCCTCTACCCCGTCGCGCCCTACCTGGTCAGCCAGGCCGGCGCCGTGCCCGCGCAGCACGGGCACACCTCCGGCGAGGCCGAATGGGCGCTCATCGTCACCGAGGACGACGTGCTGCTCACCGTCGCCTGCGACCACACCGACCGCGATCTCGAGGTGCACGGCGTGGCCTGGAGCAAGCAGGCCGCCCCCGACGTCGTCGGGCGGCAGGCGTGGCGGCTTGCCGACGTCGCCGACCGCATCGACTCGCTGACCCTGACCGCCTGGGTCGGCGACGGTGCTTCGTGGACCGAGATCCAGCGCGGCACCCTCGGCGAACTGCTCACCCCCGCCTACTGGCTCGACGTGCTGCGGCAGCGGGACCTGCTCGCCCCCGGCACCGTGCTGCTGTCCGGCACCATCCCCATGCACGACGGGGTCGACCAGTTCGCCCCGGCCTGGAGGGTCGAGCTCGGCGACCCGGCGACCGGGGCCGTCATCCGCTGCGAGTACGCCGTCCGCCAACTGCCGCAACCGATCGCGTGACCTTTCGGGCATCCGGCGTATCGCGTGGCCGGCGGGAGGATCATCATCGTCGTCGACCCGACGACTCCGAGGGGACTCCCGTCGCGATGGATCTCAAGCGCTTCTTCTCCCGTGAGGCCCGCCAGGCCGAGATCGGCGTCTTCCACGCCGTGGAGACCAAGGTCAAGGCGGCCAGCACCACCGCACTGGTCACCAGCTTCGTGATGGACCTGGTGGCCAAGTACGTCTTCCCCAACGGCGTGCCCGGCTGGGCGACGGCCCTGATCAGCGGGGCCGTCGTCGGCGGGCTGACCTTCGTCGCCGGCTGGCTGGCCAAGCACACGCCGCGGCCGGAGGCGGACACGCCGAAGCCTCCCCCCGCCGCGGCCCCGCCGACCCCGGCGGCCTGACGGCGCTGGTCACAGGCCGTCCAGCGCTCGCAGGAACGCCTCCTCCCCCACTACCGGCACGCCCAGCACGCGGGCCTGCTTCGCCTTGCCCGAAAGGGAGTCCGGATCGGCGGCGGCGAGGACCTTGGTCTTGCCGCTGACCGACGTCGTGACCCGCAGGCCGGCCGCTACCGCCCGTTCGACGATCATCTCGCGGGGGCGGCGCATCTCGCCGGTGAGCACGACCCGATCGCCCGGCCGCAGCACGAGCCCTCCGACAGTGACGGTGGACTCGGCGGCGCCGGTCCGTTCCTCGGCCAGCACCCGGGCCGCCGCCTCGTCGTCCAGGCCGAGCAGGGTCGCCACCGTCTCCACGTCACGGCGTTCGCTGTCGGTCAGCACGCCGTCCGCCCACGCCGCCCGGGCCAGTTCGCGCAGGTAGCTGTGGTGCACGGCGATCGCCTTGGTCCGGTGCAGACCGAGGTCGTCGGCCAGGGCGATCAGCGCGTCCGCCTCCGAGGCCGAGATCTGCCGGTCCAGCAGGGCGTCGTCGAGCATCGCGAAGTACGCGTCGACCATCGGCTCGTCGTCCCGAGGCATCCGTTCCACCAGGCGGGCCAGGAAGTGCGGCTCCACATGGCCGATCGGGGTCCGCATCAGCGGGGCTACGACGCCCGTGGGTAGATCGGGCCAGGGCCAGTCGGCAGTGCGCCGCTGTTGCTCGGTGGTCGGCACGGCGTCGGGTCGGCGGGCCAGCATGTGCCCCAGCAGCGCCGCAGCGGCCATCGCGTCGTCACGTGCGGTGTGCCAGTTCATTGGCGGCAGCCCGGCCGAAGCGCAGCAGTCGATCAGCGAACGGCCGGACCGGGGCAGCGCGACGCTGGCGGCGCGCATTGTGCACAGGCCGCCGTGCGGGTCAAACGGCACGTCCACGCCCAGCCGAGCGAATTCGGCCCGTAGGTGCATCGCGTCGAACGGCCAGTTGTGGGCCACCGGGATCCGGCCGCGCAACCGCCGTGCCACGTCCCCGGCGACGTCCGCGAACCGCGGAGCCCAGCGGGCGTCGGCGGCGCGGATGCCGTGGATGGCCTGCGGTCCCAGGTCCCGTTCGGGGTTGACCAGCGTGCACCACTCGTCGGTGACCGTGCCGTCGGCGTCCACGTGGATGACGGCGATCTCGGCGATTCGGTGCCGGAACTCCGGCAGCAGCCCGGTGGTCTCGGTGTCGATCACCGCGTACGTCACGACGGCCTCCTTGATCATGAACGGGAGTTCATCGGGACCGCCAGCGCGGTGTTACATTCCCCAGCTCTTGGCCAGCCCGCTAACCTCTGGGCCGAAAGTTGACGGAGGGGAGCGGTGTGAGGCCCTTAGGGACGTCCGACCCGGTTGCGGTGGGCCAGTACCGGACCATCGCCCTGCTGGGACGGGGTAGAGCGGGTCGCGTGCTGCTGGGCGTCGGCCCGGACGGCCGCCTGGTGGCGCTGCGGCTGCTGCCGCCTCAGTTGGTGCGCGACGAGGGATTCCGCCGCGAGCTGTCGAACGCCCGGCTGGTGGTGGGCCCGTGCACCGCGCCGCTCGTGGACGGCGATCTGGACGCGCCGGTGCCGTGGGTGGCGACGGCGTTCGTGACCGGCCCGTCGCTGCGGCAGGCCGGGCGGCTGCCTGCGGAGTCGGCGCTGGTGCTGGCGGCGGGCCTGGCCCAGGCGCTGGCCGAGATCCACGGCGCGGGGCTGCTGCACCGGAACCTCCACCCGGCCAACGTGCTGCTGGCCGACGACGGCCCCAAGGTGATCGACTTCGGCCTCACGCACGCTCCGGGGCTGGCCGGCTCGGCCGGCTTCCTGGCCCCCGAACAGGCGGCGGGCCAGCCGTTCAGCTGGGCCGGCGACGTGTTCGCGTACGGCACGTTGCTGTACACGGCGGTGACCGGCCGGAACCCGTTCGCCGCGCCGTCGCCGCAGCAGACGCTGGCCAACGCCCTGCACGTGGAGCCGGACCTGGGCCCGGTCCCGGACACGCTGCGCTGGATCGTCGGCCCCTGCCTGGCCAAGGATCCGTCCCGCCGCCCGCCGCCGGCGCAGATCCTGGAGGCCATCGGCCGGCCGGTCCACCCCTGGCCGTCCGCGGTGCAGGACATGATCGCCCGTCGACGGGCCGAGGTGTCCCGCACCGTCAGCGAGCCGCCCGAGCCGGGCACGCCGCCGCCGAACGTCGAGACCCCGGAGGCGCGCCGCAAGACCGCCATCTTCGTCGGCGCCGGCATCGTGTTCACCGTGTTCATCACGGCGCTGGCCGCCGTGCTGCTGGTGTTCGGCGGCGGCTCGCACACCGAGGCCGCCCAGGTCACGTCCACCACCCGGCCGCCGGTGACGACCACGACCACCACGACCACCACCACGGCGACAACGTCCACCACCACCGTCGCGGCCGCGGCGACCAGCATCGACGCCGGCGTCTGGTACACGATCAGCAACACCAGCACCGGCAAGTGCGTGGACGCCGCCGGCGGCGGCACCGGCGATGGCACGCCGGTCGTGCAGTGGACCTGCGGCACCGGGAAGACCAACCAGGAATGGCAGTTCATCCCCACCGCCAACGGCTTCTACCGGATCGCCAACCGCAACGCCCCGGCCGTCGGCCTGGACGTCACCGGCGGCCCCAGCGCGGTCGCCAACGGCACGCCGGTGCAGCTGTGGACCTACGGCGGCGGGACGAACCAGCAGTGGAAGCCCGTCGACCAGGGCAGCGGCGCGTTCGCGTTCATGGCCCAGCACAGCAACGCCTGCCTGGACGTCACCAACGCCGCCACCGACGACGGCACCCGCATGCAGCAGTGGCAGTGCGGCGGCGGGGCCAGCCAGATCTTCGCACTCACGCCGGTGCAGCCGTGAACCTCGTGGAGTTGTTGCGGGACGGGCGGTTCGCCGAGATCCACGAGCTGTTCGCGCCGCAGCTGCGGTCGCTGGTGACGCCGGAGGCCATCGGCTCGGGGTGGACCGCGGCCGTGGCCCAGTACGGGGCGTTCGTCGGCGCCGGCCCGGCCGTCACCGACCAGGGCACGACCCGGATTCCCCTGGAGTTCGCGGACGGTCGGCTGACCCTGGTGACGATGTCGGGTTCCAGCGGCCTGACCGGTCTCCAGTTCGCACCGGCCAGCGCGGCGGAGCCGATCGCGCCGTGGGCACCGCCGTCCTATGTGGACTCCTCACGGTTCGACGAGTTTCCGCTGGACGCCGTCGCCGGGACGCTCAGCCTGCCGCGTGAATCCGGCCCGTTGCCGGCGGTTGTGCTGCTGAGCGGGTCCGGCTCTCATGACCGTGACGAGACCATCGGCCGGAACAAGCCGTTGAAGGACGTCGCCTGGGGCCTGGCCAGTCGGGGCATTGCCGTGCTGCGCCTGGACAAGCCGCCCCAGCGTGTCGCCACCGTGTACGAGGAGTACGCCCCGGCCGCCCTCGCCGCCGTGGGATTTCTCCGTCAGCGCAACGACATCGGCTCCATCTACCTGCTCGGCCACAGCCTCGGCGGCACCGTCGCACCCCGGATCGCCGCCGCCTGCTCGGACATCGCCGGCCTCATCCTGCTCGCCGGCGGCGCCCAGCCTTTGCACCGGGCTATGGTCCGCCAGTTCCGCCACATCGGGGCACCCGACGCCACCATCGAGGCCGTCACCCGTCAGGCCGATCTGGTCGACAGTCCCACCCTCTCCCCCTCCACCCCCGCCGCCGAACTCCCTTTCGGCGTTCCCGCCACCTATTGGCTGGACCTTCGCGCCTACAACGCCCCCGCCACCGCCGCCGCCCTGGACGTGCCCGTCCTCCTCTGCCAGGGCGCCCGCGACTACCAGGTCACCGTCGCCGACGATCTCGCCCTGTGGCAGTCCGAACTGGCCGACCGCCCCAACGTCACCATCCGCGTCTACGACGCCGACAATCACCTGTTCTTCCCCGGCAGCGGCCCCTCCACCCCCGCCGAGTACGAACCCGCGCAGCACGTGGACCCCACGATGATCGCCGACATCGCCAAGTGGGTGGTGGGCTGACGCCCATCCGGCCACCTCAACCTGGTTCGCCTAGGCGGACGCGGTGCGTCCGTCGTATTCGGCGCGGGCGGCGTCGATGCGTTCCAGGTGCGCGATGCTCCACTCCAGCAGGGGCGCTGTGGCCTCGCGGAGGGTCTTGCCCATCGGGGTGAGCTCGTAGCTGACGTGGGGCGGCATGACGTTGTGGACGGTGCGGGTCAGGATTCCGTCGCGTTCCAGGCTGCGCAGGGTGACGGTGAGCATTCGCTGGCTGATCCCGTCGGTGTCCCGCTTGAGTTCGGTGAAGCGGCGCGGCCCCAGCCGGAGATTGCGCACGACCAGGAGCGACCACTTGTCCCCGACGATGCCGAGCACCACTCGGGCCCGGCACGCGTTGTCCGGCGTGGTCATGGTTACCTCCAAGGAACCGGAGCACCGAAATGTGCCTTATTGCCCGGCGCACGGCCGGCGATCACCATGGTTGTGGTTCCCGAAGGGTACCGAGTTACGAATGGTGCCTGCCAGCGTTCCGTGCGCTGCCGGGCGGCCTCGAAGAGGAGAGCGTCCCCAACCATGTCAACATTTCTGCTGGTACACGGCGCTTGGCACAGTGGGCGGGCCTGGGAGCGGGTGGCGCCGCTGCTGGAATCGGCCGGGCATCGGGTGGTCGCGCCGTCGCTGACCGGCTACGGCGACAAGGCGCATCTGCTCGGCCCCGAGGTGGGGCTGGACACACACGTCGCCGACATCGTCACGCTGATCAACGACGAGGAACTCAGCGAGGTCGTCCTGGTAGGCCACAGCTATGCGGGGATGGTCATCTCGGGGGTGGCCAACCAGGTTCCGGACCGGATCGGGCACCTGGTCTACCTCGACGCGATGGTCCCGGAGGACGGGGAGAGCGCCATCGACGTGCAACCCATGAGCCAGCAATTGATCGATCTCGCCGCGAAGTCCGGCGACGGCTGGCGCATTCCGCCGCTCCCGGAACGGCCGGCGCCCTTCGGCCTGTTCGGAGTCACCGACCCGGCGGATGTCGCCTGGCTGCGCACGATGCTCTCCGATCAGCCGGTGCGCTGCCTTCAGCAACCGGTCCGGCTGGACAACCCGGCCGTGAACGCGATCCCGCGTACGCACATCCACTGCGTCGGCGCGACGCCGGCGGGCATCACCCGTCGGCCCGTTTCCGCGACCCAGCCCAACGGTTCTCCGGCGCAGGTGTGGGAACTGCCGACCGGCCACGACTGCATGATCACCATGCCCGTCGAGCTCAGCGACCTCCTGTTCAAGCTCAGCCTCTAGTAGCGCCGGGCGAGTGGGTCACCGACGGACCGTCGGCGACCCACTCGGCAGTGCCGGTTGACAAGCCAAAGTGTGAGTGGTTTATTACTCCTATGACCCGGACACGACCACGGACCCTCTCCACCTCGGAGGAGCGGCGGGAGACGGTGCTGCGCACGGCCGTCGAGACCTTCGCCAGCCGGGGGTACTACGGCACGACCACCACCGAGGTCGCCACCCGGGCCGGCATTTCCCAGGCGTACGTCTACCGCCTCTTCCCCAACAAGGAGGCGCTGTTCCTGGCCGTGGTCGAGCACGCCTTCGAGCTCGTCCGCGACAGCCTGGCCCGCGGCGCCGCCGCGGCCACCAGCACCGATGCCGACCATGTCCTCGACGCCATGGGCGAGTCGTACGCCCGGCTCATCCAGGACAAGAACCTCTTGCTCGTCCAGCTCCACGCCCAGGCCGCGGCCGCGGCCGAGCCCGCCATCCGCGACGCGGTCCGCGCCGGCTACGCCCGCGTCGTCGAGTACGCCCGCAGCACGTCGGGCGGCACCGAGGCCCAGGTCCAGCACTTCTTCGCCACCGGCCTACTCTGCCACCTGCTCGTCGCCATCGACGCCGACCAGATCGACGCCCCCTGGGCCAAGGTCCTCAGCGCCGGCATCCGCCACTTCTGACCTGCCAACCCGGCTGCCCGCCGGGTCTTCTTTTCGCCTCAAGAGTGAGTGGTCAACCACTCAATACATCTAGGAGTCCACCATGTCCCCTGTTGTCGCCACCGAGATCGTCCTGCCGGGCAAGGTCGAGCCGGAGGGGCTCGAGACCCGCAGTCGCACGCTGCCGGCGCCGGCGGAGGGCGAGGTGCTGGTGCGGATGGAGGCGACGGGCGTCTCGTTCGCGGAGCAGCAGATGCGGCGCGGCAAGTACTACGACCAGCCGCCGTTTCCGTTCGTGCCGGGCTACGACGTGGTGGGCACGGTGGAGGCGGTGGGAGCAGGCGTGGACAAGGGCCTGACGGGCAAGCGGGTGGCGGCGCTGACGAAGGTGGGGGCATGGTCCACACACATGCTGCTGTCGGCGGACGCGGTGGTGGCGGTGCCGGATGGAATTGAGCCGGCGGAGGCGGAAACGGTGGTGGTGAACGGAATCACGGCCTGGCAGATGCTGCACAGGGTGGCCAAGGTGCGAGCGGGCCAGACGGTGCTGGTGTTGGGGGCGAACGGGGGCGTGGGCTCGACGCTGGTCCAACTGGCCCGGGCGGCGGGCATCCGGGTGATCGGCACGGCGTCGAAGCGCCACCACGACGCGGTCCGGGCGCTGGGGGCGGAGCCGCTCGACTACCGCGCCGCGGACCTGCCGGCCCAGGTCCGAGCGCTGGCGCCGAAGGGGGTGGACGCGGTGTTCGATCACGTGGGCGGCGCGGGCATCGTCGACTCGTTCCGGCTGCTGGCCCCGGGCGGCGCGCTGGTGTCCTACGGCACGGCGGCGACCCGCGACCAGGAGGGCTCGTCCAAGCTGCCGGTGCTGAAGCTGTTCGCCCGCCTGATGCTCTGGAACATCCTGCCCAACGGCCGCCGCGCCACGTTCTTCAACATCTGGACCGGCGTCCGCAACGCCAAGGCGTTCCAGGGGCGACTGCGCCAGGACCTGACCGAGGTGTTCAAGCTGCTCGCGGACGGCACGCTGCACGCCCAGGTGGCGGCGCGGATCCCGCTGGCCGACGCCCCCGAGGCCATGCGCCTGGCCGAATCCGGCACCGTGGCCGGCAAGGTCATCCTGGTCCCTTGACATCCGCCGCCGCAGCGACGTTTCATACATCTATGAAACATGCCGGTGCGATCGCCGAGCTGAGCCGCCAGCTGGCTCACCCGCTCCGTGTGACGCTGCTGAGCTACGTCGCGGAGCACGGCCCGTGCGCGTTCAGCGAGCTGGTGGAGGCGAGCGGCGCGACCCAGGCCCAGGTGGGCAACCATCTGAGCGTGCTGCGAAGGGCCGGCCTGCTGGTCACCGAACGCCAAGGCCGGCAAAGCCTCTACCGGCTGCCGAACGCGCACCTGGCCGAGGCGCTGGCCAACCTGGCCGCGGCGGCGGGCGGCGCGACCGAGACAACCGCCGCCCGGCACGACATCGCCGACGCCCGCGCCTGCTACGACCACATCGGCGGCAGGCTCGGGGTCGCGGTCCTGGCCACGCTGCTCCGGCAAGAGATCATCATCGGCGACACGGACCTGGTCGAAGGCCCGGCCGCCGAGCTGCTCACGAAGTTCGCGGCCCCAGTTCAGGAGACCCGCCGGCGTTTCGCTTATGGATGTCCTGATTGGACGGAGCACGCGCCGCACCTCGGCGGCGCGCTCGGCGCAGCCATCGCCGACAACTTCACCGAACGGCAATGGATTCGACGCCGGCCAGGCAGCCGAATCCTGGACGTGACCGGCAAGGGCCGCACGGCCCTGCGCAAGCTCGGCGTGGAGGTCTGACGATGTCCCCCACCATCCATTTGACGCACGTCTTCACCGCCGGCCCCAACGGCGGCAACCCCGCGCCGATCGTGACCGAAGCGGATGACCTGTCCGACGCCGAGATGCGACAGGTGGCCCACGATCACGGCCACGAGGCCGGCTTCGTGCTGACGGCACCGACGGGATTCGACCACGCCCTACGATTCTGGGTGCCGAACCACGAGATGCCGATGTGTGGGCACGCGACAGTTGGTGCGCTCTGGGTGCTCAACAGACTGGGCCACATCACCAAGGATCACCTCAGGCTCGCCACCCCCGGCGGCGTGGTCCACGCTCGGCTGACCGATGACGCCATCGAGATCAGCCAGCCGGAAGGCGTCGTCGAACCCGTGCCGGATATCGACGACGTCCTCGACGTACTGAGCATCACGGCGGCCGATCTCGCGCCGTTCCCGATCCAGAACGCCCGCACCGCCCGGATTAAGACCCTGATCCCTGTCGCCGACGTGGCCACGCTCGATGCGCTGAGCCCGGATTTCGGCCGCATGCAAGAGGTCTGCGACCGGATCGGCTCCACCGGCCTGTATCCCTACGCGCCCTCGGGTGACCGGAGGTTCGACGCACGGCAGTTCCCGCGCTCCTCCGGCTACCCCGAGGACGCGGCGACGGGCATCGCCGCCGCCGCGCTCGCGTTCGGCCTGCTGGAGAACGGGCTTGCCGACCGAACCGACCGTCCACTTCGGATCCGCCAGGGCCGGGCGATGGGCCGGCCGTCGGAGATCACCCTGCGGTTCGCCCCGGACGGTCTCTGGCTCGGCGGCCAGGTCCGCTAGGCGCAGGTCTGATCACCGCTGGGCAGCGGACCGCCGGTGAGGTAGTTGACCACGGCCACGTCGACGCAGTCGTTGCCAAGGAAAACACCGTGGTGATACGCGCCAAGCTGGGTGACCATCCGCGATCCGGTCAAAGCCCGGTGCATCGCCAACTGCCCGGAGTACGGCGCCACCGGGTCGCCCTGGGCGCCGACGATCAACACCGGTACTCCATTGTGGACCTTCGTTGGCGGCTCGATCGGCGCGGACGGCCAGAAGGCGCACGGCGTGATGTCACGGGTCAGCGGACCGAAGAGCGGCTCGTCTGCTCGATGGGCCTGGATGTCACGGTAGTAGGCCGCCGGGTCCCGTGACACGGCACGATCTGCGCACAGGATCGGCGTCCCCGACCGGTCGGAGGACTCGCCCGCGCCGGTGTAGATCCCGTCGAGCGTGGCGGCCAGCTTCGCGCTCGGGGTCGGGCTGTCGTCGCGCAGCTGCCGGATCTCGGTGGCCAGCTCGGTGTAGAAGGAGTCGTCGTCGCTGACCAGGCCGCCGTAGATCAGCAGCGGCAGCACGTGAGCGTCCACTGTGTACGTGCCGACGTGCGCCGGCGCGGACTGCACCAGATGGTTGACGGTGTCGAGCACGTCCTGGGCGGTGTCGCCGATTCCCTGCTTGCCGGCGGCCCACTGCGCGAAGTGGGTCAGCGCGGCGCCCATCGCCGGCCCCTGGTTGGCGAACACGTTGGGCCCGTAGGCAACGGGATCCACCGCACTGTCCAGCACGAACCGGTCCGCCCGGTCCCCGAACATCTGGAGGTACACAGCACCGAGGTAGGTGCCGTAAGAGACGCCGTAGTAGGAGATCCGCGGCTCACCGAGCACCTGCCGGATGGCGTCCATGTCGCGGGCGGTGTTGCGGGTGCTGGCGTACGGAAGTTCATCCCGGTTGCCCTTGACGCAGCCGGCCGCCAGTTTCGCCTGCAACGCCAAGTTTTGCGTGTAGCTGCGCAGGTCCGGCCCAGCTGAGCGCTGGAAGGTGGAGGTTGGCCAGTTGCAGTGCAACGGCGTGCTGCGGCCGACGAAGCGCGGGTCGAAGCCGATGAGGTCGTAAGCCGCGCCGAGTGGCGCCGAGAACGAGCCCAAGATCGCCATCTCCAGGCCGCTGCCGCCGGGGCCGCCCGGGTTGAGCAGCATGACGCCGCGCCGGTGGGCCGGATCGGTGGCGCGGATCCGGGAGATGGCCACGGTGATCCTGCGGCCGTCGGGTCTGGTGTAGTCCATCGGCACGGTGATCTCGGCGCACTGGCCGCCGTGATCGTCGAGCTCCTTGCCGATGGCGTCGTCGGGTCCGGTGGCGCAGGCGTGCCAGTCGAGGACCTGGTGCGGCGCGGTAGCCAGCGACGCAGCGGTCGCGACCGCGATTGCCAGGGCGGAAAATGCCATGATCGTCAGCCTGGCCCTGGCGGCCCTCAGCCCGCGTCCGGCCGGAAGACGACACGGGGTGTCCGCCCCAGGTATGACGCCAGGGCGGAACCGGACGTGTTATCCGGTCTCCTCCAAGGGCACGTCGCCCGATCGGATCAGGCCCAGCTGCACCGTTTGGCGGCCGAACACCGCGTCCACGATCCAGTCGATCAACGTCCGCGCCCGGTTGCCGGGCATCGCCATCAGGTGGTATCCGCGCGTCACGAGCGCGGCCGGCAGGCCGGACAACGGAATGCCGAGTGGGTTGGCCGCCGCCTGCAACCCGCCGAGGTCGACGACAAAGCCCAGGTCATGGTGCTTGTATTCGGCGATCTGGCCGTGGCCGAGCGAGGCGGCGACGTTGAGGCCGGCCCGCTTGCCCTGCCGCATCGCGTGCTGTGCGGTCATCGCCGTCAGCTCCCCGGGCCGGGTCAGGTCCGGCACCGCGGCACAGTCTCCGCAGGCGAAGATCTCCGGGTGCCCGGGCACCGCGAGCGTCGCGTCCACCACGATCCGGCCACGCTCGGTCGGCAGCCCGGTCGCTTCCGTCAACGAATCCGGCCGCACGCCAACGCACCAGGCCAGCGTGCGGGTCGCCACGTTGTCGCCGTTGGTCAGCAGCACGCCCTCGGCGGTCGCCTCCTTCACCGACGTGCCGGTCAACACCTCCACACCACGCTTGCGCAGCAACCGATCCGCCGCCCGGGACAGCCGAGGATCCAGCTCCGGCAACACCTTCGGCGCCACGTCCAGCAGCAGCCAGCGGATCCGCTGCCCGCGCAGCACGGCGTAGCGGCGCGCGACCGCCGCCGTGAACGGCGGCCCCTGGGCCGCCACCTCCGTACCGGTGTAGCCCGCCCCGACCACGACAAACGTGCACCGGGCGTCCCGCTCGGCCGGATCGTCGGTCGCGCCGGCCAGCTCGATCTGCCGGATCACGTGATCGCGCAGGTACAACGCCTCGGCGATGCCACGGAAGCCGTGCGCGTGCGCGCCGACGCCGGGGATCGGCAGCAGCTTGTTCACGCTGCCCACGGTCAGAATGAGGCGATCGTAACCCACGACATGTGCGGCACCCTCGGGATCGGTGTAGGTCACCTCACGCCGGTCGACCGACACCTTGTCGGCCGTGCCCAGCGCCAGCCGCACCTTGGGCAGCGTCTTGGTCAGCGACACCGCGATCCGGCGCGGGTCCAGCGAGGCCGCCGACACCTGCGGCAACAGCGGCAGGTACAGGAAGTAGTCGGTCTTGTTGATCAGCACCAGCTCCGTGCCCGGCGGCGCGGCGCGAATCAGCGCGCGGGCGGCGTGAAATCCGGCGAAACCGCCGCCGACGATCACGATCCGGTTCGGCGTGCCCACATCTCTCACCGACTTCGGGTCGACTGCGTCTGGGCCGCCCCCAGCATCGCAACCCGTCAGCCGAGCGGCAACCGGAGCCGCAGCCGGAAGCCGCCGTCCTCGGTCGGACCGGCGCTGACCGTTCCGCCGAGCAGGGCAGCCCGCTCCTGCAAGCCGACGAGCCCGTGCCGGGCGCTGGGCAGCGCCAGCACCGGCCGTGACGGAGGCGTGTTGGCCACCGTGACGCTCAACTCCCCGTCCGCGCGTTCGAACTCGACGGTCGCGACACTGCCGGGGGCGTGCTTGCGGACGTTGGTCAGCGCCTCCTGGATGGTGCGGTAGATCGTGCGCTGCACCGGCGGATCCACCTCCGGGACCGTGCCGACGACACGGGTCTCGATGCCGCTGGTGGCCAGCAGTTTCGACAGGTCGGACAGGGTCGGCTGGGGCGCGAGCTCGGTGTCCGCGCTGCCGGCGGCCCGCAGCAGGTTGACCATGTGCCGCAGCTCGTCGAGGGTGTCGACGGACAGCCGGCGGATGTTCTCGGCGGCGCCCTTGGCCGCCGGATCGGCGGTGCTGACCTGCAACGCCCCGGCCTGCACGGCGATCAGGGACACCTGGTGCGACACGACGTCGTGCATCTCGCGGGCCAGCTGGTTGCGTTCACGAGCCAGCACCGCCTGGGCGTCCAGCTCCCGCTCGTGCTCGCGGGCCTGCCGGATGTCGCGCAGGCTGCGCACCAGCTGCCCGAGGAACAGTGGCGCGGCGGCGGTCATGGTGCCGTAGATGACGTCGAGCGTCACATCGGACGCCAGCAGGTCGAAGTCCAGCCCCGGGAACAGGTAGGCGATTGCCGCCAACAGTCCACATGAGACCAACAGCGGCTTGTTGGTGTGGCGGACGGCGACCGCGTACAGGGCGATCAGTGTGGCCACCAGCGAACCGGAGACGACCAGGGCCGGCAGTGTCAGCGCGAACGCGGGAACGGGCCAGCGTCGGCGGAACACCAACGCCAGCACGGCGATCGCCGCGTAGGCGATGGCATCCCAGGTGTTGTCGGCGTAAAGCCAGGCTTCGACGGCGGCGACCGCGAGCAGGCCGATCTCGGCGAGCACCTTCACGATTCGAGCAATCCGGCCCGCTGCGCCACCAGCGCCGCCTGCACCCGGCTGCCCACGCCGAGCTTGGTGAGGATGGCGCTGACGTGATCCTTCACCGTGCCGACGCTGACGTGGATTCGCGCCCCGATGTCCGCATTGGACAGTCCGTCGGCGATCAGCACCAGCACCGCCCGTTCCCGCTCGGTCAGCTTCTCGACCTGGGCCACGGCCGCCGAGCCGGACCCGGAGAGATAGCCGTCCACCACGGTCCGGGTGACCTTCGGCGACAGCACCACCCCGCCGGCGGCCAGCGTCCGCACCACCTGGGCCAGCTGGTCGGGGCCGGTGTCCTTGAGGATGAACCCGGCGGCCCCGGAGCGCAGCGCGGTGGCGATGTACTCGTCGGAGTCGAACGTGGTCAGCATCGCCACCACCGGCGGTGTGGCCAGGCCCCGCAGCTCGCGGAGGATGGTGAGCCCGTCCACGTCCGGCATGCGGATGTCGAGCAGCACCACGTCGGGCCGGTGCAGCCCGATCTCCTTGACCGCCTGCCCGCCGGTCGCGGTGGCGACCACCTCGATGTCGCCCGCGGCCTCCAGGATGAGCCGGAACCCGGAGCGCACCAGTTCCTCGTCGTCCACCACGACCACTCGTATCATGCGACCACCCGAATCATGCTCGGTATTGTCGCCGGAACCGGGTGATTCGCGACATCCGACCCCCGGCAGCCGACCGGCTGTCCAAGTCCAGCCGATCGGCGGGGTGTTCGGGACGGTCCGCGGATGCGGTCGCGGGCCGGCCGAGCCGAGCATGGGCCCATGGAGAGCCCCACCGTCCCGGCAGACGTGGCCGACCACGCCCGGGAGACGGGGCCGCTGGAGTCGCCGTGGATCTGGATCACCTGCCTGGCGCTGGCCGTGCTGGCCCTGGTCCTGGCCATCCGCCACCGACGCAAGATCGGCATCGTCGCCGTGGTGGTCTTCCTGCTGCTGGCCGGGATCACCGGGCTCAACAGCTATGTCGGCTATGTCCGGACCCAGCACGACCTGGCGATGCTGTTACAGCGGGCCGGCTGGCCGTTACGCGACCTCGGCAAGTCCATCGACAGCAGTTCCTCCGACGCCTCGCGCGCCGCCTTCGACCCCCGGTCGACCGCGCCGAACGCCCCGACCGTCGACAAGATCGACATCCCCGATCCGGCCAACCGCGTGCCCGCCGGCCGGACCTACGTGCTGTTACCGCCCGGATACGCCGATCCCGCCAACGCGAACCGCCGCTACCCCGTGGTGTACCTCGTGCACGGCTACCCCTACGGCGGGCCCGAGGACTGGCTCGCCGCCGGCGACGCCCCCGGCACCCTGCGCCTGCTGTACGAGCACAAGACAATCGCCCCGGCGATCATCGTCAGCGTGGACCTCACCGCCGGCGACGCCAGCAAGTCCTGGGACGGCCTCGACGTCCCGGGCGGGCCGCGGTTGGAGACGTACCTGTCGCGAACGGTGGTCTCCGCCGTCGACCAGCGCTACCGCACCCTCTCCGACCGCGGCCACCGCTCCCTCGGCGGCATGTCCGGCGGCGCCTTCGCCGCCCTCAACATCGGCCTGCACCACCTCGACACCTTCGGCTCGCTGCTCATCACCCTGCCGTACGACACCTTGGACGGCAACGAGCCCCTGCTCGGCGGCGACCGGAAACTGGTGGCCGCCAACACTCCCCGAGACTACATCCCCACCATGCCCTTCCCCCAGCCGGTTTCCGTCATCCTCACCGCCGGCTCCGGCGCCCCCACCGACGGCGCCTCGGCCACCCGCATCGCCGCCGCGCTGAGGGCGCGGGGCCAGCATGTGGTCGTCCGCACCGAGCAGGGCTTCAACCACACCTGGCACACCGCCCGCGCCACCCTGCCCTACCTGCTCGCCTTCGCCGACAACGAGTTCCGCCGCTGACCGCTCAGAACTGCTCGCCGGCCGGCTGCTTGATCGTCACGTTGATGCGGTTGAAGAAGTTCGTCGTGGCGATCATCAGGATGAGCGCGGACAGGCCCTTCTCGTCGAAGTGGTCGGCGGCGTCGTCCCACACCGCGTCCGGCACCGGGTCGGCCTGGTCGGCCATGCGGGTGGCGGCCTCGGTCAGGGCCAGCGCGGCCCGCTCGGCGTCGGTGAACAGGTCGCTCTCCCGCCATGACACCACGCGCAGCAGCCGGTCCACGCTCTCGCCGGCCTGCTGGGCATGCGTCACACCGGAGTCGACGCAGTAGCCGCACCCGTTGATCTGGCTGGCCCGCAGGTGCACCAGGTCGAGCGTGGTCTTGGGCACGCCGCCCTGGTAGATCGCCTTGAACAGGCCCTGCACCCCGGTCACGGTGTCGGGCAGAACCTTGGCCGGGTTGGTCATCCGCGCTGTCATCGTTCTCGCTCCTTCAGGGAGTCTCTGTGTGCCAACACCTCCTTGACGAGTCGGGCGGCGAGAACATGACAGGCCTTGGCGTGACCGCGGTCACACCGAAGTCGTTCCCGGTCGCAACCGGGTGAGTTCGGTGCACCGCAATCCGTTGCGGAAACCCTTAGGGCCAGCCAGAAACCCTTTTCCCGGCCCGCCCCGAAGCGGAAGGTCGTTCCCGACGGCGTCACATTCCGACCCGTTCCGATCCGCGTGAAGGAGAGACCGATGAACGCTCTGCACCGTCGTATCGCCGCTGCCGTTGTCGCGACCGCCGCCGCCGGCGCTGTGCTCGGCGGCACCGCGATGGCCTCGGCCGCGCCCGTGCAGGCCGCCTCGGCGTCGGCCGAGGTGTCGGTCTCCGGCACCCTGTCGGCGATCGCCGGCGACGTGCTCACGGTGAAGACCAGCGCCGGCGCGGACGTGAAGGTTCAGCGGACCGCCGCCACCCAGGTCGAGGGCAGCCTGTCCCTGCACGGGCTGGTCACGGTGAAGGGCCACCAGGTCGGCGGCACGCTCGTCGCCGACGTCCTGATCGCGGGCTGACTCACCGTGGACGCGCTGGGGTCAATCCCCCAGCCCCAGCGCGCCCCGCAGCTCGCGCCGGCCGGCCAGGCCGAGTTTCCGGTAGACGTTGGTCAGCGCGAATTCGACGGTCCGTGTGGTGACATACAGCTCGGCCGCGATTTCCCGGTTGGTCCGGCCGGTGGCCGCCCGCCGCGCGACAAACGACTCCCGCTCGGTCAGCACGGCCGGATCCGTCACGGCGAACCTGCGGCGCCCCCCTGCCTGTCGCAGTTCCCGTCCGGCGCGCTCCATCAACGCCACCGAGCCGCACCGCATCGCCATGTTGTGGGCCATCCGCAGCACCGACCGGGCCGGCAGCTCGTCGCCCGACTCCCGCCGGCACTGGCCCCAGTCCGCCAGCGCCCGCCCGTACTCCAGCCGCGCGGGCGAATCCCTCAGCACGTCAACGGCTTCCGCGAGCAGCTCGGCGTCGCCGGTCACCATGCCGGCGCCGCGCAGCGCGACACCGACCGTCGACGCCGAGCCCCAGCGGCGCGCGAGCCGCAACTCCTGTTCCACCAACGTCATCGCGCGTGGGCGATCTCCCAGTTCGCTCAGCAGCCGCGCGGCCGACGATCGCCACGGGCACACCGCCGGGTTCAGCACACCCCGCTCTTCCAGTCGACGACCGCATTCGAGCAGGTCACGCACCGCCCGAACCTTGTCACCGTCGGCGGCGCGGAGCCGTCCCCGTTGGTAGAGCACGGCATCGAACCGCGCCGATCCCGGCATCTCGCCGTCCAGGCCTTGCGCGCTCAGCAGCACGGCCGCCGCCTGCGGCTCGTTGACATCGATCAGGGCGCCGATCATCGGCGCCAGGGCGGCGGCATGCGGGTCGTGTTGCGACAACGTCAGCCGGCGAGCTTCTCGCAGATCACCCCGCCGCAGGGCCGAATCGGTGCGCAGCCCCAGGGCCAGCCGGGACAGCGCGGGCCGACGCTGACCCGAGATCGCCGTGAGCGCGTTGTCGCACAGCCGGTCCGCCTCGTCGAGTTCGTCCATCATGGACAGTGCCGTCACGACGTGCAAGAACACCCGTCGACTGACCAGGTCGAAACCCGCCGTCACGGCCAGGTTCCGCCCGTTCGCCCGGGCCAGCGCGGCCGCGGCCGGTCCGCGATCACCCCGCAGCGCATGGGACGTGGCCGCGATCGCGTGCCATAACCGTTGCCGGCGCGGGTTTTCCGGCTTCGCCGGCAATGCGTCGACCACGCCCGCGTGCTCCACCGCGATCGACAACGACGCCAGATCGTCGTCGGCATCGGCCAGCAGCCGGGCCGCCTCGACCAGCCGGCCCCGCTCGGCCAGCTCATAGGCCAGCGGCACGCCGCCGCCGGCCTGGGTCAGATGCACCAACGCCGCCGCCGGATCGGTGTGCACCTCGGCCTCCCCCAAGGAAGCCAGCACCGGCCGACGGTCCCCATCGGACAGTGGCTCGGCCAGCAGCCGCCGCAGGCACTCCGCCGCCCGCTCCGGATCGCCGTCGGCCAGCGCGGTCGCCGCGTGCTCGCGGAGCATCCGACCGGTCCATTCGTCGCCGAGCGGATCGGTCGCCAGCAGGTGGTCGATCACCGTCTCATCGCCGGCCCGCCGCTGGTACAGGGCCTGGGCCGCCCGCAGGCGCAGCTCCGACGGCGTGCCGGCGACCAGCACCGACGTCACCAGGGGCACGCCGACGCTGCCGAACTCGACCAGCCCCCGACTCGCGGTGTGGTGATCGACGCCCGCCACCGCCGCGACCAGGGCCGTGTCGGTGCTCCCGAGGATCTCCACCGCCCGTCCGACGGCCGCCAGCTCCGGCCCCAGCGCGGTGACGATCTTCGACGCCAGCTCCGGTGACGGCGTCCGGCACAGGTCCGCGATCGACGAGTCGCCGGCCTCGCGCCGCAACTCCGCCAGCAGCCAGGGATGCCCTTCGGTGGTCCGGAAGACCACGTCCTCCGGCGCGATCGCCCGTACGACTTGCTCGCTGAAGCAACTCAACGTCACGCGCCGGGCGTCCCGGCCGAACTCCCCCAGCCGTCCCGGCGCCGTGGTCACGATCATCGCCACCGGCAGGTCCGTCAGCCGCCGGCGGAGGTAGTCCAGCAGCCGCAACGAGTCGGCGTCGGCCAGGTCGAGATCGTCCACGGCGATGAGCACCGGCGCCCTGGCCGCCACCTCGCGCAACTCGCGGTACAGCTGCCGGAGCGCGGCCTGATGCATCCTCGGATCCGGGTCCCGCCGGCCGGCGATCCGGTCCACCACCGCGCCCGCGACCGGCTCGAACAGCTGCGCCGCGAGCTCGTACGGGAAGTCCCGCTCGGTCGCCGAGCCCTGCGCCCGCAGCACCGTGCACCCCAGCTCGCCGGCGATCTCGGCGCACGCCCGGAGCAGGGTGGTCCGCCCCATCCTCGGTCCGGCCTCGACGCACACCACCGCCGGCATCTCGGAAAGCGCTTGCCGACAGACCGCCAGTTCCGCGTCGCGTCCGACGCACGCTTGTCGCACCCGCACCCCAGGCTCCCTCCGGTGTCCAGCCGGAGGTCGTACGGGAAGCGCTCCACCCGCAAAAGAGAACCCGCCAGGTCACAGGGGCGATTCGGGAGCATCGGTCGTGTTAGCTTCGCACCCGATCAAGGAGGGCCATGACCGTCGACGAGTACGGCGCCGTCCGCGCCCACGCGGTGCGCCTGTGCCTGGCCGCCGGGGCCACCGTCGAGGAGGCCGAGGACTGCGTGCACGAGGCCCTGGTCGAGCTGCTGGAGGTGGCCGACCCCGAGTCCGTGCGCACCCCGGCCGGCTGGGTCGCCACCGTGTCCCGGCGGCGGTTCATCGACCAGGTCCGCCGCCGCTGCCGGGAACGCGTCGCCAGCCGTCGCGAGCACGCCGCCGCCATCGCCCCGGTCGACCCCGCCGACCTCGTCGCCGACCGCGACCTCGCGCGGTACCTGGTCCGGTCCATGGCCGATCTGCCGCGCACGACCCGGGAAGTCTGCGCCGCCATCGGCGAGGGCAAGTCGGAGGCCGACGTCGCCGAGTCCCTCGGCCTCACCGCCCGGGCTGTCGAGTCCCACCTCACCCGGGCCCGCCGTCGCCTGCGCAAGCTGCGCATCGCCCTCGTGCTGCCCATCGGCGTCTGCTGCGCGCGGCTCGTGCAACGACTGGCCGTTCCCCTCACCTGCGCCGCCGTCGCCACCCCCGTCGCCGCTGTCATGCTGCTGCCCGTGTCGCCGTCGTCTCGGCAACCGCTCTCCGACCCCGAGACCCCCGCCGCCCTGACCACGACCGTGGCCCCGACCACCGTCACCACTACGCCCACTCCGTTCGTCGGCGCCACGACCGCGACCACCATCAGCTCGGAGAGCGCTCTCCCGTCGACCACGACCACCACGACCGATCCGCACCCGGTGTCGGACGTCATGCCGCCCGTGGAGGCTGTCGTCTCCACCGTCCTCGAGGCGCTGCCGACCGCGCTGCCGCCCCTCCCCGAACTGCCGATCAAGCTGCCGTCAGGCCACTAGGTACAGTGCCGGAATGGCTAACCTCAGGGAGCGGATCGTCGCGGAACTCGGTGTCAAGGCGGCGATCGTGCCGAAGGTCGAGGTCCGGCGGCGGGTCGATTTCCTCAAGGAGTTCCTGCGGTCGACCCCGGCCAAGGGTTTTGTGCTGGGCATCAGCGGCGGCCAGGACAGCACGCTGACCGGCCGCCTGTGCCAGCTGGCCAGCGAGGAGCTGCGGGCCGAGGGGCGCGAGGCGACGTTCGTGGCGGTGCGGATGCCCTACGGTGTGCAGGCCGACGAGGACGACGCGCAGATCGCGCTGCGCTTCATCCAGCCGGACCGGTCGATCACCGTGAACGTGAAGCCGGGGGCGGACGCCGTCGCCGCGGAGGCCGCGGCTGGCATCGGCGAGCCCCAGCTGCGGGACTTCGTGCGCGGCAACATCAAGGCCCGCGAGCGAATGGTGCTCTGGTACGCGATCGCCGGGCAGCTGAACATGCTGGTCGTCGGCACCGACCACGCCGCCGAGGCCGTGACCGGCTTCTTCACCAAGTACGGCGACGGCGGCGTCGACCTCACCCCGCTCACCGGCCTGACCAAGCGCCAGGGCGCCGCCCTGCTCCAGGAACTCGGCGCCCCGCCGAGCGTGTGGCAGAAGGTCCCCACCGCCGACCTCGAGGACGACCGCCCCGCCCTGCCCGACGAGGTCGCCCTGGGCCTGACCTACAGCCAGATCGACGACTACCTCGAAGGCGCCGACGTGCCGCCTGAGGTCGCCGAGAAGGTGGAGTCCGTGTTCCTCGCGACCCGCCACAAGCGCACCGTCCAGGTCACCCCGCTCGACGACTGGTGGCAGTGAGCCGTCAGCCAGTGCCGAACAACTCCTTGCAGTAGGCCGAGAAGACCTCGGCCCTGCGGGTAAGACGGCCACCGGCGGCGCGGCCGAGGACCAGCGGCGTGGTGGGCACGGTGTCGCGAAGCGGCACCGTGCGGAAGGGCATGCCCTCGACGGAGCGGTCGACCGCCGGGCGCTGCACGGAGAGCGTGTACCCGAGGCCGCGGGCGACCATGGCCCGGGCGAGTTCGAAGCTGCCGGCGCGGTGGGCGATGGTCATGGGCACGCCGGCAGCGTCGAAGACTGAGCGGAAGTACCGCTCGCTCGGCGGGACGTCGAGCAGGATGAAGGGCTCGGCGGCGAGCTCCCCCAGCGCGATCGAGCGGCGGCGCTGGAAGCGATGGCCCGTCGGCAGCAGGACATGGGGCTGCTGGTCGGTGAGCACCTCGACCTCGATGCCGGGCAGGATGTCCTGCCGGTACAGGAAAGCGAGCTCGCAGCGGCCGTCGAGCAGCTGGCGCTGCAAGTCGGGCAGCGAGCCCTCGACGAACTCGATCGTGACCTCGGGACGCAGTTCGCGGAACCCGGCGATGGCGGCGGGCAGGCACAGGGCGGCGACGGGGCCGTAGCAGCCGATCCGGAGCGTGCCGGCGATCTCCTGGCCGAGCCGGCGGGCGCCCGCGCCCAGTTCGGACACGGCCGTGAGCACGGCGCGGGCCTCGCCGACGACTTCCCGCCCGGCGTCGGTGAGCACGGTGCCGCGGCCCGGTCCACGGATGAGCAACCGCAGTCGGAGAGCGCTCTCCAGTTCCGACAAGCCCAGCGAGACGGCGGACTGGGAGACGTGGCAGCGCTCGGCCGCGGCGGTCAGGCCGCCCGTGTCGGCGACGGCGACGAGGTACTCCAGCTGCCGCAGATTCATCGGCTCAGCTTATCTTCTTCGTAAGGAGTTTGAGCTGGCCAGATGAATGAGGGCCGTGCGATGGTCGAGGGGTGACGCGCCAGCACTCGCATCCCTTTGTGCCGTACCGCCAACCACGCCTGTCCGTGGCGGAGTCGCTGCGCCGCGGCGAGGAGTTCCACCGACGGCTGGACGAGCGCCGGTCGGTGCGATGGTTCTCGTCGGATCCCGTGCCCCTGCGGGCGGTCGAGCTCGCGGTGCAGGCGGCGAACACCGCGCCCAGCGGGGCGCACTTCCAGCCGTGGACGTTCGTCGCGACCGAGGATCCGGACCTCAAGCGCCAGGTCCGGGCGGCGGCCGAGGAGGAGGAACGCCGCTTCTACCGCGAGCGCGACGCCCCCGACTGGCACGCCGCGCTGGCCCGGCTGGAAACCGACGAGCACAAGGAGTTCCTGGAGAGCGCTCCCTGGCTGGTCGTGGCGTTCGCGCAGAAGTCGACCCCGCTGCCGGACGGCTCGCTGCGCAAGAACTACTACGTCAACGAGAGCGTCGGCATCGCCTGCGGGCTGTTCATCGCCGCGCTGCACGAGATGGGCCTGGCCACGCTGACCCACACGCCGAACCCGATGGCGTTCCTGACCGAGCTGTTCGACCGCCCGACCACCGAGCGGCCGTACATCCTGTTCCCGGTCGGCTATCCCGCGGACGACTGCGAGGTGCCCGACCTGCGTCGGAAACCGCTCTCCGAGGCGCTGGTGGTCGCGCGGAGGTGACCACGGCCCCGGAGAGCGCTCTCCGCGGATGTCACCAGGTGACGGGGAGCTCGTAGACGCCGTAGACGGCGCCGTCGTGCTTGAAGGGGACCTGGTCCACCGAGGTCGCCAGGCGCAGGGTGGGAATCCGGCGGTACAGGGTGCTGTACACGACCTGGAGTTCCATCCGGGCCAGGGGCTGGCCGAGGCACTGGTGCACGCCGAAGCCGAAGGCGACGTGGTGGCGCGCGTTGCGGGTGAGGTCCAGGCGGTCGGGGTCGTCGAAGGCCGACGGATCGCGGTTGCCGATGTCGTTGGCCATGATCAGGCCCTCGCCGGCGCGAATGGGCTGGCCGGCGATCTCGAGGTCGGCCAGGGCGACGCGGCGGCGGCCGTTGTGGGTGATGTTCAAGTACCGCAACAACTCCTCGACGGCCGAGGCGACCAGCTTCGGGTCGTCGGACTCGCGGAGCACGGCCAGTTGGTCGGGGTGTTCGAGCAGGGTGAGGGTGCCCAGGGCGATCATGTTGGCGGTGGTCTCGTGCCCGGCGATGAGCAGCAGCACGCCGATCTGGGCGGCGTCCTGCCGGGTGAGCTGGCCGGTGTGCACCCGGCCGGCGAGTTGGGAGAGCAGGTCGTCGCCGGGGGCGGCGAGCTTGTCCCCCATCAGTTCGTCGAGGTACTCGTGCAACGCCCGGCCGGCGGCCATCCGCTCCTCGGGCGCCGCGGACCGCCGGATCAGGGTCTTGCTGTTGCGCTGGAACAGGTCGTGGTCGGCGTAGGGCACGCCGAGCAGGTCGCAGATCACCAGCGACGGCACCGGCAGCGCGAACGCCTCGACCAGGTCGACCGGGTTCGGGCCGGCCAGCATCGCGTCGATCAGGTCGTCCACGATGCCCTGCACGGCCGGCCGCATCGCCTCGACCCGTTTGACCGCGAACGAGCCGGTGACCATGCGGCGCAGCCGGGCGTGCTCGGGGTCGTCCATCAGGATGAAGCCCATCTTGGTGCCGCCGGGCGGCCGGGGCGCGCCGCTCGGGTAGCCGGGGTGGTCGACGTCGGAGCTGACGCGGGGGTCGCCCAGCACGGCCCGCTGGTCGGCGTAGCGGGTGACCAGCCAGGCCTCGGTGCCGTCGGCCAGCCGGACCCGGGCCAGCGGTCCCTCCTGCTGCATCTCCCGCAGCGCGGGCGGCGGGTCGAACGGGCAGCCGGTGGCTCGGGGCAAGGGAAACTCGGGCAGCACTGAGGTCATGACTCGACTCGAATCGCCGCGCCGGGGCAGACGTTGGCGGCCTCGCGCACCGCGGCGTGCAGCTCCGCGGCGGGCGTGGCGTCGAGCAGCACCACGATGCCGTCCTCGTCACGCTGGTCGAACACGTCCGGCGCGAGCAGCACGCAGCTGCCGGCGCCACAGCACTTTTCCTCGTCCACAAGGACTTTCACGGTCGCATCTCCAAAATCGCCACGATGGCGTCGATCAGCCCGGTCGCGGCGTCGCGCCAGCTGGACCGGGGGGTCGGACGGTTCTCGGCGAGGGCGCGTTCGCGCTCCGCCGTCATCTGCACGATCAGGTGCCGCGCCATGTCGTCGCGTTCGGCGCGGATCGGAGCCGGCAGGTCGGGCACGCACCGGTTCAGGCCGGCCAGCACGGCGCGCAGGGCCGGCGTGCTCAGCGCCTCCTCGACCAGCACCGAGCGCAGCTCGGGGTCGGCCATCACCTGGGCGGCGCACCGCGCGAACCACGTCGGGCTGCCCAGCTCGGCCAGGTGCTCGGTGACCGGGTGGACCAGGCAGGCGACCCAGACGCGCAGGTCGGTCGAGTCGCCGGCGTCGGCGACCATGCGGTCGCGCAGCAGCTCCATCGGGTCGGTGTGCTTGCGCACGATGGCCCGCACCAGGTCGGCCTTGGCGCCGAAGTGGTAGCCGACGGCGGTGTTGTTGCCCTGGCCCGCGGCCTCGCTGATCTGCCGGTTGGACACGGTGATCACGCCGTGCTCGGCGAACAGCCGCTCCGCGGCCGCCAGGATGGCGTCCCTGGTCGCCTGCGCCCGCTCGGTCCGCACCGTGCCACCGGCCATGATCATCTCCTCACCATCGGACCGGCAG
>Ga0307511_10000024_pt1 | contig 112616 bp, 88 predicted proteins | sample 13_EM_MG_FD_200266 | JGI IMG/M metagenome (GOLD analysis project Ga0307511, IMG submission 200266) | Populus trichocarpa ectomycorrhiza microbial communities from riparian zone in the Pacific Northwest, United States - 13_EM | ecosystem: Host-associated > Plants > Roots > Unclassified | place...
CCGGAGATAATTTTGTCACCACTACCTATCTCTATGGAGGCACCTATAATCAGTTCAAGGTGGCTTTCAGGCGTCTGGGCATTGAGGCCCGGTTTGCCGACGGAGATGATGTGGAAAGTTTTGTAAAGCATATCGATAAGAATACGAAGGCCATTTACCTGGAAACCATCGGTAATCCCCGTCTGAATATTCCTGATTTTAAAAAGTTTGCAGATCTCGCGAAAGAATATGACCTGCCCCTGGTGGTCGATAACACATTTGGGACAGCAGGCTATTTATTCCGTCCGATCGAATGGGGGGCGAATGTCGTAGTGCAATCCGCAACCAAATGGATCGGTGGACATGGCACTACTATCGGAGGAGTGATCGTGGATGCAGGTAACTATAACTGGAGCAATGGAAAGTTCCCCCAATTCACGGAGCCATCTGAAGGGTATCATGGATTGAAGTTCTGGGAAGTATTCGGGGAAGGCAATCCGCTGGGCCTGCCCAATATCGCTTTTGCCATCCGGGCAAGGGTGGAAGGACTGCGTGACTTCGGTGCTTCGCAAGGCCCCTTCAATTCTTTCCTCTTGTTACAGGGTTTGGAGACTTTATCCCTGCGGGTACAGCGGCACTGCGACAATGCGCTGGCACTGGCCCAATGGCTGGAACAACATCCCCGGGTGGACTTTGTGCAATATCCCGGCCTGAAAAGCAGCCCTTACCATGAGCTGGCAGGAAAATACCTGACAAATGGATTTGGAGGTATTCTCAATTTCGGAGTGAAGGGGGATGCAGCAGGAGGAGGAAAGGCGAATGCCAGTAAGTTCATCGACTCACTGAAACTGGCCAGCCATCTCGCCAATGTAGGGGATGCCAAGACACTGGTGATCCATCCTGCCTCTACTACCCATGAACAATTGAGTGAAAAAGAGCAGATCGCTTCCGGAGTACAGCCCAATCAGGTGCGGATCAGTGTGGGCATCGAGCATATTGAAGATATCAAGGCTGATTTCGAACAGGCATTTGAGAAGGTATTTGCAGGTGAGCTGGTGTCATAATCCCCAGCCCCTACCCCCAGGCCCCTAAAGGGGAGTTAAAGCTTATGAAATTTAATTATTTACAACCTTTTACACTGGAATCCGGAGCCGTGCTGCCAGGCTACCACCTGGAATATACCACGCATGGGAACCTGAATGTATCAGGCGATAACGTCATATGGATCTTCCACGCACTGACCGCCAACAGCGATCCTGCTGAATGGTGGCCCGGGCTGGTGGGCGAGGGCAGACTATTCGACCCTTCCGTTCACTTTATTGTCTGCGTGAATATGCCGGGAAGTTGTTATGGCAGCATCGGACCCCTCGACCGGGAGCGGGGCAATGAAGAGCCTTACTATCACAGCTTTCCCTTCTTCACTCCCCGGGACATGATCCGGTCTTACCAGCCTCTCCGGGAATTCCTGGGCATCCGGAAGATCCATATCGGTATCGGAGGCAGCATGGGAGGCCAGCAATTGCTGGAATGGGCGATCGAAGAGCCGGAATTGTTCTATTGTATCGTCCCTATCGCCACGAATGGAAGGCATTCTCCCTGGGGGATCGCTTTCAACACGGCGCAAAGGATGGCCATCGAGGCGGATGACACCTGGCGACAACGCCGGGCAGATGCAGGACTGGCGGGTATGGCTGCGGCCAGGGCCACGGCACTCCTAAGCTATCGGCATTATGAAGCCTATGGAACGTTGCAGCCCCGGCCGGATGATTATCTATCAGAAGGCTTGCCGGACCTGCCGGACCAGGAAGGACTGTCCGACGGCCCATCCCTTCCCCCATCCGGCAGCCGGAATGGAGCGGCATCCTACCAGCGTTACCAGGGAGAAAAGCTAGTCCTGCGTTTCAATGCTTTCAGTTATTATACGCTCAGCCTCAGCATGGACTCACACGATGTGGGGAGGGGACGGGGCAGCCTGGAAAAGGCCCTGCAAAAGGTACGGGCCAGGACGCTCGTGATCAGCATTGAGACGGACATCCTTTTTCCAACGCCTGAACAGCAATTACTGGCGTCTTTTATTCCGGGAGCCGGATACCAGCTCATTCATTCCCTGTATGGCCATGACGGGTTCCTCCTGGAGTTTACACAGATAGCAGCGGCGATACGGGAATTCATACAGGAGAGGGCCGGCGCCAGCAGCAGCGACCCCAATGCCCAGGACCCATCTTATTTGACAGCATTAATCAATAATCCCTAAATAATATGGAAGTAACCACAGCGGTGCGAACGTTCAAAGACATTGACAGGACCATTTTGCAAGCTATTCCGAATCCATCCGATCAGGCTTACGAGATCAAGACCAGGATCCCGGAGTTCACTTTCCTGGGTGTAAAGGAACAGCCTGATTTTGCCGTTATTTATCTGACGTTGTATCCACGGAAAAAAGTGATCGAATTACGATCTCTGAAACAATATGTGTTTCAGTTAAGGAACACCATCGATTCGGACTGGAAGGCGCGGGGAGGGCAGGAAAAGTTCAATGACTGGCAACGTATTGAGGATGAATGGGATGTAACAATGTGATCGCATTTGCCCTAAATTTCGGAAATTTGCGCGGCTGTCCGGGAGGTGGGAAATGAGCAATAAACAACACGAACAGACAAACGAAATAATAAAAAAATAAATGGAAACACATAAGCAGCTCACCATCGGGCTATTTGGATTTGGCGTAGTAGGCGAAGGTTTATACAAGGTATTACAGCAGACTCCTTCTTTGAAAGCTTCTATTAAAAAAGTGTGTATCAAGAATCCGGGTAAAAAAAGAGAGGCTCCGGCGGAGTTGTTCACTACAGACCGGGATTCCATTTTGAATGATCCGGCAATCAATGTGATCGTGGAAGTGATCAATGAATCGGGACCGGCTTTTGAGATCGTCTCTACCGCCCTGAAAAGCGGCAAGGCGGTAGTAAGCGCCAGTAAGAAGATGATTGCCGAGCATCTCCCTGAATTATTGCAGTTGCAGCAGGACACGGGATCTTCTTTCCTGTATGAGTCCGCCGCCTGCGCATCGATCCCTGTCATACGCAACCTGGAAGAGTATTACGATAATGACCTGTTGCATTCAATCAAGGCGATCGTAAATGGCAGCACTAATTTTATTCTCACCAAAATGTTCGAGGATAAGCTGGATTTCCAGGAGGCTTTGCTGCTGGCGCAGCAGTTGGGTTTTGCAGAGAGTGATCCTTCCCTGGACGTGGAAGGTTTTGATGCTGCCAACAAATGGACTTTTCTGCTTACGCATGCTTACGGCATTGTGGAAGAGACAGGCAACCTGGTGTTCAATGGTATTCAGAACATTCAGGCTGGCGATGCATCAGTTGCCAAGGAAAAACATTACGATATCAAGCTGGTAGCCCAGGCCAAAAAGCTGCAGACCGGAAAGGTAGCCGCTTTTGTATTACCCCAGTTCGTCAAAAATGACGACCCCCTCTCCTTTGTAAAGAATGAATACAACGGAGTAGTGATCGAGAGCGGGTTTGCCGACAAGCAGTTTTTTTATGGTAAAGGAGCCGGCTCCTTTCCTACCGCTTCTGCCGTGCTGAGTGATCTCTCTGCCCTTCGTTATCAGTATAGATACGAATACAAAAAACTTTATCACCATATCCCGCATGAGCTGACGGACGATTTCTTTGTGAGAGTGTATATCAGCTTTGATGATTGGCAATACATTCCCCGGGACAAGTTCGAATGGATCGAAGAATGGCATGCAGAGACGGACCGTAAATACCTGGTAGGAGTCATCCATTTCCGTGAGATCAGGCAGCATGACTGGTGGAAACAAAATAATACGTCGCTCGTGCTTACGCCGGAGCCTATTATCGAGGACGTGGAGATCCGGAAGCTAAAGAAAAAAAGCCTGGAGCTGGCAGGGATCGTCTAAGTGGTTCCCTATAACAAGAGGTAAAGGATTGAACATATATAATAATCTTTCAATGGAATAATGCAGCCTCCCTGCATTATTTTCACCAATATTGACCCGATTTTAGCCCGGCCGGACCGGCCGGGCTAATGTTCTTTGTCGTTAATCAGCTCTGGTTGGAACATGTATAGCAATGGAATGATCCTTAAATCATCAAATTGTCAAGATCATGTCTACCAAATCTTCTGTAGTATTCTCAGTCCCTGAATGCCGGGGTATCCGGGGGACCCTCGTATCTAAAGCTGAGAAAGGAGCGATCTTCAAAGATCTGCCCGATCGTAATCTTTCCATTTCTGTACGGGGATTATGTCTTGCTACAGATGTGCCTATCCTTTATAAGTGGATGCGCTATCAGTATGCAGGTCCTCTTCTAAACAGGGATGTTCCGCCTATGGAATTGGAAGAATCCTATGCCTGCATGATCGAGTCGGATTTTGCCCAACCTTTTATGGGCCTGGTAAATGATGTTCCCGTCTGCCAGGTGAATATTTACAAAACTTTACAGGATGTGATCAGTCTTTACTATGATGCCCGCCCGGGTGATTATGGTCTGCAACTGGTGGCAGCCCCCCTGGCGGTACAGGATAATATTGCAGTCCTGATGAGAGGCTGCCTGGACTATTTTTTCTCCTTCCCGGAAGTGGGCAGGATCATTGGGGATATAGAAACGAAAAACGAGTGGTCCAATACGCTCTTCAAAATGGCCGGATTCCGTTACAGCAAAAAGGTCAATATCCCTTATAAACCCTCGAATTTATATATCTGCACCCGGGACAGTATCAGACGGCAACTATGAAATATCCGACCGGGAGGTGTCTTTTTGATGCCGCCATAGTTCCTTAAACGCGGGGCTATGGTCCCTCAGGTATCCGAATGTCCCTTCATCAACTATCCTGCCCTGATGGAGAATGTATATATAATCAAAGCGACCCAGTAAATGCAGACGGTGCATAGAGGAAACGATCGCCTTATCGGCAAAGGCCCTGAACAGCCCTTCATAGATCAGGGCCTCCGTACGGGAATCTACGCTGCTGGTAGGCTCGTCCAGAAGGACCAGGTCGCTGTCACGGGCAGCCAGTATTCCCCGGGCCAGTGCCAATCGCTGCTTTTGACCGCCCGAAAGATTGACCCCTTTCTCCCGGATATCCGAATTCAGTCCAAGGGGCAATTGCCGGATCACTTCTACAAAATGGGCGCTTTCGCATACTTGCAGAATCTCCTCCTCTGTAAACGGCAGGCCCAGGGTAATGTTATATGCCAGGGTATTTTCGAAGATCTCCGGCTCCTGCGGGAAAAGGGTGACCGCCTCGTTGAGCTTGTCCAGGTCCTGCCGATGCCCATCCACTTTTATTTCAATGCCCGGTTCAGGCAGGTAAAGGCCCCTCAATAAAGACAGCAGGGTGCTCTTCCCACTACCGCTCTCTCCTATCAGAGCTACTTTTTTCCCTCTCTGGATATCCAGGTGCAGATTGTGCAGACTTTGGGCCTGCAGGCCCGTATCATAAGCGTCCCGGTGTGAAAAGTTGAGGCGGCTGATCTGCAGGGAGCGCCAGTTCTCCGGGAGACCATCCGGCTGGTCGGCGCGATGCTGCTGCGCATAAGCAGTGCTGATACCGGCCGCCGTCTGTACATAGGTATTATACTGTACGACATCGGTATACTGCCAGGCTATGTCCTGAAACACGCTGGTGAACTGATTTACATACGCCAGTAAAGTGACCAGCCCCCCCACGTAGAATGTCCTGCCCGGCGTCCAATGCTGGAAGATAAATCCGAAGGCGATCATTCCATAGATACATACGATCATCATTTCGGCGCAGAACCATTTCCATTCGTTGGTAAGGGCGCTCTTGCGGAAGGGCCGTAAAATTTGCTGTACCTTATTCAGGAGGCCCGTCTCCATGCTCTTTTCCAGTCTAAGGGTGATGACAGTCATAATATTGGAAAGACTGTCAAAAAGGGTGGAAGAAACGATGTGCTCTTTCTCATTTACCTCCTCCAGCGCCTTGACAAAAGGCCGGTCAAAGGTCCGGATGATGAAAATGGTGAGCACCCCCATACAGACGGCGATGCTGCCGAACAGTGGGGAAAAATACAACATGGCGATGACCGAAAAAATGAATTTTGTCAGGGCATAGATGTACATAAAGCCCCTGTCGAAAAATTCCCGCAGCGCCTCGTAGGCTTTACGGACCCGGTTGATGGTGGCGCCGCTATGATGGTCCTGGTGCCATTTCACAGGCAGGTGCAGTACCTGGTGGTATTTCTCCTGCAGAAAATTCCGGCTGAGATGGAAGGCGAGTGTACGTTCCATGATGCGGGCCGGACCGTGGAAGCACCATTGGCCGAATTTCAGACCGATATAGCTGCCTACATAGATAAGGGCATAATGTAAGACGTGTCCGCTGTCCTGCTGAACCTTACCGATAAACCATCCGAAGAGAATAGGATTCACGGAGTAGACCAGATTGGCAGCTATGAACATAGCATATACCAGCACATATTTTTTCCGTTCCCGGCGAGCATAGCGCCAGGCTGTCCGAAGCAGTGAGATATAGGGATTTGCCATTTACAGGATTTGTATTACATTCCAGTGTCTTATGGAACACACAAAACTAAAACAATATCTTGAGTTGTTCAGCCCTCTGCCTGCAGAGGATTGGGAATTCTTCGTATCCAGGTTGCTGCAAAGATCTTTTTCGAAGAAAGAGCTGATCTTACAGGCCGGCAAAGTAGAAAATTATGTTTCTTTTATCGAGAGCGGGATCATCCGGTACTTTGTACGGGAGAGGGAAAAAGAGATCACGTTCGAGATTGCGTTTGAGAATAGTTTTGCCACCGCATACGATTCATTCCTCACGCGAACGCCTGTTTGGTATGATGCGGCAGCACTGACAGATACAGTATTATGGAGCATAAGTTACGAAGATCTGCAGGAGATGTATTCCCGGACCGCTGTTGGCAACAGGATTGGAAGACTGGCTGCCGAAGAATTGTATATAAAGAAAAACAAACGGCAGTTATCGCTCCTGAAAGATACGGCTGAACAGCGATATATGAACCTGCTGACGGATTATCCCCATCTCATACAGTTCATTCCCTTAAAGTATCTCGCGTCCTATATCGGGATCACTCCCCAGGCCCTGAGCCGGATCCGCCGAAGGATTTCCTGATCCGGCAAATTAGTAATAATATAAGGTTCATAACGTCAGTTGCGTAGCTCCTCCGGCGGAAAGGATCTCTGTATTATTCGCCAATTGAAAAATGGTGAAAATATGATGGGCCTCATGCAGGAGAAAGAACTCCGTCCACTGCAATACCATCAGCCTCCCAAATTTTTTATGGATGCCGATCCTGCTTTGCGCCGCCTCGGTCAGATTAGTAATTAAAACATAAATATATTTCCGGTCGTTTTCGATCTGACTGATCATAGCTTCTACAGGCAAACTCTTCCAATTTTCAAATTCCGGATCTTCCTCCGCTACATACCGTTCGAAAATCGGCTCTTCTACGCTATGCAGGATCTGCGTGATCCTGTCAATAAAGACGAGCTGGTATCTTCCTAAGTGGGCAAGATTCTCCAGGATATTCCATTTGCCCGGTTGAGGACGCACCAGCAAATGTGCATTGTCAAGAGGGGAAAGAATAATTTCAATGGTTTGATGCTGGGTTCTCAACCTCTCGCGGAGGGACTCATAAATTTTCATACGCCAAAGGTAATTAAATTGTATACTTACAGATTAATTTGCAGCAATGACAAATTTATTTATAGTAAGGAAGCGGCAATCTCTTGTCTTATGGATGATTATTTTTTGCTGTGTGCTGCCCTTTATTATCCTTGCATTTTTCGGCGTTATGGTTTCGGATGATTACAGGCTGGCGATCCTCTACCGGGACCACAGCTTTGGCGAAGTCCAGTCACTCGAGTATTTCGGATGGACCGGTCGTTTCTGCAGCACTCTTTTGTCCGGCCTTTTTGTGCATTTCAGGATCATAGACCGAACGTATTTCCTGCCAGCGCTATCCCTGCTTTTTTTTACCTGGGCTGCCATCTTTGTTTTATTGAGGACGATCAATAAGTGTTTTCTGGCACAGTCTTTTTCAAAGACGGGGATAATACAGGCCAGCTTCATTTTCTTCCTTTTGAACCTGTATACGATGGCGGATATAGCATCAGGTATTTATTGGTTTAGCTCGGCCATCGTCTATCAATCAGCCTTTATCCTTTTTCTCCTGCTGGCGGCTTGCCTGATCCGGAGGTTCTATGCCACCCGCACCGCGAACACCCTCACCGTAGACGGTACCGTGCTCCTGCTGATCATCTTAATTGCCGGATGTAATGAAGTAGCCGCTGTTTTCCTGGCCCTCTTCCTTTTCCTGATCATCGTCCTCAACTATTTTTATAGCCACCCCGTCCCAAAAATCCTCTTCATATACCTTGCCATCGCCCTTCTTGCCGGCCTCCTGATCACCTTTACTTCCGGCGTTATTTCCATAAGGCACCACCAGATGAATAATAATACCAGTTACCTGAGCGTATTGCCAATGATCGTTTTCCGGGGAATTTCCGTTTTTTATTATATTTTAAAGGAGCCTGTTTTCTGGGCAATAGCCTTTTTCTTATTTGCCCTGGGAATAAAGGTCGGGGCAGCCCCGTCGACAGCAGGGGCATTTCACATTTTTAAGGAGAGAAACATCCTTATTCCCGGCCTGGTGATAATAACGCTGCTGGTGATCGGCACGCTTACACCTGTATTGATGGTATCCAAAGGTTCTCTTCCGCTCCGCAGCCTGAATAATCTCATCGCGCTGACCTCATTTTTCCTGTTGACGGTCTTTTTTATTGGCGGCGCCAGCAATCCTGCTTTAGCGCAGTCGCTGCCTCCTGTTAAAGCCTCTTCAACGGCAATCGTTGTTCTTTTAGGATGCGGCTTCCTGGCTAATGCCAACTATCTGCAGGCCTGGAAAAGTGCCTTTTCAGGGTATTTTTATCATGCTGCATGGGAAGACAGACAACAACAACTATTGACAGCAAAGGAACATCATCAGAGAACGGTCACTCTGGCGCCCTTTGAAACGACCCTGGAAAAAAAGATCCACCAGGCATTTCCTCATGGAATATTTGCAACGGTAAATTATATTCTGGAAGAGAACCCTTCTGCTATTTATTGTTTAGATGAGACGGAACATCCTTCCTGGGGCTATTTAAATTACTACGGTTTAGATAAAATAATAATAGAAAAAAAATAAGCTAATGGTAAACGTATATTTTATCAGCGGCATCGGCGGTGACAGCAGATTATTTAAACATATCCAACTGCCGGAGGGCTTTCAGGCCAGATATGTGGAGTGGGTCAATCCTGAAAAAAAAGAACCCCTTCCCGGTTATGCGCTACGGTTAACGGCACAGATCGATACACAGCAACCTTTTATCCTGGTGGGCATGTCCCTGGGAGGCATCATGGCCGTAGAGATCGCCAAACGCTTCCCCCCTGTCGCGACTATCCTTATTGGTTCCGTTCCCCTATCGGCCCAATTACCCTGGTATTATAGCCTTGTTCGCCGTTTGAGGATTACCGTCCTTTTCCCAGCCTCTTTTTTCAAGAGGGCCGCCACCCTCAAAAGATTATTCACCCGTGAAAAAACAGCCGATAAAATATTGCTCCGGCAGATCATCCGGGAGGGGGATCCCTGGTTTATTAAATGGGCCATTGACGCCGTGCTGGATTGGCGCAACGAGGATATTCCCCAGCCGCTCTGGCACATACATGGCTCCCGGGACGAAGTATTCCCGGTATGGCTCACCCGCCCCAGCCACACGATTCCAAAAGGCGGCCATATGCTGGTCATGAGCCATGCAGCCGAGATCAACAGGATCCTCAGGGAGATCCTTCAGCCCGGTATTTTTTCCGCGAGCGCTACCCGGTAGAACTCATATCCTTTCAGGATGCTCTTTCTTTCCGGGAGATATTTTTCCCGGTAGCCGGCAGCGCCCGTATCTTCCAGCAGCCTGAACCGGAAGGATTGCAAATAGGAAGGAAGGTCTTCCGGCGTAAATCCAAATGTCCACCTTTCTTCAATCCTATCCAGGTCTTTTAATAATCTCTCCGCGCCAAAAAAAGAGGAGGGATCGGCTAACACCTTTTTATCGATATAGGTGAAAATGATGGAAGACCCTTTTGGAAATTTTCCGGCAAAGGCGAAGGTCTTGTCAATCGCCCCCTGCTGAAGGTAATTGGTGACACCTTCCCAGATCAGGACAGTAGGGATCGTAGTATCAATAGCCTCTTTGAGCAGCAGGCTATCCAGGTCCTGTTGATTGAAGTCGAGCTGCAGGTAACGGATATTGCGGGAAGAGGAGGGGGAGATCTCTTTAAGCGTTTGCAATTTTCTCCGGGCTGTATCAGGATGATCGATTTCGATGACAGGGACCGTTTGCAGGCAATCCAGGCGCAAAGCCCTCGTATCAAATCCGGCGCCCAGTATGATCACCTGCCGGACGCCCTGCCGGATGGTCTGTTCCAGCAGCTCATCGATATAACGGGTCCTGGCAATCCCGGATGCCAGGGCCCCGGGTATTCTTCGCTGCATGATGCGGTAAAAAAGGCTTTCGGCCGGTGGAAAAGAAGATACCCTGCACGCCAGGCGATATCCCCGGTCCAGGAAATAGATCGCATACGGGTCAGTAAAAAGCCGGCGACTCCTGGGCCTTCGCGTCTCCAGGGCCCTGTACAGGGCCATATATTGGGCGGTCCGGCTGGCTGTGTTTGCTTTCATAATTATTCTCCGCAGGCGGTTTGTTTCCTGCAAAACTAACCGATGGCAGGCTTCCGGTCAATGAACCTGGGTTAATAAATTCCGCCCCCCTGAAAGGAGCTTCCCCTTTGAAACTTAACTCCTGAAAGGGACTTCCCCTTTGAAACTTAACTCCTGAAAAAAATATTTATACATAATGTTGCAATACATCTGAATCAGATGTATATTTGATCAATGCATTAATTTTACTATTTATGAATTATTCGTCCGAATTAATAAAAGGTACTCTTAAAACCATTGTTTTAAAGCTATTAGCCGATAATAAGAGAATGTATGGTTATGAGATTACCCAGAAAGTAAAAGAACTAACGCTTGACAAAATTCAAATAACGGAAGGGGCCTTATATCCCACCCTGCATGCGCTGGAACATGACGGATTGGTCACTACGGAGACTGAATATATAGGGCGACGTATCCGGAAGTATTATAGTTTAAGTCCGGCCGGGAAGGCAAAGACCAAAGAAAAGGTGAGGGAGCTTGCCGAATTTATGGATACGATGGTCTTTTTGTTAGGTATAAAACCAAAAACGGCGTGAATGTACACTATCAATGAGCAACAGATGGATTTTATCCTTAATGACATCCGCAGGCGCGGCATTAAGCTGGAGAGCCTTCAGCAAAATCTCCTGGATCACATTTGTATCCTTATCGAGCACAACCTGGAAGAGAATGGGGATTTCGAACGCTTTTATTCATCCGTCATTAAAGATTTTTATCAACTGGAATTACGGGAGCTGGAAGAAGAGGCTCTGTTTCTTTTAACATTAAAAAACAATCATCCCATGAAAAAAGCACTGATGGTCAGTGGAGCATTCTCCATCGCAGCCTTTGCGGGCGCCTCTTTTTGTAAGGTTATGGAATCTCATTTGACTGACTTTTTGTTATTCGTAGGTTTTACGTCTTTTGTCTTTTTGTTCATCCCATTGATCTTTATGGTAAAAATCAGGGAGATCAATGCCAGCCGGGACAAATTAATCCTGGTAAGCGGTGTCATCGCCGGGCTGTTGTATTTTTTTTGCATGCTCCTGAAGTGGCTGGGTCCCGTCTGGCCAAATTTCCTGGGTTCCCCCTGGCCTCATATGGATACCATCTGGCTCGGCCTTTGGCTGACGTGTCTTGCCATTGCGCTTTTTATTTTTATTCCTGTCTATTTTTTCGCGGGTATCCGCAAGCCGGAAACAAAAACGAATACCATCGTTATTTCCATTTTCCTGGTGGCATTTATCGGTACCCAATTCACCTTCACCAACCTGAAGCCGTTCCGATCGGAAAAGCAACGGGTCGCCAATGGGATCGATAAAACTCCGAAGGCCGTGCAGGATAGCAATGACAGCAACAAATTCCTGGCAAAGCGTACTAATTAATAACCTATCGCCAAATACTACGTTAAAATTCAACGGTATGAGTGTAGAAAAAATAATCAACACCGCGTTCTGCAGCCCCGCCAGCCGAAAAAACACCGAAATCTGCCAGAGAGCTGGCCGGCCCGGAAGATTTCGGCGAATTGACTGCTACTATGAAGCAGACCAACCAGATCCTGAATAAGGTATTTAAATAGTCCCCTCTTACAGGACAAAATTTATATCTTTAGATGGAAAAAGCTAACGATGATACAATTAGGTATTTTGCTGACCCGGAAATACCGCTTATTAAGTCTGGCGGCCATCCTGGATGTTTTCGAAACGGTGAACAGATTTTATGCAGAGCAGGGACAGGAGCCCCCATTTTGCATCAAGGTCTTGTGTACCCGCCAAATGAAGGAGGAGGAGGCTGATGGATTTGCCGGGTACAAACCACAGCTCATCCAGGATCAGCCCAGGCAGGATCTGATCTTCATTCCCGCCTTTATGACCGATGACATGCAAAAGACGCTTTCCGAAAACCATGAATATATTCCCTGGCTACAGCAGCAGTTCTTAGCCGGCGCCGAAATCGCCAGTTATTGTACCGGCGCTTTTTTACTAGGCGCTACCGGTCTGCTGGATGGAAAAACCGCCACTACCCATATCGATGCCTGTCCGGCTTTTGCCTCCGTCTTTCCCGCCGTTAAACTGCAGCCTGACCGGATCGTTACCGGCGAGAGCGGACTCTATACAAGCGGAGGCGCTACCTCCGGATTTCATTTAATGCTGCACCTGATAGAACAGCGCTGCGGCAAGGAGATAGCAGTAAGGACCGCAAAAATATTTGCCATTGACATGGACAGAGGGCAACAATCTTATTTCGCCACTTTTATGCCAAAGCATAATCATCATGATGAACTGGTGGCCATGGCGCAGCAAAAAATAGCGGCAGCTTACCAGGATGCGGAGACGATCGAAGAGATGATCAGGGACGTCCCCGCAAGCCGCAGAAATATCGTAAGAAGATTCAAACAGGTAATCGGTATTACGCCGATAGAATACTTGCAAAAAACACGGGTGGAAGCAGCAAAAAAATTGCTGGAACAGACCAATCAGCAAATGACCGAAGTAATGTTGAACTCCGGCTACAATGATCCGAAAGCTTTCCGGAAAGTCTTCCGGAAAACGGTGGGTATGACGCCTACCAGCTACCGGGAAAAATTTCACGGTGCTTACCGGGCCGGGAAAAGAGTGTAAAGGCGAGTAGGGGATCGTTAACACTGAGTTAATATATTTAAGCGTCCTTTGTGGAAGTGCGATAATCATTACCACTGAAACCAAACGCTTATCTATATGCAAAAGCAACGTCTGTTCCTGGCCCCCCTGATAGTCCTCCTGCTCTTTGGCTCCTGCGCTAAAAAGCTGGTCTCCCCCGTCAACCAGGAAAATACTTCCAGCGCTCCAAGAGCGGCTGTAGCTCAGAGCCTTTTCGAAGATTTTGAATCCGGAACCAAAACCTCTTATGCCGAAGGAAATGTCTCTTTCTCCAGTGGCAACTGGACGCTGACCGACGCACTGGTAGGCACCAGCACATCCGATGCCAGGGATGGCGCCCATTCGATCCGCATACGCAATACCGGGACCATAACGATGAATTTTGACGTGAGCACAGGCGCCACAACTGTAACCGTCAAACACGCAGTATACGGTTCGGACGGTTCCTCCACCTGGGGATTGTGGGTGTCGTCTAACGGGGGCAGTACGTATACCCAGACAGGCTCCGCCGTTACCAGCAGCAGCACCACCCTCTCCACCGCCACCTTTACCGTCAACCTGAGCGGCTCCTTACGCTTTGAAATACAGAAGATCAGCGGAGGCAGCAACCGGATCAATATTGACGATTTCACCGTCAACAGCTCCGACGGCACAGGAGGAGGAGGCAGCACGCCCGGCGACAACTCCAATCTTCTCCTGGGCAATCCCAGTGGAGCCACCACCAGCACTGCCAATGCCGATAACTATCTTTACGATCAGGGCTATTATGTTGAATCCTACAACCGGGACAGGGGCGAACCTAACTGGGTGAGCTGGTATGTAGGCACTACTTCCCTGGGCTCCATAGACCGGTCCAATGACTTCAGGCCCGATACCAACCTTCCCGCCGGCTGGTATGAAGTTCCCGCCACTGCCTACTCAGGATCCGGGTTTGACAGGGGGCATAATTGTCCTTCGGGAGACAGGACCAGTACTACGGCTGCCAATGAAGCCACTTTTCTGATGGATAATATGATTCCCCAGGCCCCGCATAATAACGAACAAACATGGGCTAACCTGGAAGCATATGGCCGTTCTCTCGTGAGCGCCGGAGACGAGATCTATGTCGTCATGGGCAGCTACGGTACCGGAGGAACAGGCGCCAACGGTACCGCCACTTCCGTAGATGCAGGCAAGGTCGCCGTACCTTCCAATATCTGGAAGGTCATCGTAGTCCTCTCCAATGGCAATAATGACCTCAGCAGGATCACTACCAGCACGAGGGTCATCGCCGTCAACACGCCGAATATCAATACCATCAGTTCCGACTGGACCCAGTATATCTGTACCGTGAAGGACATTGAAAATGCCACGGGCTATACCTTGCTCTCCAATGTTCCGGCAACTATCCGGACTGTGCTGGAGACTAAGCTGGATTCAGGGCAATGATCCCGAGGATGCCTTCATTCTCAATGATCATCATTCCATGACGGTCGGCAGTAATGCCTTCCTGCAGTTTATATAGATACCGGGGAGTCGTCCCCTCCATGACGGTGGGCAAACGGGCAAATTGTATATTATTGCATCTTTCCCGTAATGTCTCTCCCACTTCGATAATGTGAGTGGAAATGATGAAGAAGCAGTTCCTGTATGCGGACAGTTCTTCCGTAACGGCCAGGGTGGCATCATAGGCATCTTTTACATTGGTGCCTTTAAAGAGCTCGTCGAAGATCACCACCAGGTCTTTGGCAACGCTCACCTCCACGGCTACTTTTTTTACCCGGAGTACTTCCGCATAAAAATGACTGTGTCCAAGGCTGAGATTATCCGGAACATTGATAGAGGAATAGATCCCGTCTTTTACCGAGAACGTCATTTCCTCCGCCGCGACCGGAAAGCCCATATGTGCAAGATATACGGAGATGCCGAACGCTTTCATCAGGGTGGACTTTCCCGCCATGTTAGCACCCGTCAGGAACAGCATATTCCTATCCTGGTGCAGCGATACCGGGTTGCCCACCGCCTTTTCCAGTCGTGGGTGGCGCAACCCGGTGGCACGAATTGTATTGAACGCTGCAGGCAAAGCATGTGCATAAGTGTACCCTTTTAATGCAGCTACATGCCCGACTGCCATAAATACATCCAGTTGGTAAATGATCCCGGTCAACGTCGCCATTTCCGTCTGCAGCAAATTCCTTAACAGGTGATCATACCGGGCCACTTTGAGCCAGGACCAACCGGCTTCCCATTCTGTCCGTAACCCTTCAAGCCGCCTGTCATTGAATATCTCTTTTACTCTCCGGATTTGCTTCCCGAAAGGGCCGTCCAATCCATCCTCCTCTTCCAGCCTGCCCATAAAATCGAAAAATAATTTTAGCACTTCGATGGTAGTCAGGAGCCCGGTCTTTATCCTGCTGTAGGCTTCGTCCCGGACGACGGAGTCCAGGAGCTTTCTTCGGGCAGTGCCGGTTATCGCCATCACGAAATTCTCTCCGCCTCCCCCACCCAGATAGTTTTCCATGACGTTCAGGGACTCGCCAACCAATGGAAATGCCAGCGCCTTCTGCTGAAAATACCGAAAGAGCTCACTCCGCCGGTTAATTTCATCCGGATCGGTCAATGGGTGCTGAAACAAGGCGTCCAGTAATTTCTCCCCACCTGTGGTATGCACCCGGTTGAAAAGGTTGTAGATGGAATCCGGTTTGTATTTGCCCGGCAGGTTCAGGTCGTCCAATGTCTGTTTGTCCGCGATAAAACTCATGACAGTACTATTTTCGGTTTATGTCTTCTGATCAGGAGATTTTCTTTTTCCCATTCTTCAGTATATCAATAATGCCCTCATTCCTGACAATGACCATCCCATGCCGGTCATCCGTAATCCCGGCCTCCAGCGTATAGGTATATACGGGATCATTCCCATTCATATGTGTCGGCAGGTACTGAAAGCTGATATTTCCGAACTGCTGCCGCAATATTTCCCCTGCTTCCATGATATGGGTGGAAATCACGAACATGCTGTTGCGCCGCTGTGCAAAGGCCCCCGTAATAGCTATTGTAGCCTCGTAAGCGTCTTTCACGTTGGTACCCCTGAACAGCTCATCAAAGATGATAAATAGATCTTTGGAGAGGCTCAGTTCTTTTGCCAGCTTTTTTACCCGGAGTACTTCCGCATAGAAATGACTGGCGCCCATGCCCAGATTATCCGGCAGGTTAATGGTCGTATAGATACCGTCAAAGACGGAGAAAGTCATTTTCCCTGCCGGGACGGGGAAGCCCATGTGCGCCAGGAACAGGGCGATGCCGAGCGATTTCATAAAGGTGCTCTTACCGGCCATGTTGGCGCCTGTGAGGAAGATCACATTGCTGTCCGGTCCCATATACAGCGTATTAGGAACGGCGTTCTTCAACTGCGGGTGATAGACCCCTTCCAGGACAAGGGTATGTTGTTCCTTAGGCAAGGCCCGGGGAAATACGAAGCTGCGCTGCAATGCCACTTTTGCCACGGAAAGATATACATCCAGGTAATAGACCGGACGCACTATTTTCTTTATGGTATCGCGGTGACGGAACCGTAAGAGCGTATCATAAGCGGCCACCTTATTATAAGGTATTTTGCTATTCGATCGCTCTTTCACTAAAAGCTCCAGCACCGGATCGGATAGAAGCTCAGCGATGGCATTCTTTTCGGTATAGTAGGGGAACTGTTCGTCCTGGGCATGTGTGGACCCGGCAGGATCTGCAGCCGGGCTATGCGTGGACCGGGTAGGGCCTCCGGCCGGGCCGATGGAATCGATAAAACTCCGCAGGCCGTGCAGGATGTCAATGACAGCAGTGACCCCTTTATAGATGTTCTTATAATCGGTATCTTCCGCGATTAAATGGGTCAGCTTCTTCCCCAGTGTATGTTCATCCGGGGAAAGTCGGGTCCGCTCATCGGTATTGGAAAGGTATTGTTCCAGCACATCGAACAGCTCGCCCGAAAAGGGGAATACGGCCTTTATCGATGCAAAATACTGAATGATGCTGCTGCGATGGTTGATAGCGTTTGCATCCGACAACGGGTAACGGAATAGTTCATCCAGCAGCGCTGCACCGCCGCGGGTCACTGTCCGGTTGAATATACTTATCACCGAATGATCCCCCTGCCCTACTATCTTCAGATCTTCCAGCGTCTGATTATCTGTAATGAACCTCATGATGACTATTATTTCCTTTTCCGCCTGATCAAAAAAATCGCTCCGCCAATCAGTAACAGACCCGGCAATATCCATAAGAACAGCGCCTTTAGTATATTTACGCCCAGGGCATTCAGGATCAAATGATTGTCTTTCGACCTCGGCCGGGTCGTTTCTATCGGGAATTCACCATTCGCGAACCATCCGAACAAGGCCGTGTTAAAATGGAAATTGTCCGTCCGTACGTTGCCTCTTCCCAGTTCTGAATTACTTAAAAAATCGGCATCTCCCGTCACGACAATACGCTGTTCCCTCCCGCCCACTGTCCGCGTCAAAGCCAGCGCGGTGGGAATGGGTCTTTTCTCGTCGCCTTCCGCCGGAGAATATGCTACTTCAGCGGAATCCATCACGAACGTTCCTTTTTTATTCCAGCTCACTTTTTCGTCCGTCATCAGCAGTGGTCTGATCTGATAGGGGCTGGCGCTGTCATACCTTAAACCCGCAACGGATGGCATGGACATCCGGACGCTGTCCAGGAAATCATTATTCAATCTTTTAGAAAGCCCTGCGGCAGTGGCAGTGACATAGGGTAGCACCAGGGTGGGAGAAAAGTCCCTGCTACGCTGCACAATAGTACCCTCCATCAATTGTACGCCCAGGTCCTTTAACAAAGGATTCAGTACAGCCTGTTTGCCCGGCTCGCCGGCAATCAGCAGATTACCACCCCCGTCTATATATTGCTGTATCCTGGCTAAAGCCCGGGGGCTGAGATTTGTTTTGGGATCGCCGATCACCAACGCTGCAATATCTTTGGGGATATCTCTGTCGGCTGCATTCACCGTATCCACATCAAAGCCCTGATTGATCAGCGCATACCGAAATGATTGCTGGTTGGTCAGGGTCTTATATTCCCTGTCACCGGTCTTAAAGATACTGCGTTCAAATCCCCCGTCCAGAAAGACAATCTTCGGCAGTTTAACGGTCATACGTTTGAAAGCCGCATCCACTTCCGTTTCCCCCGGCCAGAATTCCATATCATTAAAGACCCGGAGGAAAGTAGATCTGTCCTTGTATTTCACCTGCATCACCAGCCTGTTCTCCTCCGGCCGCAGATCGATGATCTTCCTGATCTCTTCAGGTCTCATCAGCGTATTTATATCCATTTTAAAGGCTTTCGTCCGCATTTCGACGATCTCTTTATTGGTCTTCCCCTTCATCCATTTATAAAAATTGGGTTCAGAGATGACGCTGTCATAATAATAGACATACTTAAATTTGATATTGGATTTAAACCGTACATAAGGTTCCCACCGGTCCATATCCGCATTCCGCACGCTCGGTTGGTCATACCCATAGGTCCTGTCAAGAAAATTGACATAAGTGGTCACTTCTATAGGGTCATCCCCCATCCCTTTAATTATCTGCTGGGTATTTTCGCTCAGGGTATTTGACTTCGTGTCGGTAGCGTCACAGTAACCTATAAATCCCGGCCGGGAGGTCAGATAACCGATCAGGATGGCGGAAACGACGATGAATGTATATTGTCCTATCCTGACAATAGCAGGCCGGGACTCTCTCGCCGCCCTTAATTTAAGAATGGATAGCCCCAGGAAAATATAGATGATCACTCCGAAATAGGCCAGATCCTTTGTCGTGATAAGGCCGCCGATCATCTTCTCCGCACGGCCTGTCATAGCCAGGGAATAGGTCAGGTCCCTCACAAAATCGATCTCCTGCCACATCGTCCCGATATAGCCCAAAAATGCGAAAATGACGAAGGTGCTGATGGCAGCCACCACCTGGTAAGCCGTCAGGCAGGACATGAACAATCCGATGGCTGAATAAGCGCATAACAACAGGTATATGCCCAGCAGCCCGGACACGATCAAACCATAATCCAAATGCGGCACGGTAATGATCCCCGCTATTATAAACAATAACAGTACCCCTATCAGCAGTAAGTTGTAGGCCATCATGGCGACAAATTTGCCGTAAATGATCTCACGTACTTTTATCGGGGAGGAATACAACAGCTTGATCGTTCCGCTACTGATCTCCCGGCTCATCAGTCCCATGGTGATCAATGGAATATACAGATACAGCTTACTGAGTATCCCCGACAGCACCCCTGATCCGAAAGCACCAGCGAATATCTGGGCGGTCAGTGCCCCAAAGCCGCCGCTCAACTGTTTGGATTCCTCCATCCATTCCATCGTGGTGGTATAACTCAGGGCCACCTGGACCATCAGTACGATCAATAAAAACCAGGCAATAGGGGAAAAGAACAGCGTACTTAGTTCGATCCGCGCGATCCTTAAAGTCTTTTTCATCAAAAAATTATTTTTTACTTCCTTTTTTATTTGACAATTCCGCAAATATTTCGTCCAGCGAACTCTTTTCCAGGTTGATCTCCTGCAGCCGCCAGCCGCCCTGCACGCTCGCCGCGATGATCTTTTCCACGACGGTCCTTTCGCCGCTGAAATAAAGGCGCACCTGGCGTTCGGTAAGAAAATCCACCTTGACCACGCCCTCTATCTTTTCCAGTTCCTCCGCAGCAGGAGGCTCTTCCATGAAAGCCAACACACTGTGCGGCGCCACATAGTTATTGAAGGCGTCCATCGTATCCGAGAATACTATCCTTCCACCCTCTATCATCTGGATATCCCGGCACAATACCTGTACTTCGGACAATATATGCGTGGAGAATATCACCGCATGGGTCGTCGCGATTTCCTTTATCAGGCTTCGGACCTCGATGATCTGGTTAGGGTCCAGGCCATTGGTCGGCTCATCCAGCACCACCAGTTTCGGACGATGGATGATGGCCTGTGCGATGCCTGCACGCTGGCGATAACCGCCGGATAAATTCCGGATCAGCCGCTTGCTGAAATGCGCTATGCCGCAGCGCTCTTTCGCCTCTTCCAGGGCAGCCGGCACGTCCGGCTTTTCCATTGATCGCAGGTAGGCGCAATTCGTCAGGTACTCATCCACCGTAAAGTCCATATACAGGGGGGGCGTCTGCGGCAAAAATCCTATCTGCTGTTTAGCCCGCTCCGGCTCCTTGCGCAAATCGATGCCGTCGATGTACACTGATCCTTCCGTCTGGTTCAGCACTCCGCAGAGGATGTTCATCGTTGTCGATTTACCTGCTCCGTTGGAGCCCAGCAATCCGACGATGCCTGTCTGGCTGATCGTCATGTTAATATCCCGTATCGCCCAGTTGCTGCTGTACTTATGGGACAAATGCTCAATTCTTACGATTGGTTCTTGCATGCCTTATTTATTGAAGTGTCATTGTTTATAGGGCCGGTCGTGGCCTCCCCGGAGAAGGGTACTTCTCCGGGGTCGGAACACATGCTATTATATTAATATTCGGGGTTTTGAATCAGAAGATTATTATTGATTATCTCCTGCAGAGGAATGGGATATAAAGCCGCAGAGGGTTTCCATAAACCGGGCTTTTCCGTACCTAGCACATTGTCGATGGCGCCGGTCCTTTTCAGATCGTACCAGCGATTGCCCGCTTCACAAAAAAGCTCTGTCTGTCGCTCGTGCATTATAGCGCTCAGCACATCTGACTGGGAAACGGCATTGCTACCGGTAAGGCCTGCGCGGGCACGGACCTGGTCCAGGTTAGTGAGCGCATCGCTCAACTGGTTTTGCTGTGCAAGGGCTTCTGCCAGGATCAGGTATTGTTCGCCCAGACGGAGCATCATATAATCCTCGGTGGTAGGAGCGACAGCGGTCCTGTTCTTATACTTATAGGCGATATTATAGTTAGTGGCGTTGACTTTGACGATGGCGACCCAGTCTGACTTTCGCTGATCGCCCGGTTCAAAGGCGCCCAACAGGCTATTCAATAGGGGTAAGGAAGGAGCGGTGTAGCTGATCAAAGGGGGAACGGTACTGCTGGTATAGGGAATAAAGCTTGCCCCCTCCGCCGTCTGATAGCTGGTGCTATTGGCCGGTAATTGCCAGATGGCCTCGCTGCTTCCATGCAGGAACACGCTGTTGAGGTCCTGCTCCAGGCTGTATTTTCCGGATTGAATGACCTGGCCCGCCATATAAGCTGCGCTGTCCCATTGTTGCCGGTAAAGATATACTTTGGCCGACAGGGCTTCTGCCGTGTATAGGTTAGGGCGTGCCTTGATGAGGGAAGGATAGTTCGGAGATAATGCCGACCGGGCATCCGCTAGGTCCGATTTAATAAGTGCATATGCGGAATCCACCGCAGCCCTGGGAAGGCTGGCATTTATCGTGTAATCGATCCCGGTCACCAGGGGCACTCCGCCCCATAAATTGACCAGGTTGAAATAATACAGGGCCCGGATCACCTTGAGCTCTCCCCTCAGTTGTTGTTTCAGGGGTACACTGATCACGGTGGCGCCTGCAATGCCCTCCAGGCAGGCATTTATCTGGTAGATATCAGAATAGGCGTTCTTCCACATTCCTTGTATCGTACCGTCATCCACCGTTATGGCATTCTGCAGAAAATTCCGGTAACTCGTACTGCTGCTATTCAGCTCATCGCCTGTAAGGCCGGTGTTAAAGGTAATACTACCACTGACGAAAGAAGGATTATAGGCAGATACCTTCATATTGGCATAGACACCGGCAACCGCGCTCATAATATCCGCGCTGTCGGCAAACACCTGTGAAGCAGGGATCTGGTTGGGGGGATTGGGAGGGATCTCTATCAGCTTCTTACAGGAAACAGCCAGCAGGGAAAAGAACGCCAGGATGGCCAGCATTTTTTTATTTATATAGAGCATTTTTTTCATTGTAATGTGTTTTAACAATTAGAAGTCAAACGATAAGCCTCCCGTGACGGTGCGTTGCAGGGGAATGGTATATAGGATTCCCTTCATTTCCGGATCGCCGAACTTATAGCCGGTGAATGTGAGCAGGTTCTGGGCGTTTACATAGATGTTGCAGCTCTTGATGCCCACCTTTTTAAGGTATGAATCCGGAAGTGTATAGGACAGGGACAGGTTCTTAAGCCGGATATAACTGGCATCGCCGTAGCTGCCGGAGGAGGAGCCAAAGTAGGAGGCGGCCCGGGTAGCTGCCCTTCCTAAGGTATTCTGCCCATAGTAGCCGGTAGTCAATCGCTGTAGGGTAGCCTTGTCGCCGGGCTTCTTCCAGTAGTCGGTCAATTCAACAGGTAAATTGTTCATACCACCCGGCGTGCCTCCGCTATATACGCCGAACAGGTAATTATGCCCGATCTGTTTGGAGAACTGGAAGAAGAGGGTCAGGCTCAGTCCCTTGTAACTGATCGTGTTGCCCAATCCCCCGAAGTATTTCGGCTGCACGTCAACTATAGGCTGTATGTCTCCGCCTTTGGAAGCCTGCTGGTAACTGGGGGTAGACGTAACGCCTCCTTTTCCTGTATAATATTCAAAAATGCCGGTGGTATCATTAACGCCTTTGTATCTGAATCCACTGGTCAGAGTGATTGGTTTACCGATCGTATAAGTGGAGGCATAAGGGGAGGTAGCCAGGCCGGGGAAAGCAAGCAGCTTGTTACGGTTGCCGGAAATATTGAAGCTGGTCGACCACCTGAAATTCTTTGTTTTAACGTTGACGGAGGTAATGCTTACTTCCAATCCTGCATCCTGCAGCTTAGCGCTGAAATTCTGCACTACGCTGGGGAAGCCCGCCTGGCTGGGCAAAGTATAACTCGTCAACTGATTGCCCGTCCGGTTGCGGTAACCGGTAATATTCAGCAGCAGGCGGTCATGCAGGAAACCCAGGTCAAGCGCTACGTTCAATGCATGCTTAGACGCCCAGCCATAACTGGGGTTATACAGGTTGGCGGGTTGATACGGGCGGGTACCGTCGAACAGCGGATAGCTATACATGTTACTAATCCTCCAGAATGGCTGGAACTGGTAGGGCGCCACGCCGTCCGAACCATTGGTCCCGTAGTTACCGGAGATCTTTGCATAACTGATCGACGGAAGGGCCTTCCTGAATGCCTTCTCCTCGGAGAAGATCCAGCCCAGGCCTGCCGATCCAAAGCTGCCGAACTGACGGCCCGGACCGAAATTGCTGGAGCCGTCTCTGCGGCCGCTCAGGCTGACAATATATTTTCTGTCATAAATATATCCCAGGCGACCGTAGACACCGGCATATTTATAAATACTGGAGTTATCATTCGCGGTGATCGATGCGGCTCCTTCTATGGAACCTAAGAAGGCGTCATCGGTATATCCGGAACCCATGACCTGCATATCGGAGCTCGTGCTTTTCTTATAGGTACCCCCTACCAAAACAGACAGTACGCCTTTGCCAAAGGTCCTTTTATAATCTACCTGCGGTTCAATATTGATAGTTTGGAAATCACCTCTGTCGAAAGTAGCGGTAGAGTAGGCATTATTGGGATCCTGGGTTGAGATCGGAGAAGCGGAATATTGTTTGGTGTTGAGCAAACTGTATCCCAGGCCTGCGCTAATGCTGAGACCGGTTGCCAGTTGGTAAGCGATGCGCAGAGAATTATTCAGGTTATATGACTGAAGCGAAAAAGGTTGTTTCAGATAAGCCAGCATCTGATAACCCGACAGATTGATCCCCTTGTAATTCCAGACCGGCTTGCCTTCAGGGTCCAGCAGGTCAGGCATGTTGGGCGCCAGCAGCATGGCCTGTGCAACGGAGGGGGCGCTCGATGTATTATTGTGATCGTAAGAAAAATCGCTACCGAAATCGATGTTCAGCCGATGGTCCATGGAAGAGTGATGAAGCCCGGTATGCAGGGTCTGTCGGTTGTCCGCGAAGTTACCGGGGAAATCATAGACCGATTTGGTATACCCTGCCGAAACGATGAAGGTGGTACTCTGGGAGCCTCCCGATAAACTGGCATGGACATCCGTACTATTGGAAGTCCCTCCAAAGAATTGCCGGGCAAAATTGTGGTACCTGGTGGAATCGAAGACCACCAGGTCCGGGAAATACATGCTATCATCTGCATTTGTCGGGTCCAATACCAGTCCGTCATTTTGGAGGGCATCCCTTCTCATCTGAAGGTACTGCGGGGTGTTGAGCATCTGCAGTTGGCGGGTAGCCTTATTGGGGCCCGTATTTACCCTGACGTTCAGACTGGTAGCGCCTGCTTTTCCCTTCTTGGTAGTGATGACGATGACCCCATTGGCGCCTTGCGATCCATAGATGGAGGTGGCATCTGCATCTTTCAGCACGCTGACACTTTCAATATCGGCGGGGTTGATGCTGTTCAAAGGGCTGAATCCGCTATTCGGAACATTGGAATTCAGTCCCCCAAGATTATTCATCAACGCAGCGTTAAGGCTGTTGTTCTGCGGAGCGAAGGGAACTCCGTCCACGATGAACAAAGGCTGATCAAACGGTGAGCTGCTAGGAGTACTTCCCAGCGTGTTCTGTCCTCTGATCTGTACCTGTACCGAAGAGCCGGGTGTCCCGCTGGTTGGAGTAATGTCAAGCCCCGTCACTCTTCCCTGAAGCGCCAGCAGCACATTGGTGACAGGCTGTTTTTGTATATCTTCAGAAGTTACGGTGGAGACAGAACCCACGTTGAATCGCCGGGTGTTGGTGCCATAGGCCACCACCTGCACTTCGTCCAGGGGGCTGTTGGACCTGGACATGATAACGAAGAATTTATTAGTATTATCACTGTTCTTTACTTTATATTCTTTGCTGGTGTAACCGGTATAGGAAATTACCAATACGGCATTTTCATCGATGTCCTTCAGTTCAAAGTCTCCTCTGGCATCTGTCGTCGTCCCTCTTTTTTTCCCTTTTACGGCCACAGAGGCGCCTCCTAAAGGGTTGCCCAGGCTGTCCATTACCCGGCCGTGGATGCCGGAGGGAGGGGGTATGGATTCAGTCGATGTCAATTGGGGTGGCGACGGCGGCGACGGTTTCAGAGTGATGAAGACCGTATTACCCTGGATGGCGAAATTCAACGGTTGGTCTGCCAGTGCCTGTTCCAAAGCAGCCTGCAAGGGCACATTCCGGAGTTGAAGGGTCACCCGGCCGGTGCCGGCAAGATCTTCTTTCCGGTAAAAGAACAAATAACCCGTCTGTTCTTTTATGGCTGAAAATACGGCCGTGAGCGGAACGGATTTACCCGTATACGTGACCGTCTGCGCATTGGTACGGGCACTGGCCTGCAGCATAACAGCCAGCAGAAGAAAAATGGTTAGCTTCATGACTAACAGAGTTTTGGTAAGGCAATCCTTTCTTCGCAGGAGAACATACGAAGGGGGATTGCAAAGAGCCTTAATTTGCATACTTTTGCATTGTTTGGGTTAAAAATTAAGCAGTCGAAACGAACTTGTTTATTGGACTAACCTGAACGAAAGCCGGGGAAGGACGTCCAATCTTTGCACCCGGTTTTTTCATTTTAAGTTATCCCGTTGGGCTCCTCTCATAAGGGAAGAGCCGTCTTTTCTATTTCTTTTTCTTTTCTTCTTTTTTATTTTTCTCTTTTGCGAATTTTTCTTTTTAGCGAATTTTACAGGAAGGCTCTTTTCTATGGTCTTTTTGTAGCCTTTGCCGGAGGGCTTTTGTTGGAGGGCTCCTCCTTCTAAGGCCGGATTATAATTTTATGGTTATTAATAATCGTGTAATGGATCCGGGTATTGGCCAGGCCCTGTAAGACCTGGTTTAAGGTCAGGCTGCGGCCGATTTCCCCGTCAAAAGTACCCGTTGGGACCGGGCCATCATACTCCACGTCGATATCGTACCACCTTGCCAGTTGACGCATGACCGTGGATAGATCCGCATCGCGGAATGCAAATACTCCATTTTTCCAGGCCAGGACCTGTTCTACGTCTGCATGAGCAATCATTTCAAGGTCTCCGCCACTACTTTGAGCCTGCTGGCCCGGAGAGAGCATACGAACGGCTATGCCCCTGCTGACTTTAACCTTGCCTGCTACCAGCGTCGTTCGCACCCCTGGCTCATCAGCATAAGCATTGACATTGAAAGCCGTGCCGATGTCTTCGATCAACTGGTCGCCGGCTTGTACCCGGAATGGCTGGCGGTCGTTATGTACCACTTCAAAAAAGGCTTCTCCGGTAATTTTCACCCTTCGCTCCGTGCCGGTAAAAGCCGTCGGATAAGTAACAGAGGAAGCGGCGTTCAGCCAGACCCGGCTGCCATCGGGGAGCATTAACTGATACTGGCCTCCCCGGGGAGTGGATAAAGTGTTATAGAGGATCTCCGTTGATTTTTCATGTATGCGTTGATAAGCCAGTTGGCCATTGGCTAATTTTTGGATTTGAGCATTTCCCTGTTGCGTCAACACGCCATTAGCGGCGCTGTCGAGAATGATCTGTTTGCCTCCTGCCAGGGTCAATATGGCCCGGTTGCCACCCGGTTGCAGGTCTTTCCCCCTCGTCTCCTGCTGGCCGAACGGTGGAGATGGCCTGTTAAACCGTGTCCACCACCAGGCGCCACTCACCACCAATAACAGAATGGCTGCAACGGCCCACCAGCGGCTGCGTTTCAGGAAGGAGTTCCGGTGAACAGGAATGACAGGAGTGGAAGTCGCCCCGGCGTTGGTCTTTTTCAGCTCTTCAATGAACGGCTGCCAGGCCACCGGATCATATCCTGAAAGGGCCGGCTCCGTGATCATCAGCTCTTCCATCAGTTCCATCCACACTTCTTCTTCTGGCGCCGACGTCAAATACTCCGACAGCCGCTCCAGCTCGTCGGGACCAGCCTTCCCGTCCAGGTATTGGATCAATAAAAACTGAATGCGTTCTTTGGTTTCCCTGGTCATCATCAGCATGTTTTTTTTGTTCTCTGTCGCAGGCTCCCTGTTAAATAAGTATTATTTTTTTGTCCGGTCACCGGGATAAGATGATTGAAAAGGTCGATCGTACCATCCGGCTCCAAATTTTTTTTTTAAAGTAAAAATAAGGCGGACAGTACAGCCAGGGAGAGGCCGGTTGCATGATGCAGGTATTCCTGGATAAATTTTATGGAAAATCCCAACTGGTTCTTGACAGTAGAAAGAGAAAGCTGCAACTGCTCAGCAATCTGCTGGTGGCTGAGGCCCTGTTCGCGGCTGAGGCGGTAGATCTCCTGCCGCCGGGCAGGTAAAGCGGCTACCGCCTTTTGGATAAGACGATCCATTTCCTTGCCGTCCAGCACTTCTACGGCCGAACTATATTTATTTGCCGCCTGCTTTTCTTCTACCCTGTTTTGCAGGCGGTGGTGGGTGGCCTGTGTGCGGAGGTGGGTAAGGCAAATATTGCTGGCGATCCGGAAGAGCCAGGATGCGGGACGCTCTACTTTCAGCAGGTCCTCTCTTTTCATCCAGAGCCGCAGAAAGGTCTCCTGGAGCATCTCCCTGGCAAGGTGCTCGTCCCTGGTAATTTTATAAATGAAGGGCAGCAAACGGGGAGTGTACAAATGGAATATCTGGGTATAGGCCGCTTCATCTCCGCCCGCGATCTGTAAAAAGAGGGCGCTGTCTTCACTATATGCATATTCTGTTAACAAACTGGACATTCTGTTTCCTAAGAGGCAAAAATACCAATCTCGCACGAAAGTGTGGGGCTTTTTGAAGCTGAACAGGCAATTTACAGCAACACTGCAAAAAAGCCCCAACAAAGGCGGCTGGACCTCTCTGATCTGGCCTGATAAGGCCGAACCATACACAGCAATTGGAAAAAAAGTGGGCGATCCGGTTACCGTCAACCTGGAAGAACTGATATAGGAGTAGCCGATGAAGGCAACGTGGTCATCCAGAAAAGGGTACTACAAGGATCGCCCGCTATACACTAACTGTTTTTATAAACAGCAGCAAATTCTTTGGCAAAATCTGTAAAACTTATTTTGCCCAATGCCATGTGCTTTTTTCTCCGGTAATTTTCGAACAGTATTCCGTCCCTTAAAGCAATGCCTATTTCTACCACATAAACGGATGCCATTTGTTCGGTGAAACCATTCTGCATCATACCTTGTAATAATTCTTCGTCAGAAAAACACACCCAGGCCAGATCCGGCTGGCTGATCGCCTGGCCCAATATTGCCGCTATTTCCCCGCCATTTTTTTCATCGCTCACCACGTAACGGATATTCTTTCCTGTAAAAAAAAGCGTATCCAACGCATCGGCGGCAGCATCAGCAATATCCTGCGGATGGGTCAGCAGGACATTCACCCCGGCGTCAAAATTATTTCCGATAATATGCTGGTGTTTTATCATTGGCAGGCTGCCGAAGAAGTTGGTGTAGAACATACCCGGACGAAGGTGCAACACATGCGTGTCCTTTAATTCATCCAGCTTTTTTTCGACGTAATGGTTGGCGCCGGCTGGCCCGGGGCCATCAGGAGTATGGGCGCCGACACTACTCAGGTTCACAACGTGCCGGACACCTGTTTGCCGGATGGCCCTGGCATACCTCTCGCCTGCTGCTCTGATATACGCCCGGGGATCTGCCGCCAAAAAGTCGGGTGGTATCATGGTGAAAACTGCATCTGCCTTGTCAAAGGCCCGAAGGAGAAAATCAGGGTCATCTATCGATCCTATGGCAGGTATGGCATGCAACTGCTCAATGGCCTTCGCTCTTTCGGGGTTATGACTAACGACGGTCACGCTATGCCCTTTTGCTGTTAATTTTCCGGTAAGCCTCTGGCCGATATTGCCCAGAGACCCTGTAATCGTAATGTTCATAATTTAATTTTTTAAAATTTTCGTCAACAAAAGTATATTTGTACTTACTTTTATACAAGTACTTACCCTAAAGTATGTTCCTATGGCAAAGGTGAAAGAGAGCTCGACTATCCAGGAAAATAAGAAAGCGGCATTTGAAGAGTGCCCTGTAACGTATGTAATGGAAAAGATCGGCGGGTATTGGAAACCCATTATCTTATTCCATTTATTATCAGGAAACAAGCGATACAGTGACTTGAGAAAAGCAATCCCGCACATTACTGAAAAAATGTTGATCCAGCACCTGAAACAACTGGAAGCGGACAAGCTGGTAGCCCGGAAGGCAAAGCCCGTAGTGCCACCGCATGTTACCTATAGCCTTACTGCTTCGGGCTTAGGTTTAAAACCTGTTTTGTATGCCATGGCACTATGGGCGGTGGAGACCAGCAAAGAGAACGCAAAGACATTTCGCAGGAATTTAAAGAGCTTTCCCGGAGTAGAGGAATACTATCCCCTGGCAAAATGACTTTAGTCATCCATTAAATACAACAGAGGAGATCGTTGCTCCGGACGTGCAGACTCATCCGGACGTGCAGACTTATAGTTACTCATACTCCCGGTATAAGGCATAGAGAATCTTTTTCTCCGGTTCGCCCCAGGAGCGGAGAGTATCCTGTTCGAAATGACGTTTGAAAGCCCTGACCGCTGCACTGCTGTCCCTGATATCATAACCGATCAGCCGGAGGGCCGTCAAACTGCTAAAGTGATCAGGAACGCATAGGCCGGTGGTATCGCCATACCATAAACCAAATCCCTTATCCGCCAGCTCTTTCCAGGGGAACCTGGAATTGGGATCGTTTCTACGGGTAGGGGCTATATCTCCATGTGCGATGAAATTGGCTGCGGGTATATTGTAGGAAGCTTTTAACCTGGCCAGTAAATGCAGCAGGCTATTGATCTGAGGATCGGGGAATGGTTCAAATCCATTATTGTCCAGTTCAATCCCGATAGATATGGAATTGACGTCCGTTATATTTCCCCATTTGCTGACACCGGCCTGCCAGGCTCTTAAATAGTCGTTCAGCATATGATGTACGGTGCCGTCCTTGCAGATCACGTAGTGAGCGCTGACCTGGGAAGAGGTTAAGGTAAAGGTTTGCAATGTCTGGGGGCAACTGTTCTGAGCGGTATGGTGGATAATCACAAAATTCGGTTTGCGCAGGTTAAAATTGATGGCGCCTATCCAGTAGGGCGCTGCCGGAACCGAGTCGGCGACTGGTCCCAGGGGGAGCTGACTGATAACATGGGCGTACTGTCTGGCCTGCCTCTTATATGCCTTATTGGTGGTCTTATAGGGATTGACCCAGCATCCCGACAACAGGAGCAAAAAAAAGGTAAAAGAGAGGGGATGCTTCATAATGGTAGTCTTTAGATCACGTATGTGATTCGAAGATATAAAAAGAATAAAACAACGCCTTGATTAGCATTAATTATAATGCGTCCGGTTCTTCTATATATTTGCCGTATAAATTGTAAGTTTAGGGATTGCAAATCCCTTACATGCATCAATATCGCTCAATTAGTATCCGGATCCTTGCTGGATTTGGCGTAATGTTTTTATCTGTAACCTGTAATCAACATCCAGCCGCCAGGAAGGACGTAAAGGAAAGCCCCCGTCTGGTGACAGGCAATAAACTATCCGTAAAGGACATGCGGGCCGATCTGTTTATCCTGTGGTCAGCCATAAAGGAGCTACACCCCGGTTATGGCAAATATTTCCCGGCAGATAGTATAGCAAGAAGTTATGATGCGACCTTTTCCACTTTAAATGAGCCCATGTACGAGGGCGGGTTTATCTCCCGTATGTATCCTTTTTTATGTACCCTTGGATGCGGACATACCCAAATAAAGCATTCTGCAGGCTATCAATCGCCACCGGGCATCACCGTTTCCCATTTGCCATTTGAAGTGCTGGTACGCCATGACAGGGCCTGGGTGACAACGCGAAAAACGGACAAACTGGCAACCGGCGATGAAATAATAAGTATAAATAATGAACCGGCATCAGCGATCATTCAACATGGCCGCACGCTGTATTGCGGCGATGGATATGTGGCGTCGTTTAAGGAGCTGTACTTATCTGAGTATGACGGGTTTGAGGATGTCTGCAATATTTACTATAAGTGGACCGCTCCCTATCATGTTTCGGTTCGTACACGCGAAGGCGTTCTCAAAACAGTTACCCTGGACTCAACCACTGTCCCGGCCTCCGGGAATGTCGCCTCAACCGATAAATATGCGCATTGGACAAAGGCTAAGAGTGCGGAGGATCTGGCATTATATTTTTCTAAGCAGAATAGTACCGCTTTGTTCGAGGTCAAAGGGCTTGAGTATACTGATACGATAGCTTACGCTGATTTTTTTGACCAGATAGCGCATAAGAGGTCAAAGAATCTCATCCTGGATTTGCGGCATAACGGCGGCGGAGACCTTCGGATCGTTATCAAGCTGCTGTCGTATCTGGCAGATTCATCTTTCGGCATCGTTAAAGACATCCGCTGCAGATTACCCGATCCGTCATCCAACAGCTTTCCCACATATTTTGATCCGGAGCGAACGGAGAGTTTTAAGAGTAGCTGTCTACCGGGCCGGCGGGAAAACAACTGGTACCATATGGATATCCGGCCGGACTTTGCCCGGCCATACGGCCCCATCCCAACTGCCGGATCCGGTCGGTTCAGGGGTAATTTATTCGTACTCGTTGACGGTGGGACATTTTCATCCGCGGCATTGCTGGCCTCAGCACTTAAGGCACAGCGCAAGAACATTGTATTCATTGGCAGGGAAACGGCAGGTGCGGAAGAGGGGTGCAACGGTTTCACGATCCAGCGATTGACCCTTCCCAATACGCGGATCGTAGTGGAGTTCCCCTGGTTGCAGGTAGTTTCTATGGCTGCATCACCGGTTCCAGGAAGAGGTATTATACCGGAATACCCCGTGGACTATACGCCGGAAGACATAGTGAAAGGCAGTGATCCGGACCTGGTCAGGGCTTTACAGTTGATTGCCGGGGATAAGAACACTTTCTATTAAAAAATCGTACATTTAGGCCCTCTTCAAGGGACGACCAGAGTTCATTATGCAGGCGGTATATATAAATGACAAATTGTATGAGTGTCATCCACAATAAGGACTTAGGAACCAAACAAAAAGCGCTTGCCATTAACCTTGATCCTCAAATTTACGGCTCATTCGCAGAGATTGGCGCCGGACAGGATGTTGCCGCCAATTTTTTCAAGGCAGGCGCCTCGTCGGGTACTATCGCCAAAACCATGTCAGCATACGACATGACCTTTTCTGACGCCATCTATGGCGCACAAAAAGGCGGGCGTTATGTCAGCGAGGCCCGACTGATAGCGATGCTGGAAAAGGAATATGGGCTCCTGATCGAACGTCTTGCCGAAAAGCGTGGCGATAAAACGACATTTTTTGCTTTTTCCGATACCATAACGGCCCTTAATTATCACAAGACAAATGAGGGGCATGGCTGGATAGGCGTTCGTTTTCAAATGGAACCGGACGGGGAATTCAACGACGTAGTAATCCATGTGAAATTATTGGATAATGATAATGTCCTACAGCAGAATGCCGTCGGTGTCCTTGGCGTCAACCTGATCTATGCCTGCTTCTACTACCATACGCACCCTAATATCTTCTTGCTGTCCCTTATGGACAATTTATCCAGGGACGCCATCCAGATAGATATGATCCGTTTTGAAGGCCCTGATTTCAGTAAAATAGATAACAGGCTGATGAGTTTGCAACTGGTAAGAAATGGGTTTTCGGATGCGGCATTGTTTGGCCCGGACGGCAAGAATATGCAGCCTTCCGAGGTGCTGTATAAGAAGCATATCGTAGTGGTTCGAGGTCGTTTCCGGCCTGTCATCAATGTGCACATGGATATGCTGAGCACGGGTGTTAAACAATTTATGCAGGAGCCTGATGTAGATAAGGATAATGTGGTGGTGGTGACGGAGCTGACTTTGCAGGCCCTGAAGGAAAGGGATGCGGACCCGACTGCCGAGATCGATGAAAAGGATTTCCTCGACCGGGTGGATATTCTTTGTGCGCTGGGACAAACGGTCCTGATCTCCGATTTTCATGAATATTATAAACTGGTGGCTTATTTATCAAAGATCACCAAACTCAAAATGGGCGTGGTCATGGGTTATCCCAATCTCGAATATATCTTTTCCGAGGAACACTACCAGGACCTGCCCGGCGGCATTTTGGAATCGTTTGCAACCCTGTTCAGCCGGAAGGTCAAGCTTTTCATTTACCCTACTTTACGAAATGGGATTATCTGGAATTGTCTGCAGTTTAATCCGCCCCCACACCTGGTAGACCTATACCGCTATCTGATCGCCAATAACAAAATCGAGGATATCAGGCATTATAAAGAGAGTAACCTTCAGATCCAAACGGATAAGGTCTTGCAACTGATCAAGCAGGGCGCGGAAGGATGGGAGGAATATGTGCCGGCCGAAGTGGCGGCGATGATAAAGGAACGGTGTTTGTTCGGGTTCGCCTGCGAAAATAAACCAATGAAAGCAGATAAGACCAGTACCGGGAATGCCGCCCGATAAATAAGCCAACCTTTACGGGCTCAAGTCCATGACCCTGCAGGTCCGTTCACTCACTTCGCAAACTCTTTACCGGGTTCGCCAACGCGGCGCGCACCGTCTGCACACTCACTGTCAACAGCGCGATCAGCATAGCCCCCGACCCCGCCACCACAAAGACCCACCAGCTCAGCCCGATGCGATACGCAAAACTCTGCAGCCACTGATGCATCCCCCACCAGGCCAGCGGAAAAGCTATCAGCGCGGAGATCAGCACCAGCCGCGTAAAGTCCTTGCTCAGCAAAGCCACGATACCCGCCACTTTCGCGCCCAGCACCTTGCGAACGCCGATCTCCTTCATCCGCTGCTCCGCGGCATAGGTCACCAGTCCGAAAAGTCCCAGGCAGGCGATCAGTATGGCGAATAGGGCAAACGTTATAAAGACCTGTCCCGTCTGCTGCTCCGCATGATACAGGTTGTTGAAGTCGTTGTCCATAAAGGTATAGCTGAAGGGCAGCCCACGGGCCATCGTCTGCCATTTGGCCTCGATCTGGTGTACCATGGCTGTAGCCGTTCCGGGACGCAGCCGGATAGCCATCTTCCCCCGGTTATCGGCAAGCCGCATGATCAGCGGCCCTACCTTCTCATGCATCGAGTTGTAATTGAAATCTTTTACTACCCCCACCACATGCATGGCGAGGGGCGTCATATTATTATCCTTCGGCCGGTACATTGTTTCGTTCACCGGGTCTTTCATGCCCAGCAACGCAGCGGCGGATTCATTCAGGATGATCCCCACCGAGTCGGTAGGAAAGTCCTTCGAGAAATTCCTACCCTTCACCATCTTCATACCCAGGGTAGGGATATAATGCTCGTCCACGAACAGGGTGGTCATCACCGTCACCCGTTTGGCATCCATCGATTGGTCCCGGAACCAGCCGTTCTGGCTGTAACCGCCGCCCGACGCAGGCAGGTCGCCGGAAAGCGTGGCGTCGACGACGCCCGACAGCTTGAGCAGTTCCTGCCGGAAGCTCTTGATCGGGTCGCCGGCTTCATAGGCCCCATGGATGACCAGCACCTGCTCCCGGTTAAAACCCAACTCCCGGCTGCGCATATACTTCAGCTGGTTGTAAATGACCAGGGTCCCGATGATCAGCATGATGGAGATGGTGAACTGGAAGACGACCAGGCTGCTCCGCAGCCAGCTGCTTTTAAAACCGGACGCAATCCTTCCCTTCAGTACCTGTATAGGCTGAAAGCTGGACAGGTAAAAGGCGGGATAGCTGCCGGCGATGCAACCCACCAAAAACACCACCGCCACCAGCACCGGCAGGAATCTTCCGGAGAAGAGCATCCCGGCATGCAGCTCCTTCCCCGCAAGAGTATTGAACATTGGTAGCAACAGCAAGGCGATGCCCAGCGCCAGCAAAAGAGAAAAGAAGCTCAGCAGCACCGACTCCAGCAGGAATTGCAGGATCAGATGCCCCTTCGTGCTACCGGCCACCTTACGAATACCCACCTCCTTGGCGCGGTTCGCGCTCCGCGCCGTGCTTAGGTTCATAAAATTGACACAGGCGATGAGCAGGATCAGCACCGCGATAAAAGAAAAGATGGTCACGTAGTTGATATTGCCGTTGGCCTCGAATTCGTATGACTTATTGGAATGCAGGTGGATATCCAGCAAGGGCATGAGGTGATACTTGAAATAATTTCCCTGCTTTTTCATATCCTGCGTGGAGGTATGCAGCAGGTCTTGCAGTTGCTTGCTCAGGTAGTTGTCGACGGTCGCATCGATACGGCCCTGGAGAAAATCCCTGCTCACCCCTGGCTTCGCCAGGATATAGCTGATATAATTATTGCTCAGCCAGTCATTCTCATCGTCATTGTTATAGCTGTCACGCAACGGCCGGATAAAGCTGAAATGAAAATGCGACTGCTGGGGTATATCCCTGATCACCCCCGTCACCTTACAGAAGGTCTTATTCTCCAGCTCCAACGTTCTTCCGACAACATCCGTAGTATTGAAATACCGCCTTGCGGCACTCTCGTCGATGACGATCGAATTCGGCTCGTTCAACGCCGTCGCCGGGTCCCCGGCCACCATCGGTAAGGTAAAGACCTGGAAGAAAGTAGAGTCGGCAAAGACCAGGTGATGGTCCTGGATAAAATTATCGCCCTTCTTCACCATGACATCCCCCGCAGAATTCGTCCGTACCATCTGCTCCACCTGGGGATAATCGGTTTTCAGCGCCTTGGCCAGAGGCTTCGGCGATACCGCCGCATTGAACCCGGTATTGTTAAAATAAATGTCCGCATCGAGCCGATAGATCCGCTCCGCCTTTGTATTGTATTTGTCGTAGCTCAGCTCATCTACGACATAGAGCACGATGAGCAGACAGACGCCCAGCCCTGCCGCCAGCCCGATAATGTTGATGGCGGAAAAAGCCTTGTTTTTCCAAAGATTGCGCAACGCGACTTTGAAATAATTTTTTAGCATACCGGTAGGTTTTTGGGGGTATCCCCGGTCTTGGACGGCTGGAGGGGAAAAATGTTACACCTTTTTGGAGGTTTTTTGCCTTCCGGGAAAAATTTATTAAAAAAAATTTGCGTAGCCAAATAACTACATTTATATTTGTAGTCAAATAGCTACGCAATGAATTTAAGACGAGATGTATTTCAGGCCATAGCAGACCCGACAAGAAGGGCTATACTTCTGTTGGTAGCCTCACATTCCATGACAGCAGGCGCAATAGCCTCCAACTTTGACACAGCAAGACCGACCGTTTCAAAACACTTGCAAATACTCACCGAATGCGAATTACTGGAACAAAAACACAACGGCAGGGAAATTTACTATCACATCAATGCAAAAAAAATGAAAGAAGTAGCCGACTTTATTGAACCATTCCGCAAAATGTGGGATGACAGGTTTAATAAATTAGAGAGCATCATGAAACAATACAAAACAAAAAAATAAAATGACATGGAACAAAAAACAAAAATCAGTGCCGAAGAAGGCCAACAGGAATTAGTGATTACCAGGGAATTTGATTTGCCACTGGAATTACTTTTTAAAGCGTATGTAGAGCCCGAAATTGTTGAGCAGTGGATGGGCACGAAAGTGCTGAAACTTGAAAGTAAAAAGCACGGCAGTTGGCAATTTGAAACATCAGATGCTAAAGGCAACGTGGTCTTTCAGGCGGGTGGGGTAATCCATGAGTTCGTTCCGAACCGGAAAATCACCCGAACATTTGAAATGGAGAATACGCCTTTTGGCGTCCAGCTTGAGATCTATGAATTTGAGCAACTCACTGACGACACCAGCAAACTCAATATGCACGTAATATACGAATCGGTTGCACAAAGAGACCAGGTGCTTAAGCTACCCTTTGCCCAGGGTATAAATATGGCGCATAACCGGATGCAGGAAATATTAAATACTTTAAAATAAGTAAAAAATGGAAAAGAGAAAAGCGATTTGGTATTGGATAATTACTGTCATATTATCCCTTTTTATTTTTTCGGGCGGATTGGCTCAGGCTGTGCAGGCAAAAGGGGTGATACAGGGTTTTAAACCCCTCGGGTACCCTAATTACTTTATCGCGCTTATCGGCGTTTGGAAGGTATTAGGCGTAATTGCGATATTAATCCCGAAATTTCCATTGCTTAAGGAATGGGCGTATGCGGGCATATTTTTTATCATGAGCGGCGCAGTGATTTCACATATTGCCAGTGATGATGTTTCTGTGCAAATAATAGCCCCGTTTTTACTAGCCGTTTTTACGGTGTTATCCTGGTATTTGAGACCCGTTGATAGAAAAATCATTTTTTAGTATTTCTACATATCCGTCCGTTCCATTCACCCGGATTCTCTGTCTGTCTTTGATCAGCCTGGTAGCATTCTCCACTCCGACAACTGCTGGTAAGCCATATTCCCGTGCGATAACTGCTCCATGGGTCATCTGTCCGCCAACTTCGGTGACCAGGCCTTTTATGGATACGAACAATGGCGTCCAGCTAGGGTCAGTAAAGGAGGTGACTAATATATCTCCATCCTCCAGATCAGCATCATCCATGTTCAAGATGACACGTGCCCGCCCCTCTATAATTCCGGAGGAAACAGGTAGACCTGCCATAGCTTCAGCCGGGAGATTTTCTCGTTTGTATGCACCGGCAATGATTTCACCATCAGACGTGATAACTCGTGGGGGAGTTAGCTTTTCATATAATTTGTACTCGTCTTTTCGTTTGCTGATGATCTGGTAATCCGGTTTATTTGTGCGTAGTACGACTTCGCGTAGTTCTTCAAAAGTGAGATAGTATATATCTTCTTTTTCATGAATAACGTTGGCTTGTACGAGCTGTTCGGCTTCTTTCAGTAAAGCCTGCTTATAAATGAAGTAGCGATTAACCATGCCGTACTTTGGATATTCCCGATAACCGATGAAATTCCGGATCAGGCTGATCATTCGTTTTGTCTCGCTGGCTTTTTCTTTCCCATCGGGTAATTGGCTCAATCGCTCTAATAACGCTTGTTCTTTTTTCAAAACTTCCTGTCGCCCTTGCTCAAATTTTCGATTGCCCGCATTAGGCTCAAAGTTTTTGATATTATTGAGTATCATGGGGACAAGCGTGATTGGTTTTTCACTCCAACGAGTTCTGGTAATATCGATCTCTCCGGTACATCGCATTCCGTATTTGCTGAGATAAGCATAGATAGCCTCCTGGGTTTCCTTTCCACCATCAAAATTAACCAGCTGATCCAAAAAGTTATCATCTTTTACATGTTGTAAATAATCAATTACCTCCGGATAAGGACGAATCACATCTGCGACATCCAATAGCGCCAGTCCCATTTCCGAAGTAATATTATTGGGTACTGATAGAGAGAGCGTATCTGCTGCGTTTTTTTCACCTAACCACTTCATCATGTTTTCATTGATCCATGATGAGGCATGCCTGGCAACCATAATCACATCCAGACTTTGTGGGTTGAACAGAGTCATCCTTAATTGCTGGATATCTTCCAGAATAAAGTTAAAAAAATCCGCTCCTGATTTCGTTTGGATGTTTTGTTTTAACTCTTCTATCGATGTTTGACTACTCCTGATCAGATCAGTAACAATTGCCGGATTATTTTCGAATTGCTCCGGAAAAGTCCATGACATCACTTTGTTGCCATTACTGTCACTCGGTACTTTTTTGTCGTCCGGCGACGATTTTATAAATTCTTCTCGCCCTACGATGGTCATGATCGCGTCTTTTATGAGGGGATCGGATTGTCCCAGGAGATCTATTATCTTTTCTCTGGTGACAGGTGAAGCCAGATGATGTGCGATATCAACAAACAACCTTCCACCAGCTTTACGCATGAGTGTATGGGGCGCTAAGAGGAAAAAAGACAACCCCAATGGCTTAATGGCGTCGGTCATCATTTGTTGATGACCGACGGATATATAGACGTGATTTTCCTGATCATCCGATTCAGGGATCGGATATAAAGTAGTGATCGGCCGACTCTGGACAATATAAAATGTATCATCAACCAAACACCATTCGATGTCCTGCGGACAGCCGAAATGTTCTTCGATCTTTCTGCCCATGCACTCAAGCAGTAAAATCTGCTCATCCGTCAGCGCTTGCCTGGTCTGCCTCTCAGGTTCAATCTCCTGTTCTTTCGTACCGCCATCTTTTAAGGCATAAATAGCCAGTTTCTTGGTGGCTATCTTCTTATCGATAACCTTGCCGTTACACACTTTATAGATATCAGGATTCACCAGGCCGGAGACCATGGCCTCACCAAGTCCGAAGCTGGCATCAATGGATAACACTTTCCTATTGGAAGTGACGGGATCGGCAGTAAACAAAATTCCTGCCACCTGCGGGAAGACCATCTTCTGAACAACCACAGACAGGTAGACTTTACGGTGGTCGAAGCCGTTTTGAAGGCGATAAATTACTGCCCTCTCCGTAAACAGCGATGCCCAGCACTTGCTGATATTCCTTAGGATTGCCTCCTTTCCGATAATGTTTAAATACGTATCCTGCTGTCCTGCAAAGGATGCCGTCGGCAGATCTTCCGCCGTAGCACTGGACCGCACAGCAAAGGCATCTTTTTCACCGAACTTTGTGAGATAACCCGTAATCTCTTCTGCTATATCCTTGGAAAGGGGTGTTCTTTCGATGGTCCTACGGATCTTTGCAGTGATTTTGCTGATAGCTGAGCTCTCTTCTGTCTTAAGACACGTTAATTCATCCAGCAAGCTGTTAAGCTCCTGATTATTTTCGGTTATTTTTTTATACGCATCGGTGGTAACGCAAAAGCCCTCCGGCACCCATATCCCCTTGATTCCGGACAGTTCGCCCAGATTAGCACCCTTGCCGCCAACAGCCACAAACGTTGATCTGTCGATCTCCTGAAAACAAAGTACATAGGTGTTCATATTTTCTTACTTCTTTTATCTAAATTAGGCAAGAATTTCATATCTCCATAAAGGATGAATTATAAAAAAAACCTCAAACAAATTTCTAAATTTATTGTTGAAGATTCAAAAAGGGTAAACAACTATCCAATATGCTCCAAATATGCTATCTTTCAAAATGCAGCATCAGGAATTTGAACCTCCCGAAGAGTTAAGGGATACCATAAAGTGCTTTTGGTACAACACAAGAGACTTCGGAGAACTACAATCTGGTTTTGAAGTACTACCTGATGGCTACGCTGAAATTATTTTTCATTTCGGGAGCGGCTGTAGCATTTCACACAATGGAGGTTTGCAGCCATTGCCATCACCGTTTATGGTGGGGTTGCTCAATCAGCCTGTTCTTTTTTATACGAAAAACCGTTTAGTAATCATTGGTATCAGGTTCTTTCCCTGGACTGTGTTCGATTTACTCGGACTGCCGTCCGGTAAAGACGGAGTGCGCATATTTGAGCATCCTATCGCCCGGCTTCAATCCACTTTGAATAAGTGGATTGAAGCCGGTAGGGTAGATGAGGCGCTGGCTCAGGTGAAACAGTATTTCCTGAATGAACGGTCGCGGATTGCTATTGACAGTATGCTATTCAAAGCGGGAGTTGCTATGAGGGAAGCAAACGGCACGATGCCAGTAAGCCAGGTAGCGGCGGCGGCTCATGCGACGGTTCGTACATTGGAGAGGAATTTCAAGCAATCTTCTGGCTACTCTGTTAAAGATGTGTCCGGTCTGATGCGCTTTGAGCAGGTACGAAATCAACTATGGCTTTATCCAAATTCCAACCTTGCCGGCTTAGCTCATGAGCTGGGCTATACGGATCAATCCCACCTAAGCAGGGAATTTAAGCGCTACAGCGGCACCACGCCGGCGGCATTCGCGCGAAAAGCAAAGAAAGCCAAACAGACTGTAAGCGACGATTTTGTCGCGTTTATACAAGCCTGACGCAGGAGGATTCCGGAATTTTGTGTTTCAATCATTCATATGAAAGCAACACCTGAAAGCAAGAAATCCGCACAAAATCATTCTATTCACGATGTGATCATTTCCGGAGCAGGGCCTGTAGGTCTATTCCTCGCCTGTGAACTGGCTTTGGCCAAATGTTCAGTCCTGATACTGGAAAAGGCGGAGAATCCGCACTCACCCTTAAAGCATCTTCCTTTCGGGATACGGGGACTCTCAGCGCCTACTATTGCAGCGCTTTACCGCCGTGGGTTGCTAAACGATCTTGAGGTGCCCCTACGCCTTAAAAACCCTCACTCAACTACCGTACAAGGCCCCCGTCGTCAGGCCGGACACTTCGCCGGCATTCCATTCCATGACGGCAATATTGACACCTCCCAGTGGAAATATCGCCTGCCAGGCTCGACCGACACCAGTTTAATTTCTGAAATGGATGAACTTGAAACGGTGCTGGCCCGCCGCGCAGCAGACCTGGGTGTAGAAATCAGGCGCGGGCTTGCCATTACGGACTTTCATCAAACCGGGGACGGAGTATCTGTTCAGTCAGGCGACCAATCTTTTAAAGGTAAATGGCTCGTGGGGTGCGACGGAAGCCGTAGTATAGTTCGCAAGGCGGCCGGTTTTGAATTCGCTGGTACGGAACCGGAATTTACCGGCTACTCTACTCAGGTTGACATTGCCGACCCGGAGAAGCTCAGCCCGGGCCGCAACGTGACACCAACAGGCATGTACTTGCAATCCCAGCCAGGTTACCTGATGATACAGGATTTTGATAGTGGGGCATTTCATAATTCAGAAAAGCCAATCACGCTTGAACACGTGCAGGAGGTGCTACGCCGCGTCTCGAACACCGACGTTACCATCAGTGCCCTTCATATCGCAACCACCTGGACCGACCGGGCACGGCAGGCCACAACCTACCGCAACGGACGGATACTTTTAGCTGGCGATGCCGCGCATATTCACGCGCCGTTGGGAGGCCAGGGGCTTAACCTTGGACTGGGCGATGCCATGAACCTGGGCTGGAAGCTCGCCGTAACCATTCAAAACAAGGCGCCGGAAGGCCTCTTAGACAGTTATTATACCGAACGGCACCCAATTGGTGCACAGGTGCTGGATTGGTCACGTGCCCAGGTTGCCATCATGAAGCCAGACCCACATGCCCGCGCGCTGAACGCCATTATCCGCGATCTGATGAATACACGCGATGGCGCCACCTATTTTGCAGGAAGGGTGTGGGGCATTTCCACGCACTACAACCTCGGTGGCGACCACCCGCTGGTAGGCCACAGCGTTCCCAACTTTGAGTTCGAAGACGGTGCTACCATTGGCAAGTTAATGCACGACGGCCAGGGGATACTGCTTGATTTTGATAGGAATGCTTCACTTAAAAATTGGGCGAGTGAATACAGCGACCGAATCAGGTATATTTCGGGCAGTGCAAAAGACCGGTTAGGGGTAAACGCCGTACTGATACGCCCTGATGGGATTATCGCCTGGGCTTCTGACAACGACCCGGATTGCAGCGAACTCCAAAAGGCTGCCGCTCGCTGGTTTGTTTCTAATTCAGGGATCAAGTAACTTTATTTCTTTTCAGCATTCTCCGGCATCAGGACCAGCCGGATATAATTTTTACCGTTGAGATATTCATTCGCCGCCGCCTGCACCGATGCAGCTGTCACTTTTTCTATTACCTTGTCATAGCTGAGGATCTGGAATAGGTCGTCCTTATATTGCAGGTGCCGTGATAAATAGCCCATCCAATATTCATTGCTTTTCAGCTCGCCCTTCAATACCTCCTTGTCTTCCGCCTTGAACTTATCGATATTTACCTGGGAGGGGCCGGATGCCTTTATCTTATCTATCTCTTCCTGCGCCGCTGCAATCAGTTTTTCGACATTTTGAGGTCCGCATTCAAAAGAGATCGTCATGGACCAGGTTTCAGGATATTTAGTCATGGCAGCGTTCACGCCGGGAGAGTACACACCACTCTCGCTTTCGCGCAGCCGCTGGATCATCCTGATCTGAAGCACTTCTTTGAGTGCCCCCATGTTCAGGTTGTTTTCCAGTCCGATCCTGTAAGGTCCGCTGAAGACCAGTTTCACCGTAGCCCTGGGCTCCACTCCCCTGTACATCGTTTTTTCTATATGTCCTTCCGGTATGTGGATATTCAAATCCACGGCTTTCTCATTTTTATGCGTAGCGGGCAGCGAACCAAGATATTGCTCCAGCAAGGGCCTGATACTGTCGATATTGATATTGCCGACAAGAACGAAGGTAAGGCCCGATGCATCGCTAAACCTTTCCCTTGCAATAGCGACGGCCCTGTCGAAATTGATCTGGTCCAGCTTTTCCGGGGTCACTGACATACGCCGGACATTATAATTGGAGAGTACTGCGGCCATGGTGTCCTGGAATACAGTGCCGGGGTCGTTGGCACGATTGGCCAGGTTTGACCGTACATTATCCAGGTTGGTTTTAAACAATCCGGCATTCACCCTGGGCTGGGTGGAGTACGCATATACCAACTGCAAGGCTGTCGCCAGGTCTTTGGGTTCAGCCGATCCGCGGAAGCCCTGATAACGCTCGTTCATAAAAGGAAATGCAGATGCCTGTTTGCCCGTGAGATATTTCCCCAACTGGATCTTATCCAGGTTGCCGACACCGCCTGACGTCATCGCATAAACGGCATTAGCCGCCGACTGATAGTCCGCATCGGAATATAAAGATGTGCCGCCTTCCGAATAACCGGTGAATGCTATCTCATTGTTCCTGAAATCAGTTGCCTTGAGTACCACCTTCACACCATTGCTTAACGTCAGGGTGGTGGTATTCAGTACCGTGTCCTTCTGCTCATCGATAATCCTGCCGGCAACAGGCTGCGTCGAAAAGAGCGACTTTCCATCCATCCCATCCTGGTAGGATTGCAGCTCTTCCCGCTGTATGGAGGCCAGCCAGCCCATGGCTTTTGCCTCATCAGGCAGATCTGCCTTTTCTTTTTCCGGCGCCGTGATGAGTATGTTCCGGTTGGTTGCAGGCATATACTCTTTTACCAGGGCGATGAAATCGGTCAATGTTATATCTTTCAGAAAGGCCCTGGTCAACTCAACCTCTTTATCGATACCGGGGGATGCCTCACCTTTTAAGAAATACTGCACATATTCGTTAACAAATGATTGTGATGGGGTCTTGCCTTTTTCGTGTAAACCGGATTCCATTTGAGACAGCATCCGCTGTTGAGCGCGCTGTAGTTCAGATGCCGTAAAGCCATAGCGCCTGACCCTTTCCACTTCACGCAATACGGGCAGCACTCCTTCCTCCAGCGCGCCTTGTTTTGCACCTACTGTGACCGATAAATAATCCAGGCCGCCCATAAAACCGGAGATACTTACGCCTGCATCCAGGAAGGGACGGTCTGTTCTCATGCTCAGCTCCTGTATGCGGAAGCTCATCATTTGGTTGAATAAATTCCTGATGAGCATATTGCGATAATCGGCAACCGTATGCAGGAAGGGAGCCTTATGCAAATAGAACAATTGCATGCCCGTCGATGTTGCCTCCTTGTCGGTCACCACCATAAAATGGTTCTTACCATTGGTGGGAATGGTATACCTGGTACGCGGTTTTTCGTTTACAGGGTTCTTAAGATCTCCAAATTTAACTTTCACCGTTTGCTCCAACTGGTTGACGTCAATATCACCCACTACGATGAGCGCCTGCAGGTCCGGACGATACCAGTCATGGTAAAAACGCCTGATGGTTTCCGGCCTGAAATTATTCAGCACGCTGTCAATGCCGATGGGCAAGCGTCTGGCATAGCGCGATCCGTTTAACATCACGGGGAAATATTGCGCTCTCATTCTTTCACCGGCACCCTTCCCCAATCGCTTTTCTTCCAGCACCACACCCCGCTCTGCATCGATCTCCCCGGGATCCAATGTCGCCTCATGCGCCCAATCCCGCATGATCTGTATGCCATTGTCCACCACCCCCGGTTTATCAGTGGGCAAAGGCAGTTGATAGACTGTCTCATCATAACTGGTATAAGCATTCAGATCGGCGCCAAAGCGTACGCCCGATCTCTCCAGATAGTCCACCAACTGGCCCTTGGGAAAATGTTTGGTACCATTGAAGCTCATATGCTCCATGAAATGGGCCAGCCCCTGCTGATCGTCCGTTTCCAGGATCGAGCCGGCCTTCGTGACCAGGTACATGACTACTTTATTTTTTGGTTCTTCATTATGTCGTAGGTAATAAGTAAACCCATTGGAAAGTTGCCCGGTCCGGACAGCCTTGTCCAGGGGCAGGAGACCGGCGTCCGTTTTTTTTATCTGGGCGCTGACGGACGATAAAAGCAGCCAGCTCATCGATAGAGCCATACATCTCGCTACAATCATTTGTATATAATTTTCGGTTATTTATTAGTTTTGCCGGCGAGACAATGCCTCCGCTTTGGAAATGGTGAATTGTCTGTCTACCAGCAACTGCAGGATCTCTTCATTCAGTAATGTGGGATAGGTCTGCCATACCAGTTTGCCGTCCTGGATCACGAACGTGCGGGGGATACCTGATACCTGTGCGGGTAGACACCAGCGTTTGTCGAAATCGCTGCCCCTGGGTCCGCTGTAGGCCACCCAATAGTCCAGGGCGCTGCCTTTATTTTTTACAAATTCTTCGACCTTGGATCTGTCATTTTCCCAGATCTGCTGCGCAATGATCACTACATTTTTGTCCCTGAACTTTTGCTGCAGGTCGCTTAAATGCGGCATGGCTGCCACGCAAGGCACACACCAGGTGGCCCATAACTCTACGATATAGATCTTGTCTTTATCAAAATGGGTAAGAGGCCCGCCTTTCAGCCATTGTACTTTTGGATATTCCGTTATCTCCTCCCCTACAAATACATTCAGTGGCGCATCCCCGCCGGAAGCATGCGTGGCTTTTGCAAGACGGTCCGCGGCGCCGGGCAGGTCACCCATGATCTGGGCGGAGATATCACTATCGAACGTAATATCCGTACGGATCAGTTTCCCATCGGGTCCTATCAATACTCCACCCTGCCTGTCCTGGCCATATGTCCTTGCGAGGTCCTTGCCGGGTTCGGGGTTATTGCGTATATGTGCCCAATCCAGGCCATTTGCCCTGATCAGCTCCAACGCATGGTCTGTCTGCCGGTCGCTTAGCGCGGTGAGCATGACCAAGCCTTCCGTGTCTAACCTCTTATGGGCATTTTTCAGGTTGAACAAAAATTTATCCGCTTCCAGTTGTTCTCCATAGTTGGCAAAGGTCAGCAGCACGTATTTTCCCCTGTAAGCTGACAGGGCAACCGGTTTGCCGGAAAGATCGCTGGCGGTGAAGTCCGGTGCGGGTCGGCCAGGCTGGATCTGTTCAGCGACGGCCAGTCTTTGTGCAAGCAGCCGGGCCGGAGGCCATTGTCTTACCTTCTCCGAAAAATGATCCAATACGATCCGGGTTTTTGCCATATCCAGCCTGTACCCCGCCATCTTCCTCAGACACATATCCAGCGCCACTTCGCAGTCCGGGTGGGTAGCAATAAAAGTGCTATCGATCAGCTCCAGTTGTCTGTAAAAAGGTGCGGCCGATTGCCTGAGTTTCGCAATACCCTCCATATCCATATTAGCGGCCAGCTTATGACCGGGGGCAAGTATCCTTTCAATCGAATCGTGCAGGGGAGCCTGGTGTTTCTGCAGTTCGTCAAATGCCTGTTGGTCGATGCCTCCGGTGATCAGCACTTTCTTCTCGTCTTCGGCATGCCCGATCGTCGTAACCCCTGCATTCAGGTAGAAATTATACCTGACGCCCCTATCCCAATCCTGCCCGTTGACGGCTTCCAGGTTGATATATGCGTGTACGGGATAGGCGACCTGCCCTTTGAAAGTGAAACCGCCATCTTTTACGACTGCGCTGTCATTCACATAGTGTTCTACACCATCCGGGGTAAAGTAGCTGTAGTCGAATCTGGCAACAGTCTGCCGGTGGTCGGTCAATTTTCCCTTAATGGTGAACGGTCCCTGAGCATTGGCGTTTGTAGCAGACAAAAGGAGGGCTGACTTGACCAGCAAAGTCAAATAAGTGGCAGTTCTCATACACGATGATGATTTATGAAAGGAAGTCTTATTTATTGAAGATCTCGGATAACTTTTCTTCCAGCTTTTCTCCCCGCAGGTTCCTGGCGATGATGATACCGTTGGGATCGAGCAGGAAATTCTGCGGAATGGATTCAATGGCATATTGTCTTGCTACTTCATTGTTCCATCCTTTAAGATCGGACACCTGTGTCCAGGGAAGGTGGTCCTTCCTGATGGCTTCCAGCCATTTGTCTTTATCATTCTCCTTGTCCAGCGAAACACCCAATACAGTAAATCCTTTCTCTTTGAATTTATTAAAGGCCGCCTGTACATTGGGATTCTCCCTCCTACAGGGGCCACACCAACTGGCCCAGAAATCGACCAATACATATTTTCCGCGGAAAGAGGACAGGCTGATCACATTCCCTGATGTGTCCGGCTGTGAAAAAGGAAAAGCGGCTTTCCCGATGACCAGGGCAGACTCCGCCTTCAACCGCTGGGCCAGCGCCTTGCCATCAGGAGATGCTTGTAGCTTGTCCGAAAGGGAGTTGAGCAAGGACGCTATTTCCGCAGGATCTTTGATGATGTGGCCCGTGTATTCATACAGCGCATAGAGCGCCACCGGCGAAGACGGGTTCTTTATAACAAACCGCTTGTACACCTGCCTGAAGCACTCGTAGTTCTTATTTATTTCATCGTTCAGAGAATCTGCGCCTTCTTTACTGCCATCCTTCCTGCGTTGGTCCAGGGCCGCTGACATCTTTTCTATCAAGGCATAACAAGGCGCCATTTGTTTCATCATGTCAGCATATACCAAATGCGCCGCATCACCCCTAACGGTAATATTGGCAAACGTATTGACACTATGGATGGAAATATTACCCTTGTCCAGGAACAGCAGGAATGTTCCATCTTTGCCAAAAAAGCCCGGGTCTTTACCGAACTTAAGATTCAGTTGAGCGATATGCGGCTGCAGGATCTTTCCTTTAAAATGGTATTTTCCATTGATGACATTGCAGGTTTCCGTGGTCCTTTCTCCGAGGGAATCATACATCAGGGTGACAGATGCAGCCTTTTTTTCCATATTCCCCAGGGTACCGCTGATGGTAAAATTCGGCTGGGCTGCCAGCGCCGTAGAAAAAAGAAGTGCTGCTAAAAATAGATAAGCCTTACTCATTACTATTATTTTTTAATTGATACTTATTAAGGCGCCTGCCAATCATGGATTCTGGACAAAGCCCGGATCTGTGTCTACGATATAGGGCGGAAGGCGTAATACCAGGCGGTCCGGCGCCCTGAGCGTGTAAACCGTACCCGTACCCGCTCCGCTGTAGTCGAACATCGTGTGTGTAAAGGTGATGCCGCTGTACAAGGGGTCAAGAGAAAGCCTGCGCATATCGTTCCAGCGATAGCCCTCGCCGGCGAACTCCCGGGTGCGCTCGTCGATGATAAACCTGATCAGGGCAGTTTGGTCGTTAGCGATAGCAGGGGGCACCGTCGCATCCGCTGCAGGCATCCTTCTGAGGCGCAGGCTCTCGATAGCTGTTTTTGCCCCGCTGAGGTCCCCTAAGCGAGCCTTGCATTCGGCACTCAATAAATAGAGTTCCGGCAATTGCAGTCCCCATCTTGAATATTGAACGCCATATTTTCTTAGCCGGCCGGCCGCATTGGGTGATCCATCGGGTTTGTTGGATGTATAGAACAGGAGCCGGAAATCGTTAGGTCCATATAGGGCCGCCGCGTTGGCTGTCAGCACCAGTCCGTTATTGCCCGTGATATTTCCGGAATAACTGCCACTGCCAAATACTTTCGATAGCACGGCTTCCTTCGTGTCATTGAAATTCTGACCGGGTGACTGGGGGCCGGAAAAGGAATTGATCGGCAGGAACGAGCCCCCGGGTCCGAATGTTGCGTTATAGTCATATAGAGTGGCCGCGCCGGTAGAAGTCACGACGGATAGCGCATCGTTCAGCAGGGGTAACGCATCCTGCGGGCGCCCCATGAAGAGGTATACTTTTCCCAGCAGCCCTTCCGCCGCGGGTTTGGACATCCGGGTCTGGCTGGGCTGTCTCAAAGGCAGGGTGGGTATGGCATCCGAAAAATCCCTGATAATGCTGTCGTAAGTCTGTTGTACGGTGCCTCGTGCGAAGGCAGCTATGTTGACATCCGCTGTCGTAATAATGGGGAAGCCGGGATCCTTGGCCGCCGTACTGACATTATACGGCTTGCAGTAATAGCTTGCCAGTTGGAAGTTGGACCAGGCGCGGGTGGCCAGCGCCTCTCCCCGGAGAGCGCTCTTTTGTGCAGATGTTCCTTCCGTGGAGCTCATGACCTCGTTGATGATCTTATTCAACTCATACCGTTGTCCCAGTTCGCCTCTTAACATTGTTGGCAATACCGTAATATGCTGGTAAACCGTGTCGGACCATGTAAAATACAACGGCCTTGTCACTCCGTTGGTATTAAACAAGTCCGCTTCTGCGTCGACCTCATCCCCCATCAACTGTGCTTCCGCCAGTCCTCCGCCACCATAACTGAAATAGAAGGCAGGGTCGTTCATCAATTTGTCATAATCACTGGTCGTGGTGGCCACCAGGCTGCCCTGCGGTACGACCTCCAGGAATTTTTTGCCGCAGGAGACAGTACCCACAGCTATTGCAACGTATATGATATATCTGGTCATCTTGTTTGAATAAATGGTGAATTATAAGGAGACATTAAGGCCCATACTATAACTATGTTTGAAAGGCGGTATAAAGCTGCTGCCAGACGACACTTCGACGTATTCCGGATCAATGCCGTACTTATTTGCTTTCCAAAGCAGGAAGTTGGTGGCCTGAAGATAGACGTTAATACCCTGGACCCTGAGGGTGCGGAGCAGCCTGGGCTGCAGTTCGTAGCTCAGCGTAATATCCCTGATCTTCAGGTAGGACTGGCTGACCACGTTGATATCGGCCAAGGTATAGTACTCCGTCTCCCTGCGAATATAGTCGGTGTAATAGTCTGACACATAGGAAGGGATATTGGTGTGTGCCTCATCACCGGGGTTCTTCCAACGGTCTAAGAAGGAAACGTCCACATTGCCAGATCTGAAGTTGGCACTTTGCGCCAAGGGACCAGCGTATTTTTGATTGACAGGCCTGCGCATGACGCCTCCCAGCCGGTAGATCATATTTACCCCCAGGGAAACGCCTTTGAACCGGAAGATATTGGAGAGACCGCCGGAAAAAGGAGGTACGGAAGTCCCCATATATAGCACGTCCGCCGACTTGGCTACATCGCGCTCCTTGGTAACGGTCTTATCATGTAGCTCGATCCGGGGATCTCCCATATTGTCCAGACCTGCAAACTTATAGGCGTACATCGCCTGGAGAGGTTTGCCTTCTATTAAGGTGCTGCCCACATTGTAGTTCTGGATATTCTGGTAAAGGTTAGGTTTGGAGAGCGTCACCAATTTGTTCCTGTTATAGCTGATGTTGAAATTAGTGGTCCACCTAAACCCTGCCGGGCGATCTATATTATTCGACAGGAGGCTTAGCTCAACGCCTTTATTATTGATCTCTCCAAAGTTGCCAGGCACGGAAGTGTAGCCGGTCAATGGATTTAGGGGTAGTGTGTTCAACAGGTTGGTAGTAGTCCGGTTGTAAAAGTCGATACTTCCGCTGATGACCCTGTTCAGCACAGCATAGTCTATCGCTATATTCAGCGTGTGGGTGGTTTCCCATGACAGTTTCCTATTCGCCACGGAATTAATGGTAAATGCATCCCCGGCGATGGCCCCATAGTATTGGCTCGCATTAATGGCATAAAGAACGTCGGTCGAGGTAGCCGCGCCTACATAAGGAGAGTTACCCGTAATGCCATAGGTTGCCCGTAAGGCAAGGTCGTTGACCCATTTAACAGGCTTCATGAAATTTTCCCTCCCTATCTGCCATTTTGCACCGATGCTCCAGGCCGGCTTGTTTTGTGCGGAGACATCGCTGCCGAAAAGGTTGCTGTGATCCTCCCGGATGCTGGCATCCAGGCTATATTTTCCGTTATAGGTGTAGCTGCCCAGACCAAAATAGGACCGGAACCTGCTCAGGGAAGTACTGATGCTAAAGGGTGAATTATATAGGGCGCCATAACCCGTAACCGTGTTGAAAACGCCCTGCCGCAACCTATTATAGTCAATCAGCGCGTAGGTGCCCAGCGCCGGGTCATAACCCATCAGGGTCGTGCTCGTATTTTCTCCATATTGTTCCAATACTTCCTGGCCGGCCTGGAGGGACAGATAATCCCGGCCATTACCAGGTCTTGCTTCGAAGGTCAGTTGGTTGCGAACCGTATAATTACGCTGGTCATTGTTCCTGGTTTGGTAATCACCTCCGGTAGTGGGCAGATAATTGGTAGGCGTTCCTCCCGGCGTGGGGGCCTCCACCGCGAAGCTCAGCAGGGTTTGGCGTTGGGTAAACCCCCTGTTGTCCAAAAAGGTATGGCCGGTGCCTGGCGTCTTTATATAACCATAGGTGCCCACAAAGCTCAGGCCTTTATAGAGCTTTACCGTCAGGTTGCCCGTAAGGTTGATATTGATCAGGTTGGCGCTGTTGGTGGTATAGTTCATATCTGTCAGTGGGGAGTAATCCAGGCTGATCCCGCTGCGGGTCTGTAAATCCTGCCGGAGACTATCGGAATAGTACTGCATATAAGGCATATTGATCGGATTTCCCGACGCGTCTTTGAACAACTGGTAAGGCAGGAACCTATTCGTGATAGCGATAGGCTTCTTACTGCTGGTCACCGTATTGATCAGCGCAGCATTCAATCCGAACCTGATAAAATTGCCGGCATTGAAATTTTGAGAAAGGTTGATCTTATATACGTTATTATGCTCGCCCGGTGAATTACTTTGGACCTGGGTATAACCCAGGGAGGCATAGAAGGAATAGACGGACCCGCCACCTGCAGCAGAGATTGTATGGTTATTGGTAAATGCGGGACGATACCACAGCGATCTTATCTGCGACATATTATTGATGGCGGCCAGGCTGTCGAGCTTTCTGTCTGCCTCGGCCTGGGTGATCACACCATTGTAAGCATCATACAGGATCTGCTGGTGCGGCGGGGTATAATTATAAGTCTGGTTTGCATAGGGATAGGCCACGGGATCAAAAATCTCCCTGGCCGCCTGGATATATTGCCGGCTATTCAGCACCGGCACCATATTGAAATCGGGCTTGCCCTGATAATTGAAATAACCGGTATAGTTGATGGCAATGCGCTGCATTCTTGCACCGGATTTGGTATTTGCTACGATGACGCCGTTGGTGGCCCTGGCTCCATAGATTGCCGCTGCTGCAGCATCTTTCAATACAGTGATGTCCGCAATATCATCCGGGTTCAGGGAACTGAAGTCCGGAACGATGACGCCATTCAATACATATAGCGGATAAGAAGTCATGCCCGGGGTTACGGTTGCAACGCCACGGATGGTGCTTTTTTGCGTAACAACGCCGTTACCATTGATATTTGCAGAACCAGCATTGTTTCCTGTCGTAATGATCATGCCCGGGATCTGCCCCTCCAGGCGGGTGATGATGTCCTGGGAACCTGTACGTTTTTTAAATACTTCCATGTCCGGCTTGCTAAAAGCGCCTGTGGCGCGTTCTTTCGTCAGGACCTGGTAGCCCGTGTTATAGACGGTGACCTCCTGCAGCTTCGTTACTTTGGATTTGAGACGCACCTGCATCAATGTCCCTGCTATGGCGACGACTTCCTTCCTTTCATAATTGATGGAGGTGAACGCCAGCGTATCGCCGGGTTCCACCTTGATAAAGGCAAAGACGCCCTTCTCGTCGCTGACTTCCAGTAAACGCGCCTTTTTGGCATAGATCGTAACGCCGGGAACAGGCCGTCCGGATTCATCGAACACGATGCCTCTGACTTCCCCGGGTTCAACCGTCCCCAGCGTGTCGATCATAGGCGGGGCAGCTTCTGGCTTTTCAGGAGATTTTTTTTTATAGATAAAAATAGTGTGGCCCTGCACCTCGAATTCCAGCGGTTGCCCCGCTGTCACGATTTGAAGGGTGGTGAGTAGCGGCGTCTTTTTAAAAGCCACCGACACAGGCTTTGTATCGTTGAGATCGGCCTTTTCGTAAAAAAAGACATAGCCCGTCTGTTTCTCGATGATAGAGAACATCTTTTGCAATGGGATGGACTGACCCGCATAGGTCACCGTTTGCGCCGAGCTGGAAGCGGCGACGTGAAAGGTGGCCACCAGCATGAAAAGTGTTGTTAGCTTCATGACTAACAAAGTTTTGGTTTGACAGTTCTGGCTTGTGCTACGGAGATAGCGCCTGAACTTGCCGGTAGAGAAAAAAAGCATAACTTTACCGTGTTTAGGTTGTTTAAATAAGCAGTGTTTCGAAGCTGTGAACGAATGACCTGGACAAACCGGGAAGGACGCCAATCTCAGCCCGGTTTTTTATTTTTGGAAAGGTTTATTGCAGGAAAGGTTTAAAGTTCAGGGGTATATAGTGATCTTGTCCGGACCTTCTATTTTATATTTTACCCTTTTTTTGGTCAGCCCATTCAACACCTGTACCAGGGTAAGTGATTTATCGATCTTCCCGTCAAACCTCATGTCGGGTATCCCTACCTGGTAGTCCACTTTCACATTGTACCAGCGCGCCAGCTGCCTCATCACGGTTGGCAGATCCGCATCCGTAAAAGAGAATAAACCATCCTTCCAGGCGATGTCCCGCTCCACTTCTACGCGCCTCTTTTTTACCGGCATTGTAAACGTGCTGTCGACGACGGCCTGATCTCCCGGTGTCAACAGGGCGCCTTCCTTCTTTTTGAGATTGTATAAACGGATGCTCCCGGCTATCAGCGTGGTTTTAATAACAGGTTCATTGGAATAGGCATTGATATTGAAGTTGGTGCCCAGTACCTGTACCTCCGTAGCATTGTTGATGGTGACCTTGAAAGGTTGTTTCTCATTTTTTGCCACTTCAAAATAGGCCTCACCTGTGACGGACACCTTTCTTTCACCTTCGTTGAAGACGACGGGGTAGTGCAGCGATGACGCCGCATTCAGCCAGACCCTCGTACCATCGGGCAATATCAGCCGAAATTGTCTGCCGGCTGGTGTGGACACTGTATTCAGGACCGTCACCCGATCGATCTGCCCATTGTTCTGTTCGTGGGGTTGCCTGTCCGTCTGTCCGGGGACCGTATAGTCCAATTGCCCGTTATGCAGCGTTATGTCCGTACCGTGCTGCCGGGCTATCACGCCATTGCCCAGGCTGTCAAGCTTCATAGTAGAGCCGTCCGCCAGCGTCAATATGGCGCCATTGGTTCCCGGCTGGATATCGTCCTCATGGATGGTCTGCTGTATGGCCACTTTTGCATGGGACGCTTTTTGCACATTATAGAGGTAAGAACCGATGCCGAAGAGCAGGATAATGGCCGCTGCATACCTGATCCATTTTATTTTCACCACCCGCGGCTGCGGTGCGGGGAGATCCGTCTCTACGACCTTCCGGATGACGGGCATCCAAACCTCTTCCCGGAAAGGTATCTCCTCCGTCGATGCATCCGTAAGTTCATCGACTATTTCTACAAATTCGCGACGATGGACTTCGTCTGTGACGAATGCCTTTAACCGTACCTGGTCATCTGCTGACAGTTCGCCGGCCAGGAGCTGACGGATCAATATGGTGAGCGCTGTTTTATCCATTTGGTATGCTATATAGAATAAATGATGAAAGAGAAAAAAGTCACTATGGCGGGTTAACTTTTTCTTATTTTTTTTAAATAAATAGAAAAAGCATCATTTTACCGGCGTCTCTCAACCGTTGACGAAGGAAATCAAGGGCCGCCGTGAGGGCATTTTTGACATAACCACTGGACAGGTTCAATTGACGGGCAATCTCCTCCGACCGGAGGCCCTCGCTTCTGCTCATCAGGTAGATCCGTCGGCGTTGAGGAGGTAGTTGGTCTATGGCCTGCTGTAAGATCTTTTGCGTTTCGTAAAGAGAGAGATTATCGATGCCTGTGCTTTCGGAGACGCCTGCGTCAGCGGATAGCCCGGAAAAGATCCTGGCCCGGTAAGCATTTTTGTTCAACCAGGTAAATGTTTCGTTCAGGGCCACTCTTTTTAGCCAGGCGGCCGGTTTCTCCAGATCAGGGAGTTTGTCCCGGTGCATCCAGATGCGGATAAAAGTTTCCTGTAGTATTTCACGGACGGCGTCCTCCTGTTTGACGAGCTTGAATATGACTGCCTGCAGGGAAGGAATGATTTCCTTCAGCAGCAATGTGAAAGCTTGCGCGTCCCCCTCACTGATACGGCGCAGTAAATCCTTTTCCAGTTCATTCATCCATTATGCAGTTTGATTCCGCCAGGGCGGGTTACCACAAAATTACTTAAATTATCCATTTGGGTCTGAAGAGCCTTGTAAGCAGCTCGGCTAATATACAGTCTGGACAATGGTGTGAGCGAAAATAAAAACAGGACAAACGGCAATAATTCCTATTTATCCTGTCAAGTCGACTTGGCAGGACAGAATTCGATTATTTTTACTCCGATTTAAAGCTATTTTCAAGCAAAACAGCCTGTTATTGAACTTTTCCCGGGTATTATTGTCAGATTTCGAGGGATAATGCACAACAAATTTTGGTGTATATTTGACCCGTGAACAGCGCAGCAATATATAATAAAATTCAGCAAACGGTATTATCCTACTTGCCAGGAGCTCGCATCCTGCTGTTTGGTTCTCGCGCAAGAGGAGATCAGGATCGCTTTAGCGATTATGATCTGCTTATTATTACACCCACAACGTTCACGCCGCAAGAGAAAATACAATGGAGCAGTCGGCTCGACCGCGCCATTGTTGGGGCCATTAAAGCGCCTGTTGACTTACTGCTTAATAGCGAAGAGGAAATACGCCAAAAACAAGAGTTGCCTGGACACATTATCCGCTCTGCGATGAGGGAGGGGGTGGCTTTATGACCCCTGCGCTCAAAATCTATATCGAATCATGGCTCGACAAAGCCGGACACGATATTATTAGTGCCCAACGGTTGCTGGAAATAGAACCCATGATTCTGGATAATGCCTGTTTCCATTGCCAACAAGCCATCGAAAAATGCCTCAAAGCTTTTTTAGTCTATAATGGTCGCGATATTGAACGGACGCATAATATTATTTTCCTGTTGTCTGAATGTGCAAATTTCGATCCCATATTTGCAACCATTGATCCGCTGAATATCAATGCGTATGCTGTACAAGGCCGTTACCCTGATTCCAATCTAATGCCGACAGCAGCGGAAGCTAAGAGTTATTACCAGTTGGCACTTCAGATTAAGACCGTGGTTACAAAAAGAATAGTTTTCCCCTGATTATTTTCCCTTCCGATTTCTATCAAAAGAAACTGTCTTGTATATTTTGAAGGCGTCCGTATTTAATTAGAAGAATATGAAACATCAATAAAGACTTGACAGGATTCGAATCAATTTCATATTGTAATTCAAAGTATTATACAAAAATGAGGCTGTACAAAAAAACGAGACCCGCTACCAGAGCGGGTCTCAAAATATGGTCGGGAAGACAGGATTCGAACCTGCGACCCCCTGGTCCCAAACCAGGTGCGCTACCGGCCTGCGCTACTTCCCGATCCTGTGTGGTTGAAAGTGCCGTAACTTTAAGAATAAATCACCGGATTTGACTCCTATAAAAATATCCGATTAAAGCAACGGGATGCAAATGTAGGGATTTTAACCCGAATTCCCTAAACAAGGCCTACATATTCCACCAATAATTAAACTTCAACACCAAAGCCCGGCTCCGCACGGAAAAGGGAGTGGTCAGATAATTATCCGTATATACCAGGAAGAGATCGGAAGCAGGCTTATAACGCCACTGCAACCGGGTGTTGAGGTTCATGTTCTTAATCTGCTGATTGTACTGTATATAGGTGGTAAAGAACAACGTATTGGTCATCGTGATGTCGATCCGGGGGCCCACCAGCCAAAACCCGGTATGCCCCCAGGGCGCTGGCAGCATCAGGCCATTATAGGAGGTGCTTAGTGTTATGTTTACATATGGCTGGATCCTGTACCCGACATCGTTGCCAATCGTAAGCTTAGTGCCATTGGCATAATATCCCCCATATCGCAGGGTGAAGTCATAGGTGAAGAGCGCCTGGGGCTTGCTGACAAAATCGGCGCCCACCGTATTCCAGTTATGCCGGGTCCCTTTTGCCAGAAAGGCCAACCCCGTATTGGTCGGATCGAAAGGCGCCAGCAATTCCACATAATCATGCATCAACACCCCTGACAAGGTGGCTTTGCTTCGAAAAGTGGCGAGCCAGGTCAATACGGTCTCGTCATCCGTATGATGGAAAGATTCATTATAGAAATAGGTGGAGTTGAATTGGGGACCATGACTAAGCACCGGCCCGCTCTTCGGAAAGAATAAATACGACATAGTCGGATTCAACTTAAAATATCCCTGCCTGGGAACATACCCCACTTCCGCATTGAAATTACTCCCTGTATACTCATATTCAGCCCCAATGATCCAATGCCGGTCCGTATACTGCAGGTTGCCCGCCTGGACATAATCATCCCCCTTCTTTCCGGGACTAAAGGATTTCATCAGCAACTCCTTTCCCGTCCAGGCATTGTTGGAAGAGGCCAGATTGAATTCTACCCCGATATTCCGGTTGTACTGAGAATAGACCGGATGCGTGGTATCCTTACCCGGTTGATAGTGGACAGATTCCTTATTGACAAAAATGAACCCGATATTCGACCGGGCAAATACCTTCCGTTGCAGGGCTATCACCGAAAAATTCTGCCCGGGCAGGCCGATAGAATCCACCTTCCCCGTCTGCATGTCCATGACACCGATGCGCCAGTTGGGGTCCAGTTTGCCACTGAGGCGCGCGCCAAAGTCTATGGGCACCCCCAGCCCGATCCGCCGGGAGAAGAAAGGACGTAAGGTAGAATAACCGAAATTGATGAAATGATCCCCATTCTCCAGGAAGAACTGCCTTTTCTCCGGATAGAATAATTCATACCGGCTGAGATCGATCACCTGCTTGTCCACATCCACCTGCGAAAAGTCCGGGTTGACCGTCAGGTCCAGGTTGAGCGAAGAAGTCACCGCTATCTTGGCATCCCCTCCAATCTCTTTTTTATAAGCAACTCCCTTCCCATTCGTATAATCCTTCTGCCCTCCTCCCAGCACATAAGGGATGAGAGAGATATTTGGTCCCGGAGGAGGTGGCGGCACATCCCACACCAATACCCCCGTATATGCTAATGAGGCAGTAGGGAACTGCCTCGGAACAGGCGCCCAGGCCGACTTTTCCGTTGTCTTCAGATCATTGCGGCTGAAGTTGATCCCCCATTCAGTAAGGTCTTTTTTATAACGCAGGGTCCTGAAAGGAATGGCAATCTCCAGCACCCACTTGTCAGGATACCGCTTGGTAGCTGAACTCCATTTATTATCCCAGCTCAGATCCACCTTGCCCCCTTCATACATGAGCCCGTCCCACTGGCCACCGGCAGCATTCGCTCCGAAAGTAAAGCCACTGGTCTGGTCTTCAAAGGGGTCCATAAAAAAGATGAAATTGTCGTTCTTCCCAAAGCTGAAATCCCGGCGTAACGATTCCACCATATCGGCTCCCGGCAGCGTCTCATAACATTCCGCCAACAGGTAGAGCGCATTGTCATCATAGGTCATCCTCACTTCCGTACGTACCCGGGCACGACTGGTATCCATAGGCAGCACCATATAGAAATCACCGGCCTTATCAGCCTGCTCCCAGGCCGGCTCGTTGACAATACCGTCGACGATCACAGGGCCGGTCGCCCGCCTGATATGCAATTCAAAACCCGCATTCTTTTTTTGCGCGAAAAGAGAAAGATCCGGAAAGATAGAAAACAGGAGTCCGATAAAAATGCCAGAGACAACAGCTCGCTTTGGTATCATCCGAAGGAAAATACGACTTTTTTGTTTTTGCAAAAGAGCTAAAATGAGGAGAGGCTAACTATATATTTAATTAGGAAGCTCAACTATACCTGTCATTCCTCCAGGGGTAGGCTGTATTTGAATAACCTCTTTCCTCCCAGAAACCCAATTTATTTTCCGTCAGGAATTCTATTCTTTCTATCCATTTCGAGCCTTTCCAGGCATACAATTGGGGGGTGATCATTCGCACAGGACCGCCATGTTCCCTGGGCAGAGGTTTCCCCTCGATCGTATGTACCAACAGCACATCCGGCTTCAGGGCTTCTTCCAGCGAAATATTGGTAGTATAGCTATCATATCCATAGCATAGGATGTGAGTGGCAGTCTCTTTTGGCATCACCAGGGCCGCCAGATCCAGTAGCCGGACACCTTTCCAGTTCATGTCCAGTTTGGACCAGGTAGTGACACAATGGAAGTCAGAGGTATCTTCCGTCTGGGGCAAAGCCATAAATTCCTCCCAGGATAAGGAGACCGGATGTTCGACAGCCCCGTCGAGGGTTAATTTCCAACGATCCAGGGGGATGTCAGGCTGGGTACCCAGGTCCAGCACCGGCCATTTTTTGGTTAAGACCTGTCCTATCGGCGTCACCGGCATTCCGTGCCGGTTGGGCCGTCCATAACCCATGGGCTTGTCGTCAGCGACGGATGGGGTCAGCCTGATCTTTTCCTCAAATCTTGCCTTGAGCTTCATCCGGGCGTCTACGACGCGGTGTAGTTTTTCAGATTCTTCCATACCTATACGATTCGTATCATAAGTTAACAAAAAAGGACCGGATTGCGGAATGCCGATGGACCAGATGGCCAATAATCGATAAAACAGACAACAAAATCAGGCAATAGTCCATATTATTTCCGTTGAGGAGGGACATTACCGGAGCTTTGCAGTTCCGCCCCCCACAGTCCCGAGAGCCTCTTTTCGAAACTCCTCGGGAGTCAGGCCCGCCTGCTTTTTAAAAAATTTGGTAAAGTAGGAGTTGTCTTCAAAGTTCAATGCATAGGCAATTTCAGAAATACTGAGTTGAAGGTTCACCAACAGCCGTTTGGCTTCCAGCACAATGCGGTTGCGGATCACTTCACCGGCAGGCATTCCCAACACCTCTTTGCACAATGCATTTAAATGATTCGGTGTTATATGCAACAGCCCGGCATATTCTTTAGGCAGTCTCAGCGTGGTGCAATTTTTTTCAATGAGTTTTTGAAAATTTTTGAGCAGGGTATAATTAAAAGAAGTTACGTTACCAGCGCCTTGCTCAAAGCTCAATCGGCCGATGGTAATAAATAGTTGCATTAATAGGGTCCTTACCATATCCAGTCCCAGGCGTTGCCCTGTCTCGCTCTCGGCTATCAATTGCTCAAAAATTTCCAGGACTTTTGGCCGGACGGCCTCAGGCAGGTCAACCACCGAATCGTCAATTACCCCATTAAAGAAAGGAAACTGCTCCAGGTAGTCTGGCTTCAGCAAAAAGGATTGAAAAAACGGGACCGAGAAATTAATAACGTACCCATCTACCTCCCCCTCAAAATTCCAGTTGTGGACCTGCCCGGGAATCATAAAATAGATCTGGTAGGGCCTGACTGTAAAACTTTTAAAATCAATGGCATGTGTTCCACCCCCTTCCGTGAACAGTAATAAATGGTAAAAGGAATGCTTGTGCGCCAGCTTCAAATGCTGGTGAATAGCCAGGTAAGGGGAGAACCTGCTGATCAGGATATCATTCTGCTTAAATTCTGACAGATTACAGATATCATAAACAGGGATGACGCTTTTCATAAGACAAATATAAATGGCAATTCCAACATGTACGGGTACAAGTTGAAACTGCTATTTGTCTTTCGTCTTCCTTAAACGGATCGTCCCTTATGAAGCATTATAACCGCCGTTCTTCTTCTTTGATAGCCAGATCATTTATACTGGCAAACCTCTTTTGCATCAATCCCTGTTCGTTGAATTCCCAGTTTTCGTTACCGTAAGCCCGGAACCACTGCCCTTTCAGATCGCAGTACTCATATTCAAACCGTACCGCGATCCTGTTGTCTGTGAATGCCCACAGCGTTTTCTTTAATTTATAGTTCAATTCCTTCTCCCATTTGGTTGTCAGGAATTTCACCACTTCCTGCCGGCCATTGATGAATTCGGACCGGTTACGCCATTCTGTATCAATGGTATAGGCAAGGGACACTCTTTCGGGATCCTGGCTGTTCCAGGCATCTTCCGCCAACTGTACTTTTTGTGTGGCCGTCTCCAACGTGAACGGCGGCAAGGGAGGTCTCTGTTCCATTCTGCTTGATTTTGCTGATGCAACAAAGTTATACCAGTTTACCCGGGAGTCCTGGCGTAATTCAACGATCGTATGGTACTAATCAGGGGTATTATTTGTACATTTATTGGAACGATGATAGAGATTACAACCATAGAAAAAGCGACAGAATTGAACAAACCAAGACGGGTTGTGAAATACGTCCTGCTTTATTGCAAATCGGGGAAATTGCAACTGACTGTCGACGAGAAAGATTTCATCCTAAATGCCGGAGAAGTAATTACTATCACATCAGGACAAATACATTATATTAAAAAGTCAACCAATGCGAATGGTTATGTCCTTGAATTTTCACTGGGGTTCTTCTGCAAAAATGACAATGACATCGAGCTGATCTTTCATAATGGCCTGTTTTGCCATTTTGCGATGAATGAAGTCATTTCACTTAAAAATACCGTGGTCTATGAACAACTCCAAAAAATCAGCGAAGAGCTGGAAAAACAGCCTTACCAATATCTGATTTCCGTTCATTCCCGCGTTGAACTGATCTTAGTGGAAATCAACCGGGCTAAAGTGGAACAGGGAAATGAGATCTGGAAACCGGATGCCTTGTTCCTGAAGTTCCTGGAATTGGTAAGAGCCAATTTTGAGCATAATTATACATTGGCGCATTTCGCACAAATGCTGGGCACTACCGAAGGTAAACTCAACGAGCAATCCAAGCTTCATGCAGGAAAAACAGCCCAGAATGTCATTTTCAACCTTACCGTCTCTGAAGCAAAAAGGCTATTAATGTATGAGTCCCAATCTGTAAAGGAAGTTGCTTACAAATTGGGATTTAATGATCCCTTCTACTTTTCCAATTTCTTTAAGAAACATACCCGGCTCTCCCCAAAAGCCTACCAGGAAAAGCACTCCCTTTAAATCTTACATGTTTTTCTAATTATTGTCTATGGTTCTGCCCATCGGCAGCATTTACTTTTGTGATAACAAATCATAAAAAAATGAAAAAGACAATTGACTCCGCATTACCAACCATCGGTATATTAATTTTCGATGAGTTCCTGACCAATGAAGTGGTAGCTCCCATGGACGTCTTCGCAAAGAAGGATGCCTCGGATAAGAAATTATTTAATGTGATCCTGGTAGCCAAAGAAGATAGGGTCTTCCTCAGTGAAGAAGGTTTGCAAGTACTTCCCGATTTCACTTTTACGGATGTTCCGACCCTGAATGTACTCGTGGTCCCCAGCTCTAACAATCCTGACAGACAGACCCATGACAAGGAGCTGATAGCCTTTATTAAAAAGGAAAACGAAACGACCGACTATATCGCCAGCCATTGTGCGGGTGCTTTTATGCTGGGCGAATCGGGCGTAGCGGAGAACAAACAAATTGTAACTTACTGCTCCGGTTCCGAAAAATTGCAGCAGGATTATCCCAAGCTGCTGGTAATGGATGATACTATCGTTTCTGTAATAAAAGACGGAAAAATAATATCTTCCAATGGAAATTTAGTAAGTTATATCGCCTCCCTGCAATTACTTGAACTAATGACAAGCAAAGGACACCGGAAATATGTGGAAGAACAACTATTAATCAATAAATTAAAAGAACTCTAAAATAGCAACGACATGGATCAGCAAAAAATTTGTACGGCTTGCGGCACGCAGTTTCCACTGAACAGCGATCAACCGGAGCTTTGCCCGATATGTAATGACGACAGACAGTTTATTCCGGACAAAGGACAATCGTGGACTACCCTCCATGAGTTATCAGATAATTATAGCGTTATTATCAAAAAAATAAATGACAGCCTTTATGAACTGAGAATCGCTCCGTCCTTTGCCATTGCACAAAGAGCATTGCTTGTTCTCACACCCGGAGGGAATATTTTATGGGATTGCATAGCCCTGTTAAATGAGCCAACCATCGCTTTTATAAAATCCAAAGGTGGGCTAAAAGCCATCGCTTTTTCTCATCCTCATTATTACAGTACGATGAATGAATGGGCAAAAGTGTTTGATTGTCCCATCTATATTCATCAAAACGATGAACAATGGATTTTCAACAGGGGCGATCATGTCAGATTATGGCCGGGTACAGAAAACAAACTATGGGATGGTATACGGATCATTCATATCGGCGGCCATTTTCCGGGAAGCAGTATTTTACATGTCCCTTTTCTTTCACCCGGGGGCGCGGTGCTTTGTGGCGATACGCTGGTTATCTCCCCCAATAAAAAGCATATTTCAGTAATGTACAGCTATCCCAACAGGATACCACTGCCTTTACAGGAAATGCAACGTATTAAAAAACAAATGCTCAGCTTACCATTTGATACTATGTTTGGCTATGCCAGCCTTCAGGATATCTATTCGGATACCAAACAACTTCTGGAAAATTCGCTGGCAAAATATGTATAATCATCATCCGTTGAAATCAGGGACGACCATGATCCCCATGTCCATGATCGCCATGTCCATGATCACCACGCCCGTGGTCGGAATGACCCCGATTGACAGGCCCCCGTCCCTGGCCTCTGTGGCCCCCCCGATCATGTTCAAAACGTTCGTGATCAAAATGTCTGTCATTGAAATAGGCTCTGTGTTCCCTTTCAAAAGTACCGCGATAATGTGCATAGTAGTAACGGTCCCGGTAATGCCCATGCCAGGCAGGATAAGTATAATAGACATATCCAGGGTAATCCCTTTCATAGACGACAACGGGCGGTGCAGGAACCCCGATGCCGACGTCCACGTGCACCTGTGAATAAGCAGAATTAGCGGCAAAACTCCCGGCGACGACTAGGATCAGCGATAAAATAAATACCCTTTTCATGTAATAGATATTAAGTTAGGAGATGTTCATTCTTTAAAGAACTGGTTGCAATAACCGGACCGGGGCGGCAACATCGATTAAACTACTTAAATTCAATACGTTATGAAATGTGCCTGGGATAAATGGGAACCGCAATCGGGAAATTTAGTAGTTTACGGGAACTAAATGCGCTAAATAGGATTTTTACGGATAGTATGAACGAATTGCCAGCTTTTAAGAAGACCAGGATAGCTCCCACGCCCAGCGGCTTTTTGCATTTGGGCAATATCCTTTCCTTCGTTCTTACTACCGCATTGGCCCGAAGGACAGGGGCGAAGATCCTGCTCCGCATCGATGACCTGGATCGGGACAGGGTCAACAGGAATTATGTACAGGATATTTTTGATACGCTCCATTTCCTGGACATTCCCTGGGATGAAGGGCCCCGCGACTTTGCAGCTTATGAAAAAGAATATTCCCAGCTCCACCGGATGGAAATGTACCGGCATGCGCTGGAGCAGTTGGAGGAAACCGGGCACGTGTTTGCCTGCACCTGTCCGCGTTCCAGGAGCATCCATGATAATTCCGATGATGTCTATACCGGAACATGCCGGCAAAACCAGACTCCGTTAAATGCCGGGAACGCCCGTTGGCGCCTCCATACAACAGATGAAAGGAAACTGGCGATTAAGACGCTGGCCGGTAGCCTCGTAAAGGCTACTTTGCCGAAGGAAATGCAAGACTTCATTGTAAGAAGGAAAGATCATTTCCCGACCTATCAATTAGCTTCCGTATTAGATGACCTCTATTATGGAATTGACCTGATCGTGAGAGGCGATGACCTTTGGCATTCCACTTTAGCACAGCATTATCTATCCTTCTCCTTAAAGCAGGATCATTTCCGGGACATTACTTTTTATCATCATTCCCTATTGACGGATTCCAAAGACAGGAAACTCTCCAAATCCGCCGGGGATACCTCTATACATTACCTCCGGCAACAGGGATGGAAGCCTGCCGATATTTATTCCCGGATAGCTGATATGCTGGGAAAGAAAACTACCGTTGGAAGCTGGGAAGGGTTAGTGAAAGCGCTAGGGGTGTTTTGAAGTGGTAGCCGTTTACCTGATTTTTCTTGTCGCATTCTACCCATTACAATGTCGTTTCCCGGCTACAACTTCTTCTTCCAGATCTTTATTGGTAGCAGCAAGCACACGGACATTAATCTTTCTTGGCTTACCTCCAACTGGTTCAATTTCTCTTTCCTGCAATACCCGCAGGAATTTTACCAGTAATTCAAGTGGCAACTCGCCGATCTCATCCAGGAAAATTGTGCCTCCATCTGCTAATTCAAACTTACCTCCTCTTTTAGTAATGGCCCCGGTATAGGAGCCTTTTCATGGCCGAACAGATCGGATTCGATAAGATTGGCAGGTAATGTATCGCAATTAACAACGACATATGGTTTATAAGGTACAAGGCAATGTCCAAGCTCCATCATGAACTTTTCGACAACTATTGATATAGCAACATTTTATTTAGCCTTCAAAATATTAAAATGTTGAAAACAAATCATCTAGAATACCGGCACGCCGGTTGTTATTATCATCCTTTATAAGCAAAAAATGAAAGAGATCAAATAACAATAGATAATACTGTTTATGAAGTACCCGATAAAATTAATGAATGAGGCATTGGCATAAATTCAAACAAATTATGAAAAATTATGACTCACTTGTTGTTGTCAGAAATTATGAAGCCCTACAATTATGAAACAACTTGAAATATCACCTCATTTTTTATTAATCAATTAATCCATATGAGCCGTTACGCAATACACCAATGGAAAAATATCCTGCTGCTGATGATATTTATCTGGAATAGCAACAACGGGTTTACTCAGATTAAAGATTCATTTCAACTTATTAAGATCTCCGAAGATGACGATTACCTGAATTTCCGGGGGGAGGGCACAGATAGGAACTATACACAGGGTTTAAAGCTGGAAATTTACTATACCAAACATACTCCTGTAAATTTTTCGGGCAAACTGCTCTTGAAAATCAGCGATAGTGCAGATAATTTATATGGCTGGGGGCTAACCCAGAATTTGTACACGCCTAATGATATTACGACAAAAAGTATTCAATACGGGGAAAGGCCCTATGCAGGTACATTATATGGATCGCATATCCTGATCTCCTCTGACAGGGAAAAAAGGCAAAAATTAACAACGAGTCTGAGCCTTGGCGTGATCGGCCGCTATTCTTTTGCTGGGCAATTACAAAAATGGGTGCACGGTCTGATTCATTATCAGAAGCCACAGGGATGGGATAACCAGATCAAATCGGATATTATCATCAACTACTACGTTTTATATGAACGCTTGCTATTTAATCCTACCCCCAATCTGGAGATCATCGGCGGTATTCACTCCAATTTTGGGACCCTGTATAATAATGCAGGGCTGGGGGTTCAATTCCGAGGAGGGTTGTTCAACGACTATTTTTCAAATTATGAGCGTCCCGCCTTCCATTCCGGGATTTCCAACGGCTCATTCAAAAGGTTCCAATTCTACTTTTATATGAAGATCGTCGGAACTGCTGTAATGGACGATGCGACTCTGCAGGGAGGGTTTTTCAGCCATAAATCATCTCCTTACGTCATCAGCAAGGACAGTGTGAGTCGGTTTACCATGCAGTATGATTACGGCTTTGTGATGGCAAAAAACCGTATGGGTGTAAGTATTTCTGAAAAATTCCGAACTGCAGAATTCAAAGGAAGCTATGCGCAGCAGGTAGGAGATGTAACATTATATATCGGCCTGTAAGGAGTTATGGGTCTAATATAACCTTTGTTGCGGCCACTTGTTGAAGTCCATTTCATAAACTCAAAATTTCAATAAAACAATAACTACCAAGAACAAAGAGGTCAGCCCGGCTTAGGACGGATAGCAATTCTAAAAATATTTATTTATGAGTAATACAATTCAGCGTAAACAAGCGACTAAGGAAGTAGAAAGCAGGGAGGAACTCATTTACTTGCTTTCCAGAGCTTCCGAATTAGAACATGGGCTGGCCTGTGTTTACCTTTATGCCGCATATTCATTAAAGTCGAACCTTGAAGAAGGTGGGATGACTGACGACCAGCTTTCAATAGTGAAAACCTGGAAAAGAAAACTGGCAGGGGTAGCCGTTGAAGAGATGTTACATCTTGCCCAGGTGAACAATATGCTGACGGCCATTGGGGGTGCCCCGAATTTTCGCCGGACTAATTTTCCGTTACCAGTTTCAGCTTTCCCTTTTGGCATTAAACTAACGCTGGAGCCCTTTTCTCTTTCGACAATTGAAAGATTCGTAGTATATGAATTACCGGAAGAAGGCGTGCTTGAGGTCGTTTTAAATCCTGTGTATGATGCACTCCGTAAGAAAGTTGTTCAGGAGCAGGAACCAGGTTTAACCGAAATTAATCCAAAACAATTCAAAGCTTCTCAGGAAATATTAGAAAGGTCCGGATCTGCTGCTTCCAAGTTTCAGGAACCTTTTGACATCGACTTTAGAACGGTGGGGGAATTTTATAATAAAATAGCATCTGGCTTCCGCTGCATTTCGGAAGAAACCTTATTTATCGGCCCAAAAGAAGCCCAAGCTAATGCCCGTTTTGTTGACTTCGGTGGGAAGTTAATAGCAGTAATAAACAGGGCCGCGGCCTTGCAGGCCATCGAAATGATTGTCGAACAGGGGGAATCCCCGACCCAGGACCATCCGGACTGCCATTTCCAGATTTTTGACACCATAAGAAATCAACTAATCAGTGAAAATGAGAAAGCTTTGGCAACGAATACAATATTTGATCCGGCTAGAAAACTGGTATCTAATCCGATGACCAGGTTTTACAATGACAGCACCGGTGGCAACCTGATTCTTGATGAAGAAACACACTGTGCGGCGGATATTTTTAACATGAGCTATGATACTATGCTGCAAATGCTGCTTCGCTTTTTTGCCCATACCGACGAGTCAGAGGAGGAGTTGGAATTGCTGTCTCGCTCTACCCTGCGGATGATGACTACCGTTATTCGACCTATGGGTGAAGCGCTTGCCAAAATGTCATTTGGCGATCCGGTGGATATCACGTTAAAGGCGGGTCCGGGATTTGGTTACAATAGAGATATACACTTGTTACCGCACAAGGCATCAGCATGGATATTTTTCTCCGAGCGTCTTTTCAGTCTTGCTAAAGAGGCAACAGAGCTGGCTGAGAGAAAAGCCGTCCCAATTGAAGTTAAGGAAGCATCCGCCGCTTTACAGGCACTTTCAGAACTTTTTACTCGAAAAACAACGCAGGATCTTAAAGTGAATCCAAAATTGGAATTTACAACGCTGGAAAATATTACTTCACCTGAAATTACACCTGAAGTAAATGGACCTTACCTGGTGAAGGGAGTGAATACCTTGTTAAACTCAAAAGGGAATCTATTACCTGCTGAACCACAAATGGCTTTGTGCCGATGTGGTGGTTCGGCAAATAAACCGTTTTGTGACGGAACACATGCCGCGATTGGGTTCGATAGCCGGAAATTGCCTGAACGAACCCCGGACAGACTGGATAAATATCCTACTGTTGATTACACGGTTTTTGATAATCGGGGCATATGTCAGCATTCAGGCTTTTGCACGGATGCGTTACCGGAAGTTTTCAGGCTCGGAAAGGATCCTTTTGTTGACCCGGCAGCAGCAGATGGTCAGCGGGTATTTCTGCAAACGAAAAGATGCCCTTCAGGCGCGCTGAGCTTTAGCTTCGCTGACGCCAAATTAAACGATGTACCAGGAATAGCTATTAACTGCCCGGTTATTACGGTTTCAAAAAACGGTCCTTACCGGGTGAAAGGAAATATAAAATTTAATGCTGAGTTTTTGCGCGGAGCATCAACGGAGCATTATACACTTTGTCGTTGTGGCGGGTCAAAAAACAAACCTTTTTGCGATGGGTCTCATTGGTATAACAATTTCACTGATGACAAAAATTAATATGGATAGTTCCCACAACCGGATTCGACAGCAAATAATCAATTAAGTACAAATAGGAATATTTACCAACAATTAAAAATTAACAAATGAAAAAATCAGCAATCGTCTTTTTAGCCTTTAGCATTAGTTTTATACTAACCGCAAAAGCACAGGATTCCAGGAAATCAACTGTTACCAGTATCCCTCCCCGCGTTATCTTTAAACAGCTTATCGAATCCTCAGGGCTTAAAGAGCAGGAAGTAAAAATGGTTATTGTCAATTTTGCTCCTGGTGAGGTTTCCACGCCACACCGGCATCCCATACCAACCTTCGGCTATGTCCTGGAGGGCGAGTTGGAATCGACCTTCGATGGCAAGGTTTATCATTATAAAGAGGGTGATGCTTTTTATGAGAGGCCAAACGGTCTGCACTCCGGAACAAGAAATATGAGCAAAGACAAACCTGCTAAACTGCTTGCCTTTTTTGTTGGGGACAAAGGAATCCCCTTCCTGGTCCCTGAAAAAAAATAATTTCCTGAAATGTTACATTTTGAATAGTTATCAGCTCATTGTGAAGATTCTAGAGACCTGATGTACTATGCGGAGAGGGTGGGATTAGCTACGCTGATCCCTTAAGGGGGGCTTAAGTTCAAACTAATGCCCATTCGCTCCGCTCACTTTCATTGTTGTTTTCTGCGCTTTTGTTCGAGCTAAGCTCGACAACGCTCCGAAAACAACAATGCCCCGCCAAAAGGCGGGGACATCAGTTTGAACTTGCGGAGAGGGTGGGATTCGAACCCACGGTACAGTGTAACCCGTACGACGATTTAGCAAACCGTTCCTTTCGGCCACTCAGGCACCTCTCCATCCAATTCCCTCGTCTTATTTTTCGAAGGGGAGGCAAAAATAAAGATTAATTCGCTTAGCACCCAAAATAGAAGCTGTTTTTTTATAAGACATTAACCAGGAAGGGGCGCCAATCCCTACGCTTGCGGGGAGACAGGCTCGCGGAGCCCGCTTTTGGCAGCTCATCGACCGGGAAAGCCGGGAATGGGGAGCCGGCGGGTAAATTATTCCCGAACGCTACCCCCGGAAACAAAAAACCCATCCCGGAAGCTCCGAAATGGGCGTATATCGATAAATATGGCCGCGCAAAGCCCCTAAGCTTTACATCGCCGCCAACTGAACTTTCTGCTGTAATTCCATCACATTCTCCCGGAACAGGCTGTCCGTATCCATCAAATCTTTTACAGTCTGGCAGGAATGAATCACCGTAGTATGATCACGGCCGCCAAAATGCTCGCCGATCGTCTTCAGAGAATTCTTGGTAAAAGCTTTGGCCAGGTACATAGTGATCTGCCTCGCCTGCACGATTTCGCGTTTGCGGGTTTTCTGCAGTAGTTTATCATAAGACACATCGAAATACTCACATACCATGCGCTGTATAGTTTCGATAGTGATCTCTTTACTGCTAGTTTTCACGAAATTACGGAGCACTTTTTTGGCCAATTCGAGATCGATTTCCCTCTTATTGAGCGAAGATTGTGCCAAAAGTGAGATCAGCGCCCCTTCCAATTCCCGGACATTACTATTAATATTATAAGCCAGGTACTTTACTACTTCTTTAGGCATCTCCAACCCATCATTCTTCATCTTCCTTTCCAGGATATCAATACGCGTCTCATAATCAGGAACCTGCAGATCAGCGCTCAATCCCCAGCGGAAACGACTCAGCAGCCTCTCCTGCAACCCGTCCAGATCTTTAGGCGGCTTGTCGGAAGACAGGATCAGTTGCTTGCCGGATTGATGTAAGTGATTGAAAATGGCGAAAAAAGCGTCCTGGGATTTTTCAGCACGGTTAAAGAACTGTACGTCATCGATGATCAATACATCCACCAACTGGTAAAAATGTATAAAATCATTGATCGCGTTATTACGACTATGATCTACAAACTGATTAATGAATTTTTCAGAACTCACATATAATACGACTTTATTCTGATGCAGCCGCTTTACCTCATTGCCGATAGCTTGCGCCAGATGCGTCTTACCTAATCCCACACCGCCATAGATCACCAGGGGATTAAAAGAATTAGCTCCCGGCTTCTCGGCAACTGTCTTACCAGCGCGACGGGCAACACGGTTGCAATCACCTTCAATAAAAGAATCAAATGTATATACCGGGTTGAGTTGTGCATCGATCTGCATTTTCTTCAGGCCCGGAATCACAAAAGGATTCTTTACAGGATTATTTATAATGAGGGGGAAATCCATTTCGTTATTGGAAAAGGTTTTGTAACCATGGGCCGGCACATCCATCGTTAAAGGTTTGTTCTGATGATTACCGCTATCCACCATAATACGGTATTCCAACATGGCCTCTTTTCCTAAAATGCGCCGCAAGGTCTTTGCTAATAAATTTACATAGTGCTCTTCTAAATATTCATAAAAAAACTGACTGGGTACCTGAATCACCAAAATATTGCTCTTCAACTCAACAGGCTTAATCGGCTCGAACCATGTTTTATAATGCTGCCACTCTACGATGTCCTTGATTATTTCCAAGCAATTGCTCCATACTTTTTCAAACGATTTTGCCATTATACAATAACCAATTTTTATGCCGATTTAAAGAATTGTATTTCTAAAAGTCTAGGAACTGGATTTTAAAAAAGTTGTGCAGGGCGGCGAATATCAAAAATTTTAATGGAATAAAAAATTTTTTATTCACTTCTTTTTTTTCTTTTCCCGACAGTCTTGACTTCCAGCGAATTTTTCATTTATTTTCTACAAAACACGTACCCAGCCTGACGAAGATTAGACCTGACAAAATTAATAACCTTTTATTTTCAGAACCTTTTAATCTTTCTAAATGACCTTTCTTTAGGACTTATTCACACTCGCGTTGGTGCACATAATGAACCGATTGTCTTACAAACGCCATAAGAGGCATCGAGGACAATAGTGGGATTCAGCGTATCGCAGCAGTTGACCCTGCCGAAATATTTTAAACTTACTTTGTAGGAAGAAAGAAGACTTTAGCTTCGATGTGACCGAACCTTTCTTCATATATGTAGAGTTTGTTGAGAAGTAATTGAAGATACAAATTATTTGCTTGCCTTTTTCAATCCGGGAACTTTTTTTGAAAAATTGGTGACCACCTTTTTCCAGGATATTTTTATGGTAAAAAACTCATTAAAATAGTGGCGATTGGGTATTGTTGTATCTTGAACAGACAGAGCTAATTACATTATCCGGGCAGACCTAATTATCCTACCTTTACCTGTTTTTAGGCAGGACACCTATCCGACATCATGCAACAAACCCTTCAGTTAAAATTACTTCCGGCGGAAGCAGCCAATGACTCAATTGTCCGGGAGTATGCCGCACAGGCCATCGGCTGCCCGGAAAAAGATATCTCAGGGTTCCTCCTGCTGAAACGGTCCATCGACGCCCGAGGCAAACAACCTCATATCGTCCTCACCCTCCAGGTATTTATTCGCGAGCCTTACCAGGAGACAGCATTCCTACCCATTTCCTTTCCGGATGTCACCAAAGCAAAGCGACAGGTGCTTATCATAGGAGCAGGCCCCGCAGGGTTGTTCGCAGCCCTCAAACTGATCGAAGATGGTATCCGCCCCATCCTGCTGGAAAGAGGAAAAGACGTCCGCTCCCGCAGAAGGGACCTGGCCTCCCTTAATAAGGAAGGAGTTCTCAACCCCGAAAGTAACTATTGCTTTGGCGAAGGCGGGGCAGGTACTTACAGCGATGGGAAATTATATACCCGTAGCAACAAACGGGGAGATATAAATCGTATCCTCCATCTGCTGGTACAGTTCGGCGCTGAAAAAAATATTTTGTCTGACGCACATCCGCATATAGGCACCAATAAATTGCCCCAGATCATCCAGGCCATGCGACAACAAATTCTGGATAGCGGCGGACTATTCCAATTCGAAAAAAAGGTTGTAGATTTTGTTCTACAAGGAGACCGTGTAAAACACGTAAAAACTGCCGACGGGGAAACATACGAAGGGAACGCCGTTATATTAGCCACCGGTCACTCAGCCAGGGATATTTTTCATCTGCTGCATCAAAAAAAAATAGCCATCGCCGCCAAACCCTTTGCACTCGGCGTCCGCATCGAACATCCGCAAAGCCTGATCGATGGTATACAATATCATACACAATCCCCTTTCCTGCCTCCGGCCTCCTATAGCCTTGTCGAACAGGTAGATCATAAAGGGGTGTTTTCTTTTTGCATGTGCCCGGGGGGCATCATTGCTCCCGCATCCACCGCCACAGACGAACTGGTAGTCAATGGCTGGTCGCCTTCCAAACGAAATAATCCGTATGCGAACTCCGGTATCGTGGTCAGCGTGGAAGAAAAAGATATGGCCCCCTTCCACCAGCACGGACCACTGGCAGGTCTGTACTTCCAGCAAAGCGTAGAACGGGCAGCCTTTGCACAGGGCGGCGGCAGCTTCGTAGCCCCTGCCCAACGTCTGGTCGATTTCGTCGACAAAAAGGTTTCCGCCGATCTTCCGCCGTGCTCTTATGTCCCCGGACTTCACTCCGCCTCCATGCACGAAGTGCTGCCTTCCTTTATATATGACAGCCTCCGGCAGGCGTTTCCCAGGTTTGGAAAGAAAATGAAAGGCTATTATACCAACGAAGCCGTCATCGTCGCCACCGAATCCAGGACCTCTTCCCCGGTTCGCATCCCCAGGGACGCAAATACGCTGCAACACCCACAGATAAAAAACTTATTTCCCTGCGGTGAGGGTGCAGGCTACGCAGGAGGCATCGTCAGCGCCGCTATGGATGGGGAGAGAGTAGCTGCAAGCTGCAAGCTGTTAGCCGCAAGCTAGATTCTTATAGAGAGTCTGCTTGAAGCTTGTAACTTGAAGCTATTAGCTGTTTTTAATATATTTACGCCCTAAATAATCTTTCATGGACATCCTACAGGTCAGGAACCTGAAAAAAAGTTTCTCTGAGCAGATAGCAGTGGATGACATCAGCTTCACGTTGGGAAAGGGATCCATCTTCGGCCTGCTGGGACCGAACGGCGCCGGTAAAACTTCCCTGATCCGGATGATCACCGGTATCTTCTATCCCGATGAGGGAGAGATCCTGTTCGATGGAAGGCCTTTCCACCCCGAGAGCGATATCGTTCATATCGGGTACATGCCGGAAGAGCGGGGACTATATAAAAAAATGAAGATCGGGGAGCAGGCGGTATACCTGGCCCAATTGAAAGGGCTGAGTAAACAGGACGCTACAAAAAAGGTGAAGGACTGGTTCGTCCGATTCGAAATGCAAAGCTGGTGGAATAAGAAAGTGGAAGATCTGAGCAAAGGAATGGGGCAAAAATTACAGTTTGTCATTACCGTATTGCATGAACCCAGACTGATCATCCTGGACGAGCCTTTCAGCGGACTGGACCCCGTAAATTCCAATCTGATAAAAGACGAGATCTATAAGCTGGCCCATAACGGCAGCACGATCATTTTCAGTACACACCGAATGGAACAGGTGGAAGAGATCTGCGATCATATCATCCTCATGAATAAAGGAGAGAAGATCCTGGATGGCAGTGTGGCAGCTATAAAACAACAGTTCAAGGAGAACCTCTTTAGTATTGGGCTGGAGGACATGCCGGCATCCGGCAGTGGGGATATTGACGGCGCGGCGGAGATCGGCTCCCAGGCATTTGAAGTAGTAGGAAGAAAGGAAGGACACCTGATCGTGAAGATCCGGGAAGGCTATGGCCCGAATGACGTGCTGAAATATTTCATAGGCCAGGGTCAGGGTATTACAGGTTTTATGGAAATACTGCCTTCCCTGAACGATATATTTATTAAGCTGGTGGAAGGCACTCCACTATCCCGGCAATTTCAACCGTTGACAAGATAAAAGAGCAATCCCTTCCACGGATAAAAAAAAATCTATGAACAAGATCTGGCTGATCACTAAACGGGAATACCTGACCCGGGTGCGGAACAAAACGTTCCTCCTTTCCACCTTCCTTCTGCCATTGATGATCGTGCTGTTCATTGCAGGCTCCATATTGCTGTCCCTGCAGGGAAAGACCCGTCACCGTATCGCGGTAGTGGACGCTAATGGATATTTCAAAGAATATCTTAAAAGTGATTCCTCCATCCGTTTTGATTTTTCCGCCGGATTGGATACGCTGAATTACCAGCAAAGAGGTTGTACCGCGGTGCTGATCATTCCCGTTTTAAAAGAAGATCAAAGAACGATATACCGCCTGAAGTATAAAAAACAGTTGGGCCTGGCCGGAGTCAGTGACCTGGAAGGCCGGATCAGCGATGCCATCACCGATCACCTGATCTTTGAAAAGACCAGTATCAGCCGGGAGAAGCTGGATTCCATCCGCAAAAGTTCGGATATCGCCGTACTGATCAGTTTTGAGGACAATGGCACAACAGCGAGAGCCTCCAGCCAGGGGCTCGCCTACGGGATCGGCTATGCCAGCGGGCTGCTGATCTATATACTTACGTTTATCTATGGCGCTGCCGTCATGCGGGGAGTAATGGAAGAAAAGACCAATCGGATTGCAGAGGTGATCGTAAGCTCTGTACGGCCTTTCCAGTTGATGATGGGAAAGATCACGGGTATCGGCGCTGTCGGGCTGACGCAGTTCCTGCTCTGGATCGTGCTGATCGTCGGCCTGGCGGTTATCGGGCAGGGACTCATTCCTCGTGACACCTGGAATGAAGTACAGCAGATGCAGCAGGCCAGCGCTATGGGCAACGCTTCCGCTGCAAAGGCCGGAGAGGCGGCGCAACAGATCTTCAAGGTAAAAAGCGCACTTGATACGGCCAACTGGGGATTGATCCTGTTTTGCTTCCTCTTCTATTTCATAGGGGGCTATCTTTTCTACTCTTCCCTGTTCGCTGCTGTAGGCAGCGCCGTGAATGAAGACCCCCAGGAAGCGCAATCGCTGATGCTGCCCATCACGATGCCTGTTATCTTCTCTTTTATAGTCATGTCCATTGCCGTCCAGGATCCCGGCGGGTCGCTGGCAACCTGGGCCAGTATCATTCCTTTTAGCTCCCCCATCGTGATGATGGCCAGGATCCCTTTCGGCGTACCGGGTACGGTACCGTGGTGGCAACTGGGCCTTTCGATGCTGCTGCTGATAGTAGGGTTTCTCTTTACGGTCTGGCTTGCAGGTAAGATCTACCGCACCGGTATCCTGCTCTATGGCAAAAAAGCCACCTGGAAGACAATGTTAAAATGGGCGTTTAAAGCCTGATATACCACTAAAATAGTATTTTTCACCCCGGATTTTGTCCCTACATTGACCCACCCTTAGTAACATTCAAAGAATCAATCAAACGGGGGCCGACGGCCCCCAGGCACTGTATTAAACAAAAGTCATATGAGCAAGCATGCATTGGTCATTAACGGTGGTATTTCCAGAGGAGCGTTTGCCGTAGGAGCCCTTAAAAAGATGTTTGAAAAACGGCCGGAGATGCGATTCGATATTCTGGTGGGGTCCGGCACGGGCTCGTTGATCATCCCATTTATTGCATTGGGAAAAATAGAGCCGCTGGTAGAGATCTTCACTACCAAGCACAATAAGGATATCATCAGAAAGTTCACCCTGTCTGAACGTATAAAAGAGGCATCCATCCTGGACGCGAGCCCATTCTGGGGCCTGTTGGACCAATATTACACACACGGGATCTACGACCAGATAATGAGCACCGATCAGGAACTCTATTTTAATACCGTCTGCCTGCAGACCCATGCCCTGACCGTCTTCTCCAATAAGACAAACCCGGCCGTTACTTCCCGTTATGCTCATCGCAGACCCGAAAATTACGACCAGTTCCTTCGTACATTGCTGGCATCTTCCTGTCAGCCCCTGTTGCTGCCCCCTATCACTATCCAGCCAACGGAAGAGCCTGTCCGGCAATACATAGACGCCGGGGACCGGGAATATACCGGTATAGAAATAGCCATTGCCAGCGGAGCAACGGATATCTATACCTTACTCTCGTCACCTACGACCCTGATGCCGGAAGACAAGGAATACAAAGATCTCTTTTCCATCCTGCAGGAGACCCTCGATATTTTTATTGCCGATACAGCGGATAACAACCGGATCCTGCCCAACCTATATAATGAAGGCCTTCGTTATATCGACTCGGTAAAAACGAAGATGAAAGACAAAGGGATTCCCGAAGCTGCCATCGCTGACTGGTTTGATACAGGCATGCCGGACAATCCCTATTATAATAAAAAACCCGTAAGACTGCATATCATTCGTCCCGATCTTCCATTAGGAGGGGGTCCGGATGGCCTGAGCTTTGATCCGGAGCTAATGCAGGAAATGCTCGCCAAAGGCGAACAAAAGATGGAAGCTCATTTTGCCGGTCAATAACCAGATGGCAGTACTAAAAAAATTGGGATGAATGGTCGAAAAAAAGGGGACACGGCGTTGCATTCTAAAAATTGGAGCGTACTTTTATACGAAGCATATCGTAATTAACGTTCCACCATTGATTTTTAATAAAATATTTCCCCCTTATCTTATAACTTTTCCTGACTAACGACGTCTAATCTCTGGAAATGCGTCGTAGCACCGGTGAGTGCGGAAGGACCGGGAAGTGTGCCGAAGAGAATGCAAAGATGAGACAGAAGCCGGCAGCAGGATGGGGGATCTTTCAAAAATGGCAGGCATAACATCAACATAGATTTTAAGCCTCATGTGTAGTAGAAAAAAACGGGACTGTTCTCAGTCCCGTTTATATTAATCTTATATGAGTTGCAATCTTCTCAGCTTGCCTGTAAGAGGCGCAAAATAGGGTATTCAGCATCTTCCGAATCGGTCCCTATATCTTCCGGCAAAAATTCTATATTGAGCTTCACGGAGGTCTTTTCCTTTACTGTTACATTGGGCCGTTTGTAGGACTGGTATCCCTTTTTGTCAAAATGTACTGTTACCTGTGAACCAGGTAATTGTGCAAAACGGAAATATCCGTCCGCATCCGTCAATACTTCTTTTGAATTGCTGGTGCCAGGCACCATAGCAGACACCGTCACTCCGGACAAAGGCTTCTTCGTAACCGCATCCGTTACATATCCATGCAGGATCCCTTCTACCTTTCCACATCCACCACTATCAGCTCTTGCCCATAAGGCCAGGGGGAAGATCAGTAAAAGGGACAGTAATTTTCTATAAGCTCTCATAAAACAGTTTTATAAAGTTAGCATAACGGGAATTTTGTTCGTCAAGCCTACTTACCCCCAATTTACCTGATTTTTGGCACTTCTGCAAATTCCTGATAATAATCCCCGTCCCAATAAGGGTCTTTGGGTATAGATCCTGTAAATGTTTTTTTCTTTAATATAAGGAAGGCGGGTCGGGAGGATCACGACTCCCCCAGATCGATCTCCGTATTATCGCCGATATTCAGACTTCGGGACTCCCCTTTTACTTCGGTATCGCTTCCAATAAGAGAGTGGCTGAGGACGATATCATACAGATCGGCAAAAGAGCCAATAATCGAGTCTTTGATGATCGAGTAATTGACACGGGTCTTTTCCCCGATAGCCACATTGGGGCCGACGATGGAATTGCGGATATCACAGCCCGGGGCAATGCTCACCGGCTGGATAATGATCGTATTTTCAAACTGGTGGTCCGGAGCAATCGTCCCGCCGAATTTCTTGAGCAATTTCGCATTGGATTCCAGGAGGGTCTCCTTTTTTCCGCAATCAAACCAGTTCTGCACTCTGAATGACTTGAATTTAACGCCATTGCGGATCATACATTCAATGGCATCGGTGAGATTGTATTCTCCATAGCTGGTAAGCTGGTTGCGGATATTATTCTCCAGGCAACTGAACAGGGGACCGGACTCCCGGATACGGTAGATCCCTACCAGGGCCATATTGGATTTAGGTATCTGGGGCTTTTCCACCACGCGGTCGATGCTGCCGTCATCTTCCAGTTCAGCCACCCCGAAATTCCGGGGGTCGTCCACTCTTTTCACCCCCAACAGGGAATGAGGCATATTCAGGACTTCTTTTACATCATATTCACAGATAGTATCCCCCAATACAATGAATACTTCATCCTCCCCTACAATCTCTTTCGTCAGCAATACGGCATGACCGATACCATGCCGCTCATTCTGGTATACGAAATGAGCGTTCAGCTGGGGATATTTCTGTTTGACAAAATCCTGGATCTTCTCGCCCAGGTAGCCAACAATGAAAATGAATTCATTAATACCAGCCTCCAACAACTGATCTACAATAATGGAGAGGATGGTCTTTCCCGCCAGCGGGATCAAGGCCTTGGGTTGCGTATAAGTATGCGGACGTAATTTTGTACCAGCGCCGGCAACAGGAATGATCGCTTTCATAATAATGAAAATCTTATAATGGACGATTGTTTTTAAACAGGATGATCGTCGCCCCCGTATAAACGCGTGTGAAAATAGTGAATTTTATTCTTTCGCCCGGTAATAATGTCTTTTTCCTATTTTTGCGCCATGCAAAAAGATACTTTGGTTTTCGACCTCATTCAGAAAGAATTGGATCGTCAGCGTCATGGCATTGAATTGATCGCTTCAGAAAATTTCACGTCCCTGCAGGTGATGCAGGCGATGGGTACCGTATTGACCAATAAATATGCTGAAGGTTATCCCGGCAGGAGATATTATGGCGGCTGTGAGATCGTAGATCTGGTGGAGCAGGAAGCCATTGACCGCCTAAAGAAGATCTTTAATTGTGAATACGCCAACGTACAACCTCATAGCGGCGCCCAGGCCAATGCGGCCTTATTACTGGCCGTCCTCCAGCCCGGCGACACCATCCTGGGACTTGATCTCAGCATGGGCGGTCACCTGACCCATGGGTCCCCCGTCAACTTCTCCGGCAAACTATACCGCCCCGTATTTTATGGCGTCAAAAAAGAAGACGGCCTCGTAGACTATGATATGATGGAAAAAGTGGCCCGGCAGGAAAAACCGAAACTGATCATTTGCGGCGCCTCTGCCTACAGCCGTGACTGGGATTATGCCCGGATCCGGAAGATCGCTGACGAAACCGGCGCCCTGGTTATGTGCGACATGGCCCACCCGGCCGGTCTGATCGCCAAGGGCCTGCTCAGCTCTCCATTCGATCATTGTCATTTTGTAACCTCTACCACCCATAAGACGCTTCGCGGACCCCGCGGCGGCATCATAATGATGAAAAAGGATTTTGATAATCCGTTCGGCCTGAAGGATACCAAAGGAAATATCCGCCCGATGAGCAACCTCATCGATATGGCTGTCTTCCCCGGCACACAGGGAGGTCCGCTGGAGCATGTGATCGCCGCCAAAGCGATCGCCTTCGGAGAGATATTATCGGATGATTTCACAGTCTATGCCAAACAGATCATTGCCAATGCCCAGGCTATGGCGAAGGTGTTCCTGGAAAAAGGCTATCATATCGTCTCCGGCGGCACGGATAACCATCTGTTACTGATCGATCTGCGTAATAAAAATATCAGCGGAAAGAAGGCAGAGATCGCTTTAGGCAAGGCGGAGATCACCGTGAACAAGAATATGGTGCCTTATGACGATAAGAGCGCTTTCATTACTTCCGGGATCCGTATAGGAGTACCGGCCATCACTACCCGCGGCATGAAAGAGCAGCATATGGCTGCCGTAGTGGAAATGATCGATAAGGCCCTTATGAATGCGGAGAATGAAGAAGTACTGGCATCGCTGCGCAAGGAAGTAAATAGTTTTATGAAACAATTCCCACTATACCCGGAACTGGGATAAAAGTTTGCAGCTACAAGCTGTTAGCTCCAAGCTGCAAGCTAGATCATTGATAAGTACAGACCGATATTGTAGTAATTAATTATGTCTGGCTTGAAGCTAACAGCTTGTAGCTTGAAGCTGTAAAATCACTTTTATGCTGCAACGAAAACAAACCATTTGGGCCCTCCTCGCCATTATCTGTGCAGCGCTGACATTTAAATTTTCGTTTTACAGCGGAAATGTGGAGGTCGGCGCCAATGGGCATGTTTTTATGTATTTAAGGGCTGTGCCGACTATCGGCTTCGGCAAGGACAGCGCCAGTGCCGGTAGCGTCCTGATATTGATCGTTACCTGCATCATCCTTGCCGGCAGCTTGATCAATATCTTCAACTATAAGCAACGGAAAAAACAGCTTTGGATCACCATTGGGCTGATTGTCCTGTCCCTGTTAAACATCTTTCTCTACTGGCAGGCCAGCGGCCTCCCCCATTTTGTAGAAGGCAACTATAATATCGGAGCGCTGTTTTCGCTGGCCATTCCCGTACTGCTCATCCTTGCAGTAAGAGGGATCATGCAGGATCAGAAGCTGGTCAAGAGCGCCGACAGGCTTAGATAAATTTCCCCGTATAACTTTCTTTTACTTTTTTCAGCCCGGCAGGAGCTCCGGCATAAACAAGGGTACCTCCGCCGTCGCCGGCTTCAGGCCCCAGGTCGATGACCCAGTCCGCAGAACGGATCACATCCGTATTGTGCTCGATCACCAGGATGGAATGCCCTTGTTCTATCAGGGCATTAAAGGAAGCCAGTAATTTCTTGATATCATGAAAATGCAACCCGGTAGTGGGCTCATCGAAAATGAACAGAATATGCCCCTGCGCCCTGCCTTTCCCCAGGAAGGAGGCAAGTTTCACCCGCTGGGCTTCGCCGCCGGACAAGGTGTCGGAGGACTGGCCTAGCTTTACATAACCTAACCCCACATCACTGAGAGGTTTTATCTTTTGCAAAATATCCTTCTCGTCTTTGAAAAACTCCAGGGATTCGTCCACACTCATTTCCAGCACCTGATAGATGTTTTTCTCCCGATAGGTCACTTCCAGCACTTCCTCTTTAAATCTTTTTCCTCCGCATACTTCACAGGTAAGGTGCACATCGGCCAGGAACTGCATTTCAACGACCTGTTCCCCTTCCCCCTTACAGGTGTCACAGCGCCCCCCGTCTACGTTGAAGGAGAAGTGCTTGGGCTGAAATCCCCGCATTTTGCTCAGCGGTTGTCTGGAGTACAGGTCCCTGATCTCGTCATAAGCTTTAATATAAGTGACGGGATTGCTTCGGGATGATTTGCCGATAGGGTTCTGGTCCACCATTTCGATCTGGGAAAGCCAGTCTATATCACCCTTAATGGCTTTGTGCAGGCCAACTTTATCAGCCTGCTCTCCCTTTATCTTTTGTAAGGCCGGGTACAGGATCTGTTTGACCAGGGTGGTCTTGCCGCTGCCACTCACCCCACTTACCACACATAGCAGGCCAAGGGGAAATTCCACCGTGATATCCCGCAGATTATGCTGGCGGGCGCCTTCCACGATAATTGACCGGCTCCAGGGCCGGAGTGTTTTCGGCGGGGCGATGGTGAACTCCCCTTTCAGGTATTTGCCCGTCAGACTGTCTTTGTTAGCGACCAACTGATCATAATTACCGGAAGCGACCACTTCTCCACCCAGGTGGCTGGCCAGGGGACCCATGTCTATAATGTAGTCCGCCTCCCGCATCATCATTTCATCATGTTCCACCACCACAACCGTATTACCCAGATCGCGTAATTCCTTCAATACGCGGATCAGGCGCTCCGTGTCCCTGGAATGGAGGCCAATGGAGGGCTCATCCAATATATACAGGGAATTGGTGAGATTGCTGCCCAGAGAACGGGTGAGCTGGATACGCTGGCTTTCCCCTCCGCTAAGGCTGTTGGCCAGGCGATCGAGGGTGAGATACCCCAGACCGACATCCAGTAAGGTCCGCAGCCGGTGATGGATCTCGATGAGCACTCTCTTGGCTACCTGCTGGTCATAGGTCTCCAGGTGTAATTCGGAGAACCATTGCACCAGATCTCTCACCGGGATCTCGCATAATTCACCGATATGCCTGCCGCCTACTTTTACATAAAGAGCTTCTTTGCGCAGGCGATAGCCATTGCAATCCGGGCATAAAGTGCGTCCCCGGTAACGGGACAACAGGACCCGGTACTGGACTTTATAGAGATTCCTCTCCACTTCGGCAAAGAAGTCATTGATCCCCTGGACATGTTCATTCCCTTCCCAGAGGGTCTTATATTGTTGTTTGGTGAGGTCGATAATGGGTTTGTGAACGGGGAAATCGAATTTTTTGGCCGCTTTGACGAACTGGTCTTTCCACGCTACCAGCTTCTCCCCTTTCCAGGGAGCGACGGCGCCTTCATATACACTTAATCTTTTATCCGGGATCACCAGGTCGGCATCGATGCCCAGCACCTGGCTGAATCCCTCGCAGGTAGGACAGGCCCCGAAGGGATTATTAAAGGAAAAAAGGTTGGGGACGGGCTCTTCGAACTGAATACCGTCCAATTCAAACCGGTTGGAGAAGATCAGTCGCTGCTGGCCATTGATTTCCAGTTGCATCTCTCCTTCCCCCTCATAGAAGGCCGTTCCGACCGAGTCGGCGATCCGGTGCTCGTCGTCTTCGTCAAAGGGCTTGACCACCAGCCTGTCAATAAGTACGTATACACCGGGAACGGAAAGCTTCTTTTTAAGCGCCTTATCCTCCAGTTCGAGCAGGTCCTCGATGCGGAGGGTCTCGCCGGCCGAAGCCGCCTGGGGTGAAACATATATCCGGGAAAATCCCTTTTGAAGAAGGATGTTCAGCTCTTCTTTGGAATTCCGGTTCTTATTCTGTTTGAATATGGTGAGGATAAGCACCTTATCCCCGGATTGCCCTCCCACGATGGCAGCGACTACATCACTGACATCGTCTTTTTTTACGACACGGCCGGAGACGGGGGAGAGGGTCTTCCCCGCGCGGGCGAAAAGCAGACGCAGGTAATCATAGATCTCCGTCATACTGCCCACCGTGGAACGGGGAGTGCGGGTAATGACTTTTTGTTCGATGGCAATAGCGGGGCAGAGTCCTTTAATATAGTCCACGTCCGGCTTGTTCATCCGGGCCATAAATTGCCGGGCGTAGGCGCTAAGGCTTTCAGCATAGCGACGTTGCCCCTCTGCAAACAGCGTATCGATGGTGAGGGACGATTTCCCCGATCCGGAGACGCCGGTGACCACCACGAGCTTGCCCCGTGGAATGGAAACATCAATATTTTTCAGATTATGTACCCTGGCTCCTTTAATAAAAATCGCGTCAGCTTGTGTCAATGGCGCCGGAACCACCAACTTTTCTTTCCCTGGCTGTTTTACTTTACCCGATATACCCATATATTATTATAACAAACCTTCATTAAAAATGATCAACTGATTACCGGAAATGCGCCAGACGCTTCCAGCGTCTTGGGGCTCTAAATTACCAGCTTTTGAGGAGTTGAAAGCCTCTTTTGGGAGCCCAAAAATATCGATTTCCCGAAAATAGAAAGGGTGATAAGACAAAATAAGTGCTTACCTTACTGTTTCCTGGGGTTAACGCAGAATTAAAAAACAAAAAATTTCCCAAAATGTTGTTTTTTCCAAAAAATGTATATCTTTAAACCCGATTCAAACAAGTTATAATTGTTCACAATCGAAAAAAATTTGTGAATTACTTTTGTTAATCTAAACTAAAATTCTTCGCCTATCGACTGATCACTTCTACACAGAAAAGCCAAACCATCTTTAAAATCCAAAATAATATCCTCACCTTCAAAACCCGTAGAAGTTTATGACATTACTACGCAAAAAAACCGACCATGAACTTATCCATCAGTTCCGCGATGGAGACCTGCATGCATTAGAAGCTCTAATCATCAGGCACAAGGATAAGTTGTACACCTCCATTCTCTTCCTCGTAAAGGACAAATACCTTGCCGAGGACATCTTCCAGGACGTTCTAATCAAAATTATCGACACCATTCGCGGTGGCCGTTACACGGAAGAAGGAAAATTCCTTCCCTGGGCTATGCGTATTGCGCACAATCTGTGTGTAGATCATTTCCGGAAAGTAAAACGTACCCCTGCCATTAAAACAAGTGATGACAGGGACATTTTCGAAGTGATCAATTTCACAGAAGAAGGCGCCGATACCAAGATGATGAAACGTCAGAGTCATGACAGAGTGCGGCAGATGCTGGACCTGTTACCGGAAGATCAACGGGAGGTCATCATTCTTCGTCATTATGCTGATCTTAGCTTTAAAGAGATCGCAGCCCTGACCAACTGCAGCATTAACACTGCTCTTGGCCGTATGCGTTATGGTCTTATCAACCTGCGCAAGATGATGACGGAAAAGAAGATCGCCTTATAATTCTATGGAAGGCCATTCGTAAAGTACGAGCTACGAACTGCGTCATTTTTTTAAGAATCTTTAACTACCTTAAGAAAACGGGGAACGGATAGAACCGCTAACTTCAAAGTGTGAAAAGATCCATTAAAAAAAATATTGAGAGTTCCTGCTCGTTAAGAGCAGGGACTTTTTTTGTACAAAATTGTCATTCTGGCCCTCCCTCCGATCAAGCACTTGCCCTTAGGTGTCGGAAGGCTGGAACAGAATGACGCCTAATTAAGATAATAATCCCGGTCTCCGACCGGGATTATTTATTTTTTCTCTCTCTTCCTGAATTCAGTTTTTACGTCATCTAAAATGGACGTGAACCGCTTGACATCTGAATTATATCCCCCGGCATTTTGAATGATCTTCCCATCCTGGTCTACAAAAACATACAACGGCTGCGCACTATTGCTCGTCAGCCCAACTTCGAAGTCCAGGTTCTTTGCACCGAGTGAATTGATCTGCCTGCCATCATCTTTCGAAGTGATCCATTCTTCCACAGGTAACCTGAACTTATCATCCACATATAATGACACCACCACAAAATCCTTCTGCAATACGGTCATTACAGCAGGATCGCTCAATACCTCCTTCTCCATTTTACGGCAATTGGCGCAACTATGGCCGGTAAAATCGATCATCAACGGCTTCTTCGTCTTCCTTGCAGCAGCGATCGCCTCGTCATAATCGAAGAATGCTTCCACTCCCGGAATCTCAGACTCCAGGAAATCAGTATATTTCCTGGGTTTTAATCCCGTATCTGTTACACCATTTGCATCCGATGGCTGTACCGCAATCCTGGACAGGTTAAAATCCTGGGTCTTCATTTCAGGTAGCCAGGCGCTGATCCCTTTTAAAGGAGCTCCCCAGAGGCCCGGGATCATATAAACCGTGAAAGCGAGTGATACGATGGCGAACATCGTACGCGTTACCGTCAGGTAGGGTATGCCGTATTCATTTTTCGGAAGATGGTCATCATGCTTGAATTTTATTTTCCCTAACAGATAGAGCCCCAACAGGCCGAAAAGCACGATCCACAGGCTCAGGTAGATCTCCCTGTCCAAAAGGCGCCAGTGATACGCCAGATCTGCGCTCGATAGAAATTTCAGGGCCAACGCCAGCTCTATCAACCCCATCGCTACTTTTATGGCATTCAGCCAGCCTCCTGATTTGCCGATCTGGTTCAGCAGGGCCGGAAAGAATGCAAATAATGCGAAAGGGAGCGCCAGAGACAAGGAAAACCCCAAAAAGCCCACCAGCGGAGCCAGCTTGCCGCCGTGTGTCGCCAGGACTGCCAACCCTCCCACAAAGGGCACCGTACAGGAAAAAGAGACGATTACCAGCGTAAGAGCCATGAAAAAAATACCAGTAAAACTGCTTAGACCAGCTTTCGAATCAATGGCATTTGTCCAGGATGATGGTAACGTAATTTCAAAAGCACCCAGGAAGGAAATCCCGAATACCACGAACATTAAAAATACCACGACATTAAAAATAGCACTGCTGGCCAGAGCATTCAAAGCTCCCTGCCCGAATACCAGCGTGATCAGGAAACCGAGCAATGTAAATATCCCAATGATCGATAAAGAATAATAGATGGCATTGCGGATTCCCGCCTTGCGGCTGGTGCTGCGTTTGGTGAAGAAACTGACTGTCACCGGCACCATGGCGTAAATGCAGGGCATGATGAATGCCCCTAAGCCTGCAATGAGGCCCGTGACAAAAATAAACCACAATGATTTCTCCGGTTCTTTGCCACCGGCTTCTCCGTGGCCTGCCCCAGCAGCCGTTTCACCATCCGCATTCACTGCCAGGTCGAAAGACTTCTCCTCCGATTTATACTCATCCCCCTTTTTTACCATATAGGCGATGCTGCCTGCTACATAACCACTCTTACCCGCCGGAATAGTGATCTTTTGCTGCCATTCCAGTGAATCGGTAACATACCGAACAGGGACATTCCCGAATGTTGTGTCCTTTGCACTAAGAATATTCCCTTTTTCAACGAGGCTGTCCTTCAACAGTTTGCGGGAGACCGAATCAAATACAATGGCGGAGGCCGGAACGTCAGGAGACGACTTAACAATAGAATACAGTTCAGCTCCCCGGATAACATAAGCCTTGATCCGGAGCAGTACTTCCGTACCATTTACCCTTTCCTGGGAAAAGCTAAAATGAACGAGGGCGGAATCCTGTGCAGCGGACCGCAGGTGCAACAGGCAAAAGAAAAGAGCCGGAAGAATGAGTAGTTTTTTGTTCATACCATCTGATTAAAAACAAATCGAGCCTCAGGCTCGCTGGACGAAGTCCCATTATTAGATTTTTTTCCGCTGGGGTTACCTTTCAGAATACCCCGGACGAAAAAAACGAGTTCTTTTGACAAAGAACCCGTTTTAAATTCATTTCATTCGTCGGATAGACGACAGACTATGCACCTACCCTCCTAATTTAACGTTAAGATCCGTGTCGGCAGGGGGGAGGCATTGGTGGTCATCACATACCATGTACTCCACCGTAGCAGCCAGATTGGTCTTGGCATTGCCTTTCACATTTACCGTCACCACAAAATCAACCGTCTTTTCATAATATGCTACTTCATAGCCCCAGGCGCTCTCGAGTTTCTTCACCACCCTGCCAACTTCCTTTACGACACCGGTAGGAGTGACCAGGGGATTCTTTTTGAATTTGAAGGAGGTGGGAATAGGTCCATCGCCACCCGGGTGCTGGGAATACATGTGATAATCGCCTCCGATCGTGGCGGTCATGTGTACTTCATAGGTTTTGTCGTTTATCTTTTTCGCGGACGTTGCCCAGGAGACCTCTTTGGAGGATTGAGCCATCACCAGGGTGGCGGATAACACGGCCAAAAGGAGTAATGTAACTTTATTCATATATTTATTTTAATTAAACGGTTGGAGGGTTAATAGTCCGTAAAGTTCAGTTTCCAAATGTTAGGAAAAAACTAAAAGAGTGCCAACCCGGCTTCCAGACTCGCAGGCTGCCCTTTTTTATGGATAAAAAGGGTTTTGAGAATGGCCTTCCCGTCTATATTTCCCAGTGCATCCGAACATGCCCGTTCAGGGTGAGGCATCATTCCGAACACGTTACGGGCCTTATTACAAATTCCGGCAATATTGCGCAGGGCGCCATTGGGATTGCCGGCAGCATTTATTTCTCCTTTTTCGTCCGCATAGCGATAGATCACCTGACCATTCGCTTCCAGTTCATCGAGTATTTTTTCGTCAGCATAATACCTCCCCTCTCCATGAGCAATGGGGACCATCAGGGGTTTTCCCTGGTCGCCTTCTCCGCGGAGCCAGATATTCTTACCAATAAATTGCTGATTAGCATTCTTAAGCAGCGCACCGGGCAACAGGTGAGATTCGCACAGGATCTGGAACCCGTTGCAGATCCCCAGGACCTTGCCCCCTTTTCCGGCAAATTCCAGGATGCTCTGCATAATCGGACTAAAGCGGGCGATAGCGCCGCAGCGGAGATAGTCGCCATAGGAGAACCCTCCCGGCAGTACAATACAGTCTTCCGTAGAGAATCTGCTAAGGTCGGTATCTTTATGCCATAACATGTGCACTTCCTGGCCAAGGTCATATTGCAGGGCGTCCTGCATGTCACGATCACAATTACTACCCGGGAAAACGACTACTCCAAATTTCATGTATAAATATATTTTGTACTGCTATAGCGGTACAAATCTGTACTGCCCAGAGCAGCACAAAATTAACAGTATTCCCCGGAACGGGGAAAATTCAGCCGAAATAATTCATGGCGATGATATAGGAGACTATCAACCAATGTAATACAAGAGGGCCGGTCTTATTGGTCGGATAGTAGTAGGCAGCCGCGTGAAAGGCAGCAAAAGGGACCACCATTACCACCCAGTTCTCGTAAGTATCGGCGTGATTGATCAGGATGATGACAACGGCTACCAGGAGGAACAGCAGCAGCAAACTCCAGCTTTTGCGGATCTGTATCAATACTTTATTCAGGTTGTTCTGTACAAAATAGCCGCCCAGGATAAAGGGGACCACCAGCCAGAGCATACCCAGGCTGACCCAGATGGAAGTGGGCATGGCCGGAATGGTGAAAACAATATGGGGAACGATGTTCTTCCAGCTCCAGTTCCCCGTCAGGTACAATACCAGAAAAAGGAAATAGTAGGGAAAGGTAAAGCCCAGTAAGCCCACGAACCATTCCCGGATACGGAAGGGCCGCATGGTGATCAGCCCGAAAAGGACCAGCAGCAGGAAAGCCATAGCCGGTATGTACAACAACGAAACAATCCCCGTCCAAACCCCGATATTGAAAATGGCAGAGCCCGGCCGGCTGCTGTTATACAAATCTATCATACGATACCAGATCCAGATCATGATCGAATTGATCAGGAGAGGGGCGGAAAAATGTCCCCAATCGGGCAGCAGGGAAGTGATGAGTATATACGCCATCCCGGGGAGAAAATTCGGCTTGGGAAATAGTTTATTATGATTGCAGATCCTGTTGAACAGTGTGGCCTGTGTAAACAGGATCAGGAAGGTGAGGATCGCGTATAAAAGGGGGATATGATGAAAAAGGGAATCCAGGCCATGCAGGATCAGCCTGTAAAGATAATTGTCCTCCGGGTGCAGAACGGGCGCCACCGGATGCAGGAACATCGAAAATTTCAATACCAGGGCATATACAACCAATAACAGGGCATTGCCAGGATTTTTCTGTTTGAAGATACCGATCACCGGGGTTCAGGTTTTAGAAATCAATTTTTGCGAAACAAAGGTAGTTCCTGTAAAGGCAGGGGATGATAGATTCCCAGCCGCTGACCTGCTTGCCATACCTGGGCATGAAATCATAGCCTTTGTCCAGGTTCTTCAGCGTGGGGTAGCGGGTGACTTTGCCGTCGGGGGAAACGCTCTGGTCATTGAGCAGCATATTCCGGCGTTCATACTGGTTGAACAGGAAATGAAGCTCCCCCCCTGTATTGAACACCTCGTGAGAGATCAGGTTCTCCGTCTCATCATCGAACTGGCTTTTAGGTATGATACTGCTCCATTCCATATTGCCGGTCGCATCAAAAGAAAGGACCATTATATTTTCCGCATGATAACGGGTAGCATAATTGCCGTAGTTGCGGTTCCACGGGTTATAATAAGGGCTGTAATAGTAGGGAGAATAGAACCCTCCGGGCCCGTACATGGGATTGTACATATAGTCCCAGCGATTGAACATATTGCCGCGGGAGGTGGTGTAAAGGGATTCGCTCACCAGCAGGTAGCCCCCGTCTTTTTTGGTGATGATATGCTTGATAAAGTAGTCATTGAAAGCCATTTTCAGGTTGGCATCCGAGCTTTTTGCCAGGGCCCGGAGCTCGTCATTGAAAATGGTCAGGGTCTCTTTCGAGCGGGTATTGGATTCCTTATCCCATACCACCGTGTAGAGCCCTTCGATATTCCCTTTTTTCTGCTTGTAGTAGAAGCCGGTAAGGATATAACGTTTGTTATTATTATCCACTTTTATCTTGATCTCATCCAGTATCCGGTCGGCCGAACCAATGTCCTTTACCGTAAAGCTGTCTGCTTTGGCCGACTTGGTGATGATAGAAACTTTGGAAATGAAGTCATTGCTGCCGCTACGCAGGAATTTGCCGAATACCAATTGCCCCTCATTGTCCAGCAGGAAATCGGTGAAAAGCTCATTGCGCTCGTCCATAGGCAGGAAGATGCGATGCCTGTCGATCAATCCCAACTGAGAATCGAATAAGAAGGTGGTGAAAAGGAAGTTTTTGGGATTTTTACTATTGATCTTAAAGACCATGATCTGCTGTTTGTTATCGCTGACCACGGTGGTATAGATCTTATTATTAGCGGCGAACCCTATCTGGGTCGTATCCAGCTCGATGGGCTCCCCCATCTTTTGCCCCATGCCATCCAGTTTAACAGCCGTGCAATGGATAATGCTCTTATGCTGGTGTTCATAGATCATATAGAAATAGTCCGGATAGGCCACAAAGTCGACATTGATATATTTATCCGGCATAAAGGCAAGGGGGACGCGCTGCAGCAGCTTCATATTGTCATCATATATGCATAGAACGCTGTTGGAGTTATTGTTCTTGTAAACCAGGAAGTTGCCATTGATCTTGCCGATGATCTCAAAATTGGTCCGCCGGCTATCTTCCCGTTCGGGTTCTGTATAGGTGATCTGTTGGGCTTTCAGCAGGGAGGGCGCAATCAGGAGAGATACCAGTAGCAGGGACAGGATTCTGTTCATAGCTAATCGTTCTTGTCTTTTTGGAAAGAATATCATTGATACGCAGATCTTGAAAATTACAAATTTACTTTGTGGTGAAGATAGCTAAAAGTTTGTTTGGTAGGTGTTATGGAAAGCTAAAAGCCGGTCGGGGGCCGTTAGAGGCAGGCTAATAGCTGCAAGCTTCAAGCTATTAGCTGATAGCTAGATACTTATAAGGAGGGCGCTTGAAGCTTGCAGCTATAAGCTTGTAGCTCCCGGAAGGGCGTGCCAGGGGTGTGGGAACGGGGCATCCGGGGCTGGAAATGGGTAAAATATTAAAATTTCATAAAATTATCGGGTCCTGAAAAATGCTGAGCCTTGTTTGTTCTTTTCACTATACCTTTGTCCTCTTTGTGCATTAATGCTACAATCCGGATACATAAACAGACTCATTTGTGAGCAAACAGATTAACAAAGTAGGTTTCGCAAGCCTTGTTATTGCGTTAGGGATTATTTACGGCGACATCGGAACTTCCCCTCTCTACGTTCTAAACGCTATTATCCACGGCAGGATCATCGAAGAGAAGCTGATATTAGGATCTTTATCCTGTATTATCTGGACACTGACGCTGCAGACCACCGTAAAATACGTCTGGCTGACCCTGAAAGCCGATAATAACGGGGAAGGAGGCATTTTCTCCCTGTATGCGCTGGTACGCCGTCAGAAAAGATGGCTGGTGCTGCCGGCCATGATCGGAGGCGCCGCCCTGCTGGCAGACGGAATGATCACCCCGCCTATTTCCGTTACTTCCGCCATCGAGGGCCTCCGGCAGATGGACGCGTTCCGGTATATCGAGCAGTCTACCATCGTCTATATCGTTCTGGGGATCCTGGTGGTCCTTTTTTTCCTTCAGCAATTCGGGACGGAGTCGATCGGCAAATTATTCGGCCCTATCATGTTCATCTGGTTCTCCATGCTGGCTGCGCTGGGCGCCAGCCACCTGCTGGACGACCTGGGTATTTTCAAGGCCCTCAGCCCCCATTATGCCATCCAGTTACTGACCACCTATCCCAAAGGCTTCTGGATCCTGGGAGCCGTATTCCTCTGTACAACGGGAGCAGAGGCCCTTTACTCCGACCTGGGCCATTGTGGCCGGGGGAGTATCCGGATTTCCTGGATCTATGTGAAGACCTGTCTTATCCTGAATTATCTCGGGCAGGGCGCCTGGCTGCTTGCCCATTACAAGGACAGGGTATTCGATACCAGCCTGGGGAACCCTTTTTATAATATTATGCCGGGCTGGTTTGTCGTTCCGGGAATCATTATTGCCACTGCAGCAGCCATTATTGCCAGCCAGGCCCTGATCACGGGGTCATTCACCCTGATCAGCGAGAGCATGCGGCTGAATCTCTGGCCCAAGCTGCGCATCAGCTACCCCACAGAGGAAAGAGGCCAATCCTATATTCCGGCCATCAATTTCATGTTATTCGTCGGGTGCTGCGGGATCACCTTGTATTTCCGTAGCTCCTCCCACATGGAGGCGGCTTATGGTCTCGCCATCACGCTATGCATGCTGGCTACTTCTATCCTCTTTGCCAATTACCTGGTATCCCGCCGGACCCGGCGGCCGCTCATCTACTTATATCTGGCCGTATACCTGAGCATTGAACTCAGTTTCCTCTTTGCCAACCTGGATAAGTTCCCCCATGGCGGGTTTGTCACCCTCATCGTAGGCGGCGGCCTTTTCGCAGTGATGTACGTCTGGTACCGCGCCCGCAAGATCAAAAACCGATACGTGGAGTTCGTCCGGATGGAGAATTACATCCCGCAGATACAGGAATTGAGCAATGACCGGAGCATCGTCAAGTATGCCACGCACCTCGTCTATATGACCAGCGCCAACAACCCCAAAGAAATCGAACATAAGATCATCTACTCTATTCTCAATAAGAAGCCTAAGCGTTCGGACATCTATTGGTTCGTCCATGTGGATACACTGGATGATCCTTATACCGCGGAATATTCGGTGGACCATATCATTCCCAATGATATCATCCGGGTGGAATTCCGGCTGGGCTTCCGCATTGAGCCAAAGATCAACCTGATGTTCCGGAAGGTGGTGGAAGACCTGGTGAACAACCGGGAAGTGAATATCACCAGCCGTTATGAGTCACTGGAACGGAACAATGTGGTGGGGGATTTTCAATTCATTGTCATGGAAAAATACCTGAGCCAGGATAATGAACTACCTTTCTTTGAGCGGGTGGTAATGAAATTATATTTCTGGCTGAAGGAGCTAAGTTTGTCCGAAGAAAGAGGCTTTGGACTGGATCCTTCCAATGTGACGATCGAAAAATTCCCGCTGATCATTTCGCCGGTGCCGAATTTCAACCTCAAAAGAACGGATACGGAATAAGGGGAGCGATCCCGGAGCCATAGGGCTGACAGAACAGCCGGGACCAGTAAGGCAGATTACCAAAAAAACGATTGCATGCCATTACATGACCTCGTTTACATTGCGCTGGGCTATATCGCCTTGCTCATCATCGTTTATTTTGTACAGGAGAAGTTCATATTTCGTCCGGAGAAACTGCCGGCGGGGTTTGAATACAAATATGACGTCCCTTTTAAGGAGTTGTTCTTTGATGTCGGACCGGGGGTGAGGATCAACGGGCTGCATTTTTTCAGGCCCGAACCAGCCGGCCTGATTCTTTATCTTCACGGCAATACCCGCAGTATTAAAGGATGGGCAAAATATGCCCGGGATTTTTACCGGTATAATTATGATGTAGTGCTGGTGGATTACCGGGGATTTGGCAAGAGCACGGGACGAAGAGGAGAAAAAGATATGCTGAACGATATCCAATTTGTGTATTCAACCTTGCTCGCACAATGTCCGGATCAGCATCTGATCGTATATGGCAGGAGCATCGGCAGCGGCTTTGCTACCAGGATCGCCGCAGATAATAATCCCCGCTACCTGATCCTGGACAGCCCGTACTATAATTTCCGGAAGGTGGTGGAGCGATTCCTACCCATCCTGCCCCTGCGATATGTATTACGGTATCATCTGCGCACGGATCTATGGCTCCCCCGTGTTCGCTGCCACACCTATATCCTCCATGGCACCCGGGACTGGCTGATCCCGATCCGCCATAGTGAGCGCCTGCAGCAACTGAATCCCTTACGAATAACGCTGATCCGCATCCATGGAGGCGGGCATAATAATCTGAATTCCTTTCCCGAGTATCATAATTTTATCAGGGATATTCTTAAAGAATAATAGATCGAGTTTTATGAAGAAAAAGATTTTCCGCTGGGTCAAGGTGTTGATCCTTCTCTATTGTATCGTGGGCATCGCCTTTTATTATGGCCAGGATGCTCTTCTCTTCCACCCGGTGGCCGTAGACCGGAACGTGAAATATGATTTTGGAAGACCGTATACGGAGGTCAATCTGCCCTATGATAAAGAGACGAACCTGAATATCATAGAGTTCAAGCCGACCGACCACCAGGATTTCAGAGCCGCGGGCGAGTCGAAATTCCAGGTTCCCGACAGCCTGGCCCGGGGTGTAGTACTATATTTCCACGGTAACCGGCGCAATATCAGCTGGTATGCCCGGTATGCTGCCGATTTTACCAGCAAAGGTTATGAGGTCTGGATGCTGGACTATCCCGGGTTTGGCAAGAGCACGGGCAAGCTCAGTGAGCAAAAACTATACGATTATGCGTTGCAGCTCTATAAGCTGGCGCGGAGCCGGTGGCGACCTTCCCAGATCACTCTTTACGGAAAAAGCCTGGGCACCGGCATCGCGGCGGAGCTCGCATCTGTTAGGGATTGCCGGAGGCTGATCCTGGAAAGTCCTTATTATAGCATGGAGTCCGTGGCCCGCCACTACTTCCCCGTCTATCCCCTGGGGAATATGCTGCATTATCATTTCCCTACCAATACTTATCTGCCGGCCGTTACAGCGCCCATCACCATTTTCCATGGCAGCAGTGACTGGCTGATCCCGTATAGCAACGCTGTGCGGCTTCAGCCCCTGCTGAAGCCCGGTGATGAATTCATTACGATCGAGGGCGGAGGGCATAATGATCTGCATGATTTTTTGCCGTTCCGGCAGACACTGGAGAAGCTTCTAGCTGCAAGCTATTAGCTGTTAGCCAGAATGACTATAAGTTGTCTGACAGGCTAAAGACAGCTGGCTCTAAGCTTGCAGCTTGATGCTATCAGCTGATAAGATGCCTCAGCCTTTCCTGGTGGAAGGCCGGAATGAAGTAATGATTATGGGAGATCGCCTTGTCCCCGGAGTGTACATCCAGGAAATGCAGTCTGCCCTTCTCCAGACGGTAGGCCTGGTAACCCAGAGGGCTGACCATTTCATAAAACCGGATCCGTTCACTCTTGTCCACCAGCTCGCAGAGAAGAATGGGATGATGGGCGCTCAGCGTTTCCAGCATGGAAGAAAATACGGGCACTTCCAGTCCTTCCACGTCACATTTAATGAAATCAAGCCGGGGCAGGGTCCTGAATAGATGATCGCCGGATTCATTCTTCACTTTTACCGATTCGATGTATTGATACTGTTCGCTGTATTTCATCACCCGGGCATAGGCAAATTTCTTCATCTTCCCCACCTGGGGGATGCCCATCTCCACATATTCGCCTTCGCCGCCCAACGCCACCTGCAACAGATCGACATTGGCCGCCTTTTTACGTCGCAGCAGACGGTCCAGGGTGTCATTGAATTTTGGCATGGGCTCGATGGCGATCACTTTCCCGTTAGCGCCCACAAGCCGGCTCAATTCAAGGGTGTAATACCCCAGGTGTGCCCCGATATCGGCACAATAAGCCCCTTTTTCAATGATGTTCCGGAGGAAATAGACATCCTGATAGTTAAGGCCCAACCAACCGGTCGGGTATAACCGTTGAAAAGTGCCTGCCAGCAGAGACAAATACCTTTTTTCCCCCAGTATCTTCAGCAATGTACTTTTAATACCCATAGTGGACTGCAAGCTACAAGCCGAAGTCTAAAAGGCAAAAATTTATTTTACCACCCCCGTCTTGCAGCTGACAGTCTGGGCGCTGAAATACCCCAGGCATCCACCGCTGATATTCGAAACAGGAGTAGCCGGGGCCGCGAGCGAGCTATTGTTATAGGCAATATTCTCGGCCTCGCTGAGATAGGTGTAGACATTTCTGTCAATGCCCGCCAGGCTGAGCTGTATCATATCCGAACGCTTGATCTCGCTGGTGTCTGCATCGATTTTATCCTGGATGTACCGGCCGTCGGACAGACGGTCTTCGAAGGTCTGGAAGCGGTCATCCCTCACCCCGTTAATGACCAGAGAGTATTTATAAAAATTAACAATACCTTTCGGGTCCTGGTAGTTCGCCTGCGCCCGGAACCGCTTGCTATCGGTGGCGGTATCGAAGGATACGGAATCCAGCAAGACCGGCTGCGGCATCGTAGAGGAAGCCGTATAGGTCTTTCCGTTCAGCGATACGTTCAAAAGATAGGTATGGCCGGAGATGCCCCGGACCAGGGTATGGGTAACATATAAACCGGTCGTCGTTTCGGTAAGAACATCCTTCAGCCCCGCCGTCGAATCGGTGATGGTGACCGCGACGCCGGATATGCCGGGATATGAATTATCGGTATAAAAACCGACAGAATTGACAATGGATACATAATACGGTCCAGCCGTATCGCTGACCACTCCCTGTATTATGAGCTGGGGAGCAACCGTATTCAGGGATGGAGTGATCGTTTTCGTACAGGCAATAAAAACTATCAGCAGGCTCAGGATGAAAAATATCTTCTTCATGAAATTAAAATTTGAAATTATAAGTGATAGAAGGTACCATTTTGAACAAGGTAGTTTGCTGTACCTGGGTCTTCCGGGGATTATTCGGGTCTTTCTGGAAAGTAATCGTATAGGGATTGTCGCGGCCATAGGCATTGTAGATGGAAAAAGACCAGCTGCCTTCGTATTTAGCCGTCTTTTTGGTAATGACCGTAGCTCCCAGGTCTAACCGGTGATAGGCGGGCAGGCGGTAGGCGTTCCGTGAAGAATAATAATAGACCGGAACGCCATCTACAGGGAATTTTGCGGAAGGCCAGGTGATGGCATTGCCCGTATTATATACCCAGGTAGCGGAGAATATCCATTTTTTATTGTACTGATAGATGCCTACGACCGAGAAGTTATGAGTCTGGTCCTGGATAGCAGGATACCAACTGCCGTTATTGATGCCGGCGATCTGCCGATCTGTCTTTGAAAGGGTATAGCTGATCCAGCCAGTCAGCCTGCCGGTTCTTTTTTTGATATAATTCTCCCATCCATATCCCCTGCCTTTTCCAAACAGCAGCTGGGATTCTACGTTGTTATTCCCGAGCAATTCAGCTCCATTCTTATAATCGATCTGGTTTTGCATAGCCTTATAATAGACCTCTGAAGAAAACTCATAGGTATGATGGTGAAAATTGCTGTAGTAGCCTGCCGATACCTGATCGGCGATCTCCGGCTGTACAATATTGCTGGTAGGTAAATAGACATTGGTCGGGCTGGTGGAAGTGGAATTATTCAGCAGATGAATGTTCTGTACATTCCGGTCATAGGCCAGCTTTATAGAGGTATTGCCGTCCAGCTGATAACTTGCTGCAAACCGGGGCTCGGGGTTCAGATATGTTTTGACTATCTCCCCGCCGTTATAATGAGTGGTCGTCAGGATATTGCCGGCGTTGTCATAAGTGTATACATCACCGGGTCCTACAACACTTAAACCAGTCAATCTTAACCCGTAGGTAAATTTCCATTTTTGCGTGGGTGTCCATTCATGAGAAACATAGACGGCACTTTCCAGGGCATATTTTTTCTGCAAGGTGGTGTCATTGAATTTGGAAGAGGCAGAGGTCACTGCCTGACCGGGTTGCGTAACGTGATAAATAACGTCAAAGCCTATATCCAGCTTGTTGCGGGGATTTAAATAATAACTAAAATCCTGTTTGAAATGATAATCGGTGATTGCGGAAGTAACCTTAATATTGTTGATAGTACTGAGGTATTCTGCATTATAGTTGTAGTTGCTGTAGATCAGGGAGGTGTTGGAAAACATCTTATCATTAAAAATATGGTTCCAGCGGAAAGTGGCGGTCGAATTGCCCCAGTCGAGCCCGTTGGCGTTCTTCAGATGCATCACGTCCTTACCGAAATATCCCGATAAGAAGACACGATTTTTATCATTCAGCTTATAATTGGCTTTCAGGTTGACATCATAAAAATATAATTTGCTTCCTTTGACGGTGGTATCGGAGGCCAGCCCCGTAAATGCATCTACATAAGTCCTCCTGGCGCTGACAATAAAAGAACCCTTGTCCTTTACGATCGGGCCTTCCAGGTTGATGCGGGAAGCGATCAGACCGATGCCCCCGCTTACCTGAAATTTCTGGTCACTCCCGTCTTTCATTTTAATGTCTTCAACGGAAGCCAGGCGACCGCCATAATTGGCAGGCATGCCACCTTTGTATATGTTTATATCTTTAATGGCATCCGAGTTGAAGACAGAAAAGAAACCCAGCAGATGAGATGCATTATACACCGTGGCTTCATCCAGCAAAATAAGGTTCTGATCGGCGCCGCCCCCCCTGACATAAAAACCGGCTTTCCCATCTCCGCCAGATTTGATACCGGGCAATAATTGAATGGTTTTCAGCACATCCTTTTCACCAAACAAAACCGGGATATCCTTTATATCCTGCATTGAAAGATGCTGGACGCCAGGAGGTGTTTTAAGAATATTGTTGCTCTTTCTGGCCGATACTACCACTTCCTGTAGCTGGCTGTTGGTAGCGGACATACTCCTGTTCAGCACGATATTTTTCGTCAGATCGAGGATAGTCGTGTCCGCTGCATAACCGGAAAAGGATATCAGCATCGAATATCTCCCTTCGGGAATCGTAATAGAATAAAATCCATAAGCATTGGTGACCACCCCTAATCCGGGATGCTCTAAAAAACCAATGGTAGCTCCGCTCAGCGTTTCACCTGTTTTCTTATCCTTTATGACGCCTGAAACGGAAAAAGTATGTTTGGACTGCGCCCAGAGCGCCAGGGGAAAAAAGATTATCAATAGGGAAAAAAGTGATTTTTTTTGTACCATAAGGGATGGTTGACGATTATATGTTGGAAGAATACAATAACCCGTCAAAAATGCCGTATCCCGGAGAAATTATCGATCGTGAACATCCCGAAATGGACAAATCGGGGGGTGAGTGGATATCAGACCCTGAAGAATAATAATGGGACATCTACTACTGCCGTGTCAGCCATTGCAGGAAAGCAGTCGTCCTGTTCTTGCTGACGACCAGTGCCTCTTTAAAGGGGATAGAAAGATTAACGATATATTTGCGGGGCAGATAATAATTGGCATCCACTACCGCAAGTCTGTTGACAAGGTACTGACGGTTGACCCGAAAGAAATTCCCCTTCGAGAGTTGTTCCAGTTCATCCAGCGCCTGGTTGACGATATAACTTTTCCCGCTAAAACATTGCAGGCGAATGATCTCTCCGTCGATATAAAAAAGAGCGATCTCATCGAATCCTATGGGCAGGACCTTGTCCTTATAATAGACCAGGATAGAGCTTACTTCTTTTTCGGGCCTGCCGGTGCCTGTGATGGACCGGATGAGTTTTTCATAGTCTATTTCGACCGGAACAAAATGTCGCTTAAGCTGGTAGTATTTGTCGATAGCCGTGATGATCGATTCGGTCGTGAAGGGTTTTAAAATATATTCGATCCCATTGCTCCTGATCGCCTGAAGGGCATATTCGTCATAAGCAGTACAGAAGATGATGGGAGCTTCAATCCGGGCCGATCGGAAAATCTCAAAGCTAAGCCCATCACCCAGCTGAATATCCGAAAAAACCAGGTCTACCGGCGGCGCCTCCCGGAAATAGCGGACGGAATCTTTCACGGAATGCAGGACAGCCGATACACTGATATCTTTTCCGATATGGCTGATAATATCCGTCAGATCTTCGGCCGTCAGCAACTCGTCTTCGATGATGACAATATTCATGGGCGGATAATTTTAAGATAGACCCTAAAAAACTCATCATCGTTCTCGATTTTGATATCGTCATGGACCAGCAGTTTATATCTGTCGGAGAGATTCTTCAACCCGATACCTGATGAGGGGTCTGCGCTTAACTTTTCATGAATATTATTCTCCACCATGAGCCAGCCGGGCTCTATGTAACGCATGACAATAGACAGTGGCTGCTCCTGGGTCAGCCGGTTGTGCTTGATGGCATTTTCCAGAGTCAGCTGAAGGGAGAATACGGGAACACTGGCATAGGTCAGCTGACCCTCCGGGATCTCCACGGCATAGACCAATGCATCCCGAAACCGGATCTTCTGCATTTCCAGGTAGTACAGGGAGAATTTGAGTTCTTCTTCGAGGGGAACGACATTCTGTTCGTTATGGGAGATGGAAAACCGTAAGAACCCGGACAGCTTGACCAGGTAATTTTCGGCTAATTCCGGGTCTTTGCGGATCAGCGATTTCAGGGCAGTGAGAGAGTTGAATAAAAAATGAGGATGGAGCTGGTTTTTCAGCTTTTCATGCTGAGCTTCCAGGCTTTTCATTTTCAGCTCGGCATTCTCCGTTTTCATGTTGGCATTCTCTATCCTGATGGTCGTCTGTGCGTACCGGGCCAGGATCAGCTCGATCGCTACCAGGGATAAGGCGTTGATACTTATAACAAAAAGAATAGGACCTGAAATAGGGGATCGAAGGGGCTCTCCGGGCGCCTCGTCGGATAATGACAGGTTGTAGAACCTGGAATTACCAATGAGGATCGCCAGGGAAAAGACAACCAGGTAACTGGGTAAATAAAAAGAAAACCACCGGGCATTTTTCCATTTTGATGCCAATGGTACAAAAACAATGAAAATAAAAAGATTGACTATCCAGCAAATGCTGTTGGCAAGCGTAAAAGTGATCATCTTTCCAAGCACTCTTTGATATTCGCTATGCTCATATCCCAGGAAAAAGACGAGAACAATGGATAACAAGAGAAAGAACAGGTTCACACTGCCGGCGATCTTGACAAGCTGCCTGTTTTGCCTGGTAATATGCATACGTTAAAGATAGATTTTTTAAAAATATTGCGATAGGTTAGGACGTTGATAAGACACAAAGCTGATGAAAACCACCACGTTGCAACAATAGAAGATCCGGGAAGTGGACAAATTAGGGACTGAGCGGAAAAAGGTCCGGGCTGGTCTTCAAATCGGAACCACATTCTGGTTCTTATTCTGACGGACCTTTTCCGGAACAGACTTAATGATCTCCTCTTTCAGCGCATTGACGAGACGTTGTTTGACAAAGTCGCGGTGGACGACCAGGCTCACTTCCCGCATAGGAGCCGGACGCTTGAAATGACGCACCAGTTGCAACTGTTTAGCGGTGAGGTCCATGGCAGCCAGTTCCGGCAAAATAGTGATCCCGTCATTCAATTCCACCATCCGCCTGAGCGTCTCCAGGCTGCCCGCCTCATAATCAAAATGGCTTCCTTCCTTGCTGGCCTTTCTTAGTTCGCAGAGCCGGACGATCTGGGAACGGAAACAATGTCCTTCTTCCAGCAACCATAATTTATTGGGATCGATATCCTGTGCCAGCATATACTGCTTTTTATAGGCCGCATTCTTCCGGGATACATAGACCAGCAATTCCTCATAAAAAAGAACATGTTCCCGGATCCCGTTCTCCTGCAGGGGAGTGACCAGGATCCCCACATCGATCCGCCCCTCCCGTAACCTGGCAACCACCAGCTCCGTGGTCAATTCATTCACCACCAGTTTGATCTGGGGATATTTCGCCGTAAAGCCCTGCACGAACAAAGGCAGCAGGTAGGGCGCCAGAGTGGGAATAATACCGATGCGCAGCTCACCGGTGAGGATGCCTTTCTTGGCCTGGACAATTTCACCGACAATATCTTTTTCCGCAAGTATCTTCCGGGCCTGGTCGATCAGCTCACGGCCAGCCTCGGTGGGGATCACCGGCTGCTTGCTACGATCGAATATTTTCACCCCCAGCTCTTCTTCCAGTTTCTGCACCTGCATGCTCAGCGTAGGTTGCGTTACAAAACAATGCCCGGCGGCCATGGCGAAATGACGATAGGTATCCACAGCTACGATATATTCCAGTTGTATAAAGGTCATGAAGTATAGATTAAATCTATGTAAAGATAAAATTAATCGGAAAACGCCACGGGCGTTTTGCCCGAAAGTCCATCTTTCGGGCTCTCGCTCTTTTAGCAAGCGCCGCAAACCGGATAGCAAGCGCCGCAAACCGGACATTTCCTGTACGGGTACGGACAGTCAGCCCACGGCTGTTTACAATAAGCACCTGATTAACAGAGGGATACAAAATTGGCATTTTCTTGGAAGTACACCTCTCCTTTACCCGGAAATCAACTCCACATGCTAAAAAACTACCTGCTCATCGCATTTCGGAATTTTCGTAAGAACAAGGTCTTCTCCTTTATCAACATCCTTGGACTTACGCTGGGGATCGCTTGCAGTATCGCCCTTTTTATGATTGTCCGCAGCGAGTTGAGCTTTGATGGTTTTCATGCGCATCCTGAAAGGATCTACCGGGTGGTCTCAGAGTTCCGTTATCCCGAAGGGATAGAATATCAGAGCGGTGTTCCCTATCCTTTACCGGAAGCTTTTAAGCACGATTTTCCACAGGTAGAACAGGTAACGACTGTCGTCGGGGCGTATAATACGCAGATCAGCATTCCGCAGGACCAGGAGAAAACAGATACCCGGCGTTTCAGGGAGAAAGAAGGTATTTTTTATACCGATCCGGCATTTTTTGACGTGTTTAATTTCAAATGGGTCATGGGGGATCCCCACACTGTCCTGTCCCAACCCAATACGATAGCGCTTACCCGACAGACAGCCCAAAAATATTTCGGGGACTGGCATACCGCCATCGGCAAAACGATCTATAAGGATAATCATGAGCTGCTCACGGTGCAGGGTATTCTGGAGAATCCCCCCGCCAATACAGATTTCCCTTTAAAGGGAGTGGTATCCTATGCTACCATCGCGAAAAGCCTGGAGGGCAAAAGCTGGGGTACCGTATCCAGCCGGTATCAATGTTATGTACTGTTGCCGCAGGGGCTGTCTGTTACACGGATTATTAATCAACTCCCGGCATTCCGGCAGAAATACGTGAATATCAATACCGATTTCTTTTCATTGGAACCCATAAGGGATATTCATTTCAATGCGCGGTATGGGAATTTCGGGGGCCGGACCATCAATAAAGAAACGTTGTGGGCTTTATCGCTGATCGGGGTCTTTCTGATGGCATTGGGATGCATCAATTTTATCAACCTGGCCACCGCACAGGCGGTTAATCGCAGCCGGGAAGTAGGCATCCGGAAAGTACTGGGTAGTCAGCGCTGGCAACTGGCCCTCCAATTCCTGGGGGAAACAGCCCTGCAGGTAGGCATGGCCGTCCTGCTGGCAGTGGGACTTGTCACGCTGCTGTCACCATTGGAGACAGAAATACTGAATGGGCCTTTACCCCTGACGCCTTTGCAATCATCCGCTACGATAGCATTTATCCTTTTCCTTGCGATGGTAGTCACCCTGGTCAGCGGAGCCTACCCCGCTATGATCCTTTCCGGGTTCCGGCCAATTGCCGCATTAAAGAACAAGATCACGGGGGTGAATGCGGGAGGGAGCCTCTCCCTCCGGCGTGTCCTGGTGGTCGCACAATTTGCCGTTGCACAGGTGTTGATCATAGGAGTGCTGGTCGCGATCAGCCAAATGAATTTCTTTCGGAACGCTCCCTTAGGTTTTAATAAAGACGCCATCGTTACGGTCAACCTGCCGGGAGATAGCGTCAGCCGGGCAAAATGGGAGTCTTTCCGGCAACAGGTGTTGCAGCAGCCCGGTGTAGAAAAAGTCAGCCTCAGCGCCAGTCCTCCGGCAGGGAAAGGCAATAGTTTTGCCACTTTCCGTTACAATCAGTCTGTGAAGGACGACAATTTCGAATTGAATATAAAGATGGCCGACGCCGGTTATTTTTCGACTTATGGACTTCAGTTGATCGCCGGCCGCCTCTATCAGCCGTCGGATACGATCCGTGAGCTCGTCGTGAATGAGACTTTTCTTAAAAAAGAAGGAGTGCATGATCCGGCAGTTGTTCTGGGAAAATACATTTACCTGGACGACAAAAAAATACCCATCGTGGGAGTCGTTAAGGATTTCCATGAACATTCCCTGCGGGACCCCATCGATCCGGTAGCGATTACCACGAATAAGTCCGGTTACTCCATGGCAGGTCTGAAACTAAGCGCAACCGGCATCCCATCTACGATACAACAGATCGAAAAAATATTTAACAGCTATTTTCCTGAAACCATTTTTGAGCATCAATTCCTGGATGAGACGATCGCCCGGTATTATGAACAGGAAGAGAAGTTATCGAAGATCTTTAAAGTATTTGCGGCGATATCCCTTATTATCAGTTGCCTCGGCTTGTATGGGCTGATCCTTTTCACCACTTCTCAACGTATTAAGGAAGTAGGCATCCGGAAAGTGCTGGGCGCCTCCATCACCAGCATTTCCCTGTTATTTATACGGGAATTTTTGTGGCTGATAGGAATTGCCTTTGTGATCGCCTCTCCCGTGGCCTGGTATTTTATGAATAAATGGCTGCAGGATTTTACTTACAGAATACATATGACCTTATGGATGTTTGTGGCGACCGGCGCGGCGGCCCTATTGATCGGTCTGCTCACGATCAGCTTCCAGACGATCAAGGTTGCTCTTGCTAATCCGGTGAAGAGTTTGAAAACGGAATGAGGGGACAGCCCGGCCATTAACGATTCAATAACCAGGTTGTTCTCGTTTATATGAGGATTTTTTTTACATCTTGCACGGGTAAATTCAAAAATGAAGAACCATGTATAAAAAAATCTTTTTTAGCTTCCTCATTATGGCCGGATCCGCCCGGATACAGGCGCAGACACGCAAGATCGATACGGTAGCCGTCACTATCCTGGACAAGATGAGCGCCATGATCGGCGACCTCAGTTCCTGTAGTGTTACAATTAGATCAAACTACGATGTCAGAAGCAAGGAGCTGGGACTGGTGAAACATTCCGACGAGGAACAATTATTCCTGCACGGGCCTGATAAATTACTTATCCGGTCAGAAGGTGATAAAGGAAGCAGGGATTTTGTCTATAACGGGGAGACGCTCAGTTATTATTCCATGGACAAAAATCAATATGGCCAGATCCGGATACCGGCTTCCATTATGGAGATGATCGATACGGTGAATAAGCTTTACGGGATCGAGTTTTCCGGCGCCGATTTCTTTTATCCGGGATTTGTGGACGATATTTTGTCTGAATCGAAGGCGCTTGTCTATCTCGGTCTCACCAGGGTGGATGGAAAGGAATGTTTTCATATTGCAGGTACGGCCAGCGATAAGACGTTTCAATTCTGGATCTCCAATGATGCCTTTACCTTGCCCCTCAAGATGGTGATCATCTATACGGGCAAAGAATTGAGTCCCCAGTATGAGGCTGTCCTTACCGACTGGCAGGTGAATCCCACGCTGCCGGATGCTTTGTTTAATTTTTCCGCTCCTCCGAAAGCAAAGAAGATCAAACTGGCGCCCTTATCCTCAAAAAAATAAATCATTACTCTATTAACTCTCCATCATGAAAAATTCCTTTTTTGGTAAATTTATAGGTTCGCTCCTCATCCTGGTGCTGGTAAGTTGCCCCCGCCTCGTTATGGCCCAGCGATTTAACCATAGCAGCTTTGGCGGCGGAGGAGGCAGACCAGCCTTTACACCCGCACCCCGTCAGGAAGCGCCCCGTCCGGCTGTCAGCCGGCCACAGCCAGCCCCCAATCGCCCGCAGCAGGAAGTCAGCCGTCCGCAGCAGCCAACCCGGCAGCCTGACTACAACAGGGCCAGTCCCGCGCCTCGTCCTGAAAGCATTAACGGGGGAAGCCGGAATTTCGGCAACCATGATTTCAACCGGACCGTAACGGTGCATGAGAATGTGACCGTGCATCAAAACGTAAATGTGCATGAGAATATCAATAACCGTGGGCGCGGAAATATGCATGAGAACGTGAATATATACCATACCGGTGGCTACCGGGGGATTCACCCCTATTATTACCACCCATTCCGCCCTTCTTACTGGGGAGCCAACTGGCATCCCGTCGGCTTTTTCCTCGCTTCCCTGGCAGCCGATGCGGTGGCCATTTCAATTGCCAATCACCGTTATTATTATGAAGATGGCAGCTATTATACTCCGACATCAGGAGGTGGAGGTGGTTATTCCGTTGTTCCTCCACCGATAGGAGCCGTTATCAGCTATTTGCCCGAAGGATATGAGACCACAATGGTAGGGAATGATACGTTCTATTACTATGGAGGCGCTTTTTATGTCAATACCGACCAGGGCTACCAGGTAGTGGAGGCTCCTCCCGGGGCTGTAATTACCCAGGTGCCCGTCGGCGCCGTGGAGCAGGATGTGAATGATCAGCAACTTCTTGTCTACAATAATGTGTATTACCAGCCCATCTCACAAGATGGCCAGGATGCCTACGAAGTAGTGCCTCCACCTGGTAATTAATTTACTATTAGAGTATAAAAAAACCTTGCCAGGCAAGGTTTTTTTTATGCTCTTTATTTTTAGTTCCCGGAGCCTGTCTCCAGCAATTTGAACAGTTCATCCAGCTTGGGAGAAAGAATGATCTCCGTCCTTCTGTTGAAGGCCCTTCCTTCCGGCGTACTGTTGGTCTGCACGGGATCGTATTGGCTGTGCCCGGATGCAATAACCCGTATAGGATCTACTTTATAATCGATGGTCAGTATGCGCACAATGGAAGTGGCACGGGCAGTGCTAAGGTCCCAATTGTCCTTATACCTTCCACGGATAGGAATGGAATCAGTATGCCCTTCGATGTTTACCGTAATATCCGGGTTGACATTCAACACATCGGCCAATTTAGATAAAGCTTCCTTTCCTTTCGGATTTACCACCGCGCTGCCGGAAGGAAACAAAAGATTCTCCGACAGGCTGACATATACCTTACCGTTCTTGATAGCCACCGTCAACTCATTGGAGTTAAAGCCTACGAGGGCATCGCTCATTTTTTTGCGGATTTCCTGAGTGGCCTTTTTCTGTTGATCCATCAGGGCCTGCAATTGTTGTAGCCGTCTCCGTTCTTCAACCAGTTGTTCCTGGGTCTTATTCAACCGGGATGCCTTGTCGGCAGCGTCCGTCGATAAGGCTCCAGCCTGATTGTTCAGGTCATTGATCTTTTTATCCAAATCCCCGATCTGTTGCTTTAATTGCCCAACATTCGATTGCAGGTCGGCAACCTGACCCGCCAGTTTTGCACTGTCATTCCTCGCCGACTGTAAGGCTGCTTCGGAAGCTTTCCATTTTCTTGTTGGAACACAACCAATTAATAATAAAGTACTTGTGACAGAAAGGATCGCAATGTTGGCTATTCTTCTCATAATACTGATTAAGATTAAAAAAAGGTGACTTTTTTTGTCAGATAACACCTGAGATATACAATCATCAGGCCATAAAGTTTTAAGAAAAGGGCATCAGTGAAGAGGCTATACTATTCAGGCGAAAGACTGCGCAGCCAACAAAGGCAAATTAATCTGTGAAAAAACTTATATAATTTGCAGGCAGATGAATTTTCTATGAATATCCAATTTATAAAACCAAGCCTGATCTTACATCCCTATATTGAACGATACTGGGCCTGGGACATGGGGGATGAAAAAGATATTTACATGCCCGTTGTTCCGCCGGGGGCAGGGCTGGATCTCTTTTTGCATTATAGGACCCCCTTTGTCATAGATCAAAAAGGACAACTATCCGGCAGCCATCTTATCTTCTCCCGGGAAAAATCCTCGAAGATTCTTCCGGCAGGCAATTGCGGATTTATGGCAATACGTTTCAGAGCGGGGATGTTCAGGAATTTTACGGATATCCCTCTCCACGAATTAGCAGATCTCTATCCGGATGTCGAAAGCATCTGGGGCAGCAACGGCAAATACCTGCTGCAACGTATCAATAGCATCCGGGATTTGTCAGATAAGATCCCTTTGCTGGAGCAATTCCTGGTGACGCTCCTGGACAAGTTCAGAAAAGATACTCCTCTATGGAATAACATTATCCATGAACTTTATTATCATCAGGACTCTTTAAAATTAGATGAATTATCAGCCAGGCTGCAACTGAGCTACAGACATTTCCGGCGAAAATTTAAGGAAGAGACAGGACTTACGCCTAAGCACTTCCAGCAATTAGCCCGTTTTCATGCAACATTAAAGCCCTTACTTCTCCGTAAAGAGCGGAAATATCTTTCCGTCGCCCTCGATAATGGCTATTTTGATCAGATGCATTTTATCAAAGAGTTCAAATATTTTATGGAAATGACTCCCTCCGATTTTTTACAGGAAAATAATTTCATGTCCCATTTTTACTATTCCAGGTTATAAGTGCAGAATAACTTTGCCTGAAATAATTTAAAAATGGAAACAAAAGAAAAAAGCCCGGCCTATCAGAGAGGTCTGGAGCTTTTCACAAAATTACATGGGGGTCACGCGGGACAACAGTTAGTGGAAGAGCTTAAAGATATTTGCCCGGATTTTGTGGACATGACCATCGAATGGGCGATAGCAGGGATAATGGCGCGCCCGGGGCTCGATCTGCTTACAAAGGAATATTTACTGATCGCATCCTGCACCACCCTCGGGCATACCATACCTCAATTGAAGGCCCATATCGACTCGGCATTAAAGCTGGGAGGGACAAAGCAGCAAATAGTTGAAGTGATCCTCACGATGCTGTTCTATGCAGGCGGGGCATCCACGAGCAATGCGTTAAGGGCAGCCAAAGACGTGTTTCAGGAATATAAGTGATCCTGGTTATCCCCGTGGAACAGAAGAAGGCGGCCATCATTCTTCCAACATCACTTTATTCTTACCCACTTTCAACTTGTAGCCCATCCCCACTTTCAGCGCATAATTCTCTTTTTCATGGCTGACAGGGAATCCGAAGGCAACGGGATAGTCATATTCTTTCACGATGTCGCGGATAATCTCTTCAACAGTTAGTCCAAAGGGCCGTTGAGTGTCTTTCATCTCCGTAAAGCCCCCGATGATGAGGCCGGCTAACCGGTCCAGTTTGCCGCTGCGCCGGAGCTGGTATAACATACGATCGACATTATAGAGATATTCTCCCACATCTTCCAGGAACAAAATTTTCCCTTTTGTCTTTATCTCAGAAGAAGTGCCGGTCAGGTGTGCTAATAAAGACAGATTACCCCCTACCAATTCTCCCACCCCTTCTCCTTTTCGATTGAAGGAATGCGCAGGGCAGTGAATTTTCGCTGATTTCCCTTGCAAGGCATGACGGAGCGACTGAACATATTCCTGGCTGGCCCCTCCATCATTGAAAGCTCCCGCCATAGGGGCATGAAGGGTCGCTATTTTATAATTCGAATATATATGTGCGTGTAGAACGGTCACGTCGCTGAACCCGATGATCCATTTGGGATCTTCTTTGAACCGGGAGAAGTCGATCTGTTCGATAATACGGCCGATGCCATAGCCACCACGCCCACAGAGAATGGCCTTCACGGACGGATCGTCCAGCATTTCCTGGAATTCCGTCAGTCTTTCCTTATCCGTGCCGGCGAAATAGTTCTCCGACGGGCCGCCAAGAGTGCGGCCCACACGTACATGGTATCCCCAATCCCATAGAGTGTCGATGCAGGTCTGTGCTTTCTCTGAAGGCATATAGCCTCCGGGACAGACAAGGGCAATGGTATCGCCCGGATGGAGGTAAGGAGGTATTTTTATCATGCGTTCCTGCGGTTTACTATTTTTATTCCGGCTGATTGCCGGCGGGTAGATCTATGAGCGTGGCTTTATCGCCGATGACCTCCAGGCGGTGCGGCACTCCTACTTTCAGGGCAAAATTATTCTTTTGGTGGCCAACGGGAAAATCAAAGCAGACGGGAAAGTTATAAGGCTTCACTCTTTCCTGCACGATGTCATAGAGCGTCCGGCCAAATTCATCTCCGGGGTCATCCGGTTTTGCTTTAAAGCCGCCGATGATCAGCCCTTTCAGGGAAGATAGTTTACCGGTGCGCTCCAGGTGCCAGAACATGCGGTCAATGCTATACAGGTATTCCCCGGTGTCTTCGACGAATAAGATCTTACCAGCCGTATTTATATCCGAGGGAGTGCCTGCCAGCGTCTCGATCGTCTTCAGATTGCCCCCGACCAGGGGCCCTTCTGCCAATCCCGCTCTGTTCTTTTCATTGGGAGGAATATCATACCGCATCTTTTCCCCCATGAGCGCCTGCCGGATGGAGAGGATCGATTGGGCCTGGATGGGCTCAGCTTTCGACCAGTCATCCGGGAAGCTGTTGCACATCTTGGAATGGATAGATGCCATGTTTAGCTGGCGCTGAAGATGACAGATAATGACAGTGATATCACTAAAACCGATAATCCATTTGGGATAGCGGGACAAACCGCTAAAATCCAGCCGGTCGATGATATGGACAGCCCCATACCCGCCCCTGGCGCATAATATGGCTTTTAAGGAAGGATCGTCCAGCATCTGCTGCATATCGGCGGCTCTTTCCGCATCAGGGCCTCCGAAAGTGAAATCTCTTTTTCCCACCGTTTCCCCAACCCTTATTTTAAACCCCCAACTCTCTATCAATTGGACGGCAGGCTGGATCTCTTTCAGGGTGATGAAGCCCGCCGGACAGGTAATGCCGATCGTATCGCCGGGGACGAGGTAGGGGGGGATGAGGGCAGGAAGGGGGTCGCGGAGAGAAAGCGGAACGTCCGAAACAGAAGGGTTGCTGAGAAAGCCTTGATCCCCGGAGTTCATACGCCCGGGTTTACTCAGAACAGGAATGGTTGTACCGATTGCCAGTACGGAAGAAAGAAAGTTTTTTCGGTTCATCTTAACATTTGAATTAATATTGCCGTTTCTAAAATTACTACTTTTAGCTACATGCGTTTTCTATTGGCAATCTTATTGTTATTGCCGTGGCCCGGATGGGCATTGAGGGCACAGGATCTTACAGGGCAATGGACAGGAAGCGCCACCAATAACCTGTCTGACAAAAAACAAAAGCTGGTGTTGAGCATCGCGTCAGGGGATTCGTCCTTTGGCGGCGTATTGCATTGGTATGTCCCGGAAACTCATACGATCCGGCATCTCATTGTCAGCGGGCGCTTTTACGGCAAGGATTCCATCCTTTCCATCCGGGAGGACAGTGTGCGAGGCGACCGGGTAATGACGCCCTGGGCGGATGTGGAAGAGGAGACGGATAGCCCGGAGGACAGGGGGATAAATGGAGCCGGCAATACGGGTGGAATGGCAGTATCAGGCGATGGAATAAATGCCGGGCCAGTCAGAGCGAGAAGTTTTTATATCCTTTATTATAAAAGGGTAGGGCATAAAGAGGTGCTGGAAGGCAATTGGAGAGAGTCGGGCAGCGGACAGAAGAGCGGCGACCTGGTCATCCGGCTTGAGAA